>JAABUP010001819.1_pt1 | contig 43666 bp, 56 predicted proteins | sample 5559201 | NCBI WGS metagenome assembly JAABUP01 (sample SAMN10711887, study PRJNA513373) | rock metagenome | isolation source: Antarctica rocks | place: Antarctica
GCAACGAAAGAAACCACAAGTGTCAAACGGAAGGCCATCCACAGCCGAAGCTGCAAGCTACCCTCACTACCTTGTTTTTTTTTTTTTGGGTTAAAGGGAAGATGTCCACTCTATGCAGGCTGCGAGGCCCACAAAGATACCAGACGAACCTATGTAGTCGAGTTGCGCTCGGCATAGTGATGTGCCCACTTTGGCGAAGTGCGTTCGGCTTTGCTTGCTTGTTTCTCTTCTCGCACGTTTTCACGGGCCACCGTGCTCTAGGACGACATTGCTTGGCTTGGCAATTTAGCTGGCCAAAGCGCTATGCCAGTTGCCGGGGTGCATATTCCTTGCGTGGGCACTTGTATGGTCACACTTGCCATTCTTCTTGCTTTACTCGGGTGGCACATATGTGTCATGACATGACCGGCCCTGCCATCATGGCTGGTCGCCTTGGCGCCAGGACATTTTGCTTGCCCCTTGCGGGGATTGCTTGCCATGGACTGATCGCTTAGGGCCACGTTTTCTAGGCAGTTGTTCGGGCTGAAAAAAAGAGAAAGAAAAAGCATATGCTCTTCATGTATCAACCCAAGAACAGAGCTCGAGGTTGACAAACTTCCTCCAATGAGCCACCATGACCACAAAAAGGAACCATACCGAAAGCTATCGTGTCTGACAGCTGTTGGTGGAATACCGCTGATGAGCTGCCTCTAGGCTCTGACTCCACATGTCAGACTTATTGACTCCTGACCTCACCAGCTTGAAGCTGTTGATAGGCTGTGCGGGGGCTGCAATCATCGTGACATCGCTGTACCCAATTGCAAGCTGTAGAGTCTGCCTACCGGATTACAATGCAATGTATGCTTGCGCGCGTGGATCATTAAGTTGTTCCAACGTAGGCATCTGGGGAGTATACAGCATCCTTCGTAACCTAAATGACTGACATGTCAATATTCAATTTGCGTCACGGAGAAAAAACACAACGCCAAATGGATAAACAGGTGTTCATGAACATAGTCAGATGCGGCAATGAGCAAAATCCGAGATGTGTAGTGATACCTGAGTGTAGCTGATATCATCGATGGAGCAAGCCAGCTAACAGCTGTATACAATGGCAATGTCCTTTCAAGCTGGAAGCACTTGCTGCCTATAGGAGGTTGTCGTGGCTACCAACTGTACTGCAACTCACGACTTCTCATGGTGCAAGCAATATTGATAGCAGCACCATGCAAAATACCATGACGTCAGCCACAAGGTACTCCTGATTGTGTGCCCCTATTGCACCTATTGCCCCTATTGCAAAACTCCCAAGATCTGGCCAGTCTTAAAAGCCAAAGGCAAGTGCAGATCAGTGTTGTGGCCATTCTGACCGCAACTGCCAGCTGTCCATGGGTGTTGGCTCTGAGGTTGTACGCCTATGCCTGCCACCAATCTTGTGCTTTGATGCTGACTTTGCACCAGACAGCGGTGTGTTTGGCTCATCCATATCATCACCCACCAGCTGCTCTGGTTGGCTGTCTGCACTATGTGACTCTGGATCGGCTTGGTTGCTGATGCCAAAGGGATCAAAGGCAGGCAGCAGGTCCTGCACGAGACTACATCAAGTCAAAATTGATATGACAATCATGCCGAATGCATGCCACATGTTCAAGCACCTCCTGGCAGGTCTGGCAAGGAAGCCTGTCACTTCCGAGGCGAGCTACACATTTACAGCCCGACCCTAAGCCACCCAAGACGATGGCCATGCAACCTAAGCGTAAACAGAGATGCAAGTGAGACTACACTGATGCATGCCAATGAATACAATGTGCAGTGTTAGAACAAGACCATATACTTAATCCCCATTCAAAACAATTGCGTTTTTGACCATAGCAAACAAACAGTGCACCTGCATTGACTGGACATTGGATGTCTGGGTCTTGATGAATGCCTGAGCCCTTGCAGCAGCAGCTTGTCGTTGGGGTGACAGAGGGGACAGGGGGCTTGGCTGGGGCCCTGCTGAAGGGAGAGGCCCTAGCTGTGCAGCAGGCTGTGCTGAAGCATCAGGCTGGTTGCTGAAGGCATCCCAGGTGCTGTTGTCACTGCTAGGTTGACTCCATGAGTCCAAGCTTACCAGATTAGTCTGCTGTGGCTGCTGATGACTGCTGGCAGACGCAGCCCGCAACTGGTGAAGCTCTCTCTGCAGTTAAGAGCGCACTGAGGTTTTGGAACCTCCATCGATGCATTAAAGATAAGCAAAGTTTGCATACAAACTTGCAGATTGCATACCACGATACCAGATTGAGAAGCCAGAGCTTCAGGAAAAAATGGTGTGAAAGTAATGAATTCGCTATCTGTGTCTACCATACTTAGAGATGAGTTCTGTCACTACGGTTGTGCAGCTGGCACAAGCTGCAGGATGAGTCTGATTCCATGACATTTGCACAGGTAAATGTTGTCTTGACCCCTCATATGGGATGCTGCTGGTGCACTTGCTCTCTGCACTTGCCTTCTAACATCATCACCCTGACCCTGCTATGTAGACATGCCTACCTCAAGCTGCACAATTGTGGACTGTTGCTGCTTGGTCAACTGTATTAGCTGACTGTTCTGTGACTGTAAGCCAGCCACCAGCTGCCGCAGATCATTTACATCACCACTAGAAGATGAGGGGGTTGGGGTCAGGTGGACAGGGGAGGTGGGGCGGGGGTCAGCCTGCTGTGGGGGGCGCCCCTGGCTTCTGTCTCCATAGCTGGTCGGCCCTGCTGGTGGTGTGCCCTGGGAGAGTTGATTGCTTCCTGTACACCATGCAAAACAAATGTCAAGTTGCAAAATATGCAATAAATACCATACCTCAGCCTTGTTACACAAATGCAGGACAGAAGATTTCAAGATGCCCTTGCAATGATGGTATGAGCTATAGAATGAAACAGCTGTGGATGATGCACTAGACATCGGCACAACATAGGTCAATCGACTGTTGCACCACAGCTAACGGCATAGCATGTGCATGAGGTCTGAACGACACTGGAACAGGGGTTTGTGCAAACTTCATAACAAGCAACACATGACCGAAGTCAGCAGCAACTCTCCTCAAATCCAAATGCACTTGTGCTTCAAGTGAGACAGATCCACTTGGTCAGCATCAGAGGACAAAGTCATACCTCAATTCAACATGCCACGCTTCACAGAAAAGGCATCCAGTCAGCACCACAGCAAACATAATCAACACATTGGTACAACTTTGCACAGCAATGCATGCCTGCCATGGAAGTACTCGAATTTTCACATACACAACAGCTGAGAACGAGGCAGCCACAGACCTGTGTGGCGTAAGTGCTGTGGGGATAGAGGTGCCATGCCCACAGCTGGGCTGCTAGATCTGGGGGGTACCCCGCTGCCCTCCCTGCCCACCTTCAAGCTGCCACTGGATGCCCTCCTTGCTGGCAAAACATGTCCGGATGCAGAGACCGGAGTAGACACCGACAGCGGTTGAGGCCCTTGAGGTCCTTGAGAAGCCTGAGGAGATGGGGTGGGGGCTGCAGGTCTGCTGACACCCGGCTGAGGAGCTGCAGCCGCTGGAGCTGTGTCTACCTTCAAGTTTGTAGCCAAGTTGCCGAGTCTGTCTAAGACTGAGTCTATGTTGGGCCGCTCAGCAGGCTGGACAGTGAGCATCAGGCGGATAAGGTCTTTCATGGGTTGGGGGCGTTGGGGACGGGGTGGGAGGGTGAAGTCACCGTTCAGCACCTGAAGCTTGGCCTCACCCATGAACGCCAGCTTGCCATATGCCAGGTAGTACAGCAGACAGCCCAAAGCCTGCAGGCATTAGGCCGCTAATCGTTTACTGTACATGACAATATCCAACTCACAGCGTGTCCTAGCCATAGAAAAAAGTCACATGAAGTAAAGACCTGTGCGATACTTTGTTGTGCACAGGTGAGGAACTGCTGACAAGACATAGCTTGTTATGCTAGCACAATCAATCAGTCTCTGTAGGCACTGGTTGAGCTGGATGACAGATGCATGATGTATGCCAGCTTACCCAGATGTCTGCTTTGGTATCTATCCTTTCTCTGCTGTACAAGTCATACATCTGCAGCAGCAAGCACATACTTCGTTTTGCAACTTCATCACAGCATAGCAGCAGTACAAGTTTGAGCCAGCACCAATTGATGCCTGTCCAGGAGGACTGACATCTCCAGAGGTACTGATCACCTACCTCTGGAGCTCTGTAGGCGGGAGTGGTGTACTTTCTGATGATCTCCTCAGCTGCCATGATTGCATTTGTGCTTTCATACACACCCGCAAAGCTGGTGGTGCTGCCAAAGTCGCATAGCACCCAGTGCCCCTGCTGATGTAACAACACATTCTCTGCCTTCAAGTCCCTGCAAGGACATGCCATGAATCAGTAAGAAGTTTCGATGCTAGGCAACCGACTCTATCTGATGCATACCACCTCAAAGCATCTACTCGTGGTGGAGGTCACAGATGGAAATCAGTACGCTTGAAAAGGTTTTGCAACACCGTGGTTGTAAAAAGACCAACCTGTGAGCCAAAGGTGGAGTGTTGTGGTGCATGGCAGCAACTGCTTGGCAGACAGCATGGAAGATTGTGATGACTTGGCTGTCTGGTAGCTGACTGTCACGCTTGCTGAGGTACTCCACCAAGTTGTCTTGACACATGTCTAGCAGCAGGAAGGCCTCTTGCTCCTGACCTTTGACACCAGCATACGCTACTGCTCTCAGAGTCAGGACAGTGGGAACATCCCGAAGCCTCTTGAGTGTGTCAACTTCTCTCTGACAGTCAGCAATGGCATCCCTATCTCCCATCAAGTGCATGTGCTTGAGGGCATAGACAGCACCGCTTGTGCTGTCTCTGACTTTGTAGATGGTTGCAAAGCCTCCTGTGCCTAGGACAGCCTCAGGACGTATGGTGTAGGCCCCAACTTTGATGGTCTTGCCGATGAGCATGCCTTTGGCTTCAGCCTTTTGGCCAAAGCCCTTCAGGTCTTTCAGAAAGCTTTTCATGATCGGTGACTGCACTGGTGCTGGGCGATCAAAAAAGCAGGTAGAGTTCACAGTATGAGCCCTATTTGTTGCGCTGAGGGCAGAAACTTTCGCTTACGCATTTGATCTTAGCATTTGAGTTTGCAACACGCACAGTTGAAAAGCCCGAGGGACCTGAGCTAGACTGACAGCAACAACGGGTTACCCATAAACGCGGTGGGCTGCGATAGCAATAAAGGCGTGCTCAGTGGGCGCACAAGAGACGAGTCATGTACAAGTCGGCATGCGCAGTTCGAGCTGGTGTTATCGTCAAAGATCAGTGCGCTTGGTGACTTCCCTTCAATGCCGGGGCAGACTGGGTCGGGCCTTAGAATTCTAAAGAGTCAAGGCTGGGCAGAGCATGTTAGACAATCACACAGCAAGAAGTCTTCAGGTCCTGGGTTCAACTGTTTGCAGCAGGGATGAGATATCTGATATGAATGCAGTCATGCTTTCAACACACATATTTACCTATTGAGTAGGGCATCTGCTCGCTCATCTGGCAAGCACGTGTTGAAACGCTTCAAAATTTGATGCAAGTTGTGCAGTTTCTGTGGTTGTGGGCACATGCAAAAGACTGTTGTAGTCCCTCTTGCTTTACACACAAAGAGCATGGGCAAGGAACACATTTGGTATAGGATGCTAAAGGCCCTGAATTCAGCTATGACATCTGTGGCACCAAATTGTTCTCTTTTGCATCAGCTCCACCGTTGTATACACTTGTGGAAGTCTGCAGCACCGCCCCCTGCAACAACGAGGTGGAGACGTTTCAGAATTTTGCAGCATGGCTATCTTGCAATGCATCAATACTCATGCAAATGCCATCACCTAACGAACATGATATGCACATTCATTGTCATTATAGAGTCAACCATGACAATCATACAGTATCTGTGCTAGTGAAGGCTTGCAAACAGAGTCACACAGCCAAGATGCCCACCTTGTTATGGCTGCTTGCCTTGCGCATATTTAGAATCTCACTCAAGGGAGTGTTTGTGGGCCTTTGCCCTGCCACTGAAGTGATGCTGGCACGCAAAGATCCTGCAAACAAGTCGAGCATCATAGCTGCATTTGCAGACCTTTAACAACACTGTCAATGCGTGTGCTGTGCATCTGCTCACTGATGAAGCAAGACAGTTGCTTGTTGCATCAATGTACCGTGGGAGTCCAGTGCATACTGTGAGAGTGCATATTGTTGTTGACATATTGCAGCACTGCTTGTTCATTTACCTGCCGACTTTGGTGCTAGGGTGAGTAGTGCCAGCTTGTGAGCGATCTCTGGGGACTGGAAGCTTGAGGAGGGCGGACTTGACACCACACCTTGCACATCAGTCCCGGCTGCAACTGAGACACCGGGGTTGGCTGACACCTGCGCAGTGAGAGCAAGCATGACTAAGCAAGTCCATCAGCAAGCTGAAATAAAGTCAGCTGAGGCAGGCACATTAGCATGTGGGTTAGCACCAAGAAGCACTGGAACGAAAGCACCCTGCTCTGAGCACTACCAACACCACTTGTTCATGGCGTGCTTACCCCATAGCAAAGGTTGCACAATTGAGGGGCTCAAAGGTCACAGCAAGCAGTAATTGATTCTCAAACAACCCTTCAATTGACTAACAGGCAGCAATACACATGAGATGCATTAAAGCAAGAAATCTAACACAGCTTTAATCACAGTGCACATCACACGGCTTGAGGCGGTCTTTACCTCAATGTCAGCAACATGTGTCTTGGCCGACCACTCCCTGCGTTCTCTACTCTCCAGAAGCTGTGTAAGGTGCATTACCTTGGCACCCAGCTGAGACTGCTTTTGCTGAGAAGCTTGTGTCCTGTTGTCAGCAGCAGCAATGGCTTGGTCTGCCAATAACAGCTTGCCCTTTACGCTTGCCAGCTCAGCTGACAGCTCACCATTCTTGCTTGCTTGCAGCTGCAGCTGTGCTACTAAAGAGGTCACTTGCTCTCCTGCATCTGCCTCTCTGCTGCTGTGTGTCTCCTGCAGGCTGTTGACCAGATGCTGGTTGGAGTTAGCCACAAAGGTAGCTGTGTCAAGTGCTGCCTGCAGGGAAGTGATCAGGCTGGTCTTGTCTGTGAGCTGCTGTGCTAGCTGCTCAGCATGCTTGACTGAGTCACATGCTGAGGCCTTCTGATTGTGCAGCTGCTCCCGCTGAGATTCCATAGCACTTTCAGCAGCAAACAGCTTTTCTTGCAACACTTGGATGGTCATCTCCAGCTGATGCACAGTGTTTGAGCCTACTTCCAGGGCATCAGTAAGCTCTTGACTTTGGTCATTGGCTTCTGCCTGTTGACCTGTGAGGCGGGTCTGAAGCCTGTGAGCAGCGTCTTGGGCTGACACTGCTGCATACTCAGCTGCGCGCAGCTTGCCAGCCATCTGTTTCAGCTGCTCATCTTTTGCGTCCATCTCAGCTAGCAGCGCCTGGTACTTGCCCTCTGAAGCTGTTACTACAGCCACCTGCTGTGAGATGCCCTCTTGTAGGGCATTTATAGAGTGGTTGCTGCTCTGCAAGTTGGCTTCATTGCTTGTGAGCAGTGCCTGAGCATCTGCCAGCTGCTGCTTGCAGACGATAATCTCAGCCTGGGATGAGTGCAGCTGCTGCTGTGTGGATTTGTGGGAAGCAGAGGCAGCCTCAAGCTGCCGCTGCAAGGTGGCCATTGCAGCTTGCATGCTGCCCGCCTGTGTCTGCTGCTGCCCAAGCTGAGCCTTCTGAGCATGCAGATCATCCTGCTTACTTGCCAGCTGCTCCTCTGCAGCTCAGACACAGGTTTAATAGCCAAGCAACTCACACATTTGAGACGCCCGTCCTGTCCATTTTACCAAGCTGGTTCAATGCGCACAAAACTTCAGCTGAGTTGTGTTCCTCTGGTTGACATTTGCACAAGGATGCTATGAAGGCCTACGAAGAATTTGAGAGGGTTAGTACATGAAGCTTACCCAGAAGAGCAACCTTGTCCAGACTCTTCTGGTTGTCATTTTTGCTGGATGCAAGGGCGGCCTCCAAGATAGCAAGCTGCGCTTGCTGTCTCTGCAGACCCTCCACTTTACCCTGCATGACAGCAGTGTTGCAATGCGGGAGTGCTTCTTTTACATTACTTCACAGTGCAGGAGACTCCACATGCTGCAGTCTTGTATGCATGTGTATATACACAGATGATACATTCTGCTAACACACACACACACAAACACACACACACACATTATTGCCATTGGGTTGTGAGCATGTGCTGTTCTGGCAAGAGATTTCATTGAACCAGCGCAATTAGTATGCAAATATGCATCTAACCTTGAGAACGCTGATCTCTTGAGACCTCTTGCTCAGCTGCTCTGTAGCAGTCCTGAGCTGAGCCTCTATCTGCTGTGCCTCTTGCTTTGCAGCATGAGTCTGTGTGGCAAGCAAATCCATTTGCTGCACCTGCAAAAATTAGCAAATTCAGCACTCTTGGGCACGTGCACAGCAGTGCGGCAAGAAATGCAGGAAGACATAAGGCAGATCATCAGCGATCACACGTTGGTCGACAAGTGACATGATACAGGCATGCACCAAGCAAACATTGCTCCTAGAAGCGCTAAAAGTGAGGCACAGGGGGCAGATGCAACAAGCAGGCAAGCACAATACCTGCTGTTGCAACAGCTGAATGCTGCCTTCCTTGGCAGCGACAGCTGAAGTGAGCGCGTCCAGCTGGTCTGCCATGTCAGTCAGTGTCTGTTCCTTCTCTAGCAGCTGCTGTTTGGTCATTTCAAGCTGCTGCTGAACATGCTGCCTAGAGGCATCTGTTGCCGCAGCTTGCTGCTTGATGTTGTGCAGGTCTTGCTGCAGCTCACTGGCAGCTTGCTGCTCCTCACCCAATTGTGCGTTGGCCTGTGCAGTACGCTCTGATGCTAAGGAGAGCTGCTCCTGCTGCCTTGACAGCTGCTGATTCAGTGCTGTCACCTGCATCTGATGTTTCTGCTCCTTGCCAGCCCACAACTTGATCTCTCCCTCGAGCTTCTGCTTTTCTGCCTGGATTTGAGTAAGGATGCTGTGGAGCTCCTCAGTCTGGATGAGCTGCTGCCGGAACTTCTTCTCTGAATTTGACAGGCGGTCTGGTTAGCAACGGTATATTGGCAAAAGTGCTTGTGCACACACAGCTGCGTTGTTGAATGCATTTGACTCTACCTGTTTGAGACTGATGTTGCAGAGTTGCTATCTGCTGGTGGGCCTGCTCAAGCTGGTTCTGCAACTGTAGAATCTCATGATCATGACTGCTTGCAGCCACCTTGTGCTTCAATGCACTAATCTGCTGCTGCATGTTAACATCTCTGTCAGCTGCATACTTTGCTGCTGCCTTTGCAGATTGAACCTTGGTGTCAGATTCATGTAGCCGTGCATACAGGTCAGCGCACAGCGCCTGTTGCAGCCAATTCACTTTTGGCAGCTGCAAGCTTCGTCTCCATAATATTGATTTGTTCCTTAGCTGAGTCTGCAGCGCGTTTTGCATGGTTGCTAGCTGTCTTGATCGACTGCGACTCTGCTTCGAGGGACTCTATGTGGACGCTTTGTTTGTCCAGCAAAACTTGCATATCACTGATCTGGTTTGCATGCTGCTGCTTGAGACCTCTAACGTGCTGCTCAACACCGCTCATTGCCTGTGCGGCGACGGCTGCCGAATCTGCAGAACACGTGTATCTTGCTACGGTGTTTCAATAGAGGTTATGCGCAGCAGCCAGGCGCATATGGCAAAAATATAGGTCCGCTTAGTGAGCGAGCACACGTACCAAAGTACGACTTTCCGCTCACTCAACCAGCAACTGCCTTACATTGCGGTCTCAAGAAGGCGGGCATTGATGCGCCAGCGACGAGAAGGGACCACTTGCTTTGATACTCAAGACTTACGGCATGTCCGGATGGCTCTTTGCACAGTTGCAGGCCACTGACGTTGTGCTGTGATGTTGTGTAGCGCCTGACCAACACTCAGCGACACAGACAATGCTATAGGACACAGCTCTTGCAGCAATTATTTTGCTACAGTGTTGGATAGCTAAGTTCAAAATTTCGCAAGGGGCGCTTGGAAGGGCGCTGGGCAAAACGATAGCAAACGAGCATATCAATGCTGATCACAGGCTGTAGTGAGTCCTTTTTGATGCATGCCCTCTCCAAAGTCGCAATTGCACTGCAAGGTGCTGTAGTATGATAACAATCTGCGTGTGAAAACCCTGCCGCTCACGAAACGAGCACGTGAGGACATGCCGATAAGTCTCTAAGTCGCCTCTGCCAGCGCGCGTTTCAATTGAATGCTAGCAACAAAGGTTTGCGGTGCGCGAGTAGGATCGCCAAGCATAGCACTGGCATCCATGATCCAACCGAAGGGAAGGAAAGTGGTTAAGGGGTTCATATTTGGTGGGACTGGCCAGCTGGGCTGCATATTTCCATTCTGTCATAAAAGTACAGCCTAACCAGTGAAGTGTGCCACCACAGACATGGATGGCACATTGACTGTGCCTGTGATTGACTTCGCTGAGATGAGGTATTTCTAGCTGCAGCTGATCCTCTTGTCATTTTAAAATTTGCTTCCATTCTCGATTACAAGATTCAACTTTTGTAGGAGGAGATGTGGTGTCATGACTGGAGATGTGTTGGACACAATTGCTAGCTGGCCAGCAGAGAAGCAGCTAGTAGCAAATCAGGCCATCAGAGAAGTGGAACAGGAGGTATGTCAACAACTTTGCAACTTAAGATTCATTTCTCTTGTCAAAGGTTTTTGTGCTCCATGCTGAATGCTGCTACACGGCAAGGATGTGCATTCCAGCAACCAAACAAAGCACATCATCACTGTATGTACCATGCTTTGCACACAAGGTCTAGCCATGGTTGTAATCCCAGGTTTAGTTAGGTTTGATTTTAAGAAGATTCTTAGTTTTTGTATAAAGTACTGCCACCTCCTGTCTGCAGGCCCTGCAGCACATGCAGCTGATGCCAGGTTTGCTGGATCTGTGTAGCTTCCTAGAAGCCCAAGGTCTGCCCAGGCAAGTGTGTGCTGCTGCCATCACTGCCTACTTCTATTATGTTTGGGTCTGAATCTGCTGTTTGCATGTCAATTTTGCTTTGTTTGTCCTCTTGCCTCACAGATAAGCCATGCACAGTCTGTGAGAATCAACAGTCTTTTGGCACTTTGGCCTCGCTGTCAGGTTGCCCTGTTGACACATGTAGGCAGTATATGGTGAGATGGCTGGAGCAGCTATCATGTAGTGCAGGGGCCTTGTCACGCGCAATGTGGACTCAAGTGTCAAATACTTTCATGACAACCACTTCTCACTGAGCCCCTTCTGGCCGGCATTAAGTCGAGAGTTCAAGCCATATAAGCCCAATCCTGGTGCCTTATTACATATTTGCCAGCAGTGGGGCATACCTCCAGAACAAGCTATTATGGTCGGGGACTCTGCGAAAGACGATGTAAGCCCTCATCTGTGCATTGCAAATGGTGCACTGCATTGACTGTCTTTGTTTTCATAGAGCTCTTCTTTACAGTGCTCATTGCCTGCTCTTGATACACACAGCTGCTGATGTCATTGTGTAGATTTTATGTATGCCTTAAGACCTTTTGTGCACTGAAAAATTGTGCACTGGCAAACTGCCCACATGTGCTTTGGCCCATGGTTACTAGCTATCATTTCAGGTGGTGGCCGGTAACAGAGCTGGAATGGACACCATATTGATAGACACGCTGCACAACTACACAGACAGATCTGCCTTGGAGGGTGAACTGAAGCCAAGCCATATCGTTACATCACTAGCAGAAATCCCTGAGTTGCTGCAGACTTATTACTGCCTTGAAAGGCCAGCAGAATTATCTGCTAGTGACAATGCAGCTCCACAAGCAGCCATGAAGCTATAACAAGCCAACACAGAATCCTGTTGTGTAGGGAGAAAATTGTTGCTAGTGCTTTTCATGTTGGCTGAAGATATTGTCAGCATGCACTGGCATGTACCGCTGCCTGCTCATCTGCGCCGATGCCAATGCCCGCTCATCTGCGCCGTTGCCAATGCCCGCTCATCGGCTGGAAATCATGCCAACAGAGTTAGCATTGTATTGCATAAAACAAGCACTTCGTACATGGAGTATGACCATGACATATGTGAGCTTGCTGTGTCTTGCATGCAGCATGCATGTTTATGTGAACTGGACCCAGCTGGCAAAGCCACGCTGTACTTGTGCTGACTCATGTATGGTCGACAAAACAGCTGCAACTTTACCAGGCTCTGCAAATCAGTGCGTCCTTAGGAACGTGTATCTGGGATCCCATCTTTTAGGAAAAGCGATGTGCCCTGCGATGCGCATGATTGCGTGCCAACCTTGGGTTTCTGCAGTGCATGTCATCTTAAGTTCTATTTAAAAAGTTCGTGTAACCGGTGAGCAAAGTGCATATGGACTGCCCTGTAATGCACATCCAGGTCTAGAGGTCAGACATCACAATCATTACACACATTGTGAAGACACCACAGCTACTTCAGTGCTGCATGTCCAGTTGTCTTCAAATGAGTAAACATCTTGTTACGTGACTTGCAGTCCAATCCACAAGTTGCACATGCCGTGCTGAACTGCACTTCACTTGCGTGTGCTTTTGCGGGCTGATTCTTCTTCTTGTGCCGTTTCAGCTTCTTATACTGTTCATGAGACAACCCTGCATGGGGTGATGGCACTGCTGGCTGGTCTAATGCTTGTGACAAAGCACCCAGGTCTGACTGACGCTGGGCATGACTGCTTGTCGTCTCCTCATAAGGGGCCTGTGTTGCTGCAGATGCAGCTGCCTGTGCGCACCACAGGTATTGAGGCTTCGTATTGACCTTGTATATCAGTCAAGGCACAGTTGCATTCTATATGTTTCATGTTCTGGAGACACGAGTGAGTAAAGACACAAGTGCATGCAGCCTGTGACCTGCACTAGGCATGCTGTTTAACTGACGCACCAGCTGTTGGCAGTCAAGGCTTTTTGAGTATCATACATGAATACATGATGTAGGCTGTCAATCAAGTTCAGCATCAACCTGCACCTGAGCGTTAACACAATCAGGCTACTGATTCTATGCTGGTAGGCACAATAGCAACCTTGCAGCATCATTGCAGGCTTGAGAGCAAGCAAAGGGATGACAGCATGACACCAAGCAAGCTGTATTCCATGTCACTGTCTACCAACAAAATGTGGTCCACCTGGTGAGCTCCCCTTGAGACCGCAGATTGACTGATGTTGGCAGCTTCCATCATGCGCTCCAAAACATCTTCTTCCCCATCCTGGCTAGAATGTGCGGTGTCGTCCTCTGCTTCATCATCATGCCTGTTGTGATGAGTGTGGATGGCTTGTGTAGATGCCTGCTCTTCTTCACTGTCTTGACCTGCTGCAGCCATCTGGGCTTGCTGCTGCTTCTGCTTCTTTTTCTGCTTCTTGCTCTTCTGACGGCTGGGCTGGGTCTCAGCTGCATCTGCACCAAACACAACTTTGAGTCTATGCACAACTTGCAGCAGCTTGAGCTGCAAGCTTTCTGGCCTCCATGCAATGTTGTGTTGGAAGATGCAGACGTGCCATTGCACAGCCTTTCGGACCAGACCGAAAACGTTACTGTCGCCCATCAATCATTGTTTTTTAAGCACAAGGCACAGAATGTCCTGTTGTGGTTTGATTGACCACAGAAGGCATTCAAAAAATTGGTCGAAAGCTTACACATTGTTGGTGGTGGCTGTCGAGGTCCAGCAGCATTTTGCTCAGATTCAGCTGCTTCTGCATCTTCATCAGTTTCAGATTCTGGGTCATGCAGCTGCTGAGGAGGCTCCAGAGCCACTTCAACATCATCATTGTCAGACTCAGCAGCTGGCAGTGAAGCCGCTACGCTGGCTTCAGAGCCATCCAGCGCTTGCTCCTCTTCTTCCAGCTCTGCCCGTAGAGTCTCAACAGCCTTCAAATGCTGCTTGCTCCTGCCACACACAATCATTTTTGTGCTTCAAGCTGCTCACACCGCTTGCCCATGCACAACTGGCTTTAGACACACCAAATACTTCCTTGACAACAACAGCTAGCACACCTTCACTGTTGGTGTCACTATTACTCATATAGTTCTTACTATTGGTGTTGTTGATTTTGTTATTAATATTGTTATGAAAATACTGACACCTCAATGGGGCACTTATGGCCCTTGAAGCCTAGCAGAGCATATTTGATAAGGCGTCATATGTTGATGGTTAAGCAAACCAGCATGGCATCATCAGATGTTCTCCCCAGGTGCAGCTTGAAGTCAGCTCACAGGGTGAATGTAGGCATGTGCATGGCGTCTGAAGCATGCTTTTACCCACCATACTTTTAGGTAATAATGGAGGACTCTGCCCATCAGGCATCACAACTGACCTCTCATGATTAGCAAGAGCCTTCTGACTCTTGAATGACTTGTCACATAGCGGGCAGTAGAAGTCATCAGGAATGGACTCTTCCTCTTCCTCCTCTTGAGTGGCCTCTTCACCTCCCTGACGAATCCACTCGGCATCTTGCACATCCAAAGCTCGCTGCAGCCTCTCCTGTTTCTCTTCCTCACGCCTGCATCACAAGTCTTGTGGCAAGCCCTATAGTATACAGCGATCCAGATCCCTGACATGCTGTGTACAACTAGATGGGTGTTTTCGTGGGACAATCTACTGACTGATTGCGACTTCAGCTTCACAAATTAAGGACCACAACTGTTTAACTCACCATAGCAGCAAAGCACACTGTGATGATGCCTTTACGTCCTGCCCTTGTGCCCTATGTGTGACATGTTCCATTCTTTGCTGTACACAACACCTCTGATCCCACATTTATCCACACACTGATTGCCACATCTATGTTGTTCCATGCAGTATAGCAGGGCAGAGCTTACAAGAAATGTTTTCCACGTCTTCAAGAGCTACAAAACATCCAGACTTAAGTATGGATACAGCTCACCTCAGCTTGTCCTGCTCTTCCTTCTCCATCCGCCGTTTGGCTTCTTCAGCTTGGTGGGCCGCCAGGCGCTTGTCCCTCTTGCGCACAAAGGCCACCAGCTCCCGCACCGCGTCATTGTGGCTGCGCTTCATGGACTTCCTCTCTTTCTTGTTGTCTTCTTCCATTAGCCGCCGCAACTGTTGACAGCAGAGATGATGAGAGGTGGCATTATGATTACTTACTGCAGTTTATGATATCTCAGCTATGCTCATGCCAGCAGGCAAACATCATCAGTGGTTCCAATGCCAATGCTAATGCCAATGCTAATGCTAATGGTAATGCCAAGTACGCAGGGTCGCTCGATGGCATAACAGGGTGGGATGTTGCCAAACAGCATTCAATATTGCCTTGCATGTTTAAACCACAATTTCGTGCAGCAGCTCTGAGGAGGATGCAGGTTGCAGGCATGACTTGCACATCTGCTGGTTGACGCACAACATACAGCATGCACATTTGCAAGCAATACGAAGAGGGTGATGCACCTTTCTGTTGGGGGCAGCAGCAGGGTTGTACTTGTCAGCCCAGGCAAAGTCCTTGACAGTGGTGTAGTTGAGCCAGACAGAATAGAAGGCCGCCACCTGAGGCCCTGCCAGGCAGGAGCTGCCTGCAGAACCAGGTTGTCATCAAACGCAAATTTCAAAACGTAGCACAATGTGGGAAACGAGTAGATGTGCGGCTCTGTGTCAACTATGTAGCATCTTGGCTGAATCTTGCTTGCAAGGTTGTCAAGCTGTGGACCAACCAGTAGTGACGCTGTCAGCTTTCACTGACGGTAAACCAGCCAAAAGCTCTGTGCAGAAAGCACGCATGTTCTGATGGGTTCTCTTCTTGCCATTGACCTCATCAGACGGCTTTTGTCTTTGTTTGACCAGGCACCTGACCACAAGCAGCATTGTAGGTGTGCAGAAGGTGTGCTCACCAAAGGCAGGCAGGTTGGAAGCTGTGTCCTTGTCTTGCTGATCAGACTGCGCTGATGCTGCTTGCTGCTCCTCTTCAGCAAGCTTCTCGAACACTATGCTGTAGACAGTGTAGAACCCCTGCATAGCACATTGTGCCATCAGTTCCATCCCTTGAATTGTGAAAAGAATTGCTGGCTTAGACAAAAGACAGCATTGCCAACTGCATTGCATGCAATGCTGAAGTACAGGCTCCGTCAACATGCCTTTGTGTGATCTGGATGACACTCTTGCGAAGCAGCTCTTGCCAGGGATGGTAATTGCATGTGTGATGTAGGTTATAAACCATATGATGTCTTTGTCCAGACCCACCACAGGCTATGTCACTGCTCAAAATTGAGTGACTGGATTGTATGTGCACTCAATTCCACATGGAAGTTTCCATGCCCGACGCAGTTTTAGGTCCACTGTCACAGTGAGTTTGCTGGCAGGCAGCAAAGGAGGACACCATGATGCAGGCAGGCTGTACCTCGGCTCCATCATTATAGCCGCTGTAACATGCTGTACTGAAGTACTGGAAGGGGTCCAGCTCATCAGATGGGCGCTGGCCTGGAGTAACCCCTCCATCTCCACCTGCTTGATGTGTTTCTCCAGACCTCAAGATAGCGTCTCTGTGGCTGTCATACCTGCATGAGGATTCGATATGGGCATAGGTTGGCCACAAGCATTTAGCTTTCCTAGCTACGGACTTGATTCCCAGAGTCAAGCTGTTGACAGGTCATATCACAGCAGCAAGTGCATCATGCAAACTGCGAGCACGTAGAAGAGCAAAATTACTCACCAAGCTCTCTCATGCTTGTCACTCAGCACTTCGTACGCGTTCTGCAACTCCTTGAAGCGTACATCAGCCTCTTCCAGCCGGTGTTGATTCTTGTCTGCTTGTGAAAAAGGACTCGTTCAAGTGTCTACTGCAGCCATATGCACTGATCACTTGAATTTGTCACAATTCACACTCACCTGGATGCCACTGCAACGCTGCCTTTCTGTATGCCGTCTTGAGAACGCCGTCGTCTGCATCCCTCTCAACACCAAGGACTTCATAGTGGCACCTCATATTGTGTTATATTTTATGCGTGCACGTACAGCTTGTGCGAGTCACGGAGGGTTTTGCCCAACATCAGCAGAGTTTGACTTGCAGACGCCAAGCAGATACTGGATGAATCAGATGCCAAGAAGTATTGCAAGGACTGCTGGTCGCAGGCGACCTTGACTCCTAGTCGATGCAGTTCCGTAAAAAGGGTTTGCAGAGGGTCGGCAGTCAACGCAGTTGTTCCGTGACTTTCGAAATCTCAGCAGAACTCTCGACTGCTGCAGTAAACTTTGCGCAGACAAGGCTAATGGTTTTCACGTAGACTGCCAAGGCAAGAACAACATAGACATCGCTGCTGCCGTTGGTCGCTGACTCGATAGGTGTACAGCAACCCATGCATGTGATAGCCTGCGCCCGCAGCTGATAAAGTGAATGCCTTGCTGCACGTTGCTGCAACCCCCACAGGCGCTAGTGACATCAACCGCTGCTTGGCGCCCTGCCTCATTGTTCGCTGGTCGATCTGGTCGAAGCTCTCAGAGCAGACTTGACAACAGCCGAAATAGTTCCAGACTTGCTGCTCAACCTGCATCAGCCAAATCAGCAAGCAGCAGCAAGGACGGTGCAGAAGCAAGGCAAAAGCTTGAAGACTTGGAAAAGCCGAATGTGCTTCACTTCTCAGACCCTGCAGGAAGCGCAGGTACACTGTTGTGTCAGTCAATAGCCTTCGTGCACTTTCAGCAAAGCCAAGGCTGTGCTCACAATGTACTGGCAAGCATAAGGCGCTGGCAAGCGCGTTGTTACTTCAACCTGATTGTTGCAGTAGCCTAATGCTTCCTGTTGGCATGCAGCATTAGTTCCTGCACCAGCTCAAGATGCTGAGCATGCCAAATCAGAGGGCAGCCCACTGCTGGGCACAGAGGGCAGCCCACTGCTGGGCACAGAGGCCAGCAGGGGAGCACCAAATGCAAGTGGCGTCAAAAGTGCCACACTCCGCTATGACCTCCCCACACCAGCTGTAGCTGTTCGCAACTTGGTATGCCATGCTACTTCAGGTCTCACCTGCCCTTCATGCTGTTCAAAGTGGTGCAGCCCAGCTGAATGTTGATCAGTGATGTCATGGCACTTGCTTGGAAGTCAAATGGCACGAAAGGCAATGGCCTGAAAATCTTACCTTATCCCACCTGCAGCTCTCAGCTTCAGCATCCATGTGTCTGCCATTCTTGTGGCGATACAGGTTTTCCCTCCTGAGCCTGCCTGCTTCAGGAAACCTCAACAAAGTTGTTTGCACGCCATGATTGCCATCATTCACTGACTCAGACACAACACATGAGAGGCACAGGGGAACACTTGAACATAAATCAACATATGCACTTGAGTGTTGTGGAATTGATGATTGGTCGCACACTACAGGTGGAGTTGGCGCAGTATGCACACCTGTGCACCATCATGTCCAACATGCACCACCGCCGCTCCGGCTACCCTTTTGGCACCATCGTCGATTTTGCATCAGATGGTGCCGGTTGCCCCCTGTTCTGCTTATCTCCCCTGGCCATCCACACGCGCAACATCATGGAGGACCCACGCTGTTCCCTGGTGGTTCAGATGCCCGGCTGGACTGGCATGGCCAATGCCAGAGTCACCATCTTTGGTGATGTGTACCAGCTTCCACCTGACATGCATGAGGCTGCCAGAGAGGTACATCCCTATAAATCTGATAGATGACGTGTGTGCACACATACATGGAACTCTTGGTCAGCTTTGAGCTGACTACCAAGCTCACCCCTTCTACAAATTATGTCTCTGAGTGTTTGCCTTTACCGGGCAAGCTACGCGGGATCTTGCAAGGATGTTGTGTCCTTGGGACATCAAGGCTTAGCAAGATCTCCATGTAGGAAGTTGTGGTATCAGCAATGCCTTTCCAAACGCATGAAAAGCGACAGGACATTGCTTGTTGTTGAGTTCCATGTGCCAGGTCTGTGCGTTCTGCATGCAGATTTATGTAGAAAAGCATGCAAGGGAGAAGAAAGGGGAGTGGGTGTCTGGCAACTTGGTCTTCTTCCGCATGCACCGCATCTCAGACATCTATTTTGTGGGAGGCTTTGGGACGGTGCAGTGGGTGGATGTGGCCGACTACATGGCCACCAAGCCAGACAGCATTGTGGCTGCAGACCCTCAGCAAACCATCTCTGTAGGTCACAAAACTCAGTGGTTTTGGCATTTCTGACTCTGCTAAAGTTCTGAATGTGGGCAGAGGAAGTGCATGATGTTCACAGTCACAACATTTACCACGTCAAAACATACTGTGACCCCATGTACTGCATGAATCATGGTTGCATTGGCCAACTTTGGGTGTGATCAGCACCAGAAGCATCTGCCATGGATTTGCAGTAGCGGCGGCAGTGGCAGTCTGTAGCACTGTAATGCAGTGTGCCACTCCTGAAACAGAGCAACCAGGATATGTACGAGCTCAATGATGTGTGCAACTCTACAGGCGCTGAATGCACAGTTTGATGGTCCATTGAGGAAGCTGATGTGCCGCAAGCTGCGCCCCCATGTAGATGAGGCTATTCTCATATCTATAGACAAGCTAGGGGCTGATGTCCGTGTACGTGTGGGCTCTGACTACAGTGTGGAGCGTATTGGTTGGCAACATGTAAGCCACAATGCTGCATTGTATTTGTGCACAAGAACTGTCTGCCTTGACATATTCTGGTCATCTGCCTAAGCCACCTTGTACGAGACATGCTTCTGGCATGTTGTTGATGCCAATGGTAGTACCAATTTGCTTTAGTCAACAGCATAGTCAACAGCATAGTCAACTTTGAACTAAGTTAGTAAGTTGAGTATAAGTAAGCTGACTATGCTGAACACAGTGTCATTCTATTTGCAGCATGTACACAACCAAGCAGATGCCATCAAGGAATTGGAAGGGTTGATCAGCCTCAATGGCAGTGCAATAGCCAGACCACGCTCTGATGTCCGGACGCTGCTTTGACACTGGGGAGGCTTGATCACAGCTGGGCAAAACAGAGTGTCAAAGTGATTTGGTCGAGTGCATGGCAATCATGCTGGACATGCACTAACCCATTGTCATGTTCCCCACTGCCTTTTAGGTGTTTTGACAGGTCCACATTTGTCAAATAGGTCTCTCACCGCAATTTTCTTTTTTTCACAGGACTAGCAAAGTCAATTGTTTGCAATTCCTGGTGACAAACATATGGCTCACACTATATTCATGCCTAGGGATTCACGCCAAACTGCTGTTGTGGCGTGCTGTGTTTACATGGTCTCAGACACATGACAAGCATGCCAATGCTGCAAAGGTAAAGTCACTTTCAAAGCCTAAAACACTCTGCGGCAATCAATAACAAATCGCAGGGCCCGGGGTAGCGGTGACCAAGAACACTACAGTGCAGCAATCCAGTATCAAGCAACTATATATGCTAAGCTACGGTGAATGGAATATTGAACTATGGCGTTAAGACTCATGGTGGAAAGAAACACTGCCTGTGAACTCTGTGCCACAGATTGGCATACATGAAATACATGATATCATCTCAGACATACAAAGCAAATAGACATCCCTCATACAACATTACTTCGCTGTTGTGTTCAGCATTACTTCAAACAACGCAGCTCCTGCTGATTTGCAATAACACTCTTCAACACCAGATTGGGAATCAAGTACTTGTGCTCAAGAGCTTTGCCAGTGACAGGGGAGGAGCTATGTTGATGCAGCCAAGCCTGTATTGCTTCTTTCTCATAGGTATGCCCATCAGCAGCAATCACAGGATCTGTCATCACACCCTGCAATGCACAGGCAACTTTGATAACTACTCTGCAGCATAGCAGTACGTCATGTCATGCACGGCAGATGGTTATGAACTGAAAGAGGTCATGCAAATCAATGACCCACAAGGTTTGAGAGCTTGCCCAGGACTGACCTTAGTCACAGGACAGCACAGCAGAAGCCCAGCATGCACACACTGTCCCTGCTCTGAAGGTTTTGCCTCTGGATCACACTGCACAGATGCTGTCACAACCTGTGTTGTGACATTGGCTGCTGCGTGCTTGACGACACTTTGCACATGAGGCTTTGGAGAGCTGCTGTTGAGGAAGCCGGTATGGTTGGAGCTTGCAGGCACTTGATTGGGGGGCTGTTTCATGTCAGCAGACGGAGTGCTCAGATCATGCAGTGAGTCCAGCCAGTCATGAAGGACAGGGTGGGTGCAGCTTGTGGGAGCATCGGCATCTGGTACAACCTCATCATCAGCACATGTTTGCCTGCCTGCACTGTTCCCGATGCGCCAGGAGAACGGAAGTGTGAGTCAGCAAGCAGTGTAGACACCGGCTTGGCTGGCTGTGGGTTTGGTGCTTGTGTAGGTGTGGCACATGACAGGACCTGATGTGACACTCCAGCAGTAAAGCTGGCAGACCCTGCAGCTGCTGTGCCAATACATGATGCCTCCTTGACACAGGCTGCTGATGCATGGTGAGGCTGCTCTGCTGCTGCTCGAGACTCTCGTTGCCCTAAATCAATACTAGCTGACATTGCTTTTATGGTGAGTAAACTTGTGTCGATAGAGGCCTGCTGCGGAGCTCTGTGCTTCTTGTCTTTCTGTTTCTGCTTCTTGGCAGCTGCTTTAGCAGCCACCTGCTCCTCCTCTGCCATGATGTCATTGGCAGCCACCTCAGCAGCTGACTGCGCCGTCTGAAGCATGCTGAATCAGTAAGCAGCCAGGCAACATACGCAGCAGAAGCATTGACAAGCCTCATGAGCTGCGACAGGTGTTTATCTTCTGCACTGGCAACATTCATGCAATGCCGACACTGAGATGCCACATATTTTGATCGAGTACCATTCAACACATGCGTCACAGCATTGCATGCCTGAGTCTCAGGCAGGCAATACACACAACAGACTACACATTGCTATGAAAGACACAGATGATAAATGGCTTGTGACTGTGACAGGCTGTGTTCAGGCCAGCTCAGGCATGCAGTGCTTCACCTCATGGATAACAAAACAGCTTTTGATGAAGTCCAGGGTGCTGTCAGACAAGAACTGTGTTTCATGCAATGCTGCCACAGTGGTAGCCATGTCAGGAACAGAATGCTTTGGAGTGCACCAGCCATCATTGTCCTTGGCAAGCCTGAAGAAATGGGGAGCCCAGCAGGGCGCAGCATACATGCGCTCAATATTGCCCACCAGGGTCTCTGCAGCACAGCATGTTTTCATGGCATCCGACCCAGCAGGAAGTGCTCAAAACTTAATCATGTTACAGCAACCACCCAGCCTACATGTAACCAGCTGAACCCATACAGTTGACTACAGCTGCTAACCAAGTTTGCCACCTCACAATTTGGCCTAACCAGCTTTACCATTGCGTAGACCATATGAGGCAGTTGGTGCAAGCATGTTGTGCAGACAGAAGCCAGGTGGCACCAATCACTAAGAGCAGATCAAATGAGGAAGAATGCTGCTGATGCTCAACTGTACAAGACATACCAGTTCTCCGCTGCAGATGTTGAAGACTTTCTAGCACTTTCTCTATCGTTTCTTTCATATCGCTCTGTTCTTTGAGTAGTTTCTTCTCTTTGGCTTGTCTGTGCAACAACACTGCCTCATCTGCTGATGCCGCATGCTCCCTATTTAGCTTCTCAGCATCTCGTGTAAGCTGCTTCACACTTGCTTCACAATGGCGGAGGAGGTTTAGCCAGTGAACAACACCCCTCAACTCTGCTTGCAGGAAGTGCAACATGGCACAGGCAGCTGCTAGGAGTGTGGGCACACTGACGAACTTGGCAGCGTGGTGCACCAACTGTGGGCAGCCTGAATGCACATCATGCTGACTGTCACAACAACCACGCAGTGACAAGACCAGCAACGCAATACGGCTGCATTGGCACTGTGGCAGCATGTGCATAACTAGCATCGACAGTTGTGAGCATGCATGGCGGGAAACAACCAGAAGGACACCATAACTTTGACATCAGAACTGTCTGCAAGCACGAGGCCCGCCGTGTTGGTCACAACCTGGCATGTCGCTGCATAACAGGCAAGTGCAACAGTTGCGTCACCTAGCAACATTAAGCTTGCTTTTGCTCCAAGGAAACCAGAATGCTGTTGGCTGTTTGCAGCCCTTACAAGGATGCCAGCACACAACCCAACTGTTCTCTTGCCAGCATATTGCACATCTTGCTCATTTTTGAGGTTGGCCAAACGAAGGTACAGGGCTGCATGAGGGACATCAGGCTGATATGATCCATCTAGACCAACTTCACTGTAAGGTACGGCTGCTGCTTTTGCCTTGAGCCAGGAGGAAATGGTGACGTGTGTCAAGACATCAGTTGCAATCTTGCAGACAACCTGCACATGCCACTGCACATCAGAAGGTTGTGTGACAATGTGCATGTGTCACACACACACATGGCTTGCAGCTATGCAATCATAGTGAGTACTGTGATTGCTGTTGCATGCACAGGCACTGCACATTCTGCATGCATCTAACAAATTGCCGCCACAAGGTAGGGAGGAGATATTCAGACGTACGTACTTTCATCCCTAAAAGACTCACCTGAGAGCCAGGAATCTGTGGCGCTTTAGGCGCATACAAAGCAGTGATGAAGGCAAGCACAGCTGAGGCTAAGCTCTCCTGCAAGTGAGGGCTGAGTGTGGTATCTGGCAGCTGGCCAAGCAGCTTCAGGCTCAACTGTACCAACTTCTGCTGGTGTTGCATGCATGACAACTAGGACAGCGTTTATGACAGCATGACACTCAGAAGATCAAATCAAGCTAGCTCTGTTCACAAGCAACAGAGAAGCCCTGCATGCTCATGGTGACCTGTACATCACAACAGCTGCTGCCACCAGCAAGCATCAGCCATACGATTTGAGGCATAGCACTTGTCAGAAGCAAGCAGAGTGATTGGACAATAGTGCTACACTAATCTGCATACACAAACCTGCACTTCTACTGCTGATATCAAGTAAGGTCATCACTACACACGCAATTAGTCGTTAATGCAACATTTGAGTCAAGCCAAGAGCACTTTAATACCTTTTGCATCAGCTCAAGCAGCTGGCTTTGCAGACGAGAGCTGCGGTTGAGGAGCTGGCACAGACTTGCGCAACGATGAGGTTCCCATGGAAGTGGCACCTGCAGCAGCAAGCACACAAGCTCCTGTGCTGTGTTCTGCACAGCAGCCATCAACACTATGGAGAAAGGAGATGGGCACCTGCATATAGACAGTTTGCACCAATGATGCAATGCATTCCAGGCTACAATCTGTTGGCACAAACACATCCACAACATGCTGCCTCGGGGGTCTACCAGCTGCATATAAATGCCAGCAGATCTACAAAAGCTTTGTGCACACCAACAAGCTTGCAAGGTGGCGAGACAGAAGTTCAGTGCATCCCACACAAAACAACTGCTGAAGATGAACAGGCTTGTCCATTGTGAGCTGCTCAACTTTTCATGGTGCTTGAGTCATCATGGCTTGCAATGGCTATAAAAGGGCCATTGGCGGCAAATTGCTGTGCAATAATTACAGTTGCAGAGGTGACCGGCGTCACCTGAAATGCTGCAGTTATGCATTCTGCAATGTTCTCCATGATACCAGACAGCATCACGTAGCAAGAGTAGTCCTTCTGCTGGCTTTGCAAGTCTTGCTCAACGAGACACAGCCGCAAAAAGGAAGCAGCAGCAATCATCTGCGCATGAGGGCTGCCCTGAAGGCCACAGATGGTATTGTGAAAGCCCTCTGGACGATCTGGATGAGCCAGGAAAGCCTTGCAATGGAAATTTTTATCAAAGGCACAGTTCAGTGGCTGCTGCACATCCAAAGCATATTCCAGGAGGTCAGGATGTTGACTGGGCTGGCCTGCAAAGAAGATTGACCTGAAGTATAGTGCAGGGGAGTGATCTGATCATACGTTCATGTATATGTGGCATGCAGGCACACTCTGCTGTTCATCAGAAGCTGCAAAGGACAAGATGGCAGGTGAACATCCAGTGCACCCTGTAAGCACTTGCAACAAGGTATGATGTTTGAGGTTCACCCCTGCACACACACTTTACAATACTTGGAAACAACAGCTACAGCTATGCCCCAACAAATACAGTAGAGGTACTCCCAGAAGCACTGCCACATAGCAAAAATGCCAGACAGTCACTGCTTCAATGTCTTCAGGTGACAAGCCTATTAGTCCCACAGACTTCATTGGTGTAGGGCTGTGCGTTTTCCCCTCCGCATTGACAAAACTGGCAGCTGTTGCTGGTTGCTGTTGATTGTTGCTGAGTAGGCTATGTAATAGAGAAATTTCAGCAGCAAGGCCTTGGTTGACTTCCTGGCCGGAAAGCTCAGCTGCCTGCTGAAGGAATGATGAGATTTGACCTGTATTTGATGCTTTTGGGTGCTGAGCCAACGTCTCAGTCATGAACAATATGACGCCAAGCAGCTGAGTATCAATTGCCAACTCGGGAGCCTGGGCAGCAGCGGCTGACATGTACCAATCCGATTCCAGGACTGCAAACAAAACAGACAAAGGTTTCAGACATGCGCAAAGAGGGACGGTCACAACATCTTTCGTGGTCAATCAAGTGGGTTGCATATAAACTATTTGGTCGGCATATCTGTCACTGTGATGCGCTGTGCTATGTAAGTACTGGTATGCATGATGACTGAATGACTGAGTGGTTGACTTCATGACGCATCTTCGGCTTGCAAGGCAAGCAGCCTGGTCTTGCAGCATGTGGAGTATGCACATAACTATGGGATGATCAGCTTTTCTCACCGCCCGGTCTCTTAAGTCCTGATGATGCATCTGGGCACAATAGGCCAGAGAGGCGGCGCACACCATGCATGCGAGCCATCATCGGCAGAATGCCTGCTGCTGCCTTGATCTTGCTGTCTTTCAAGTATGACAACACAATATATGCATGCAGGGCCAATCTAGGTTTGTCCAAAGCATTCATCAGCAGAGATAAGGCACCTGCAGTTCAACAACATCTGCACTGCACTCAACTATGTGACACGGCCTACATTGAAGCAACACCTCTCAAACGGAATCGAGACCTCAAATGGAAGTGAGAGCATACTAAATCTGCAATGCTATGATATGGGAGTTGCTCTACCATGTTGACTCAGAGTTACAATCCCTTGCTGTCAAGAGGGAGTGCAATGTGATGCCTTGCAAGGCAAAATCTATGTGCAACAAGTAAAGTGCGCAATCCATAAACTGTGCAATCAATGGATGGTGACTTGCTCACCTGCTCAGAGCAATTCTGAAGCCACAGCCCCAAAAACTGCACTGCTCGCATTCGCCATTAGTGCTAACAGCAGATTGCAGCAAGAGCTGCTCTCATCCGCTTCTTGGCTGAGTAACCGGCGCAAGGCTGGCATGGTCAGCTTGACCAAAGGCACAGACAAGTGCAGTCTTTGTTCATCATCAACGCCTGCTTTGTCTTGATCAGCAGGGTCCGTAAATTTGCCAGCATTGTCAGCAATGGTACCCAAGGCACTCCAGATGGCTTTAGGAGCCAGCAAAGCAGGTGGTACATACTTGAGGTCCATGTCTGCAGTGAGGCTGGCCAGCTTCAAGATGAGCAGAGCGCTGCGCAGCAATGCAAGATGAGACCTTTTGCGGGAGCACTCTCCCTTGGCTGTGAAGGTGCCCACAGAGGGGTGCATCTGCTTGAGTGGCAGTGTTGCAGTCAGTACTGCAGCTATTTGTTGCCTGAGCACAGACAGCAAACTCGGCATCCTTTGTCGTGCTGTCTGGTAGACCTTCCTTTACCCATTCCAGCATGTCAGGTGTGGACTGGTCATGCAGCAGGTGAAGCAAGAGCAGAATAGGCCTCACTGCCATGCTCATTGCGGTGAATACTTTGGGTGTGAGCTGAGGGTGGACAGCAAGAGGGATACTGTTGACAGCGTCTTTGTGTCCAATGTGCATCATTTGTGCTAGATGCTGCTGGTTACTCATCATACAAGACAGATACATAGAGTCAGCTGTCATTGTTTGGACAGCTGCTGACCATGTGCTGCTTAAATCACTGCTTTGTGTGGAGCTGGTGCTCCTCAAGACTGTCTCGACATAGAAAGCAACAGTGGGTATGAAAGCTGCTACCAGCTCCAAGACATTGGAGCTTGCAGGCAGCACCTACAGCACGAAACTTGAGTTAGGAGACACCTTGCTAAAGTAAAATAGCGGAGGAGAGGCAAGCTTGTGTGACCTGATCAAAGAAGCACATCACGATCAAACAGCATATTGTTCCGTTCACCTGCTGAAGCGTTTTGTCCAAGGAAACTTGCTCGTCCTTGAGGCTCAGCCAACACGCATCAGGGCTCAATTTGTGTGCACGACAAAATTGGACCAACGCTTCTTCCACTAGAGGGTCCTCAGTGAAGGCATGGGTCCAGCAGATTCTTGACCCCTCCTGCAAGAGGGCATCAATTTTTTTGACTCAGTGTCAATGTCAGATGTTGCAGGAGCTGCGTTATTGTAGGAGCTGCGAGACCTACCGTAGTTCGCACGATCACATGCATGTGGTGAGCTAGCTAAGGCTCTCAGCCTAAGGATTCTTATGGTTGACTTGCACAAGGTTCCCCTCGGCAGCTCCTCTACAATGCGTCATTTCTTTGCACCTCTTGACAGCAAGTCAGGGGTAGTCTGCGTTCAAAGGTTCGGCCACAATACCGGTCAACCAATTCAATACCGTAGTCACAATCATGTTGGTCGTTTTATTAATTATTGCAAAAAACGGCGACCCCCTTTAAAAACAATAAACTTTATTATTGACGCCCTCGACCCCTATTTAAAAATAATAAATAATGTAACGAAAGAGCCGCTTTGAGCGCGAAAAGCTGTGCTGCATGATCTAGCTTGCTGCCGCACACGCTCAAGGATATGGCGGCGGTCCTGGCCATGGTTCGAAAAAACTTATGTTCACATCACGGCAAGCTATCCTTCAATGAATCAACAAACTGCTCTATGACATAGAGCAGTTTGTTGATTTTCGACTTTCGAGACGCTGTGAACCCGTACTTTCTGGCCGTCTTTGGTCCTGCTAACTTGCCAGTCTGTGGTGTTTGTGCATTCTTTTGGTGTCTGTACTTGTATTTCAGCTGAAAGGGGTTTTTTGCCCTCCCTTCAACAACGTCGACCTGCATTAAAAACATTAAAAGTATTATTGAAGGTGCCGACCCCATTTAAAAATAGTTTATTAAAGTTTTAATCATTTTATTGCGCAAAAGGTCGTTTGCAATATTTGGGGGGGTCGCGACCCTATATAAAATCCTACCAACATTAATGTGACTACGGTATGCCCTATTTTTTGCAGTAATGCTATGCAGCTGCAGGTGAGCCCAAAAAGCATTGCAGTCAGTAAGTAGCATTGAGGACACAACGCCTGAGAAGCCAAGCCCTGCATGGAATGAATGCTTACAGCATGCAGGACCATAGGATGCACAGCATGTGTCCATTGCAACAACAGACTGATGGCAAGCACATCTGCTTCTGAACTCACAGCTGTCTGGACGGACAGATAACGTATATGGCAGAGCTGCGGTTGGCGCTCGCTATGCAGAGCTATCAGCACTAGTCAAACAGATTACTGATGAGGCAAGCAACAGCCCTCAATAGCCTAGTGAAGAGGATTAACATGTCATGTGCTGTTACCCATGCAAGTTCACTGTAAGACATTGAATGTCAAATATGTGATGGAGTTCCTGTTGGTTGGCAGCTTCACTTGGAGTCTTTCACTCAATGTTACCAATACATGGCTAAATGGCTAAAGTGTGTCAACAGAATAGTCTGATGAGTAGTTGGAAGGTCTTGATTAAGGTGGTGCCAGAAGTGCTGATGCCCTGCCCATATATGTGGTCAGGGCCCATGCACGCCAAAAGTCTTGCGCAGCATGCTGCCCTGAATATTCAGGGCAGCATGCTGCTACATTAATGTATCACAGTCTCTCTTTTGTCACACTGCATCTGCTGTAGAAATTCTTCCTGTGCGACCACTCAATGTATTGACAAATGTTCACTTGATGTTCAGGCTAAAGCGTGATCATGCTGCAGCATGTACGAGCAGGATCTCAGGGATGATGCCTGAGTGTGAGCGCTGCTTTTATGGTGCAGCAGCAAATCTGTTGCAATAACTATCAAGCTGGCTGCTGCTGGCTGTGCTGCTATGTGAGATACTGCTGCTGGCTGCCACCCAATAGTTCTGCCAGTCATGAGCATCAAGCATCGGGCGGAGAGAGTCCAAACGAGGGCAGTATGTCATTGTACATGGAGACCAAAGAGTGCTGTGAAGGCTGATCATTACCTGCCAAAGAGAGGTCACGGCTTGCCTGCAGCTGGGTCAATTAGCTATAGTTATAGAGGCAGCATCTGTTGACCATGTCAGGGAATGCATACAGCATCTACCCATCAATTCAGGTCATTTGTCTAGTACACTAGTGTCCCGACGTGCGTGAAAGCCCAAAACATCTTTGTAGGTTCAAAGCAAACACATATCTTGTTTCATATATGCCAAAAAAGATGAAGACATCATATAAGGCCTGAGCACTAGTTCTCACGACATGCCAACTCGCACAAAGTTCAGACCGATGATTCCTTGCAAAAAGTTAGCACTTCAGCAGTGCCAAAACAGCAGACTGTTCACAAAATTTTCACACCAAGCCCTACATGCAGAGCTATGCTACTAGGTCTTGCTGAAGAGTGCCGAGCAGGCTTGCTGCACCAAAAGCAGCGGTACCGCCAGTCAAGCAGCCCAGGGCAATAATAGCTTGAGCTACAACAAGGGGAGTACTGGAGTCTGGTATAGCATACACAAGCAGGGGTCCTACTGCATATAGTGCAAATGCAATGCGGTACAACACAGTTGGTGTGTTCCTGCACACATAGCATCAGCAACTCAGACCATGCAGATGTGTCACATACACTGCTGTTGTAGAACAGGATGCGTTGCTATCATCACGCAGCATCATGCACGACCCTCTGCAACATTATGCCCATGCAGAATTGACAATACAATGGCACTGCTGGCGTGCACCATTCTTGCAGAACAAGATGCATTGGCATGCCCATGCAGCATTGTGCACAATTGTGCTTTGCAAATTTGTGCAGCAGCATGCCCATGCAGGATTGCTGTGCAATGCAAAGCCCATTGCTGGTCTGTACAAGTACTGCCTGTTGCTTGTGTGCCCGGCTGGGATTGAACATATCAGGCATGAAGGATTTTCAATTGTTGCATCAGGGTTTTCCAAAGCACTCTTGGGACCGTACCTGTCAGCTGCAGCAGACAATAAACCCAAAGACTCTGCTTTTGACAGCAAGCCTGACTTCTCAATGAATGTCAAAGTGACACCATTTTTCTCAAGCAGCGTAAGCAGTCCAGCCTGCTCAAGCTTGGAAAGCAGACGGAGTTGTTGCACTCTGCAGCATGAGTGGTGTCAGTGCAATGTTGCAACTGCAAAACCTGCAAGCACAACTGTAAATCAGCAACATACCTTGCCAGCAGCAAAGGGGCTGTGCTGCCAGGGGATCTGGGCTTGAAACTTGCTCCCTTGCCTTGAGCTATTTCTGTGGCCTGAATGGCAGGTGTCAGGTGGTCTTGATCTTGTCTGAAAAGCACAAAGCAGACAACCCTCAAACTTGCTGTCTGACTGGCCAGGCCGACTGTGCACGGACCTGGCGAGCCTTTCGTTTTGCGATTGTACCGAAACTCGGTTTGCTAGGTTGCTTAGATGTGTTTTTCTTGGGCTGCATGCGCTGAGTGCCCTTCTGAGGAATGGATTTAAGCTTTCGTGTCACACTGGCTACCTTCGCTGCGACCCGTGGCCTCGCGCATTTCGACCGACTTGTCGTGCGGCTACAAGTGAACGTGGCAAACAACTGATTCTGGCCGTGCGCGGCGCGCAGCAGCTGCGACGTCATCGCAGAGGCTTTGAAGCCTTCAAACCCGTGTACGCATTCGTGCTGATCAGAAGCCCTGGAAGTTCAGCAAGGCTCAAGCTTGAGTGTGTTTTCGGCAACAAGGTGCGACGTTGAGCCTGCTAGAGCTGCTGGCTGCGGGGGATGAGAAAGCACGCCTTCCGTGTCATATGTGCTGCAAAGACTCAAGATATGATTTGGATTGGTCGCTGCATATTTCTATTTGCAGCGAATTAGCAGTAAGCGTTACGTTTGCCCCACTGGGCGCATAATTAGGCGCATGATGTAAAGTTTTTCCAGCTCAGGACGACTGTCTGTCTGTCCGACAGTGTGGTGGCAGATGCTGCTTTCCTACTGCTTTCCTTGCTTGTCAGAAAGTCTGCTTCTGTTCCCATTTCTGCTGCACTTGGCGGAAAAGCTTTGCGACTCGTTACTGGCTGGCAGTTTACCGCTACCTTGAAGCCAACATATGCAAACGATCCCAACTTCTCAAACTGCTTTAAACTGCATGGGTTTTATACACAAAGTGCTGCACAGTGTGTATAAGACCCATTTGCAACCAGTTGGTGCTTTGCACAAAATTTGGATGCAAGTTTGAGCTCTTAAGATGGATGATTGGCTGACACTGCTGGACCGGTTTGAGATCCCAGATGGAGCTGTCGCAGGTCTCAGCGCTGAGGCTGTATCAGCTGCAAACCAAACTTGTCACCCAATTCTGGATAAATGCGTATTTGTGCAGGGCTGACACATCACCAATAAATGCAGCAATCCTTGCCACTGCTTGAGTCTGTGTCCTGATATTTTTGTTTGGGGACAACAGGCAAGCAGGTTCAGGCACCCAAAGAGGTGCAGTGGTAAGATGGAGTGGGCTGCATACATACAATGATCACGTCACTAAGTGTGGTAGCAGATATGAGCGCTTTTGCATACTGGCACCCGAACCTTCAACAGGCCAAAACACAGGCGTTGTTCCAGACTTTGTCTCTCCAGATCTACTCTTGTATCATAGTATGAGGTTGAAGACTGGCTGCTTGATGATATTGATGGATGCAGTGGGTAAGAGCGCAAACTTTTTGGGTGTAAAGTTCTTCCTCATCTGGTACATGTAGGGTATTGTGCGAATTATGACCTCAAAAAACTACATTCACTAGATGAGCAAAATAAAATTTGCTCTTCTCCGTTGCACCCATCAACCATCAAGCAATCAGTCTCCAAGGCATTCCATGCCTCACATCCCAATGGTGCTGCTACTCCCGTTGTGTCCCTGCCCAATGAAGCTCAACCTTACAGCAGTCAGACCATGAGTCACCTCCCAGCACAAACAAAGCAGGGCAGACCAGCCGCAAGGTATGCAGACCAGCAGCACAACACCAGCACAAGCTCCACTGAACTCTTAACAGCAAGTATTGGGGTTGACTTGATGTCACGATGGAAGCCTATGTATATGTCAACCACTATAGAGCTCAAGCTGCACTGTAGTTGTTGACATGTATATAGGCGCCTGTGGGGATAAGCCACATGCTTTGTGGCCACATGCTTTGTGTTGGCCACACAGTGGAGTGCTGCTTGTAACCAGACAGCTGAGCTGCCTTGGCCTCTGAAGATTGATATCTCCTGTGTTTGCTGTTGCACATGTTAGAAGCCTACTGCAAACATTTGGAAACGGTGCTCTTGCTGAGCTGCTGTGCAATGGCTCTTTTATTTGCCAGCTCCCCCCTTTGCTGTACTTTGCATGCGAGATATTTGTGTGCTTGTAGGCCGCCTGCCGGGTAGCGCTGCCTGGCAGGCGCCACCTGAGCAGAAAGAGGGCAGGCAAGGTCTGCCTCTGATCCACACATACTCTTCAGCCTGGTTGCTCATGATCATGTCATACATTAGGGCTAGAGCCATTGTTAGTGGACGCTTCCAGGGAGTGCCTGTAGCCATCAAACTAACATGCCCATGATTTGAGACAAGGCCAGGTATGACCAAAGCTTTTGAGAGAATGGCAAGCATATGCATGCAAGCATTTGACTTATTTGTCAGCATGAGCAAGCAACATCAGCTTTGGTTCTTTTTTGGTGTCACAGCACGGACTGGCGCTTTTTGGGTGTCATGACTGATCAGAGCAAGCACTGTCATCGATCTATTCAGCACTGTCCTTTGTGCACATGATGACGGACAACAGGATTGTGATGGCATGCCCTTACTGTGTCCATTCCACGCTTTGTTGCACAACCTCTACATGTTTAGTACTCAGGGGATTACGTTGACGTCTTCTGCATCCGCTGCTGCATCGCTTCGTGTGCAATGTAGGCAATTGTCAATGAAGCTGTTGCCTACCTGAAGTTGCAACCTATGTGGGGCAAGTACATCCCCCCTTTGGTGGCGTGGAATACAACAGACATGGGTTAGGTGAAATTTGTGGCTACTCAACATATCTGTGGCACCACCCTAGCTGCAGCACAGGTCACACAGCAAGTGGCAGAGGCCGCAAAGGCAGCACTAGCTGCTGTGCATGCAAATGGTTTGCTGCATGGCAACATCAAAGCTGACAAAACCAACAGTGAAAAATTACTGTTGGCAATGCCTGGCTTTGAGACAGCCACTGTGCTGATTCTTGACCCTGGCTTTGCTAAATATGGCACTTAGAGACAGAAGTTGCATGACATGAAGAAGCTGCAAAGCCTCTTGTCTTGCTGGTCAGTATGTACATGTCCCATGTGTTGTACTACAGCAGGGTTAAGGCTAGTTTCTTCATCATGCAGGGTCTGCAAGCCGACATGAGTTGTGTCGGATGTTCAAAGCATGATAACATATCAGCCCGCCAACAACAATGCACATTATCACATAAATGTAATTGGCATCACTTTGTTGTTGCACAACCTTCACACCCGCATTGGATGCAGGTGCACAACACTAGCCACATAGTGTTGCGCAAAACAGCCTTGGGTGCTGGCATAACATATATGCATGGTAGCAGGTGCCATGCTTTGTTTGGCATCATGAAGTGTATGCGCCAGCAGTGAACCAAGACGACAGGTAGAACATGGCCGCAACACTCTGCTCAATTAGTATTAATTCTTGCTCAGGCCAGGTGACAAAGTTGTGAACTTGATAAATGCAGTATTCGAAGACAAGAAACCTGACTGGTTTGAGCCAATTGACCTTCAGCAGGACAGACCTGAAAGTGATGGCCAGTAAAATCAGTGATTTTGCATAGTCTTGCTTAAATGGGATCAAAGTCGAGCAGAACTGACCAGAAGCTGAGGGCAAGTGTTGAAACACAAGGAACACCAATTACGGCACAAAGCTTGGCCTGCCCCAAAGCTGGCTGGCAATACATTCTGCCATTTGCTTGAGAATTAGCAACTCGACCGTGCAGCTTGGATTGTATTGTGAAGCACTGCTGCAATAGTCATGGGTCCGACACCACCTGGCACTGGTGTGAGTGCTGACGCCACTTGAGCCACCTCAGCATAAGCAATGTCCCCTACCACATGATATTCTCCTGTGTCTATATTGCCCACCACATTGATACCTACATCAATCACCACTGCTCCTGGCTTGATCCAGCTGCGCTTCACTAGCTCAGCATGTCCAACAGCAACAATGAGAATATCGGCAGTCTGCGCGATACTGGGTAGATCACGCATTGCTGCTGAGTAGGTTGCTGGTGGATCACTGACATCAAGATTAGTTTGCATCTGCTGGGATGATTGCTGCTTTTGCTCTACAGATAGTGTGCTGGCTGTGCTGTGCGGTGCTTGTTCACTTGCAAGATGCTGCGATACATCCTTTGTCTGATGGTGGCCTGCAGGCTTTGGTTGATGGGGCAAACAGGCTGACTGACAGTGCTGACTGTTGCTGTGCCTTGATGCAAAAGCCTCTGGATATGAGCTCCTAGGGCAGACAGTAAGGGCTGCCACGCCATTGGCTTGCAGCAGCATTGCTAGAGGTGTGCCAACAACACTGGAGTCCCCAATGACAACAGCTGTTTTGCCGGGTAATGTAATGCCTGATCTGGCTATGAGCTCCATAACGCCAAGAGCTGTGCAGGGCAGAAAGTAAGGCTGCTGGCGATTCTTGAGTAGCTGCCTGCAGGCATGTACAAACCTGCTGCTTGCATATGCACTTCTGATTGCATCACAGCATGCATACCCTGCAAATCAGAAGGGGCGGCATGACAAAAACAGCTTGTGCTGACGACGCTGACATTTCCATTTGCAATGCCTTTTGCGAGCTGTGGACATAAAAAAGAGATAGAAGCATGGTTTTCCTTTGTGAAATGAGGATGTGTCAAGTTGCAATACCAGCATGGCCACAAAGTACAGCATCAGAAACAAGCTTTCGCTAAGATAAAGATTTTCACCTGTGCTGAGGGTGGAACCCATCTACATCCTTTCTTGGGTCGCATGCACGCACAACTGCTTCCTCATCAAGGTGTTTGGGCAGTGGTAGCTGCACATGTCACATAGAGTGTGCTCAGATACGCAAAGAAAGGATAGCCGTACAAGCAGGGCAACTTATGCAAGTCGGCCTGGACTTAGAGGTGCACCTGAACAAGGATACCATCCATGGATGCATCTTGACAGATTTGGCTGACAGCTGATTCCACAGCTGCTTGGGAGACAGACTCCGGCAAGTGCTGGAGCCAGAATTTGATTCCAATCTGCAGTCCATACCTCATTAATAAAGCATTTTACGCAGCCAGGAAGGCACAGGAGTGAAGCATCATCAAGGAGTCACCTTGACACATGCTTCCTGTTTGCGCTGCACATATAGTCGTGAGTCGGGCCTGCTACCCACAAGCACGACACCCAAACCAGGAGAACGACCAAGAAGACTCGTCACATCAATAACCTTGGCCTCAAGGTCTGACTGCCATTGTCCAGCGATCTTCTTGCCATCAAGGACTGTTGCAGTGTGACCTGCAAACGCTTTGATTTTACAAGATGTTCATTTGCTCTTTGACAAGGGGCCTTGCGTATGGGCGTACCCCAGCGTTTGTGAAGTGTAGATACGGTGAACTTCGAGAGGGACCGCAGCATGCCACAAGCATGTGTGTTGATGGTATGCCCTGCTGCAATCAACGCAAAGGGCTCCAGCGGTCAGTGTTTGTGGTAGCTGCTTCAGTGTATAGCGTGCAAAGTGATCACGCGTCAACAGTACAACTTGCCACTAGCATCACGGCAACATTAAGCTAGGTACTATTCGCCTTCGCTGGGTGCACTTGTTCGACGTTACGGGGGCCTGGAGCATCTGTATTGAGCATTAACGAGGGCTGGTCCTAACATGTCAACCACAGCGAGTATGAAGACTTGGACAGTTCGTTTTATGATCAGATTTATCACTGCACATAGCTTTTGCAGCAGACGCTACATGACTGACTGGTGGGCGAAGCGAAGCCAGCTTTACAAGAAAAGACCATTGCATCAATTCAAAGAATGCCTTGCATGCTCAGTTGCCACTGTCACAGAACATGCTAAACCCTATCGGCACCTCGAATTCGCACGACAATTAGCTACCCTAGCTAGCTCCTTGTCAGACCTCCCTGAAGACTGCCTGATCACTCTGGAAGTCTCCGTGTCTTTCAGCAGAGCATCTTCTTGCGACCCGAAGACATGTCGTGTATCACCTGCGGATGTCAGCAACCGCTGCAAAGGCTGGCAGCAACTCGACACGGGAGGCTAGTACGGTGTAGAGGTCATCTGTTACCCAGTAAAAGCTCGTACTTGGGACAAAGACTAGCTTCAAAATGTCTATGTAAGTCAGCTTTCAGTGTGAAGTCTGCAGCTACACAACCAAGCAGAATCCATGCATAAATCGAGGAGCTGTTGTCTGCAGCCAAAGCTCCTGCACCTTGGCATAAAGCTTCACTAGGCTCAAACTGCCCTGGTCGAAGACAGGTTCGTGACATCGACATACTTCTGATTTGCTGCTGCAGCCAGCAGTCTGACACCCTACCTCGCCACAGGTGACGGTGGCCTCTGTATTTGGTGTTGGTGCACCTGAAGCGCTGCTGGTAGGGGTAGTTGCACTGGTGGTCTTTGGGCCAAAAGGCCTGGCTGAGGTGTGCTTCGTGTCTTTGTTGTGCGCAAAAGCATTTGCAATGCTCGGTAGCTGATGGGACAGGCTGATAGCCCTGTCTTCTGCAGGCAGCAAAAAGTCTGGGTGCAAGTTTGCGGGGATTTGCGCCAACTATTAGAGAGCTAGCAGGAGTGTCAAATGAGCTCAAACAGACTCTAGAGCAAGAAATAGGTCTTGATGAGATCAGGAGGGAATGGCGTGATGGCAGTTTGCCCTCATCTCTGCAGCAAAGGAGCAGTTCATTCCAAGACACAGAATCTTCCAGTGGCAATAGATTGGAGCCCAACGAAGGGTCCAGCAGTCAGCCATCTAAAGCTGAACTGAAAGAAGTCTCAGAAGAAATGGCAGAGCAAGTGGATCCTGACATTGCAAGGCGAAGAGCTGAGTCTGCACAAATGGCGTGGGGCGACACTTCCAACTCTTCAGCACCATCAAATGAGTCAGAGGAAGGCAGTAAAATGCCCAAGACCAATGTACCAGCAGCACCAAAAGTGGCTGACTCCAAGATGGAAGGCATGAGCATCGAAGAGCTGGAAGCAGAGCTGGCTCGCCGCAGAAGCAAGCCATCCTCAAACAGCAGCAAGTCACAATAGCATGTGTATGTATTGTCAGTTTTGTATCGGCAGCTGAATGCATTGTTTCTGGCAGCTTTGCGTGACATTTCTTCAAGTTGTTTCTCAAGTTGACAGCTACTTACTAGCTTGTAGTGTTGGTTATAAAAGGTGTCTAAAGTCGCAGTGTAAGTGGTGTACATACAAGGTGTACGTACAATTTTGATGTGCAGCAATGTTCAGCAGATAATTACAGGGCTGCAAGCACTATAAGTTGTCAGTGACCAGCTTGCACTTTCACCTACACATGGTGCTCCTGTATGACTGCTGCACTCTTGCTGGCAAGTGTGATTCCAGCACTTTAATGCGTCCTTCTGGCCTGCATGTCGACCCATTCAGGCAAATCAAACTTGCTGACAGTTGCTCAAGCTGGTCTCGGCACAGTCACAGTAACGCAAGCAGTTGAGCTGTATTCCAGATCGCCTTCTGTGTGTTCATCATGTCGTTATATATGCGGAGATGCAGTGTGCGGGGTTGCATAGTAAGACTATGAGTTACATGGTGACGGTGTTGTGAAGCATCAGAAGACAGCTCTTTTGACTTGATCCACGTGCTGTGGGCAAGATGCATGTGTTCAAACAAATAGGCTGCTAGCTAAGGGACGCGGCTTGTGCACAATAACTAACCACCTGGTTAGGGACTTAATCAGTGACCTGTTTGTGAGTCGCGTACCTGGATATTGCCAACTGCTCACACATTCAACAAACCAGCATTCAACACTCTGTCTGTCATATGTCTCTGTACCAATCTGATCAACTGCAGAACCACAGCAAGCCTAGCATGGAAAGGCCTGACTGAATCAGTAGTGTTGCAAAACAACCTATACAAGCATTTCAGCATGCACATCACAAATCTCAGATGTGGTCAGCTCAAGATCTTCAGTCAGCACCCAACCAGAGTAGTCATGCCACAGTCTGTGCAATGTCAACAAAGGCTACTTCCCCTGCTGCAATCCAATGTTTCAGTGGAGCAAAAGTCCTCCTATGTATAGGACATGCACCCAGCTGCTTCAAGACTGCCATGTGTGCGGCAGTGCCATACCCCTTATGCTGTGCAAAGTTATACTGCGGCCATCGCTCATGGTACTGGTCCATAAGCTTGTCTCGAGTCACCTATACATGCACTCACACTTTTGGCCATTGTAGCTACACACCAGATCCTGAACCAAGTTCAGCATCTGCATGCATCAGTGCGTTGCTAGACTGACTTGCATGGTTGATCCAGTGTGTTATGTGGCATCGTGACTACTATGCACCTTGTCTGTACTCACACACTCAAGTGGATGCATCAATGCACATTTTGCTCAGTGTGGCTAACATCTGTCTCTTGTTCATTGCCCTGCACAGATGCTACATGCCCTTGGCAAAGCAGTGACTTCTTGAATCTTTGCACTGCATGCTGAACAACAAAGACTTGGTCTTGTCATCACTATCTAGCACAACCCCACTGCATTCTAATTATGTAGCAAAGCTCTGGTCTGCATATGTAACATTTGCCATTGAATTCAAGCCTCTGCGGTTCCTGCATGAGACAGATGGCAGGAGGCTCAGCTCATACCTTGGCTAGGATTGAAGCTGCAGCAATGACAGTAGACTTGGAGTCTCCACGTACAACTGTTTGACTGGAGTCTTTTCTGAAGGCTCCGGGCAGCTGGTTGCCATCAACAAGCAGGTAATCTGGAGGAGAGCAGGGCAGGGCAGTTACTGCACCCTCCATGGCCCTCAGGGCAGCTTGCAGAATGTTCATTTGGTCAATGGCTGCAACATCAACTACACACCTGCGTAACAGCGAAATCCTGTCACACAGCATGTGTAGCAGTGGAAAGGCTGGTGAGGGAATGTGATGAAAAAAGAATCTTTTTCAAAGAATGCCTGCAAACTTCTGATGGCCCTTATGTTCATGTTGGCTCCATGGGCAGCAAGATTCAAGAAGCAACTCATATCTGAACTCACCTGTATAGCGCACAAAGTTCTGCGTGTGACCAATCATAGGCCGCATAAAGGCGGCCAATGGCAGCGCACAAGCATGCTTGACATTGCTGTCAGTTGCAGGGCTTTTGATGGTTGTCCATTATCACAAGAGCCGATGCCCCCTCATGGGTTAGGGCCTTAGCCTTGGCAGGAATGAAAATTTATGCCAGCAACCATCGGGGTATACCATGTACAATAGGCTAATCACAACTAAATCAATGGTTGTCCATTATCAAATGCTTTGCTAGCACAATGGCCTTTTTGAGGCTATTGTAATTCCGCAGAGCAGCTTTCAGGGTCAGCGCTTGGTACCAGGCAGGCATGTAGACAGTGTCGATCACAAGGTATGTGACAATTAACAGGAAGTACAAAATAAAATGGCCACATGAGGCCTAGGCAGATTGGCAACTCACGTGGCACAGATGACTTCAGGATGCGCCATCAACAGCTGAAAGATGTGCTCCCTCTGTGCTGCAGTCATGAGCTTGCTGTCTCTGATGCCAGGTATGTCAACATGGGGTGGCATGATGCAAGCCCCGGCCACCACAGGACCCGCCAAAGGACCCCTCCCTGCTTCATCAACCCCTGCACATGTTCAGTCGTGTTTGCAAGCATGGCTGTGGGCAAGAATGGGCACGAATCTAGATGAGGGGATCGGTATGAGTCGGATGGTGAGTATGTGTATGAGCATGTGTCTAGGTAGTGTTGGATGCAGGATTTGTGTGCAACAGCAGTTCTAAACTCAATGACACACATTACTAGGTAGCCCTGTTCAGTCGCAGCCATGGCCTGTCAGTCCACTGGCTTGCTCAACAGTCAACTATTGCCGCTAGCAGTATGGGTTGGACGCTGGCAACTTCCCAATGAGTGAGCCATGACAGTCTTCATTGGCAGCAGACACTGAACCAACATCACAGGGACAAGCAGACCAACTGATGACACTGCTTGTCCTGATGCTTATAGCCGTCAGACGTGGTAAAATGGGCACTTTGTTGCAGAGCCCAAGCATACCGGCAACACTTTTGAAGCCTTTGGCCCAAAGCTGCTCTTCAAGAGTGCGGCTAGGGAAGCCTGGCGCTGGCTTTAATGACGGGCGGGATACCAATGCATTGCACTTTGCCTCGGGGACTGGGTTGGTCCTAATATGCTGCTGTGAGGGCGCGACAGGTAATGGAGGTAATGAAGCCGGTGTTGTGCTGGCCTGAAAAGTACTGCAGCAGTGGCACGCAGACTGATATCCAGCCACGAGTGGGATCAAGGGGCGAATATTTAAATTACCTGGCAGCCGATCTACCAGCGACTCGTGCGGAACGTCTGAGCTTGATGGGGCTTGAGATCATGGCATGACACTTGACGAGCAGAGCGCACTATGACCTGAACGAGTTATGATCTTCCTGTATGTCAACGGTAAAATGCGTCTGGGTGCAGATGTTTGGTGAGCGCATGCACTGTTCAGCGCCGTCTACCCCTCAATCCAGCCTGGCAGTGCTGTGGTGGCAAACCAAACAAGGCGTCAAAGCCAGAGGCAAAAGCTGCTGAGATAGTTTGACTTTTACCTGCTCCGAAACCAAACTTACCCCATCATCCCTTGACTAGCGTTAGTACGGTAGTCCCTTGACAGGTGCCCGTTTGACTCGCTGCTTTCTCATGCTTGACCAATGCAGGTTCCGACCTCTGTAACTTTCGCCCCGGAAAAGCTGCTTTTTCGGACAAAACTTGGATCCACCACCCACAACCCTAAGCCTTGTGGAGTGCGACCTTTGACAGCAGCTTGGTCGGGCTTTAGCAATTCAAAGGCTCCTGAGCCAGTTTGGGTTGGGACACATAAAGGTGTTCCAAATGTAACTGTTGTTAAACCAGATAACCCCTGTAAAGTTTGTTTGGGGAAAGGCAAAGTGACTTGCGGAACGTGCGAGGGCAAAGGTACATCTCGTTTTCCTGCCCCACATATACAAAGCATTTCAGCCGGATCTGCCGCATTTGTCCAGTCTCTGATCAGATCACACGCCCACAGGCACCCTCACATGCAAGCTTGACAAAATGTTTGTATAGGCACGCCTGAAATAGGCACTTGGAAGTCATTGATCTTACACGTGCCTGCAGGCAGAACAAACGGGCTGCAGTATAGAATGCTACCAAGTGGGATGTGGCCAACATGGTGCAAGAGCTGTAGGGGCAGTGGTCTCTGGTATTGCCAAAGGTACGTCAACTGCTTGATGCAAACTTATCACATTTTCCTCTGATTACCCTTGCATGCTGCTGTAGTTGCCAGTTGTGGAGGCTAGCAGAAGAGTTTCCTATGCAGCTGGAGTAAAATATGCAGTCAGCACAATGCTCAGTTGTAGGAGATGTGATTTGATTCAGGCAATGTGATCCAGGCGATGTATTCTGTGTAAGCTCCAGCAGGAAAAAGATATGAAGAAACAAAGCCACCTCGTCCTGCATATATCCTGTGTGTAACAGAGGTTTTTGCATGTCCTGCATGCAAATGGAGTTGATCGTGAACCCTCCTTTCTGTGTGCCACAACATCACACAGTTCAATATGCAAGTTTTCAATTACAAGCATAAGACCCCAGGATTATGTCACAATTTCTGAGCCAACTAAATCAATGCTGCATGCTTCTGCAGCTTGCTGCGGTAGCTCTGAGCAAATATTCAACAAGAGCAGTACATACTATTCAGGCTGTTGCATCCATTATGCTATCATCACTTTTTCAGCTGACACAGTCACACCACAGAGTGTTTGCTCTGCACTACATATGTGCTGTGCGCAGAAGTGACATGGAGCGTTGCTGCAGGTGCATGGGCACAGGGGTCAAGCGAGATCCAATTGGCTTCAGGCTGCCTCACGAAGGCAGTGATTCAGATGAAGACTGATAGCTTAAGGACGCTGCTGTCATATGCGACCACTTGTAGCTAACCGATTCTTGTGGGCACACTCTCAGCTGGACATAGCACTACCACATTGAATTGCATACTGTCTGCTATGTCTGACTGATTGTACGCGTCGTCCTAATGCCCCAAATTTTCAGATGGATGTGTACTAGATCATGTCGTCATACGTATACACAGTCAGTACATATCGTAGGGCTTGTCAAACTGCAATTAAAACAACCATGCAGAAGAGCATGCTCTTCAGAGCATGTGTACAGCAAATGAACACTGTGCATCATGCTCATCTGCAACACTGGGGATGTTGCCTCTGCGCCTTTTGACTTCAGTATCACCACTAGCAGTCTGGTCAGATTTTGCTGCAAAGTAATGTTCAGTCACTCGGTGCTGACCCAAAGGACCAACTGCTGGGCATCACATTTCATTTCTGATTATTGCTGCTGTATGAAGTGGCATCTGGAATGAAAAGCAGCCGCTTCCATCGTGCAAAGAGGACAATGCCCAGGAACAGGATGACAGCACCAGCAGTGCTGCCTTATGTTGCCCATAGGAATGCCAGCTGCACAGTCAGCAGAATAGTATCAGAGGATGCAGCTGAGTATACTGCATCAGAGTGGAACAAAACAAGCCAAGGTCAGGTCAATGAAACACTCACATGACTCTCTTCATATCCGTTCTTCATGTTCATGCCAAAGATGCCACCTGCAAGATACATTGCTGTCAGACTTGTGTCTCATTCAGAGCACACCAGCAGAAGCACTGGTCGGTTGCAGCATGATTGTCTTTCGCAGCGTCATGAGAGGGCAGACTAGTATGCAGGTGCATACCTATCATAGCCACAAAGGCAAACATTGTTGATACAGCTGTGATCACAAGATCCAAGGCCACAAGCTCATTTCGCCTGCACCATACATCCTTGCTAAGTATAAGCACAGTGAACGGTCTTGCCAAAGCAGAAACTGCAGCAGCTTCTAGAACGACTATGATGAGCATCATCCCTTGAGTAGTGCTCATGTGCATGGCAAATACCTATGATCTAGTTCTATGTTGATGAGGTCCTCTGTGTCATCAATCCTCTCATACAACACCTTCAATCTGCTCAACAAAAAGTCCACCTGCAGAGCCATCTCCCCTGAAATGGGAACAAGGGCTGCACACCTGACAGCACAGCTGGCAGACCTTTTAGGCTTGTGCCAA
>JAABUP010001820.1_pt1 | contig 43663 bp, 67 predicted proteins | sample 5559201 | NCBI WGS metagenome assembly JAABUP01 (sample SAMN10711887, study PRJNA513373) | rock metagenome | isolation source: Antarctica rocks | place: Antarctica
TCCTCAGCCCCTCAGGGTCTGTTGTATGAAGGGCTAGCATGTTGTTTGGCAACACCCATTTTGGTATGCGTTTGTGGTGAACACCCAGGTTTCCTAAGGTTGCGGCTGTGCCTACGTCTGCAATAATTAGAAAGCTTCCCTTTCTGCCTTTGTTGATTGCATTGATAATGATTCTGTGGGCCTCGTCGTGTCTGTAAATCACCATTTTCCTCATTTCAGGGTGTGCACAACCTCTGAGAATGTGGCTCCCAGAGTCTGGTTGGCTGCACAGTGGGCAGAGGTTGTCTATAGCACAAGGTCCACCACGCACATACGGCATCTTCCATAGATAGGCTTTGCCCTTGTGCCAAAGCTGTCCAGTTTTCGCTTTGTTGGTGTTTCTCAGCATTGCATCTGGGACTTTGCCTTCTTCTCCCCAGTACCCGTTACTAATGTCTGCGACCATATCTTGCGTAGTAGTGTCGCGCCATGCTCGGAAGTATATGGTGTCTTGATTGGACTGTCCCAGGTGCTTGTTGCGGTGAATGGCTGTCTTGAGAGCATCCCCCAAATCCGACAAGTATGGAACTCCGTTTACCTCGCCGTTTTCGTCATATACGGACTTTGTCACCACGACATCAATAATACCAATGTTGTTACACAGAAAGATGGCTATAAAGCAGTCAATCTCAGGTCAGATCACTTGAAGATAGGTTTAACATGCCTGCTTGGGTCTATGGCACCTCACACACCCTCTGTTTGCCTGTAAAAAGTTGCAAAACACAAACGAAAACAAAAAAGACTTCTCCATTGTGGAGATGCATATATCCATGCTTTGCTGTTGTTTGACTGTCTTGACTGACATGGTTCATTAGAGCACATCATGACAATGTGAAGGCAGCGAGTGGGACAATAGCCAATGCTCCCCATTCACCAAGGAGCTCTGCAGTCTTGCCCTCAAAAGCAGCAGCAACATTGCAGTGCTCAATTGATCCAAGCAGCAGGGGCACCAAGACTACAGACAGCAAAAGACTCATCCAGCAGCACCCCACCACTGACGTGACTGCAGCAAGATGCAAGCCATGCAGGGGTACACTTTGACGAGCGCAGCAAGCATGACACTGCAGCAACTAACAATGATGCCTACGTTGCTGAGTGAATTGCAGCCTGTGACTGTAAAGAATACTTTAATTTGTTGGAGTGAATTACCAAACTGAGCCGCTGCAAGGTCTCAGCGAGAGCAGCACGTGACAGTGATGCCTGCAGCATGCGACAGTGATGCCTGCAGCATGCGACAGTGGTGCCTGCAGCCAATCAGTATCAGATCACTGCAGGCTGCATCAACCTACAGCGGGCATCACTGTCACACGCATCACTAACATCAGCAGCACAGGTGATGCACTCAGACTATAAGCCTTTGACGCAGTCGCTGTCTTTGAGGCAATCGCTGCAGCCGCTATCCTTGAGGCGGTTGCTGTCTTTGAGGTAGCCGCTGTCTTGAAGCAGTCGCTGACACGCTCCGAAACCACTCGCAGAACATGGCCTCTCCTATCGCCACTGTGTCATGACAACCTTTATCGGTGTAAACAACTTGCAAGAGTGCTTCAAAGTTTGTCTGGCAGAGTCTCACTATGTCTTCTGCTTTTTTGGCGAGCCCGTTGCTGTGTCGTAGATGCATGCCAGCACCGCAAGCCTGGTGCAGCACGGTCCGCGCCAACAAAAGACTGAGGCCGACCCTGCAGCAAAGATGCGGGTGCAAGCAGCGCAGGTTGCAAACATGCGCCTTGGCTGATTCCGGAGCTAGCACCAAAACCTTGAAAGAAACTGCAGCACTTGATCAGCTAATAGACCTGTTTCTGGGTGCAAAGAGTCAGCAACAGGTCGGCCAGAAGCCACTTTACCTTATCCCTTACTGTTTGCATGCCAGCTCTGACACCTCTTCTGTATTGCTACAGTTAGCAAAGCTAGTGGCGGACAATATCATGAGCTTGGATCAAAAGTTCTGGCTGAGATTAGCCACCAGGAGCGACACGGCCTCCAGCCAAGATGACAAGCAAAAGTCAGCACCACCGCCAGATTGCGAGTCTGGTTCATGACTCATGCTACGAAATGTCACTGCATGCATTGTTCATTTCCTGTATTTGTGCGTAGGATTGGGTCCTTGGCAAACACTGTCATGAACCTGGCCAATGCTGTTGTGAAACAGACAGAAGGACAGCTAGATCAATCTGCATCAACCCTGCAGAACATTCTAGTTTCAGCTGCAGATGAGCGAGGGGAATGGCATCTGCCACTCACTGAGGAGCAGTCACAATCTATGCAGCAGGTGATCTGCAAGAGCAAGGTTTGCTTTGTAACAGATCTCCATATGCAGATGCACTTACATGTATGAGCATGATGCAGGCACTTGACAGGCATCTTGGGACAGCAGACGAAGCCTTACTGTCTACTGCCTTTTCCTGGATGCGAAAGGCTGCTGACGATAAACAAGACGGTGTGCTCCTCATCTTTTCAGATCATTAACTGACCTCGTTATGGCTGGAGTTGTGCTTTGAGAGCTGACAAGGTCTTACAGATGCATTCTTTTTGCAGGCATGATAGCCTTGATCCAAAAGATGCTACAGCTGTATGCTGCCAAAGCGCTGCAACATCCTAGTAAACAATCGTCAGCAGTTGATCAAGTTATTGCTGCTGATGAGGACAAATGGGAGCCACTGATCAGGCAGCTCATTGAGTCTGAGCAGACAACAGAGACAGATTTCTCACAAGATCTGCAGAAGAGAATGGAGGCCACCTTGCTGAGTCAGACCAGTGGGTCGTATATGCAAAGAGTGCAGGTGACATGAGCAAGCTCTGGCATGTGCAGCACTGCTGTTCTCTCCTTCTGCATAACAAAAGTATTCAGACGTATCAGCTGCAGGATTGCAGCAAGCCTGTCATTGCTGTTGATTGCCCCATGATGCTGTCCCAACCTTGATCCCTATGATCACAATCATGCTGTCAGAATTGACTCATTGTATTGCCTTGGTGACATTTTGTTGCCCAGATACTCTTTGCGACACTCTCATGCAGGCTTTGCGCATGTGTAGGCAGAATACCTGAAAGAGATAGAGGCCAGATTCAAGGAGGTGTACCAAACTGTGCTTGATCAGGGTGCATCATGAGATAACAGAACCTTAGGTTTGAGTTTGCCAACCAGCAACTGTGATTTTGACTGAATGCGGTCGGTCAGCAGCTGCTGCAGTCCTTTGAAACTATTTACAAGTATATGAAATGCTTGCAGCACAGTCTGCTCCTCTGCACTGGCGGTGATATAATGCTGAATTGATGAAACATGTTGCACTCATCTTATCACTGCATTCCAGATGCGTATATATTCACGCACATGAAGATTTGGCGCACACATTTCAAGCCACCATCCTGTACGGGCTTACCAGTGTTCATGTCATTGAAGCATTGACGTCAACTTCTTCATGACTACAGGCAATGCTGCAACAGTTTGTGTTCGCTGTTCATTTGAGTGAAGTTTGTTCAATGGCACAAGCCGTTTGCACAAAACATGTGCAGGCAAATCCAAGCGCTTGTCATCTTTCTCTTTGCCTTGTGGCTTCTTCATCCTGCAGAAGCTTGATAATGGTATTGATAAGCTCACCAGCTTGGGCTCCCCAGTCCAAGCCAGGCTGCTTGATTCCTTGCTGTAGCAGTGTGTCAAGCCCACCACGAAGTCGCTGCACAAGCACTGCGGTGGGAGCTGCAGCACGTATTCGAATCCAGCCATCAACTAAAACATATCCTTCGCCATGCACAACCTCCAGCTGGCCACCAAACAACAGCAGAGCCAATGGTGATGTGACTGTGGAGTCCCGCAGGAATGTCTGACTGGTCCACATCTGCACACACAGACACACACACAGCACCCTTATGCTTAACTGGGAATAGCACCCCATGCTTGTATTGGGTGGCAGGCTGTAGGCCAGGGCCGCGCAGTATGTGAGGCAACGATTAGATGCCCTAATGCTAATTGATGCTGTACCAAACCAGACTGCCATAAAGCAGCACTTTTCCCACAACTCAGCAGGAGAGCAGAGACGACATGCGACATTGGACCCCGACCTCAGCCAATCAAAGCTGGGTATACATCCAGGCAGTATAATATATAAGTTGTACAGCTTTCTTTAGACAGTTGCTGCAGCTACAGCAAAACAGGTATACCTTTTCTAGATAGACCAGGTAAGGGCGCAGGTATTGCACAGCAATAATTGGATGGTTGACAGAGGAGGGGTGAATGACCACCCCACCCGTACCATCATGCCAGGTGGGGCGCGCATTGGGGCCAGCCCCGTCGTCCATGACTGCCACATTGGGGTACAAAGCTGCTGACAGCACAGACTTGACCTGCACATGCACCCACTTTCATTGCCTCCACTAGGCAGGTGAAGATCTGTTGAAGTCTAATTTGATACACTTTACATTTTTAGAGGCAGACAAGACCATACAGTCATCAGCTACAGGTACAGCAACAGCGCATGCAGTTATACTCACGCTACCGCATCTCAAACTAACAGCACCTAAGCACAATCCACATCTGCATCCTCTACCAAAATCTGCATTTATCTATACGACAGTAGTTTGATTGTCTGTATAGGAGCTTTACCACAGCCTGCTTGTTGGCGTGAGCATTGAAGGCCATCATCCATCCAGTCTCGCCCCTTTGAGCCACGAGGGTTGCCACCAATGAGCTTGATGTCAGCCAGCATGCAGGCAAACTGCCAGCGCATGTCCACCAGCATGTCAAGCGTCTGCTCACTCAGGAAGTGCTTGCGGGCAAATACTCGCCCTCCCTGCCTGCCATCCTGCATGCCACATGCCTGCATTTGTAACACTGCTTGCACAGTCTGGTATTTGCAGAACTGGCAGCTGCAGGCATATTGCAAGCTCCCTTGTCAAGTTTATCGCGACAGCAGCACAGAACAGGTCACAAATGTCGCGCGTAACATAGCTTATGAAGCCTGTGAGAGCCAAACATATGTAGATGATATTACTGCAAGAGCCACACGCAGGCAGTGAGCAGACCTTGAGCTTGGCTGCCAGCCAGCCATTGTAGGCTGCTGCCATGAGCAGGTGATCTGACTGTTGCCCAGATGCAATGTTCCCGCTACCTGCAGAGTGTATCAGCCCAGTCTGCCCCTCAAAGCTTTCAGCAGCATCACTACCAAAGGCAGGCATGGGGGTTTGCACTGTTTCCAGGCAACAACTGTGCCCTGCAGCTTCAGCTTGGCATGTGCAAACATCTCGCAGCAATGCCTCAGGTCAGGCAAACACACTTTGTTGTGGGCATGCATGTCTTGTGAAGGCCTATGGTCTGGATCAGCAATTGCTTCATGAGACATTCAATGGCAAGGCATCATCACATCATCACATCGTCGCATCATCACATCATCACATCATCATCACATCACCACATCATCACATCATCATCACATCATCACATCACCACATCCATCACATCATCACATCATCTCATCATCACATATGCATCTAAAGTTGTATATCAGTCGTGCTCAGAGAGGTGGTGGTAGCGAGAGAGTGTGACCTGGGGCCGCCATGGCTTGGCGCACTCGGCCTGCAGCATCTTGCTGATCGTGGCTGCCTGCAAAGGGGGTGCGGTACGACAGACAGGCCGCCACAGTAAGACAGGTTGAGAGGCACCCCAAAGCAGCCCCCAGCACTAGCAGCTTACCCACCCCTGCGTCCACAGGTAGCTGGGACAGATGCCGCCCTGTGGCAGCAAAGCTTTGCCTGTCTTTCAGAGGCCCGGTGACACAACAGCATCACACAGCCTGTGTTTGCTGCTGAGCTGGACAGTTGCTGACCCTGATTTGGTGCGTGAGGTCACAGGTTGTGCTGCTGACACATCCATACCTGGCCTGGGTACTAGCTGGAGTCAAGCCCCACATGTCAACTCAGAGACTTGGATGCAACTGTGCCCAAATGCATTGTGCAAGCCGACGAATGTGCATTGAGCTCTCTTTCTTAATGTACAGGCAAATCGGCCAGTGAGCAGGCTTGCATGCAGCTAATGTGCCAGGCAATGCAGGAAACATATCACATACTAGCTATCCTGATGCAGGCTGGGTGATGATAGAAGCAGCAGACTGACCCAAGGGAGTGAGCTGCTGATCAGGGGTGAGGGCACCCAGGGCTTGTAGGTGGATGAGGGCCCCCTCCACACTGGCTTTGGGAGGGGGCTCCAGAACCTTTTCAAGGAAGTGACCTGCGGGACCCAGCCCCAGCAGATGGATCTGCAAGACCAGCTCCTCCAAGGGCACCCTCACCATCTCGGGTGCCTGCATGCATCTACAAGTCAGCAGTGCAGGGCAAAGCCTCATGGGATGGGATGGCCGCTTCTGCTGCACCTGTATGGGGATGATGTGGTGTTGATTCTTTGCTGAAACGCATGTGCACAAACATGTTGCACATCTACACTGGGACCAATGTAACAAGGGAAACATTCTGAACTGCAACGTCATGGACTCATCTGTGTGATGCAATGGGTGCAAGGGATAGAACAGTTAAATGCCATATATCCTGCATACATGTGCCAGATGTGACAGCAGAGCAGGTGTGTACATGTGAGCAGGTTTGGGGTGTGACCTGATAGCGGCGCATGTGGTGCTCAAAGCGGTGGCGGGTGTACATGCCCCAGCACACTCCTGCCCTCACCCGCCCTGCCCTGCCCTTGCGCTGCAGGGCAGAGGCCCTGCTGACCCAGTCCTCCACTAGCAGGCTCATGCCACGCTTGGGGTCATGCCGCCGCTCCTGTAAACGTATCAATCAACCTGTTTATGCCTGCTTGCACATACTTGTGCCCCCAGAGCTGTATTGTCATGCCACCTGCTGCTTCAAGCCAGTGCCTGTGTCATGGCCAACTCAAATGGGCGATGCACAGTCTTGCTGTGGTAGAATAGCGTAGCAGAATGCATCATAGCTGAACAGCTTGTTGAAGAGCTACCACATTGTTGTGACTCTGAAACCCTAGTGCATGTGTAAAGACAGCAGGGTTGGCATAGACACAACATACAACATTCATGTTTTTGTGCATGGCTTCCATGCCTTCTCTGCAAGCTGAATTCCAGCAGCCATTTCTTGGCACAAAATGCATTGCAGGCTGGTTGAATACCTTGAGTTTGCCACAGTCCACCACATATACCACGTCCTCAATGGTCAGACTAGTCTCAGCAATGTTGGTGGCAATCACAATTTTGCGCACTCCTTCAGGGGGGCGCTTGAAGGCTTGGCGCTGGTCACCAGGGGACACAGAGGAATGAAGAGGGATGACCCAGTGTTGGCCCTGCCTGTACTTTGCCGTGCCTGACAGCCGCTCCTGCAGTGATGAGATTTCTCCAATACCTGTCATAAACATGAGAGACTGCTGAGCAAGCGGGGTTTGATGTACCGCTATGACACCAATCTGGCATCCAATTTGTGTTTGGTGATTGTAATTGTATATTCAAGCGTTGTCCATGTCTTCTGGTCATGAGGGGACACTGCACTTCTAAGTAGCTCACCCAATCTGGCCTGGCAAGCACAGCGCAACAATGTAAACCGGTTATACGAGCTGCATTACTCTTTGCAGAGGTGTGGGTGTGTGGTATGACACTCAAAGCCTCAGGGCGCTTCAAACCGTTGGCTACTATCACAGCAGCCCCTTGGTATGCAAGTTGATGGTAAAGGGGGGGGGGGGGCTATACCAGGCAGGAAGACAAGGATGGCTCCATCACCATACTCCTGGTCAATGTAGGTCACTAGCTCCTCCAGCAGATCAAAGTCGATGCGGTCCTCATCAAGGCGTGCTATGTTGCGCTGGGTGCTGCTGCTGTACTGGCTCAGGGCCTCCTGGCTGAAGTGGGGATTCAAGGGGGCATCCAGGGGGTCTCTGGCGTCGTCACCCCACCCAGCCTGCAACCCCACAAGCATTTGTTTGTTGAGTCACCATTCTGGTTGTATGATCAACTACCCCGTGCAAGGGCCCCTAGTCATAGAAAGTGCAGGGCAGCTCAATCCCGTTGAACAGCAAGTCAGCAGATGCAGTGTGTCATCTGCCAGATCAAGCCAATGTGGCTTGTATAGCACAGCAAACCAATTTGCTCAGCCTCGATGCTTTATAGTCTGCATGCACAGTGCAGTCTGTGCAGTTGACAACCCTCACCCATCATTGATCTTTTGTGACCCTACCCCGTCACAATGCAGCATTGTGACATTGATGAACAGAGCAGAGTGGAAGTATGACCCACCCTAAGCAGACCCTGCCTATCCCGGCCACCAGCAGCAGCCTCAAGCTGCCGCCTAGACTTTGCGTCTCTGTTGGGCCGCATGGCTACATTGGATTCCGCATCAAGATGGTACCCAATCAAGTCATGAGCATCTTCCAGGAAGTACTGCTCCACTGGGAAGGTGCGGCCCCCTGCTGCCAGGGCTGGGGCGCCCCCAAAGTAGTTGGCAAACAGGTGGGAATCCAATGTGGCTGACATCAGAATGACCTGCAAAAGCGAAGTAAGTGCAGAGTTGCTGTAATCAAATAACACATTGCAGCCTGAGCAAAAGTCTGCCTTCTGTGCTTTGCAAGTGCATGGTTGGTGGCATGTAGGTGCAATGGTGAAACTGCTTGTCATACATCACCTTCTTTACTGACTGCTGACTGTGATATTTAGCAGCAATCTAAAGAGCGATGCAAAACTCACAGCAGCACAGTTTGTCTCATCAGGTAGAGCGATGCATGGCAGGGCAAAAATACCTTGAGTGGGTTCCCAGCGGTGCGACGCGAGATGACCAGATCCCGCAACAGAGCCATCAGGAAGTCACCTTGTAGTGTACGCTCATGCACCTGCACGATTGAAACACATGCCAACTGGATCAACAGAATGAGTTGGCTTGCGTTGCAAAGACTGAAGGAAGCATTTGGCTGGGACCACTGTGATTTGTTTCAGGTACAGCGTAACTGACAACATTGTGACTTGTGATGGGCAGCCTGCTGCATGGCACTAGCCTTACAAGTTGTACTGGCATCAATGTAAGGCTATCATGCATGCTTGCAGAGCAGGCATGCCAAGTGGCACTTGCATGCAATGTATGCATGTGAAGTCTGCATGTTTGGGCCTCTCTTCCCCTTGCAACCACTTCCTTGCTTGACAACGTGTCATGACAAGCCTTTCAGTGGCCTGACCTCATCAACAATGATATGGGAGACTTCAGGCAATTGCAGGTCCCCTCCCAGCCGCCTCAGCAAGATACCAGTCGTGCAGAACAGCAGCCTTGTTGAGCGCGTCATTGCAGCATCCAGACGCACATGGTACCCTACTCTAGAGCCTGCATCACAGGCATGCATGTCTGCTATACCAACCGTTTCATACAAACATATTTGCAGAGTGCACCAGCCAAGAGTCTCATGCTCACACCAGCTTGTGTTTGATGCATAAGCAGTGAACTGCACTATGCCCCATTTCAAAGCAGGCTGCAACAAGAGCGGCCAAGCCTTAAATGATGTCAGGCACAGAGGAGATTCAAGTGCTGTGGTTGCTTGTTGGAAGAGACATGTTCAGCAGCAACAGCAGCATCATTGAATGTGACAAAGGACTAGTCTGCTGACGTAACCAGTCTGCTGAGCACGCTCCATCCTCGTCATTGCAAAATAGTGCAGCATACTGCAAAGCAACAAGCACACCAGGAGTTGGGGCCAGCAGATGACTCATTGCTGACCTGGAGTGCCAGGAGCTGAGTCTCCCCTTTCATTAGCCACACGCTCAGCCACACTGATGGCTGCAATCCTGCGGGGCTGGGTGCAGATGATGTTACACTGCCCTCCCTCACCGGCCTCTGTAGCAGCTTCCAACAAATATTGAGGCACCTGCAATGCGCTCACATGTTTCTGTCACTAAAACTCCTCATCAAAACTAGTCCCAGCGTGAACAACTGTGGTCTACAAATGCTGGCCAATGCAGCAACATATCTGGCCTACAGTTGCAGTAGCAAGCAACATGGGCAGGCGACATTCCCTTACAGTCTGCATTGTCATATAGACATTGAGGTCACCTGGGACAATTTTGAAGAGAGACACGGCCTTGTTTGCTTAGTAGCAAGGTAGTGCGCAGGGCCCGGGTGTGTCAGGGCAAGGGGGTACCTGAGTGGTTTTGCCGCAGCCAGTATCACCGCTGACTACCACAACATCATGCTCAGCAAGCTGCGCAAGCAGATCCTGTCTGATGGTCAGCACCGGCAGGCGAGCCCTGTCCTGCTGCCACTGGCCACCCTCCCTGCTGTTCCTCCACCCCTCCAGGTTTTCAGCCATTTCATGAGACTCAGCCCTCTGTTGCTGACTCTGCTGCCTGACCTGCGGTGCAATTTGTGCCTGCACAGCAAATGCATACTGATTGTATCAGTGTAGATGCATAGTTCTCAATGCCCTGACTGTGTGAGAAAACCTTGCGTTTGTACAGTCGGCGTGAAAGATCAGTGGAGGCATGTTTGACCCTGTGTTTTCAGTTCCTGGGTGACCTGCAATTGACACAGACCTTGTAATCATACGTATATCTGACAGAGGCATTGCAGACAGATGCAGCCCCAGCTTGCTGTGTCAACAAAAGCATGCACCAGTTTTGCAAGGCGTGTCTTCTTCAATGCACGGACCACCCTTGATCGACATGACACACAGATTGCACCTGTGGTGCAGCCTCTGCACCATTTGCAGCAGCTGCCTCATGCTCTGCACTCCCATTCTGACTGGCAGCACCAGCATTGATTGCTGCCGCAGCAACAACAGAGCGCACAAAGTCCAAGCGTTGCTGGTTGCTGTCCTTGGCTTGTTGCTTGTAGGCATCATTGCCCTGATCCAGCCAGTGCAGCCACAGGTCCTGGTAGGGGGAGGCCAACAGCTGGTACACGTCCTGACCTTCTGCAAGCTGCGCACGCAAACAAACAGATTATCAAGAAAAAGATATTGCCTCATGTCGTGTGTCTAGCATACAGTATGACATGCAAAACTTTGGCTACGACATGCTGATTCAGGAACTCAAATCCAGGTGGGAGTAATTACTTTGTAAGGTGACTGATATGCACTGGCAACTTTGGGTCATACATCCTCTGCAACAGATCATGGTGTTCATGATACAATAAGAAATGGCAGCAAGATTCAGCCAGCAAATTTGAATTCCATGAGTACAGTGTCAGACGACCACATGCAGCCGCACAATGACATTCACTCAAAGCAGCAGTACATAATTTAGAGCTGCAGCAGCAGCAGCAGAATTGTATACCTGAAAGAGGGCACGGGTAGCTGCAGCATTCTGAGCCTCCTGAATACCCTCCCATCCATCCTCATCCTCACGCAGTGCATATGTCTTTGGGCGTGCAGCAGCCTTTGCCTTCTTGCCCTGGCAGACATGAAACACCCAAGTGTTGCCATCTTGTGAGGTGCAGCTTGGACATACTACAGCCAAGCTCACTCATACACAGAGCACCGACACCAAGAGACAAATTTTGCTTTTGTCCTCAGTCATAGTATTTCTTGCGTCAATGGTAAGCACAGAACATGCAGCACAGACAACTACAAACAGTCAGCATGAATAGTGGGCATACCTTGCCCTGGGGTGCAGGGTCCAGAGTCACAGAGTAGCGCAGGGAGGCGGTGGGTAGGCGGCCCCCACCCATTGGGAGCTTGTCAAAGCGCGGGGGTGCCCACCCTAGCTTCTGGCAATGCTGCTGCAGCAGCGCTTTGGGCAATTTGACCACTGCTACCTCCTGTGGCCTGCCTGTGCCACGCAGTGCAGCACAAAATTTGATACTGCATTCTCAAACTTTTGGCTGCAGGTTGTGAAGGTGTCTTGACATTGTTGCAAGCCACTCAGCCTGGCAACAAATGTTGCACACCAGCTTGCTTGCACAACAATGCACATGTTCAAGACAACTGCACCAGAAATTTCAATATCTGGCTTGTTTGCATGATTTTAAAGGTGAGCATACCCTAGTTACCAATCATGAACGCTGCAACATCATTGATCATTGCAATCACCTGGCAACTTCTTGCCGCCCTTCTTGGTGGTGGCCCCAGCAGGGGTACCATACTCCCCCCAGGGTCCCGTCAGCTTCTTGGGCTTGGGCTTTTGTGTGGCCTGGGGGGCGGCCCACTTGTCATCCTTGCCTTCTTCATCTTCGAACAAGCCCAGACCACCCGCTATGCTGTCATCCTCTGGATATATAGCTTTGGCTTGACCAGCTTCTGTTTCCTGTACATCACAACATGCTTATGAGGCTGACAAACATTTGGCCACAAAGCATGTCTGCCATGTACTACAACTGCACACTATAGGCTTGGTGAATTTACAGCATCTGCCCAGCCCGCAGACCAAACCAAGGTGATGTGCAGTCAGTCAGCCTTGTGTTGTCAACATGCCAGCATGAGCCTTACCTCCTGAAGATGTAAAGGTCTAGCCTGAGATGGTAAGAGGGGTTGTGAAGGGGATTGCGAGGGCGCAGCAGGCTGGGCACCTAGGGTGGGGAATTCATCGTCATTCCCCAAGGCTGGCTGTACCTGGGGTGCAATCATTTCTTCTACCTTCTGCTCATCCAGCCCTGATACACAATCATGTCATATTTACAAGCGACTTGCGTCGATGAGTGGTGTGGTTTGCTTCACAGCTACATTGCTGCATGTAGCTGTGTATGAATCCAAAAGGCTTGCTGGGGATGCCATCTGTAGCTGACATCATATGCTCGACAGCAGATCAAATCCTGAGTAATTGCTGAGACCAAGCATGCAAATGCTGACTGTACACCCCTTCAAGAGAAAACAGATTTTGCCAGTGCAGACATTTGCTTGCTCATTTGGACACACTTAATAGGCAAATAGGCACACCTAATGCTTTTATTTCTTGCTTGAGGCTTCGAATAACCTGGCCAATGCTTTTCTGCTTGTTCTTGTCTCCTGCAGCCTTAGCCTGTGAGGCCTCTGCCTTGGCTTGACCCCACTCAGAAGCTACCTGCATGCCAGCGTATCATGAAGCACAGGCCCAAATTGCATCTGTGAGTTGTGACATGTGTCACTGCTGGACAATAGTCTTGCCAATGAGCAATTGGCCGCACCCAGCTGCGCCGCAGGAATGGTAGTCACTTTGCAGTCGGTCACATGGCACACATTGCTCATTAGACATGGCACACATTACACATTAAACATTACACATTAAACATTACACATTACACACTACACATGCCCTTTGCCTTGCAAGTACTTGTCACACATGAAAATTGCATCAACACCAATGTGCTGCAAACTTTTTTTTGGGCGACCTGTGCTTGGCGGACATGAAGGGGCTGAGCTGCTCTTGCACGGTCAGCTTTTCTCCTCTCAACTTCCCTAGGGTCACCCCATAACTCCCAGTCCTCAATAACCTCCTCTGCCTGCAACACCACAATGTCTGCCCCAAACAACTTGAGAAATTATTGTCAGCTCTAGGCATGCAACTAATAATGTGCCGACAGGAACAAACAGAAGACAGCACACAAATGGTGCAGGGACTCACTTGCTCCATTTGATCTTCATTAGGATCTGACTCAGAATCTTCCTCAGCATACTGCAGAATCCACTGTCGCTGAGCATCTTTCTCCTTGGCAGCTGCCTCAGCAGCTTTCTTGTCCCTTGCTTGCTGCTCCAGCTGCTTGACTCGCCGCTGCCTTGCCTCTTCTTCTGGCAATATCACAGGAATTGTGACTTTGGGCTTTGCCGCTGGCTTGCTGGCTTTTGCTTTTGCAACTAGCTTCAGGCCTGATGCTGCTGCCCTTGATTGGACGCCACCAGCATACCTGTAGCACCACTCTCATAATGTATGCAGTCACAGTGCAGCAAGATGCAAGTGTAAATGCATGACTTGCCGGCCAATGCCTGCTGATTCAATGCCTTTTTGTCAGCGGCAAAAGCACTCTGTGACATGCTGACAAGACTGAAGGGAGTCTGACCTGCGAGGTAAGTTAGCTGGGTCAACATGAAGACACAGCCAGTCTAGCAGTGTAGCTTCACTCATTTGCTCCATTGGCACAGCCTGCATACACATAACTGTGTGAGGTATGGCTTTGCCTTTTGTGTATCATGTACAAGCTGCTGTGGTGTCACCTGCAGGGCTTCTTGTATGTCTTGCCACCGAAAGCCTTCAGCTAACAAGCTGTCGCACAGGTCTGACAGCTGACTGACCAGCTCCTCCTTGTCCCAATTGCTGATCGCCTGCGGGTGCTTCGGCCCGACCAAAAGATCGAGTTGCTGCATTCATGTGGGTGCACTCAATACTTGCAACTTTGGCGTCACATCCGCTTACGAGACAGTCGCATGTGTGGTACCTGTAGGGCTTGACGTGCACGTTCCTCATCGCCGGCGGTCAACTCGACGGCGCTGTTCTTTTTCGATGCAGCATGTGCTGCCGCTGAAGCCGCTGCGCTTCGCTTACTCATTTGTCAGCGAGGTTTTGAAACGCTAGACCGTCAACGATCGAGCGTTCTCTACGTGGCTGCGATTGTTGGATGAGAAATGACTACGTTGGCCAACGTATCGTTGGGATCTGTGGCACCAAGGCCCAGTCAGATTCAATCCTCGGAGAAAGCGCATGCAGCGCCAAGGTGAAAGCTTGCCGGTCAACGTGCTTGCAAGACGTCGCTTCATCTCCTTGAACTGTTTCTTTACTGAGTGCAAGTCAACCTAAATGTTGTCGACGATCACTGAGCTTGCGGGACTCGTTGGGCAGCGCAAGGGTGATTCGTATCACATCGTGGCGATGTGTGCATCTGCATGATATAGATTCTATATCGTTCAACGGGAACAGATGCGCTCTTCGTCGTTGCAGTTTTGGCCACGACTTGGAGTTTTGAAAGCCTGGTCGACGAAGAGTCAAGCTGGTTGTGTCCTGTTTCAGCTTCGCAGCGACGTCTGCAATCCGTCTATCGCCTCTTCAGATGATGCTGTGGGCAGCCAAAGCCACTTTAGCACTTTCGGACCCGTCATCTTTGGTGAACCGTGTCGGCCTACTCTGAGGTCCCCAACGTCCGCTGTCGCTACAAGCCTACTCACGGACTTTCATTTAGCAGCCCCACTTGACATCAATGCGGTCGCGCAGGACTACAGCAGTCAGGTTTGCAAGATTTGCTTTCTTTGCTGCACAGCAAGGGGGTGTATTGATGTTGGCACCCACGGACGCTTCGCGGCATTGAAGTTGAGCCCTGCGATGCATTGCAGGCTATTGCCAAGGAGCAACCCAAGGCCTCTGGTGCTATTGCGGATGCACACAAGCGCTTCAGTGGTGGAGACAAAATCAATATAAAAGCTCAGTTAGTCTTTGAAGCTTGCTGGCGCAAGCTGGAAAGCAAGTGGTCAGGGGTACGGGTGCATCGATGCTTGCTTTTCTGTCACACATGCCTCAGTGATGCTTCCACATATTGTCTATGCTCACCTCTTGCTCTGCTGCTTCAGAAAATTCAGTGCCCTCATGAGATAGTATGGCTGAATGGAGCTCCTGGTGCAGGCAAGGTAATTTTGACAACTCCCATTTTTACTGAAAGTGTGTTTTGACGCAGTCAGACCTCCAAATCCTCTTGACCCTGGAGCACTGCATAGTGAGCAGGCACTAGTTTGCATGTCATGGCTTACTGACCAGATGGATATAGCAAGGTGTCTTGAGTCTTGTGCTTGACGTGACAAAGAAGAGATACTTGCTTGACCAGCATTCTATATATGGCCTTCTCACCCAGCTGATTCTGTTGCTGAGGAGCATTCCGCACCCGCACCAAAAGGCACATGCTGAGAGCATGCTCATTTGAGCTGTTTGCTGATATGGCAGGGCGCCAACACTCCCTTTATCATGAAGTCACGAGGGCTGTCCAGGTCTGTCCCTATGAGTGACATGCTTGAGAGGAACCCACAGATCAAGCACTTGATGGAAGCTGGCGAGCTTGTTCCTGATGTGAGTGCAAGCACTGATGTTTGCACTTAGTCATGTTTTCATCGTGAGTCTGATGACACATTGCCTATCAAACCAAAGTCGGATCCTTCTTCAGCTTGCTCAGCACAGTGTGCACATGGACTATGCATGTGATCTATAGTGCTGTCTGATTGCAGACCATGGTTGGAGATGCCCTACTTGACCTCATTTTTGCACCTGAAGAGAATGATGGTGTGGGCATGCTTATTGGTGAGGTCAACTCAAGTCTACCTGGCAACGCCACTCTTGCACATAATACCATGCAAAAGCCTCATGGCATTCTATGGGATGCTTGCATGTTGCATGCAGCAATCCAATGTCAGCTTCAACAACATGAGCAAGGCACCCCAGCAAGAATGCAGCTGAAAATTCTTGTAATGCTGCCATCCATCCTTGACAGGTGCGAGCTATGCTACCTATGCGGTCGAAGCCATGCCTCAAGGCATAGTTTGCATGTGCATGGTGCTGAGTCATGTTACACATGATGAGACCATCATGTTTGCCCAAACTGCAGATGGGTTTCCAAGAACAGCGCTGCAAGTTGACTTCTTGAAGCTGCTCTATGACAAGATGCTGGAGCTGCACAACAAGCATGCAGACGGCCCAGAAGAGTGGCAATACCCCAGACCCTCCTTCAAGGTGTGCTTTCAAACAACATTCATTTCTGTCTGCCATTTTGTCCTTGTCAGCATCTGCACCTGCAAGGCAATGAAAGCCTAGACTTGCAAGGAGGCTGCTGAGGTGATGACATTTAACTTGTTCCAGTTTGCAACACACCTCATCTAGAATATAATCTCTGAGCTTGTTCTACACAAGTTACAGCTTGTAAGTGATGAGTTGGAAGTCAGGAGGTGTATCCTGCGTTGCATCCTGGTATACAGGTCGTGCATAGGCTGCTGGCCTGCAGGTGGTGGTCTTGTACGTGGAAATGGAGGAGAGCGTGAAACGGCAGATGCTGCGTGCAACTATGGCCACCCAGCACAATAAGCGGGCAGCAGATGCTGGCAGTGAGGACATCTGGAATGTGCGCACCACAGATGTGGATGCTGCCAAGTGCAGGCGGCGGTATGAAGTCTTCAGGGTCAGTAGCCATATCATTTTGTGCAGTTTCTGACCAATGGTGCATTTACTGACCATCATTTAAATGCCTCCTGATTAACAGTGTCACATTGGCTTCTGGGCTCACTTTTGCTGCTGAGTGTTTGAATCAGGTCTCCCATCATGATGGACTTGATCTGCCTCTAGCCTGCTAGAAAGAACATATATCTTACAGGTCAATTATGCTCTCTGTGTCTGGACCAAACACGCCGCGTCCATTGTGCTGCCCGTCTATCATAGGCCACATCCCGTTGATGTTCCTTGCAGTGTCAAGAATGCTCAAGATCTTGGCCCTTGCATTGCTTGTAGGCGCATTATGCCACAATCTTGCGGCTGAAGCAGTATTTCCCATTCAGTCTGATAGACGCAATGGGCGGCCTGGAAGACACACGGGCCCAGATCTCCAGAGAGCTGCGCTACCAGAGTAGCCTAGATCTAGATGAGGCAACATACGCTGCCATCAGGCACCTGCCGCTGGCCCAGGACCTGGTTCGAGCCTCCAGGCAGCAGCTGGTGCACCGGCTGGACACATACAGCAAGAGGCACCACAAGATCTTCATGGAGGTCAGCTATATCACAAAACAACAAGGCTTTATTTGAATTCCGTCCACGATGGGTTACATTCAATAGCAAGCCCTGAGTTGTGGGATGACAAGTCCCGTTTAATGGCAAGTCTTGCATCATGGGATTACAGGGCTTGCTACCATTGCGCATGTCATGCTCAATATTTGAAGTGTCACTGAAATGCAGAGCAATATGAATTTGAGCAGCGGCTTGTCATGCTGTGTGAGTGTGACATGTCACTGCAGATGGCAGGCCTGCTGGGTCCTGTTGTGTTGCTCACATGTTGAGAAGTTATTGTGTGCACACATAAAAAAGACGCCACTATTGGACGCTTCAAAGAGAAGCTTGAAGTGATCCCGAGTTGGGTTTCAGCTTTCCTTGGTTGTTCTGCATAGAGCAGGTTCAAAGCAGCTTGTAGCCAGTTGCCTGCAATAATGGTGCATGGTTGCGTCAGACATGCAGGTGAAATGGCATTTGCAGGTGGTGAGGATCATTGACAATGAAGCAGTCCCTCTGCTAAAGAGGTGCAGCTTGGCAGGGCATGCCACCCTGAAGTCCCCCGCCCGGGTCTTCAGCGACCACCCCCTGGCTGCTGATATGTGCATTGACATCCTCTCTGACAGAGGTAAGCAATCTTGTCTGTCCCAGCTGTCCACTGTGCTTTTTGCAGGCCTTACTGTCAATACTTGCAATGAGCCATGTCGATTGTTGCTGTGCCGATGTGTGACATCAAACATATGCACTGCAAGATCATCATCACTTATCGTCATCAGCAACAGTAAGCTGCAGTGACACAGCTACACTTAGAAGCAACCATTTAAATTGTGGATTGTCAAGGGGATCACAAAGCAAAGCGATCACAAAGCAAAGCAAAGACAAGAACTTCAATTGATTTGGCTATGTTGTAATTTTCACTGTGTATACAGGGTTCTGTGTAGCACATACAGTCAATGAGGTGTATGTGCCCTCCAAATTTGACCTGGAGACAGGAGAAGTGCACAACAGCATGCACGAGGTGCACTACTTTAGGTAAGCTTGCCATCTCATAAACCATCTGTATTGTGTTCTTCTGAGATTGTGTCAGTCAGCATGCGGATTTCAGAAGTACAGCATTGTCTACAGGCTCACAATTATGCAAAATACAAGTTGTCATTTGTAAGCACCATATTAAGCAACGGTGCTTGATGCTTGACACCCATGCCTTCATGCAGAATCACTTTTGAGAAGGAAGGGGTGAGACAACTAGCAGGGCCAGCAGCAGCGCCGTCCCACGGGCCAGCCTCTGCTGGCATTGGACAAACATACGTTCCTTCCCATCTGGACAGAGAGTCTCGCCTAGTTCGGCATCATAACCCCAACACTGGCTTCATGTCCAGTCGGCCTCAGCCCACCGTGGTAGCTCCCAATGGGGATGAAAGGGAACCTGATGGGACAGTCACTTCCCATCAAGCTGCTACTGCTGCAGCAGAAGCAGCAGTGCACAAGGAGGTTGCTAGCTTGTCACAGAATACACAGGTCAGTCCAATAGAGGAGCAGTCTCTCCAGAAAGAGGTCCAGCGTGTTGCGCAAGACATAGCAGCCGAAGGCAAAACACCTGCCAGTAATCCTGATAAGGCTCGGGTGCAGAGCGCCTGGGATTCACATTATGTGCCTGATGCCAAGAAAGGTGATTCTGCACCACCAGAGTATTCTTTACATAATGCTACTAGCTACAGTGGGAATAAAAGTACGAGCAAAACATGAAGGTTGTCATTTGCAGAATTGCATGGTTGGGTGTTTGTACCCTTGTGTCTGCAGGCAATGGCCCCTGCATGCAATTGCAGAGGCCCTTTACAGCCTGCTTGTTGTCAGTCTTTGTTCCCAGTCCTTACGTGGCTTTGTGTCTCAGATAGAAGTATGCATCATATGAGCGTATATATTTCCTTTGTCCTCATGGTGATGAGCATGTACTACTTGGTAAAGTACATCACTTCTTATTTGCACAATGCAGCTTGCGTGTCAAGACATGACGATAGGACACCCAAATGCAACAGGGAGACTGCAATACAAGTGTTATAGTATGGCATATGGTTAGATGCTCATTCTCATTGCTGCAGTGAGATTTGCAACTGTAGATTTGCGACTGTAACATCATTGCAGTGCTATTACAGTGATATATAGAAACATATCTGGTGCATGAAGTGTGGCATGCAGCCACGTAAGTGGTGTCTGTAATGGAGGTTTGATACCAGCAACAAGTACGCTGTACTGGTCAGAAAACCTTTGTTGGCTGCTGTGCATCAAAGCTGCATATGGACTTGAAGAAGTACTAGTCTGTACTAAGTTCTCTTGGTCTTCTTGTGTCTCAGCTGTGGCCTGTTCACTACTTTGTACCTCTTGATGATTGTTGGGTTGAAAGCAGTGTGGCAAAATCTGCTGCAGCGTCTGAAGCAAGGATGGTTCCTGTCCATTGCTGGCAGTGCTCACTGGTCTCGAAGTATACTCCACACTCTCATAGCTTGACATGTAGTCTGCAAGGCCAGTGCCGCTTCATTTCTCACTGACAGTCAAAGAAGCACACACTGATGCCAAACTGAATGTCATACATGTCAAAGCTGAAAGATGTTCTTTCAATGTCTTGCATTTGAGAACTACACATGGCTCTCTCAAAGCAGAAAGCTGTTGAAAATGCTGCAGTGGGACCGCACTCACCACCAGAGCTTCTCTGTATGTGAAGCCTGACAGGAACCATAGCAGGTCTGCTGCCTTTAGCCTTAGGAGAGATTTGCAAGGAGCTGGCTACACGCTGGTAAGCACTCAAATCTGCTGCTTCAACACTTGTCCAAAGAATTTGTTGAGACTGCTGCGACATTTGAAGGATGGCAGCAGCATTGCCAGAGCAAATCACTGCTGCCTCTTTCAGGCTGTTCAGGTAAGTTTGCAGTAAAGAGTGAGAGCCTTCCCAAGTAAGCAGTGTGTCAGAAGGAAAGTCGCGGAAATGAATCTGCAGCAGCATCACCCATGGTTGCACCTGTGTGTAGTCAGCGGGAGTACTGTGCATGATTTGTAACACTAAGGCTCTGATGTTAGTTTAGGCTTACTGTCACATTCCAGACCACACCAGGCTTTCCCCTGTGCAGGAGATCAAACAGCACTCCAGCAGGCTGCTGCCTGCAAATCTACAAGCTTTGCACTTCTGCTGTCTTGCTCAAGCTATAAGACTGACTGCGGCTGAACTGCCTACCAGCGGATCGGCAACCCATCATCTTCAAACCATGGAGTATTTACAGCATCCTTCACCTCAGGCGGCAACACATGCTGCAGAACCGAATAGGGCAGTGGGTCACTGTTGCTGGAAAATGCTAGTGCAGATCGAGCTTACCCGAAAGTGATCAAGGGCGCGGTTGAGTACACTCGGAAGATAGGAACAGCGAGGGAGCAACACCTGACAGACAAGCAGGCAGTCACAATCAATGAACCTGCACGACAGCACCTTCCGCTTGGCAGCAGTGACACACATGCAGTGGAGCTGGAGGACCCTCGACTGTCGTGACTTCGCTCGCGCTCAACGTCAACCTTACTGGAATCTGCAAATGCAGTAGAGGTAGAGGACAGACGGGGGTACACAGCTACCCCTGCGCGTTTAGACTTACCGCAGCGGTCCAGGCTTCGTGCTGCACTGCTTCAGGGTTTGCCGTCATGCGGTCAGCAGTGCTCAGAATTCATTGACACATGACAGCATCGACACCCTCACGGTAAAGCGAGAGTCAGATCACGTCCAGTGGCGCTCGCGGTCCGCGATTCGGAGCTTCCGAATCGAAGCTCTCTGACCTCGCTGACTGCACATGTCGTTCGTTTCGCCACATTAGATTTCCCATGTAGCATGTCCCATGAAGTTTGTAAAGGGAGTTGTGCCCTGGTGCATATGTGCTGAGCTTGCTTGTGCTTGATTGCCGGTAGTGGTCTGGGCTTTTTCTGGCTTGTGCATATCTTTGCTATGGTACCTGTTCATAGGTTGGGGGTCTTTTTGGCCTCCATATCCTCTTGGGCTTCGGGTCCAAACAGTGAACATTGAACATTTGTGGAGACAACACTTACTCACATGTATACCCTAATGTGATCAGACTTGCTGGCTGGCTAAAGCATGTAACTCTCATCCTCTTTCTCTCTCTGAAGCATTGTAATGTCTCTAGTGTATCTCTTTCAGGACAATTGTATACACATGTATCACAATTGTCCAGGCTTGTGGTGCCGACGGAGCATGTCTGTCTGGAGGTCACTGACATTTAGTTTGACACAATTGAATGACGCTAGGCAGGGTTGCTGAGGCTCTGCCACGAGCTATCAGACTTGTTGGCTGGCCAAAGATTGTGATCTTCTTCTTCTCTTTAAGTCATATGCATATTGCACTCCTTGCAGAGGGAACAAGGTAACATTGGAGTTCAGCTGGGCATGTTGCTTGGTACCTTAGGGCTGTGCTACTGCTGGACTCACCATTGACAATCTGACTCCTGCAATGCAACATTGCATTTTTTTTTCTCAAATCCGAGAAGTCGCCGCAAGGCAAATATGTACATATGGGTCAAGCTGCAAGTCCCAGATCAGCCGTGCCGAGCTAAATGGTTCACTACCTGCTTGCCATTGGATAGATGCGCAAGAGCTTCAGAGGGAGAAGGCAGACTGCGTAGCTTTGACATTTGATTGGACTCTCAACCCTGCCGTGTCCTAGGGTTTGGCACAAGGTACCATTCTGTTTATGCTTTAGGCGTTTGTGCTTGTCAGGTCAACGTCAAGAAAGCTGGTCCAGAAACCTGTAACTACTTGGCGCTGCAAACAAGTGTGATCGACTCTGCTTGTCAAGCCTCAGCTCTTGGCGAAACCTGCTTTGTTTCTGGTCTTGATAAGTGTTTTTTCGTCGCTTCACTTGGACATAAGAACAGATGAGGAGCGCTCGGTACTTTGCAGCAGATCACGGAGTAAAGTATGCTCGCTTCTATTTTTCGCAGCGCAACCTGAGTTGTCTATATGTGCCCGCGATCACCACAGCAGTGTGTGTACAGGTTGCCTACACGTCAAGTACAACCATCTTCTGGCGATGAGAAAGTGGATGACGAGGCAGAAGCAGCTGAAGGCGATGCGCAAAGCAGAAGCTCTCGTGATCAACGAGTGAATCCAGACTGGTATGTGGCATTACACGCAGCATTGCTACTTCGGATTTGAAAACTGCGAGAAAGCATAAATTGACCGATTGCTCATTGACAGGTTTCTGCATGATGATCGTGATCTAGATCCGGGAGCTGCTCAAGAGGTACAATACAATCCTGTTCCTGCCTTAGTATGAAGTCCTTGTAAAACTGACACCAAACAGTGGTGAACTCGCAGAGGTCACAACGTCAAGGAAAAGAGAACCGAGGTGGCAGAGGCAGGCAGGGCTCTGAATGGGACGAAAGCGCACAGTAAGCAATTCCCGCTAATTTTTGTCAAAACAGCTGCTGCTAATTTTGTGACTTCATTGCGCAGGAGCAGCTCTGGACAGGCTTATGCCAGGCGTGGAGGAAGAGGTACAGCGTCCCTTGGATTTTGGCCTGAGCATATGAAGTTGTCTTGCTGTTATGCTGAGATGCAGTGAATGCTTTCGCAGGTGGTGGTAGGACTGCAATCACGGCGCCCACAGTGCCTGGCAGAACATTGCCCTTGCTGCCTCAGTCATCAGCATGGTACTACATTGATCCTGAGGGCAAGGAGCAGGGACCCTTTGATGCCAAAAAGCTGATCAATTGGGTGGATTTAGGATACTTTGGACAATCAGACCTGCAGGTATGCCATGCAGCCATCCTGTGATGCATATCATCTGAGATCACATCTCTTGCTTAGCCAGGCCTAGCTTGCTTACTAAAGGCTGTTGTGGCTGGTTCACCTCAGAGTGCCTTTGAAGGGGTAGTCCCACAGTTGACCAGACTCATGAGGCTCAATACACGCTGTCTCCACAACATAAGGATCATCACAACAGATTTGGATTTGCCTGTCACTGCTGGTCTTTGCCACAGGTATTTGCCTCTCTGCAAAAGCAACAGCAATGACACAGCGGAATAACAGGGTTCAGGCCTGCCTGTTGCTGAAAAATTGTGGCCCTGCATGAATCAATGGAATGTTGCTGCTGAAACTGTCTGAGGGCATGTGGAGTGCAGGTGCGAAAGACTGGCAAGGAGGTTTGGGTCAGCTTGTCAGATTCCCTGCCACAGATCAGGAAGGAAGCAGCAGGGGATTTTAGCAGCAACCATGACCGTGCAAAGGAGCCAGTGAGGGGTGCACAAGTGCGCAATGATGACCAGCCTGAAAGGGGACGCAAGGGTCCCAGGGGAGGTGGCAGATCAGGCAGGGCTCGCAGGGCGGATGATGATGACCTTTTGCCTGTCATGCCAGAGGTGACTTGACTGCTCTTGCCCTTTTGTTTCCGTTGATTGTGTTGTCACAACCCTGACACATACAGGGAGGAGATGTTTATATTGCCAGCCGAGTCACCCTGTGTCATCATTGCTTGCTGTTTGTCATGTTGAGGGTCGGCTGCTTTACCTACTCATGTGTACACTCACCTGCGGTTGTGTACAAGACCGCCAGCCTCACATGTGTGCCCTCTCACGCATATGGCAATGAGCACCCAGATCGCACTTGATCATAGCCTGAACGCTTGCTGCTTGTCATGCAGGGTAGGCGGCATCCGGCAGAAGCCCTGTTGAGCCCCAGAGATGAGGACAGGGAGGAGCCTGGGCAGCGCCGCTATGGCCGCCGGGGGGCTGACCATGTCACACCTGGCCCTGAGCAAGCCAGCAGGGGTGGGCGAGGCAGAGGCAGGGCTCGAGGGGGAAGGTCAGATAGGCGTGAAGCCTCATACTCAGATACCAGGGGTGACTATAGGGGTGATCAGGGCCAGGGGGCAGCCACACAGTCCAGCAGAGGCACTAAGTCATCTAAATCATCTGCTAAAGATGTGGCATGGAACCTGTTCTCAGCTGAAGCCAAGGTATTGCCCAGCTGCCGTGTACAGCAAGGCAGCTTCCCGAGCATGCAAAGAAATTGCAAATTGCCCAATTCCAGCTTGCACGTGCCAGCAGAAACAAATAGCATCACATTTGTTGAGCCACAAATACAATGTCAAAGTAGCATGCCGTGCACAAAGTCACAGCATGACAAGTACGGGCTTTTGGTCAACATTTCGCAAGCAATGCCTGGACCTGATGTTATTGCAGGGATCAGAGGAGCCTGTATGGAGGTATGTTGACCCTGATAAGGTCGTGCAAGGTCCATTCACTGCCAAAGAGATGCACCTCTGGCTTGAGAGCAACTATTTGCAGCCCGAGCTGCCAATCTGCGGCATGGTATGCAACCTGCACTCATGTGTATCATTTTGACTGGTCACATGCCGTGTCACCCAATTTCTTGTCATCAAAGCTTATTCTGTTGCATGTGTATGTGCTGTTGCCCAATACTGTGATGGTCAGATTGCAGCTGAGATGGGAAGCCTGTTTAGTGTGACTTCAGCTTGTCCAGTCAAGCACAAGCATTTGTTGCCGTCCCAGCTGTCACAGATGTTGAGAACATCTAAATGCTGTCTCATTGCTGACTGGTGCATCACTGTTTTGCACCGTGCACCCTTGCCGTGACAAGCATGCTTGTGCAAAGCTGATGACTGCGGTACTCTCGTAGGAGCGCAAGGTGGCCCCACCTGACCTGCCCCCCATAGACATGTACAAGACCTTGGCCAGCCTGCTGCAGCAAGTAGAGGCAGGCCACAAGTTCCGCCCTGTAACTGTCCAAGACATTGCAGCTGCACAGAACCCTGCTAAGGTTGGAGACTAACTGTGTTTAACATGCTACCAGCACATTTTATGGTGTCTGCCTATGCGACTCTCATGTGTGTACACCTTACATTTGCATTAGAGGCGTGCTTACAGTTGCATGCCAGAGGCATTTGAACTCTGTGCTGAAGGCCATCAAAGATCAGTGTGGTATAAGATGTTGTGTGCAGCATAGAAACAAAACTTGAAATGTGTTGCTCGATTATTTGTCAAGTCAGTGTGTTTGTGATTGCAGGGACAGGAGAGGACTTCCAATGATGGTGCTGAAAGTGTAGAAGCCAAGCAGGAGACAGGTCAGGGCGCACAGCGTGGTACTGCTGAGACAGGCAGCAACCAGGATGCTGAGAGTGTGACTGCCAAGGACGACGGCAGTGATGAGGACTCTGGCACTGAGGAGGGCGAGATTGCAGGTGTGTGAGTGCAAAGTGTTGCATGTCACAATGCGCCTATGGCACTCGTGCTTTAGGTCACTTGTGCATGTCTTCTTTGGCAGAGGTAAGTTCTTGTTTATCTGGGTATTGCAAGGAAACCTGACAAGTGCCAGAGAACTTCCAGCATAATTATCCCATACACATAAGAGGTCGTGCTGTTGGATCTGTGCATTGCTGTTGTGGGTGAAACATGTATGGGTGAACTGCAGTGTTTGACTTGCAGGACGAACTGCTGCTACTGATGAGGATAGTGACTTTGATCCTGATGGCAATGACTCTGATGCCAGTGTCAGCTCCCCTCACAGGCCAGCTCACCCTGAGCACCCTATTGAGGCTCAGCCAGCGCAGCCAGCAAGCAACACAGCCTCTCCTGAGAAGCCTGTGAGCCCTCAGAAGGCAGAGGGCTCTTCATTTTCCAGGCAGCCGGCCTCCCCTGACCCCACACAGGACAAGCAGTCCTACTCAAGGCGCCTGCAGGCTATATCTTCTGATCCTGTACAAGCGGTCCAGCCTGGAGGCAGCCAGGCAGCAGCCAGCACAGCACCTGTGGCAGAGCCTGCTAGTCCTGAGATGCCTGCCAGCCCAGAGAGGCCAGAGACGCATGCTGCCGAGACTCAGGCTGCCCCAGTACTCACTGACCAGACCACAGGCTCAAGTAGGGCAGAAGCTTCTCAAAGGCCAGCCAGCACTCAGGAGCCAAGTGGACATGCCACTGGCCCAGCCCCTGCTGCTGGTGCTGCATCTGCTGCTGCCCCAGCTGGGCCCACAGCCACAGCTGGTCCAGCATCAACTGCAGGCCCTGCCTCTACTGCTGGCCCAGCATCACCAGCTGGCGCAGTAGCTAGTGCCCAGCCTGCTCAGACCAGCAACTCTGATGTGATTGTGGAAGGTATGTTCTTGCTGCATGCAGCAATGAGTTGTGCACAATCGGAGGCTCACCAGAGACGAGATGGTAATGTTTATGTCCTCCTGATTGACACTGCCATGTGTCACTGATGGCTGTCTCATAGGCATGCACCCTGCAGCTGGAGGCAGTCAGCTCATTTAGGGCTGCTGACTGCCTTCAGCAGCCCTTTTGGTCATGGCTGTGATGGCCATGACAATGCATCAGCTGTTTGGCATGTGCCAATTGGACTGAGTATCAAATGCCCAGCTGCAGTTTCTGACATTCACTGGTGCTGCCTACAGAGCCTGAGGAGGAGCAAGCTGTAGCAGAGCAAGAGCAGCACGCTGACAGCCTGGATGAGAGACATGAGAGCATGCAGATAGAGGAGGTGTCACAGCAGACGGCTCCACCTGCACAGCAGGGCAAGCAAGACGCTGCAGGCTCTGGCATGGTGCAGTCAGTCATGGGTGCTGCCAAGTCTTTCTTTGGTGGTGGAAAATCTGATGAGCAGGTGTGTTGCTTCTACCACTCAAACACAGCCCTGTCGGTTGTTGAACTGGCACTTGGTATATGGTAGTGATGGGTCTATCAGACATTGCTTGTGAGCAGCAGAAATGCCAATTCAGTAGGTCTTCCAAGTCTGTTGTAGTATCTAGAACACCGCTGTGCAAACCTCAGCAACCCAATCTATAGAACATCATGCTGTGGTGCCTGCAGGTGGGACATGCACATGGCAGCACCCAGATGGTTGATGAAACCGTTGAGCCCAAGACCTCAAGGGAGCAAGCATCAGAACCCACGATCTATGAGCCTGACACAACAGAGTCAGAGGCCACAGTAGATTCTCATTTCTCAGAGCGTGGTACCTATGAGGTGCATGAAGAGAATGACAGCAACTCAGGAGCTGATGACATAGGTCCTGCTGAGGATGTAGGCCCGACCATTCACACAGCAGCAGATGTACAAGAAGGCATGCAGAACATTAGAATTGCTGACGACTAGTATTGCTGACGACTAGGCAAACAGCATGTTGGCCTTCTCTTGTCTGGGAGTTGCTGAATGACACTCCTGTACTTGCATGGCATATGTCTTGCTGACCATCCACATCAATTTTTGCCTTGCTTGCTGTCGCTTTGTTCAGATCAAGTTCTCGCAAAGCCACTGTGTCTCGAAAACGAACACTGGAGCTTTGCTTGTGTTCTGGTATTCAAGTTAAAATCTCAGATGTAATGCATAAATCACATGCTATATACGGTTGGTCCAATAGGGGCCAATCTAGCTCAGCGATAGAGCAGCCGACTGCACATTGGTGGGTCAAACCCGATGGTTGACTGGCATGGTTCATGTGAAAACGGCCGCCCAAGATTGCTCTGTGACATCATCGGACAGTCTGCAGGAGCTCTGCTAAGCCTTGCATGCCAGTGCTGGACTGTGCCATCTTGCAAAGACTTGCCACCTCTTGCAAGAGGGCTGCATTGTGGCCTGCGTGAACCATGAGCACCATTTGACATTGCCCCACTGCCAATTCATGTAGCTGTACAATGTTGGACACAGTGTGCAGCAAGTGCCCGAGCAACGACCAAGGCTGACCATACCTGGACATATTGCACTCCTGAATCGTGGCGAGCACTACCTCTTACAGCAAATCGAGACAACTATGGATTTGAGGACTGTGCAAGCACAGCAGTCTAACCTGACATTGTGTAAGCTTGCTTCAAGGCAAACTGCGCAGCTCTGTCCTCATGCAAGCCCATCAGCGCAACTGCTTTGTTCAGCATACTCCGCCAGTGCTGGCTGTTGAGTGCCAGGACAGAATCGTAGCATTGCACAGCTCTCTTGCATTCATTACTCTGTCTGTGAAGATTCCCCAGATTGAAAAAGGCCTGCAGCACATGTACTATTACACCATTGATGACTGGTGCATGCCTGCACTGGTGCTCAATGCAACTGTGTCTGAGGATGAACTATTGCTTGAGCTAGAATGTGCGCTGTACTCAAGGTGCTTGAATGCTTGCGCAGCTCGCCTCAGCAGCTTCCACTTCTGCCCTGTGCACAAAAACAGCACATGCCAAACTCAAGCAGTGTGTCAAGTGACATTACATCACCTCGACATGCTCGGGATTGACACGAGCAGCATTGCCAAAAGCCTCCTTGGCGTCTTCCACTCTGCCCAATGCACACAAAGCACAGCCCAGGTCACAGTAGGCATCTGCATAGGCAGGGTTGAGCTGAAGAGCGGACTGCAGGGCCATGCATGCGCCCTGCAGATCCCCTTGGGCATACAGGGCGCTGCCAAGCAGCTTGAGGGCCCTGAAGTGCTTGGGGTTCATCTGCAGCGCATCCCTGCAAGGCCAGCACAGACTGTGGTCTCAGACTGTCTGCGTCTCCATGCACAGTGTATGCCCCACTGTGAGGGCTGTGAATCAAGAAGCTGCATAACGCCAGCAGACATAGCCACATTCTCTGCAACATTATGATGCAACCCATATGGCTTCTGCAACACAAGGCACATTCGGTTTCATGGCAGCATGTCATGACAAAGTCATAATAGTGAGTAGTATGACTTTTGTCTGAGAAGTGTAAAAACTTTGGGCTTCAAGATGGCCAGCAACAGCAGACCTGTAATGCTGACAGGCTGAATCCAGCTGGCCGTCTACTTCAAGACTAATGCCCAAGTTGACATGAATCTTGGGCAGCAAGGCAGCATCATCAGGCAGAGTGGCTGCTTCCAGTGCCTCACTGAAAGCCTCTTGCGACTGGGCCAGCTGATGCGCAGCAAAGAGGGCATTGCCCAGGCGGAAGAGTGGGCGTGCATCTGCTGGCGCTGCTGCAGCGGCATGCTGGAAACTCTTCACTGCTTCCTCATGCAGCTTCCTGCAAGCAATAACAGTTGTTTGCATTACAGTAGTACTGGATACACCACAGTATTCAGGACTGTAGCAAACAAACAGCAGCAGTCATTTGTTGTGTCTATCTGCCCTCTATCATAAAATCACATCCAAAGGTGCACTTATGGCAAGTGCATATGGTTGACTGCCGCGTGCTGCCCTGCTGCAGCTTATCCAGCTGTGTCTGAAGATCAGACGATGGCTCACATGGTCGCTGTGGTGGTGGTGCTGCTGCTGTTTCAGCATTTGGAGCAAAGCCACAGATCACACAACCTCCTTATCTTCATGAAGCACCATGCATGCTTCAGTGCATGTCATTTAGAGCAGCTCTGGATAACAGTGGGTGTAATGCCAATGGTCCAGGCGAAAGTACACAGAATAAAAAACAAACAATTTGTTGTCTTCTGCAGCAGCAGCAACACTCATGCCCACCACATTATTGCCATGACATTCAGCATCACATGTCGTATACATAGCAACGTGTTTCCCTGAGCAGCTTTCAGCCTTGTCTGTGTCATCAGCGCTGCTCAGGTGCAGTATTACAGATATGCAGAATACGTCTGAATCACCACAATCCAGAGAAGAGCCAATAATCCACCCAAACATCCCTGACTACAATCACAATCAGAATGCAAGCACAGTTTGGGCAGAAAGCACCCGCATGTGGCTGCACCTGGCTGTGAGCAGCATACCCATCTCCATGTGGGCATCATAGCAGTCAGCACTATCCAGTGCATCTGCTCTTTGCCTCAAAGCATGCGCTGTCTGCTGCCAGTCACCACCATCCTGCTGCACTGCTTCTGCCAGCTCATCCACTAGGGCACCACAGCTCTGGTCCTCCTGTTGCAACAGGCACATGTGCATTTGCTGAGTCTGTCATGCAACATTTACAGAAGCCCTGCAATTGTACAGCAGACATGGTACAGGAGCGGATGACCCATCACAAAAACAAGCTGTCTCCGGTGCAGATATACCAGCAGACTTGCTGACTTGTTCGATGCTTGTGTCCATGGTGACATCATATAGCAACATGGCAAGCAGATTGCGCTGAGTTACCTCATTTGTGGCTGCACAGAATGTTGCAAGCATGTCACCATGTGCATGATGTTGAACAGGCAGTGAAGTAGGAGAGCCCCAAGAACTTTTTCGCCGGCGCCTAGCACTGTCCTGCTGTGTACCTGGCTGAGGCGCACTCTGCAATGGCTCTTGCAAAGGCACCAGGTCTGACTTCACACCTGTTGTGAGACCTGGACCATGGAAGGTGAAGCTTTGGCTGCCTGGTGAAACCCGGGTGACGTCAAAGTTTGACCCCAGGTGGCTTTGCAGAAGCGTGGGTGAGCCAATGTTGGGTGCAGTGTTTTCATCACAGCTGGCATCTTGCAGGTCAAAGCTGAAGCTGTTTCTGCCTGGTGACTTGCTGGTGACGCCTGGGGACTGGTCAAACAGGTCGGCAAAGATAGCGTGGTCTGCTGTTTGTTGCTGTTGAGTCAAGTTGGCTGTGTTCACAATGCTTTGTTCCTGCACATCAAGAATGACATTGCAGTATACGCTAGGTCTGATGCAGCCGCAAACCATAGAATCAAGGAGTGACCTTCTTGACATTGCTGTCTGCTAATTGCAGCGTGGCAAAGTCCAGGTCACAGTCTCCTATGCCATCCAAGTACAGCTGTGCTAGACTTTGCCTAGTTAAACCACCTGCATCTGCGCTCCCCTCATATTGCTCCAATACCTGTCAGCATACCTGCTGCCACTGATCACCCCACAATTTCGACATAGCGGCGATGCAGATCGTGCTGGCAAAGCAGGCCGATCGCATTGTAACGTGAAGTGACAAGATTTACCTCTGCCACAATTGCCTGCAGCTGCACGTCTGTAAAGGTTACTGTGGGATTGCACTGTTGGATCAGAGCTTTCAGCTCCTGTGCGCTTAGTTTAGAGTCCTTGTCGATGTCAAAGGACTCGAAGATGGAAGAGACCTTTCTCAGGTCTGCTTGTTCATTGCTGGCCATGCTGTCTCGCCACGCGTCAGGTGCAAAAGTCGAGAGGCATGCCGTGCTTCCGGATCATACGGAATTGCTTGTCACTCATGTTTGTAAGTCAACCTTCAAATGCGAGCTTCCTCGACCCAGCACAGACAAGACGAACGACATGTGCATGGCTTTGCAAGTTTCAATGCAAAAGGGTACCTACCTGTTTGTCTTGCAGTTGCGCCACTGGATGACAGTACTAGTTGTCATCTGCACGACAGCATGCGGCTTTGAGTCATCTGGACGACATGCTCTGCAGCAGCATGTCTGCGCAACATGGTAACATGCTGACCGAAGTGTGTCGTGAGATGGCAGCTACCTTCAGTACACGTGTTCGTGGCTCTGTTAAGTGTCGTCAAGCATACGTGGCTCGTTATCAGCGGCATCTTGAGCCGAATGCTGTCCAGAGAAATTGCACCCGGCACGCAAAGTCGAATGCTTGTGACCGCACTCGCATCAAAACAGCCGCAAGTGCTCCTGAGGGGGCAGCAGCAAACATCAGCAAAGCGCCAATTGATCCAGCTGGGTGGGTATTGTAGGCATCTGAGACTGTACCACCCATTTTTTGGACTAACCCTCTGCTTCTGCGCATACAGGCCTCTCAGCACGCATTTTGCTCGAAACCTTGGGCTGAGTCGCGATATGATCCAAGAACTGGCAGAGCTGCCTGGCACAAAGAACATGGACCATCTGAGAGACAGAGCGCAAGCTGTGTCGCAGTGGAAGACAAGCATGCAGCAGGGGTACCTACCTGAAGCAGGCACTCTCAACTGGCCTGTGGAACCCTTTCAGAGCTCTTTTGTAAATGCCTTGGACAACCTTGGCATGCCACGATTTACTCGGCGGTATCCTAAGCTACTGGACAGCTTGCTGCGCCAGATGATGCAGCTTGTGCATGTGAGTTTGTAGCACTGCTCTGTATGCATGCCAATGCATGCCAATACATACCCTGCGCATGCCATATGCATGCCATGGCATCACCGCACACACAGCATACAACCAGCAAGCCCTTGTTGAAACACAAGCAAGCACAATGGCACTACCAACATGCAAACATGTTGTGTCTGGTGGTAGCCATGCAAGCTGAACAGGGGCGTCAGTCCTCATTGAGAGTCTCATAAGCTAAGCTGGTTAGTGTCATCATGATGAATTCAGCACGAGCCACATTATCGCACTTACACTATCTGCAGCATCGTCCCCGCAACCTTTTCTTGCCAACTCTGACCGGCTCTCAGCAACATGTCCAGTCAAGCCGCACCTTTCTGGCAGGACTTTGAGGCTGAGGCGGAGTCTCAGCAAGAGCAAGAAGCTCCACCTAAGCCAGATGATGCCGGCAAGCCCCCCCCACCCCAGCAGTCCCAGGGTCAGGGTCAGGAAGGGGAGGGGGAGGAGGGGGAACCCCAGCCAGGCAGTAACCAGGTGAGGTGGCACAACATGAGCTGTGGTTAGACAAGATACCTAGCGGCCTTCTGCCACATGTTTTTTAAATCCTAGCTGTCTTGCTGTGCTGGCAGTTTGGCAAGCAAAGTACACAAGAAGGCTGAAGCAAGGCGAGCAATCTGAACTCACTATCCAGGCCAGAGGTCATGCAGGATTTGTTGCCTGGCTATAGTTTGCAAGCAATACTGCAGCATCCTATGGCACTGCACCACAAGATGTTAAGGAGCCTTCAAGATGGTGCAGAGGTCCAGACAGGGCATTGAAAAGGAGTCACACAGAATGTATACACTCATGTCAAAACTAAGACATATATACAAATATGGCATCCGATATATGCTGAGTTGTCTTGAGCGCACCGTTGAATGCAGCCACAGAGCATGCATCACATTCTGCAGGAGATGTCTCCAGAAGACATGGAGGAAGCCCTGAAGCAGGGTATGGAGGCCCAAGCAGGGGAAGGCGAGGGACAGGAAATAGAGATGTCCATGGAAATGGATGAGTCTCAACAAGGCAATCAGGGTGAAGGAGAGGAAGGGTGAGACGCCACATTTCTCCCAGATCATCACCTTGCCGATCCAAGAATGTGTGAGTCACTTTCAGGGATTAATTTGCCACTTGTGCAATGATCAAGACATGGCAATTGCTTTGCAGCTTCTTATGCTCTGCAGTGTCTCAACACTGCTGTGAGTGAAAGAACAGTTCCGTATTGGCACGAGTTCACCCTGCAAAGTTACTTCAGTCATGCCCTGCGGGATGCTTATCAGTTCCAAACCAGGCAAAAACTTGACCATAGTACACTGTAAGCTTCTGTTACATGCAACAAATACATAGAGCTTGCACCGTAACGCAGTACATTTTGGCATAGTGTGAGATAGCAAAAAAAAGAATTCAAAAATTTAGGGTGCGGGTTGAATTTGGGCCGGTATGGCATCAGTTAATGTTCCTTTTCGCCCAGGCACTGTCACACACATGACATGAGTCAACTCAGCTCAGGCAGCTCAGAAGATGGTGATGAAAGGTACACATTGCCAGGTGGCAAAATATGACTGTCTATTGCAGCACTCAAAGCATCCCCAGGTTGCAAGATGCAATGACTGTCTGCTGCAGAACTGAAGAGCAAGAAGGAGAGGGCGAGACGAAGGCGCAGCCTGGTCTGAGCAAGCTGGCAGATGATCTGGTACAGAAGTTTGAAGACCAGTGGAAAGCGACTGCAGAAAACCTGGATGCAGCTGCCAAGGCCTTTGACAACCTAGAAGGTATGAGGCCACTGCATCTTGCAGAGATTCTGCACAAGGCAGCTGAACAAGGCAGTGCCAGAGGCAAGCTGCATGCACCCCCATGTAGCACTCACACCCACCCCATACACAGGCTGGAACGCTTGGGCTTGTGACAGCAAGGTCGTTTTGCTTCATTCCGTTACGTGACAGCATCACAGTGATGCTCAGGACAAGCCTTTCTGGAGAAGCAAGACTGGCCTCCACCTAGTCAGCTCATGCTGGCACAGGTTACACACCACCATTGTTGTGACATCAAATTCAACTTCCATTGTGGTAATGACATTTGACAACAGCACCACAGTCTGTACACAACCTAGAAGCTCAGCCCAAAAGTTTTAACCAATGTCTGCTGTCTGCTCAGCTTCCGGGACGTTTTCCCAGAATTATGCAGTGGACGCGCACCACACAAGGCACCATTAACACGTCCTGTCTCTACTGGGAAGCGTCTAACAAGCGCGCACATTGTTGTGCCTTGCTGTGCAGATTTGATGGATGGCAAATCCGGGTTTGACAGCTCCACGTCTGTGTGGCAACAGACCGGCTGGGGTGAAGTGGACAACCTGAGAAAGAAACTAGAAAACCTGAAGGAGTTGAGGGACCTTGTGCGTCAGCTGGGCAGGGCTGGAGGCAAAGGCCCTCTCAGAAAAGCTCCCCAAGAGGTACAGCCGTCGGTCTGTGCATGTTTGTATCATTGTGGTATATGTGATGTTCTTCTCAGCAGCTCAACACCAATTGATGGAGCGGATTGCTATCAAAATAGAGTGCTGCTACATGGCAGAGACAATGCACAAGACCCATGCACAAGCTGGTGTGAGCACCATTTGCTGCTGGATATGTAGACCTTGCCAAGTGGCATGGTTCCATTTGTTTTGTAATTGTCCTGCCAACGACAGCAGTTATGTGACACACTCTGTTCAAGTAGAGGTTGTCCCACCACACGGCAATCTCTGCTAATGCTGCAGATGAGATGTCGCACCTCTGTGTTGCAACTGCCGATACCACAGGTAGACACAGCCCTTCCAGTTCACGCACAAGCTGTGAGGTATGACCCCTTGTGTGATGCAGATCTGGTCAAGCAGCAAACCCCCTGGTGTGGTGAGATCACCTCTGCAGCCGGAGGAGACTCGTGGCCTGACCAGGTCAGATGACTTGTCACGCATGCTGCCCTTTGAGGCGCACCTCATGGCGGCTGGCTGGCCCAAAAATGATACAGATGCTGATGGCAATGAAGTTGTGAGGGAAGGATCTCGCCCAGCTCGGTTGCTGCACATGGTCAGGAGGGCTGAGCGCAACCTCATGAGCTATGAGCGGACAGGCATGCCTCCACTGCCTGTATGTGTTGAAGCCTTGTGTTTGCTGTCAGCACAGCTCAGCACAGCATGACTGCCTGAATCCAACCCACCTTGCAACAGTCTCACACAATACCTCAACCTCATGCATCCCAACTGACTCACTTGTAATGTTCGCCCCACTCTCTCTCATCATCCCTGTACACTGCATTCCACTCCCCGACCCCCCCCCCTCACCCTCATGCAAATCCATGCACCCTAACTCACTCTGTCTTGTTTCTGATCCTTGTGCCCTACATTTCACCCTCCCCACCCCCTTGCCCCGTACACCCCGCCGCACCGCACCCCACGAGTTGTCAGCCCACATTAGCTGGCCCACATCGTTTGACTGTACCCTTTCCAGCATAACGTACTGCTGTGCCCTGCTGCAGGGTGGGTGGATGATGAGCCCTCTCGGGTGACTGGCAGGCTGGAAGTGCGGCCTGCAGCTGAGCTGGGCCCCATCATTGTCTGCCTCGATACCTCAGGTCGGCTTGCATGCTGCTTTGCTGCTCATCTGTGCTGCCAGGCTGCTGCTCTTGAGTAATGAGTTGTCCCGTCCTGGCAGCTATTGTCAGGACTGTTACATTGTAAGGACAATTCAGTGCTGTCTGTGCTGCATGGCCATGCAGTGTTGGCAACTGCAATAAAGCCAGGTCAAGTGCATTTTGACTGCTGTGCTTGCGTGACGCAATGCTCTGTGACAGCAACATTATTTGTTTTGTTTTGTTCAAGTGGGCTCTGTTGCTTTGCTTCATCAAAATGTCTGGTAGATCTTTTGCAGTTTCTGGCAAACCCCACAAAAGGTTTGTTTGTATATTAAACTTGATCTATGTTGTATCAATAATAAACAGTTTGAATGTATTTGTGCTGGCTGCAGGGTCCATGTCTGGTGCACGTGAGACAGTGGCCAAAGCCGTTACACTGGAATGCATGCGGGGAGCAGTCCGCCAAAAGCGGGCTTGCTTCCTATATGCATTCAGGCAAGCCAGTCAGCATACCTGTGCAGCAATGCGTTATGTGAAGGTCGATGCTGTTGAGTCAAACATGGAGTGATGCTGTGGAAGGGGCTTTTCTCCCCAAGCTGTGTAGTCTGTGTTTGACCAGCTGCACATGCAAGTGATGGAGGGTCAAATGGCTGTGTGCATAAACCTGGCTGTGATTTCAACCACACCATCACTTTGTCAGATCCTGTTTTCCTCTGCCGTCCTTCTTGATCCCCGTCATCCCCTTCCTCCATGTCACGTCATAGTTTTTTTCCATCCCCTTCACAGGGCTTTAGTTGCAGTATAAGCAAGGCCTGAGTACCACCTTGCAACTCTGGACCTCACACAGGGAGCTACTCAGGACTGCACGTACCTGACCTTAGGGCAAAACATGCATGTCATGAATGGATGAGTGAACAAACGGACAAATAAACAAACAGACGAACAAACGAACGGACGGTTGAGCAAGCAAAGTAATGAACAAACGAATCTGTGCCTCTGCAGTGGCCCTGGGCAGGTGATGGAGATGGAGCTGAAGGTGGACTCCAACAGCATGGCCAAGCTACTCAAGTTCCTGACTGGCGGCTTCAACGGAGGCACTGACGTCGACAAGCCCCTGGAGCTCAGCCTCAAACGCCTTGCTGAGAAGGAGTGGAATCAGGTAGGCTTTTACGTAATGTGCCGTTGCTATGGTGATTTCCATCATAATGTTGTGCAGCTGGGTTGTTGCTACATGGCCAGAATGCACTCAGGTACAGAGTACGTATGCCGCTTTCAGCAACTCATGTTTGAGTGTGACTGGGGTTTTGTTGCTGAGTAGCGACACACTCAAAACCCCTTCTAAGTGAAGGCCTGAGTTGTGATGCGACTGTCCTTCCTCATGACAGTTCTGCAGCCAATGACTGTTGAGTTTACATGCTTTGTCTGAGCATGGTTGTTGAGCATTATGTGCATGGTCATGTTGCATGCATGGTCTGGAAACAAGACCCCACCAGGAGTCCTTTTGGCAGCCTTGTTGTTGCCTGTGCCAAGCTGGCTGCTGATCTGGGTGTTCTTGACAGATTGGATCTCACATATACGTTTCCAAGGATGCACCGATTGGCAGAGCATGATAAAACGTCTGTGTCATGAAGATACTGTGTCAGCGCACACTGACGTGCACACTGCAGGCGGACATATTGATGGTGACAGATGGTGAGATCCCCAGGCCCAGTGAGTGGGTCAAGAAAGATCTGAAGGCAGCTGTTGATGATCTGGGGCTTGAGATTCATGGTCTGTTGGTCGGCCAGCAGGATACCACTCCAGCCATGCAAGATATATGCACACATCTGCATGTGTTCAAATCGTGGTCGGCTGTTGGCGGCAAGCGTAATTACTACTACTGAGTGGTGTTTGTGAGCATACATTATGCTCTGCGTGTGTGTTGTACACTAGGTCCACAAGGCTGTTCTATGCCAGTATGAACCTTGTATTCATTTCATGTTTCATTCGCAGAGTTAGGCGGTCAAGTATATGCTGTCCACAACTGCACCTTCTCTTTCGAAAGCTTGCAAGACTAGGTGAATGCTGTTTAAAGACTCTGACTGATAGATCGGCAAGTAGATGGTGTAAACAAAGGTATCCTACCGCAGACATCGCAAATGAGATCAATAAGCTGCTGGCTTCTGCGATAGATGGCCAGAAATGGTGGGTGACTAACATGTTTGTCACAGAGGCTGCCGTAATTTGAGTCATTGAGAGGACACAAATGCTGCACAAAGCTGTTTGCTTTAGCGAGTTCCATGCGCTTGATTGCTGTCCTTCGCAATGACATCCGCTTGAGCTGTGACCAGAAGACAGTGCATTGTCTTCAATCGTGCATGCCAGCACCGCCAAAGCCCTCTAGTATACATCAGCTCAGATGAAGTCGCCAGCGATGCTGTCGTCCTTGTTCAACTACAACCACAACGTCCTGTATACTTTTTTGTACAAATTTTCCGACGGCGTTGCACAAGGTGTCTGGTCAGCTGCGTCTATGGCCACCTACATATACCTTCTAGAAAACAACTCAACAAAGGTACAGTGGGTCAATGTCATGCTTGCTGGCATCGTGATGCTGTCAGGCAGCAAGTGTGCGATCGCGCTTGCTGAAAGCTTGCTCTTTGAATTGCAGTACGTTGGTCTGGCCCAAGGCATTCAGGGCACCTTTGTAGCCATATCTGCAATACCAGGCACGTTGCACAGGTCACTCTCTGGCTTGCAATGGTTTTTTGCAGTTGCATGATACTTTATACAACTTATAAACATGTCACTTCACAGTCTTCATTCCCTGTTGCAGCTGGCTGGCTAGCTGACAGATTCCGACGAGACCAAGTACTGAAGTGCTGTGCAGTCGCTTCATGTGGTGAGCGCCACAAACTTTTAGACGTGGCAGCTATGTGGCACAGTGCGCCATGCCAACTTTGTCCACAACAATGATGAAAAGTTTACATTCATCCGTCTGTCTCCAAGCAGATGGACATTCAACAAGTCGCATGCCCTTTGCAGGCGCAATTGCTTGTACAACAGCAGCAGTACTGTTGCCCCAGGATCTCACAGTCCGTATATTTGGCATGGCTGTGGATCACAAGTATCTCTGGCTCTGTTTTGCCTTGGCCTTGTGGGGCCTGGGACAAGGGGCAGGGCCAGTTGTGGAAGCCCTGCTGGCAGATTCCACTCGCACAGGTGCTTGCTGTAGCGTGATTCACTTCCATCACAAAGTGCCATCGTGCTATACAAACAATCACCGTGTACAGAAAGGCTGTCCATTGCACATTCAGGAGCATTCGACTGCATCATGCAGGTTGGAGAATGACTGTCAGTCTATACATGTGAGCTGTATTATGCTGACGATGAAGAGGCTGTATCTTCAGATACGTTGTCCCTTCTCTGCAGGGTCCAGGTCAAAGGTGTACTCCATTATGTTCAGTGCTGGATTAGCTGGCATGTCAATTGGCCCCTGTGCAGCAGCAGCAACCTTTGCAATCACCGGCAATGCATGGCACGTACAGACGCTGCAGCATGTCATTTTGGTGGGAATGGTGTTGGCTGTGATTCCCATTCTGGCCCTGTTGTGCTTTGATGATGACCATTCACTGGGGGCAGAGAGCAATGCAGTGCGGCATCAGCCCACGCCTGCACGCAGCCCAGTGTCAGGTGTGCCTCAGTATCATCAGCATCACCATTTACGCGCACTGTAGTAGGGCTGCAGGGCCTGCCTAAATGCATGCACACAAGATCACCTGTCTCCAAGCAGTTCTTTGTTATTTATTTATTTGTGCATTTTCTTATTTTATCTTTATTTATTTTTCTTGTTTGTTACATTTGAGCATTGCGTACAGTCTACAACTGCAAACCTTGCCCTGCTGACAAGTGGCATGAGCTACAGCACGCTGAGTTGCTGTCTACCTCCGTAGCCCATGACTAAACAGCAAACTGACCATGTATCTTGCTGCTGTGCCAAAGCGACATTTCCAACCAGGCATACCAGTCAGCTGTACCAAGCCATGCTGGTAATGTGCATGACATGGTGTCACATCTGTTTTGCTATTGATTGTTTTGCTCTCTGTTGTCTAGGTCTACAACCCCGATCATGTGACGCATTCAACTTCCCTGCAGGCAAAGCAGCCGGTCAGCGGCGGCCTCGGCAGTTCAGGAGCCTCAGCAAGAAATCTGTCCCATACTTCATTGCCTCATCAGATGTGCTGTTTGGCCTGGCGTCTGGCATGACCATCAAGTTCTTCCCCATCTTCTTCCTGAAGCAGGTTGCGCTGCCACCTATTGGCACCAACTTCATCCTGTCAGGCACACCCTTATGTGTCGCCATCATGTCACAACTGGCATCACCAATTGCACAAGTACTTGGTGAGCACACACTGCTGCTGCTTGTGACAGCTAGCCGCCACAGCTGCTATCGTGTGTCAAGAGTAGTCTCTTGCCTGCGACAAGTTGCAGATGCTCATATGCATGTGTAGCTGAGGGTTCCTGAAGTAAAAGAAGAGCAAATTTGCAACAAAACATGCTCAAGAGGCAAAGCTTGCTTTTGACAGCAGGGGTGTATGCTTTGTGGCATCGCCATCTGCATCTATGCTCTGTTGCATGAACTGTCGTGACCACTGTTGACTCAGCAAAGGCACAAGCTGCTGAATATTTTGGCTGCGTGCATTTTGCTGCTTATGCACTACTTGGCTGCACGTACATGCAATGGCGCAACATGATGTGAAATAAGCTGCATGGTGATGTGCCACAGGCCGCGTACCAACAATACTGGTGCTCAAGCTGATTGGAGTAAACTTGATGGGATTCATGGGAATGTTCCCTGAGATCTGGACCAAGCTGGGCATTATCATTCCGGTGTATGTGATACGCACAGCAATCATCAACAGTGCTGCTCCCCTGCAGAAGAGTATCTTGATGGACTACGTGCCCAAGGCAAGTCCCCACTGCTGTGTTGTGAAAATTCGACCTGTTTGCAGGGCTCTGCTAGTAGTCGGTGCATGACATGGGGTTGTCACTCCTGCCATTTATTGCTTGGCGGTGGTCCTGAGTCTACTTATGGCAGAAGTCAGCAACTAGTCCAGCATGCAAGCTGCTGTTTCCTTGCACGCCTGACGCCAACTGCAATGTCTGTTCCTTGAAACATTGAGGGTCGATGGGCAGAGCAGAGGAGTGAGCATCACCCTCTCAAAGCTGCAGTGAGAATTGGCACGATACCCTGCATGAATGTGCATGCAGATCAATGCAGTGTTCTGAGCTTGCGTCAGTCTTGCAGGAGTCACGAGCCAGGTGGAATAGTCTTGATGGAGTGCTCATCTTCGGCTGGTCAGGCTCTGCCTTTCTGGGTGGAATCCTTATAGAAAAGTTTGGCTTTGACTTCACCTTCTGCATTACGGCCCTTGTGCAAGGCATTGGCGCCTGCTTCCTGATACCGCTGCTGTTATTGGTGCCAAGAAAGGAGGCTGCACATCAGCCGAGTGACTCAGTCTCAACAGCTGCTGTGGCAGCTGCTGGATCGACTTCTGGTTTTGCCGCGACAGACACAGAGGTGTTAGCAGACGGTCAGATGAGTGCTTTAGATGCATTGGAGGAAGAAGCTGCTGAGGTGGCCGACTTGGAGCAGCCGCTGCTGAGTAGTCAGAGTAGTCCAAAGACAGCGAGCCTGAACTACCTGGGAAACAGTCCTGCCAGGGGCAGCTTGGATCTATAGGGCATAGTTTGAGCTTTGAGCATATGGATGTGTCTTGCATTGACGTACTGTGGCTGGATGGTGTAAAGCATAAAAACAGGCCCAACCTGTATGTTCTTGCCAACCTGGGCTACATTTTCCGCACTCTTGCAGACTATTCGACGTTTGTTTGTCCATTTGGTTGCATTAACAGGGTAGTGATTGTCCTTTGTTCTTGAAGTTTGTTTATGTCCTTATGTATGTACTGATGGGAATTACTGGCTGTGTCACTGATGTGTCATGTGATAATCTGTGCTGTGCGAGCACGTTTGCGCATCACAGCCCTACATTCCAGCATCTTATAACAACACAGCAGTTCCGTGCTTATATGGGCACTGGCTGCCAACCAAAGTCTGCTGCACATTTGTGACAATTTGACAGCACAAAGACAACAAAACAAGTCAGTACTAATACCATAATGTACATGGTGAACCATCTGCCATGAGCAGCTTAGCAGTTCTAGAGCAAATATGTGAAACAAGCCGAGAGCGCAACAGGGCATCAAATCACGTGCACACACAAATCAGTGAAGCTCAGTAGCCGCCCTCTGCTGAAGCACCAGCTGGCACTCGCTGCTGACCCTTCTGCTGTGCATTTGCCTGCTGTAGCAGCAGCTCATAGTTCTTCTCCTCGATAGCCACAGCATCCTCAGGCTGCACTATCCTGTCTATCAGGCCGTACTCAATGGCTTGTGGAGGAGTGAAGTACCTGTTGCGTCCTATGTCCTTCCTCACCTGCTCCTTCTCCTGCCCTGCAGGGCACAGGAGGGAATAAGTGCAAGCAGAAGACAAAAAGAATGCATGACGAGCGTCAGCATGTAAATGGCTTGACAGCAGCGCTATGACAGAAGTGATGACGGTCAGCAAGTCAAAACTGGCAGCTGTGCAAATGCGTTGGGCTGCCATCACACAGCAAACTGATTAATGTCTCGAAGCCTTCACAGCCCAGAAAATCTACTGCTGCACAGCTTAATGTGCAAACCCCACAGAAGCTATCAGTACCTGTGTATTGTGCAAGGAAGTCAACATATGACTGGGTGTTGTACTCCAGCTCATTTGCCTTGATCATCATGTTGCTGACGCTGCCAAAGCTCCTGTTCATCCTAGGTGGAGCTGTCATGATGCGTGCATTGGGCAGTGAGAATCTGGACCCCTTCTTGCCGGAGGCTAGAATCATGGCGGCGTTGCCGTATGCTTGTCCCACGACCAAGGTGTGGATCTCTGGTCTGATGTATGCTAGGGTATCTAGGATAGCATAAGCCTCTGTCTCAAAACCCACAGCCTGTCCGTCAGGACCCTGAGAGCCTATGCTGTTGAGGTACACGTAGACTGGCTTTTCTGGAGCGCTGTAGTTGAGCCAGAGTAGCTCTGAGATGACTAGCTCAGTGACAGCTGGCACCAACTGCAAAAGCACAAAAAAGGTTTAGCTTCAACGATGGTGTTCCTCACCAGCATGACATCTGTAGCGTGAATGCCTTGACAGACCTGCAACAACAACAGTTTGTAGCAAAAAGAAATTCTTGCGCCACAGGTGGCTGCTCAGGTCCTAATAATAATAATAATTAAAACGCTTTCCAGCTCATGATGAGCTAGGTACGTGCAGGACAAGTCTTGTCTCTCCAGAGCAGCCTGTCTTGTGCATCCCTATAAGGCCTACTAATACGACAGTTTTG
>JAABUP010001821.1_pt1 | contig 43656 bp, 33 predicted proteins | sample 5559201 | NCBI WGS metagenome assembly JAABUP01 (sample SAMN10711887, study PRJNA513373) | rock metagenome | isolation source: Antarctica rocks | place: Antarctica
TTTAACAAGAGAGTAATACTGAAACTGTGCAAGAATATGACTGCAGAATGAGTGACTCAGACATTCATACAACATTTCTATTGAGCTCATGAGCTTTTTATCACAATAGTCTTGAATTAAGACACTCAGTTTGTGAGCAGTCTATGAAAGAGAGTCTGTTAATTTTTGAAGATTGTACAAAGAATGTTCACAGCATATCACTCAAAAACTGACAAGACAACTGAGCAAATGAATCAGAATGTTGAGCTGTACATTCATATGTTCTTTAATTATAGTCAGAACAACTAAGCAAGCCTGCTTTTCATGGCTGAGTTAGTTATAAACAATTATAACTTTGTCTCAACAGAGATGAGTTTCTTCTTTTTGTCTCATGAGTATCATATGAAGCTTTTACAACTACTTGAGAAGTTAAAGCCTGTATGATCTGCAAAAAGTTCAGTACAGAAAGCTGATCAAATTATATGAAAGATGAAAGAAGTCACAGAGTGAGCACAAATAACTATGACTGTCACTCAGCAAATACAGAAGAAAATGATGAATCAGAAGAGACAGCAGTCTTATAACTTCAAGAAAGAAGACAAAATCTGACTAAATCTTAAGAACATACATATGAACTGTCTGTGTAAGAAGTTTGATGCAAAGAATGTTAAATACATCATTGTTAAGAAGATCAGCTCACATTTCTTCTGTCTGAACACACTGTTGAGTATTCATAATGTGTTTCACTCAGTTATGCTTCAGTCAGCAGTCATGAACACTCTTTCTTTTCAGCATACAACAGATCTGCAACTCTCATCACAAATTGTAAGTGATGAAGAAGAGTTTAAAATAAAGAAGATTCTGAAGAAGAAGTTTGTATAACATAAAGAAGAATTCAAGAAGAAGTACTTGATAAAATGAGTCAGTTATATCTGACTCACATGAGAACTGATGTTCACTTTGAAAAACACAGTGATGTTAAACTGATGAGAGTTAATGCAACCTGAGATGACTAAATCTTAATCATATGCAAGAAGATCTTCAAAGACCTTGTTAACATTGAGCAAAAGTTTGAAGAATAAGATCATGTCATGAGAGACTGAGATGCTTTATGAGTCTGAGAAATTGTACAAAGTTTAAAATTTAGTGTTGAATTTATTTGATTTATTTCTATGTTAATTACTAATGATGTCTTCTTAATTTCACTGAAGCTATTTGTTCTGAGCATTATGCAGAGATGAGGCATACAGCTCAGATGTCATACACAGCTCATACAACTAAACCTATACTAAAGGCAATGCAAGAAAAGAAAAAGAAGTCATATGTACTTAAAGATCAAGATTGATAACAATCACTCTTATCAGCAGCAAAGTTAGTGCAATCTGTCTCAATCTAGCAATGCACTCACTCTCATTGACACTATTGTTGTTCTCATTGTTTGAGATGACAATGAGTACATCATTGTTGTGTACAGAGCAGTGAGCAGCATGATTATGTCACTTGCAGTTGTCACAACACTCACTGAAATGTTTTGATGTACAATGACATTTTAAAAAGAGTGTCATACTGCATTTCTGACAGTTGATACAACTGTCAGAAATCAACATGTTCTGACTCTGAATCAGAATTATGTTAATGTATGATGACTGATGATTTCTTACCTGCTGCAGTGTGATACAGTTTTGTACAAACAGAATGTTGTCATTAAACAGAGTGAGAATGACCATTGTCTGAAGAAAGTGAGCATACAAAGCAAGCTGCTGTTGATCAACCTCAAGAACAGAATTGACATCAGTGTCTGCACAGATGAAAGTGACAACATAAGTGTTGTACAAGACAAGAGCTCTACAAGTTATCAGCTTCAAAACACATATTTATATGACATTTACATGATCATAATTGTTGATGTTGTTGTTGCTGCTGAGCTTGTTGTACAAAAGTCAGTGTTAAAATGTGTCAATTAAAAGAGATTTCAAATACAAGAGATGACAGTGAAGAAGTTGAAGAAAAAAGAAAAAAAGATTTGAGAAAAGAGATGAGAAGATTTATAACTCACTTCACTGAGAGATAAGCTGAAGTGAATTGTCACCTGAATTGTACAAGAAAGAAAATCACATGTTAACAAGCAATAAGAACTTTATCTGTGAATCTTATCTGTATGAAGCAGGCAAACATGTGTTAACAGACAATGACAACTGTATGACAATCTTTTCAGACACTTAAAGCACAACCTTGAAGAAAAAGAAAGAAGTGATGTCATGAGTTGAACTCATACTAAGGTCTTATGATCTAGTTGCTTACTAAGACTCTAAGACTAAAGCACATTATCTTCTTGCTTCTGTATGAAGCTTTTCTTTTCTCTTCATAGTATTCTTCTTGTATTTAGAAATTATCAATTGAGTGTCAGTCTCATTGCGAACCTGTGACAGTGAATTTGCTATGAATTCAGACCTTTTAAATCTGAGAAAAAGTGTTGAAAATTGTGCAGTCCTGCATTGAATCATTTTAGATTCTGTTCTGAGGTCATATGACCCCAGCACACATAAAACTTAGCTAGATATTATTCTAGCAACCTAAGCAATACAAGGACGTCCATTCTGACCCTATTACGTCCAACAGGATGTGAGTCGTTGACCGAAGTACTGTACGGCAGACGCGATGCCTCAGGGGTGCGGTTATCCGTGCTTCGTCCTGTTGAGTCTGAGATGGCTCTCGACCTTTCAGGGAGGCTTCATACCAAGACTGCGGTAGATTTTCATGCTCTTGGCTAAGTAATGTGAAGATTATTATTTCCAAACCATATACTGTTAGGGGTATAAAAGGAAACCAACCCTGGCCAGAGAAGATCCTGTATACCACACAAGACCAGGCCCCACGCTATGCTTCGCTGAGTGTAGCAACAAGTATATATACAAGACACGCAGGATAAAGCCGTGGTCAGGGCCATTAAAGCCACAAGATCCATCTCACTGCCCTCATGATACCTCCTATCCCACCTCTGATTAATCGTATTATGACAACCACCAGCCAGACCCACCACATAATTCCGAGTAACGTCCATTCCAGAAACACATAACCAGCCCGCCTGATCCATTTTAGTCGTCTTCTCCGCCGCCTCATTATGTGATTGACGCTGTCATTCAGCTGCTTGACCGCTAGAGTGTGTGTTGTCGTCAATTCCGCGCCGAAGGCATCTGCATCATCCGCGCAGGCTCGCACAAGAGGCGTCAACTTGCATTGAATACTGTCGTCGATGTTTTTGATTCGATCATGCAGTCCATTTACAGTGCGGCTTGAAAAGCGCTCCTTCGCATCCTCAACAGCTCCATGGGTGAGCTCGATGTTATTTACGAGGATCCTGGCAGCGAGTACATGCTCTTGCGAACGAGGCACGCGAGGAATAGGTCTCTCCGAGATTTTCTGCAAGAACACTGGTACTGGCTCTCGAACTTCATTTGCACGTCTGCAGATCTCCTTGGCTTTGATGCCGGAAGAGAGGAGTAGTGCCCGGATGTGAGCGATTTCACAGTTTGTTGCCGATCCACGAACAGCTGAAACTCCGCGATGGGAGATACTCCACTGCCTTTGGCCTTCCAAGCGTGGCCGTTCGACCGAAGCATGGCGATTGGAAACGCCCAGGCCTGTAAGGCCTGTGACAGGTGGCCCACGCCGTCCAACGGACCCAGGAGAACCCAGAAAAGCATTCAGCCGCTTATCTGCGCGACCGACACCTTGCTGGAAGGTCACAAAGTCCGGACTTCGGCCATTAGGGCGAGAGCTACTGCGGTGTGACTCGACTTTTGAAAGGTTCGCGGCCTCTATCCGCGTACTTCTCGTTTCATCTTGCGGAGAAGACGACGCACCTCTGATGTCTATTTTCGGCGGAGCGAGTCTATCAAATCGAGCTGGTCTGCCCCGCTCTCGTTGTGCAGCTTGCTGACGGGTGATGGGATCCTCTTCGGGAGAAGCAGACCCCCGTTTCGAATTCTGGTGATTCTCTTTGATTGGAGATCTAAATGTCGGAAGATTGCTGATATGATACTTTGGTTGATCGAAGCCAGTCGTCTTCCTTGAAAATCGTTTGCCATCGTCAGACTTAGTTGATGTACGTGACAAGTCCTGGCTGGCTTTCGTCCCCGGCTCATCAAATAGAGGCTCCAAAGCATCGGAATCCGAGGAATCCGATGCCATACTTGACGCAGGAGACGACTGCAGTGAGCTATTGGTGGGTCCATCTCTTTTCCAGATGAAATCTCCCACCCTCGAAACCTCATTTCCAACAAGCTCTGCGATTCTTCCACCTTTGAAAATTCCACGAAGCCGAGACTCTGGCTCTTTCACTTCCTTCTCGCTCTTCATCGATCTGCTATCAGAACGTCGAAACTCTCTGCTTAGGCTTTCCTCTATCCTGCGAGAGAACAGCTTCTTCGTAGGACTGGCCAAACGCCCCATGTCTGTACTATTGTTGGGTTGAATCTCTAATTCAGCGCTAGTCTGCCGTGAATTCTTTCGAGAGAGATCGCTTTCCAGGGCAAAATCATTCTCGTCGATGGCCTGCCTTTCCTTGCTTCGGTCCGGCCTCAAGAGGTTCAGCTTCGATGTTATTGATTTCCTTGTAGGCGACGTAGACCGGCTTGGAGAAGGAGACAGATTTATGGCAATACTGGGCACAAAACCGTGGGCTATTGGTGAGCTTGGTGCTGTCGTATCCAGCTCGTCGACTGAGGCCCAACGCCGTCTCCCGCGATCTGAATTCAAACTGGCCCTTGGCGAGGACACAGCATTTTCCCGAGATACACTAATAGGGTCAGGAATCCGACGGTGTTTGTCCAATTGTGGAGTTTCATTGCGGTGAGCGTTGGGGTTGATGTGCGAGCCCATGGTAACTTGCCCACCCACTCCTTGAGAATGGCCACTCTGAAAAGCCACCCTAGAAGCAGCTTGGCTGCTTTCCCTGGCTTCGTTTTCCAAGATCTCTATCATCTGCTTCTCTAGCGCCGCGCTACTGATATCGCCTGGACGGCTTCTCTCATCACGATAGCGTTCCTTTCGTCGCCTCGAATTTCTCTCCTCGGGCGCTGAAGAGCCCGACGAGCTCCGTGATCTGGTAAGGCTCCTATGCCATCGATTTTTCCTATCCCTAGAAGTACTGCTCTCATGGAGATTTTGGATCGAGTCACGTAGTTGATGACGCCGTCGACCGCGTTCTGTGCTACTGCCATCAAGAGCAGATTGTCGGGTGGAAGGTGGAAGCTTTTCTGGTAATGGAGAGGTTTCAAGACGACCATCTGGACTTCTGACAGGTTGCGCATGTGGTTTGGCGCGATCTTCGCTTGTTCGAGGCTTTGGAAGACCAAGCAACCGTTGCGAAGGGAAGATCTTATTGCCGTTCTTGTCTTCGATAAGAATCTTATTCATTCCCTGCTCGAGCCAAAACGCATCTGCAAGCAAACCGGCTGGGGTCGTTATCCAATCCAGTCTCGGGCGCCGTGACTTGGCGCCAGTGATGCCATTATGACCACGAAGGCTTGACGGAGGTGAACACTCATCGTAGGGGAGCTCCTGCGCACTCCCCTGGAGATCAGGCAGGGCTGCGTTCTCGTTGGATGTGACCATAGCTTGACCAGATTGATCGACCACCTTATCCACCCAGGCTCTGACTTTGTCAATATCATTCCAGCCACCTGCCTCTGCATCAAGTGACATTCTCTCCCGTGCTCTGAATTTGCGATTACGGATGTACTGAAGTGGATTGTATGGTCTGCCTTGTCTGGTAGTCGACCCAGACATTCCCTGTGCGACAGAAGTGCCAGGCGCTAGAGCCCGATGTTCCACAGAGGTTGCTGGGCTTGGTCTGAGTGGAGTGAGACATTGCAAGAGCCGTCTATACTCATAGAAGAGCTCCATGGAGGTCCTAGCTTTCTCCGCTCGGCTCAGGGTTGCGTCTGAGAAGCTGTACTGAATGTCTTGGCTAAGTCCGAGTTCTACTGGCGAAACCGCCGTAGGCTGAGGGTCGACCTCCCCGTCGTAGCGGCTATTTAGTCGAGGCGATGCAACGCCAATACCATTGCCCTTACCTGGCAAGGGTGAAACATTCCTCGAGGCTCGTCGCTGTTGTTGCAGGTGTTGACGGAGGCTACTACCAGCTCCAGCTGCAGGGAAACTTTCGTAAGGACCGTGGTTAGGCTGGCTCATTGAGACTACTCGTCGGCTTCCAGCAGCATTGGGTGATACAAGCCGGCCAAAACTGACATTTCGTCGGCGGCTCTCGTTGAGATTCAAAGCCAGATTCACAATTTCTGAGGGATCCGTCTCTAACCCGAGCGATGGTAGTGAACCTCTGACGGACTGAGCATGATCGCCAGACCATCTAGGCCCTGTGTCTCTGGTCGCATCCCCGCCAACCGTCAGACTCGTTGTGCGGCTGTTGCCGGAAGGTATCTGATCCGGCGAGTCCACTGTTCCCCGTCTATACCCCTCCTCTTCGACGTATGTTGCGTTCGTGACCACAGTTGCGAGAGGTGAACTGCCGAGTGAAGATTTAGGCCGATGACGATGATGTGTTGATCTCTTTTGCTCTATGTTGGTCCCATTCTCCAGACGCCTCCTTTTGCCCTTCCCATCCCTCTGCTCCTGATGAGCTCTCTGTTGTATGACGTCCGGCTGCTTGGTAGGCGTGAAAGCAGACTCCAACAGGAACCCTCCGGAATTTCTTGGTCGGTGCCTCCTGAATCCATGGACATCTCGCTGTATTGAGACTCCTCCCAGAAGCTCGTCTGGGCTGACTGTAGGGTTTTCTATACCGCCCTCCACGAGAAGCTCCCGGTGAAGGCTACTTAGACTCCTTCGTCCTGTTGAGGTGCTGGACTCGCCTTTCTCGATGTGACCTAAATCCCGTTCAGAATTTAGTGTGGCGGAGGACAAATCCGACGGGTACGAAGAAGTAGATAACCGGGGTGTCTGGCCGTTAGACGGTCCAGACATTGCCTGCTCATTGGGACTGGTGCTATCGCCGAGGACGACAGTGGTGATTTGATGAAGACATCCAGACTGGCGGACGAATCTGAAGATTGGAAGAGCTCAGCGGCGCTTAAAGTTCCGTTGTCTCTTGTAGTGAGTTCTCCGTTACGAGTAACAGGTGAGGGTTCCACATCCGTCAAAGCACATAGGCGCTAGATGACGTCGGATCCCTGCATACAGTAGCTTAATGCTAACCTGGGACTAACGTAAGGTATGTCCTGTTGTTTATCATCTACAGTGTAATCCAGAGATTTCCTCCGAGCAGGAATACATTCAGTTTTATGTTTTAGAGGTTGCTTCTTATGCAGGAGTCAGATCACTAATACCTGAATCAGCTTAACGATACGGCAACAGACGACAGGTATAGCATGATTGGTCAGCACGCCCGCTCCATCATATATGCCAATACTTCCGACTTTTTGAGCTAATCTATGAGAACAGATGGTTGCAATCAGCGACCAAATGTGGAGGGCCGCTCTCCTGGGCAGAGCAATAAAAGGAACGCTGCAAAGCGAGGCGCACTGAAAACGACTGAGTTGATGTACAGTGGCTCCAATAGAATTCGTAACTACTGCTGCGCGTGCCTGAGGAGCATAGTATATATACAAGGCACTATACTGTCAAACAGACGATTGATCAATCAACGCGCAAGCTTTGCAGTCTTGCTTCGGTGGCAATAACCTTAGTGACTGTTAGTGGCCGCTCCGCTGCTTGATATTAAGAAGGAAAGAAAACCCACGTCAAGAGCCTGTTGCACCTCGAGTACCTTCCGCACCTCGCCAAGCCAGTCTTTGCTCAATGTCTTCGCCCAGCCTTGTAGACCATTCATCTCTCTCGCAGCTTCGTCCAGATTGCCCTCTTCCAGCAATGTCTCTGTCCGGGTCAATAAACTCTCTACATCGTCACCCACAGCAAGACCCCTTTTCTTGAAAAGCACTCTACTCAGCACCAAGCTTGCTGCGTGACTTGCCACGCCTGCATCCTCGGGAAGAAGTGAAGCTTTGCGGACTTCGTGTGCCACGCGTCGAAAGCGGTCAATTAGATGAGCTAACGTTGGTACACCTCGTTGATATGCTGTCGGGTTAATCGATGCAATGGCGGCATTCACGACAGGATCATCATCCGCCACTTCTTTGAGGGCTGCAAGTTCCTTGATAAATGGTGTTGGGCGATCGGCCGTGTCAAGGTTCGATCGAACCGCATCGACAGCGACTTGGAGGTGCTGCGTCTGTAAGTTGGCATCTATGACGGAGTTCCATTCCGTGGTCAACTTCTCAAGCCCTTCAACACTGGATGAAAGCTCAGACAGCTTTCCGAGGCGCCCGTTACGCTCGGTCTCCACGCGATCTTTGACTTCGGCGACGAATTTACGTTTCATTTCGATAGCCTGTTCTAATAGCTCATTACGCAGGCGCTGCTCGGAGACTTGCTTTGAGCGCTCAAGCTCGGTCTTCAGCTTCTCTTGGTACGACCGAGAGATCTTTTCGCGTTCGGACTCGAACTCATCCTTCCAGCGAGCTTCCTGGACCCGCATGTCTTCTTCTAGGCGTTTCACGAGCTCTTTCGCAGCTTTATCGAAGTCCAGTTGCGTCGACTTGATCTTGTCATCGGCAGCCTCCTTCTCGGCGTTTCTTAAAGTCTTGATCTTTCCTCCCACTGCTGCGAGCTCCCCTTTCGCCTTGTTAAGTGACGAGGAGAACTTGTTAGAGGCATTGTCGGCATTGATAACAGTGATGATATCATTGATGGTCTTTACTAGTTCTTGCACAACTGGCTCATCCGCGTCGCTGATCTTCAGTGGGTCGATACGAGCAGTAGGTGCTATTACATTTGGCTCGTTCACCTCTGGCTTCACCTTCGGTTGAGGTCTCTCGGTTTCCCTCTGCCCGGTTTCTGCTTTCTTCGGACTACTTGTCGATGCGTTTGCCGTAGCTGGCGGCGAGTCCTTCTTAGCTTGCTCAACAGCCTGATTCTTTTCATTTGCGGTGGCGTTAGGTGGGCTTTGCTTCGCCTGTTCCACTTTGGGCTTTGGTTCATTTGCGTCCAAAGCACTCATGTGCCTTCCCTTCTGCTGTAGGTCACTGCCCTTGTTCTCATCTTCTGCTAGTCTCCAAGATATTCCGCTCTTGCTAGGTATTGTCACTTTGTTGTCCGAGTCGCCTGTGGACGCTGACGGTCGCCTTGAAAGATAGCTAGCGTTGGGAAACCGACGCCGAAACTCGCGTTCTTCGAAGTAGAGCACCGCATCTTCTCCGAAGGGAATGTATTCCGTGAAGAAATCATGAAAATTGTCCGAGACAAGAGAGTAGTAAACGCCTCCGCCATATCCGAGACCACCTAGTACGAGCAATATGGTCAGAAATCTTCGAAAGCGACGAGGTTTTCTCTTTGGCGGAGGTGGAGGTAAAGCACTGGGGCCCCCGGAAGGCGCGGCAGGAGGCGTCGTAGGAGGGGGAATTGAGGTCCGGGACGTAGTCTGCACTTTCACGTTGGGTGGTGGGGGTGGCACCAGTGGGACGTTTTCAGGCGGTATCGTAGAGTTTGAGCTAGGTGTAGGAGAAGAAGGCGATGCGGGAGAGATCGAGATTACAGGACCCGGAGCTGGGGGGGTTGGTCGTGTGGTCGTGGTACTTTGTGACCCAGGTAGAACGACCGCATCGGAATTGTGGATGCTAGGCTTCGAGTTCGCTGGTGATCTCTTGATGTCGGCCAGAAATCTCTATGCACGTTATCAGGTAAAGTTGATACACGCACTCCCATTGCCCAACTCCGAGCGAGTATTCCACCGTACCTTGCTGATCACTGTACTGTTCCCATCCCAACGCATAAGCCATTGCACCCCATTCTTCGGCGCAACGGATCTGTTTTTGATCGCCCCACTTTGAACGAGAACAGCGCGCAGCATGACGGGCTGCGATACCCAGGACACCGCTGTCGAGAGAAGGGAAGAACACGTAGTGCGTACGAGCATGAAGTTGACGTGTTCCTGGATTCACTTAGCCGACTAAACTGCGCTTGACCTTGTTGGGCGCGCGTCGATCCCTGTTGTCACAAACGCCTCATTGTATCACGACAGATCATTTACAACCTCCGATTTCTAGGAGCTTCTTTCTTCAGAGCAGGAGCAGCTATATTGCAAGAGCTATTTGAAATCGGATCAAAGAAGAGGTCGTTGAGAGCATTCAGGATTGATTATGTGGATACAAGACAATGCAAAGGAGGAACAAACAATAATTCAAGGACATGACGAACTCCTAATACACCGTTGTGAGATCTGTATCCGTAAAAATAGAAGCACCTAAGAGCAGGTCCGCATTGGAACGCGACCTGACTCATGTCCGTAGAGCTTAAAGTGCCAGAGTCCCGACGTAGACAGTGCTGCGAAGCCTGAAGCTTCAGTCTAACAGGTGAGGGGCCGCAGCGAACAATCTAACCCACGAAGAAAGGAGATCCCGCAAACGGGGCCCGAGAATCTAGCAATTGCACGCCCCTGCACCTTGTGTACCTGGAGCTTCTGGTCTCAAATCAACGCCTGGACGTGGATTCGATCTCATGTTCCTTGCTCCTGCTTGTTCGAGAGGAAGCTTGCGCGCGATCGCCGTAAACAGTTCCCGGACGTTTTCTGCTGTCTTTGCTGACGTCTCGAAAAACAGTAGCCCAGCCTCCCTTGCATACCCTTCCGCATCGGCAGCTGTGATAGCGCGCTTGTCTGGGTTGTCCGTGACGAGGTCAAGCTTATTGCCTGCCAGTGCGATGATGATATTCTCGTTCGCTTGTCGTTGAAGCTCCTTCACCCACGCCTTGGCCTTATCTAAAGATGACTAAAAGGCAGCCAGTCAGAATAAAGCCTCGTACAAAGGGTGTCCAGAAGCGCTTACGGCTTGAGTGATGTCGTAAACGACAACGGCACAGTTCGCGTTCCTGTAATACATAGGCGCCAACGACTTGTATCTCTCTTGGCCAGCGGTATCCCATATCTCAAACTTGACTGTCGTATTATCATCAAGAGCGATGGTTTGGGTCAGGAAGGCGGCTCCGATGGTCGACTCTCGGTAATCGTCGAATTGATCCTAAGTACGCAACTATGTGATAAGTAGTGTTTTTGATTCCAATCCAGCCCTATGGATAGGGTGAACATGCCATGATCTTACTTTAACGAATCTCAGGACCAGTGAGCTCTGGTAATGCAGGTTAGCTATTCACAGTTGACAGGTCTGCACACATAGCCCGCTAACCTTTCCAACGGCAGACTCTCCTAGGAAGAGCTGTCAGTCGTTTCACTTGCGAATATCTGAGCCGCCGGCGCAAGGAGGACAAACCTAGTAAGACCAACTTGAACTGAGCAAAGCGAGCTCCGGGCCGGGCACTTGTGGGAACTCTCGATGACATGCTGCAGGATGTGTATTATGTAGAGAGTGCGTTCTGTGGGGAATGTCGGTAATAAAAAGTGTTGAAGACGTGCAGTGTAAATGGATCCTAGTCTGGTGGATGACAGGAGCCTCTGAGTTGGGAAGTTCACCGGATCGCTTGTTGCCTTTACATAGTGCCTGCAAATGACGCGGAATTATCAAACTGGAGCTTGGGCCACCATATGAATTCAGCCATCCCTCAAATTTACACAACCAATACTCTCCTCATGACTCCTCGCTGTGTTGGACGTTCTCAGTGTGCAGATCCAGCTTTTGACCCTCTCCCATAAATATGTCAGCCGGGATGGTAGACCCGCTTCCCTTCCGCGACATCAACGTTCATGCTTCACCCTCTCAATATGCCTTCACCTCGCCGTCCGCACCTTCTGCGCCAACGCTGGTCGTTGACAGACCCTCCGGAGATCTACGATTGATTGACGGCACTCTTCTAGGTGCGAAGCGTGTTTCCAGCATTGCTGGCATCCTTGGCATCATCAAGCTTAGACTAGGTACTGACCTACTGACAATATACTCATGCGCGTATGCTGCGCGTGCTGACTATTATCACAGACAAGTACATAATAGTAATCACGAAAGCTCAGCCTATGGGCCGATTGAAAGGCCATATGGTCTACAAAGTCATTGCAACCGAGTTTCTGCCTCTTCACGAGCGTGCGCTACACGACCCGGACGAAGATACATACCTCTCCCTTCTCAGGAATCTTTTGAAAGCTGGTCCAATATACTTCTCATACTCCTTTGATGTGACCAATAGCTTCCAAAGACAATCCCAGGCGGATCCTACGGCACCGCTATGGAAAAGGGCAGATGATCGGTTCTTTTGGAACAGATTCATCCAGACTGATCTGATTGACTTCAGAACAGGTGGAGGGCCTGGGTCCGGCGTGCGGTCACAAACTGGACAACAAACTGGAGTGGATCCGTTTATCCTGCCAGTTATGTTCGGAATGATGCGAATCACAGCCACTAAGATAAAGTCCACGTCATTGACTTTCACTTTAATTACGCGTCGCTCGAGGCACAGAGCTGGGACAAGATACTTCTCGCGAGGTATTGACGAGCAAGGACATGTGTCAAACTACAATGAAACAGAACAGGTAATTATTCTGAACGACGCTGTTGGTGGTTTAGGAGGCTTTGCCGGCGGCGGAGGAATGCAGAACGGCAAAATTGGAGGTGATAATGACCAGGAGATGCAGGTCCTGTCCTATGTCCAAACCAGAGGAAGTGTGCCCGTGTACTGGGCGGAGGTAAACGATTTGCATTACGTCCCTAAACTCCAGGTTCGTGGAGTGGAGACGGCAGTGGGAGCTGCGAGGAAGCATTTCGAGGAGCAAATACGGCTTTACGGTGACAACTACCTGGTGAATCTAGTCAATCAGAAGGGCCGGGAAGATCGCGTAAAGAAGGCTTATGAACAGATGGTCCGAATACTCGTTTCGTCGCCCTCAGAAAGCACATCAGCGGACCGCTTTTCAGATGAGAAATATCATGTGGTTGAATCGAGTCGGAGGAGGCACGAATTCGACCGCCTACATTACATATATTTCGATTTTCACAACCAGACTAAAGGACTAAAATGGCATCGCGCACAGCTGCTCCTGGATCAGCTCAATGAAGGGCTCATTAGGGGCCAGTATTTCCGTGGAGTCGATATGCCAGGCGATTCTACGGGACGCATAGAGGTCCGGAACCTCCAAACTGCTGTTGTTCGTACGAATTGCATGGACTGCTTGGACCGTACCAATGTTGTACAGAGCATGCTTGCACGGTGGACATTGACGAGGCAGCTCATCGACCTTGCTGTATTGCAGCGTGGAGAGTCAGCGAGTGATGACGCCGCTTTCGAGGACGTCTTCCGCAATGTTTGGGCAGATAACGCAGACGTCGTTTCGAAATCTTACTCGGGGACAGGCGCACTCAAGACTGATTTCACACGGACCGGAAAGAGGACAAGGGCTGGGATGGTGCAAGATCTAAATAACTCCATAACTCGATATGTTCGTAACAACTTCGCCGATGGTCCGCGACAGGACGGCTTTGACCTGTTCCTTGGTACATATCTACCTTCGACGTCAAACATTGGCAGCACATTGCTCTTCATTGACCGGAGACCGGCTTTCATTCAAGCCATACCTTATGTCCTTGGTACAAGCCTTTTCATGGTTGCGATTGCAGCACTCACGCATCGTATGCCTGATTCAACGATCTGGCCTTTGAGGTTCTTTATACTGCTCTGGCTTTTTGTCGGTGGTTGGTGTTTGCAGTTTATCGTTGCTCATGGCATGCTCTACGTAAGTTTCATGATTGTAAAGCACATCCGAGAATTTACACTAATTCAAGGCTTTGCCATAGGTCAATTGGCCAAGATTAAATACACCACCGTGGGCGACCGAAGGATATCAGGAAGCAGTCAACAGCGTACGAAAGGACAAGGTTATCGGGCCACTGGTTGGCCGCCACGAGCGCGGTGCGAGCAATGCCCGACTTAGTCATTTGGAGGAAGGCAAGAAGAGGATAGAGTAAACTAAGTCGCTAGCAATGGCATCACATCCATCAAAATGCTAGCTAGACAAGGGTGTACGAATAGGATCGAACCTCCAAGAGAATCCTTCCTCATGGCATGATCTTTATTCAATGTCAGATTACGTCAATCCAACTGTCAAAGCGCGACTGTCGACAAGTCTGATGAGAACCGCAACATGCTCATCATCACAAGCACTAGATTTGCAATCGCCATAGCCGCTTTGTCCTCCCGCCCAAATGTCGCTCACGGCCCTCTGGCTTTTGAGCACATATTGTTGTCCCGATTTGTCCTGAGGGCGTGTCCGGAATCGATTAGGTTTGTGATACAGACTGATTGGGAGACTAGCTGCTCTCTCTTCTGCCGGCCGAGCTATGCTGAAGGTTAGATATTAGAAGATGTTTCACCTCTGGTGATCTGACGATGCCGGGAGTACTAGATTCCTAACGTAGCCAGCACGAATAGAGATGGATGTTGCAACTCCTTGGATCTTAACGACATGGATTACTAGCCACAAGCGTGATGATGCAGCAAGCTACTTACTCTCAACACTGCCCAATGAATGGTTTGCAAACTGCTAGGAGGGGCTCTTGTATCTCCGTAGAATCATGAGTGATCATGCAGTGTGAAGCCCTGCGTGTCAACTGCAAAGTTGTCGATACTGATCCAGGGCTTCGGCAGCCGGATTATCTTTCTACCGACCTACTGCTCCGAAAGTTGCCCTTGTTGCCATGAGGTGAACGTTAGAGCATACAGCGCAGCCGGCGACATGTGCTCATGCCAACATTATGGAAACCGTGGATCCTGAGGGGTCTGTTACATCGCCGGCACTTCTCTCAGACCCATCGCAGCATGGAGCGCAACTACAGCGTACGCTGCTCCGTCATGCTCTAGTCTAATGCTGGTCATACTGACACCGATGCCAGGATGCGGTTGCCGCACTGAACACACTACAGTCCAACTTCTCCATCGTCGACGCGATCAGGAAGTCAGGGAGGGGCATGAATCAACAAGCAATCCCTGAGATGATCGAATGGTGCCGAAGACTAGGTTACGAGGTGTGCGCATGCCCGTTTCAGTCCGATGTGAAAGCGTGCTAACTGGCGAGCACTGGTCCAGCCCTCCGAGTTCAATCGACTGAAGCCCATCCATATTGCCGGCACCAAAGGCAAAGGATCAACAAGCGCCTTCGTCTCGTCCATCCTGTCACAATACCTCCCATCATCCACTCGTCCTAACTCCACCATCCACAAGATCGGTTTATACACATCACCTCACCTGCGCTTTGTTCGCGAAAGAACTCAGATCAATAATGCGGCCCTATCTGAGGAGACCTTTGCCAAATACTTCTTCCAAACATGGGATCGTCTCGAAGCTGCAGCACAAGCAGCGGGCCAACCAACGGATACAACAGCCAAGCCGGTCTACTTCCGTTTCTTGACCTTGATGGCGTTGCACACATACATGAGCGAAGGCGTTGATACTGCTGTGGTCGAATGCGGCATTGGCGGAGAATATGACAGCACGAACATTCTAGTCCAGCCAACTGTCACTGGAATCACAAGTCTGGGCATCGATCATGTGGCTATGCTGGGCGGGACTATCGAAGAGATAGCGTGGCATAAGGCCGGTATCATGAAGCATGGAGCGCTTGCCTTCACGGCACCGCAGCCCGAAGCAGCACTGACCGTACTCCGTCGACGGGCAGAAGAGAAAGGTGTTGAGCTACACGTCGTTGACCAACACCCCCAACTGGATACCATCAAACTGGGCCTAGCAGCCGACTTCCAAAAGACAAACGCCAGTCTGGCTATAGCGATTGCTGCTGCACACCTACGAGCCTTAAGACACAACGACATACCCCCCGACATCACCACCGCTCCTCTACCCGCGGAGTTCAGACGTGGTCTAGAGCAAGTGCAATGGGGCGGTCGGTGCGAGACACGGAAAGAGCGCAACATCGCCTGGCACATTGACGGCGGCCACACGCTCGAGAGCATCGACGTCGCCGGCAAGTGGTTCGCCTCTCAAATCCAACCCTCCTCTAGTACCTATACTCCGCCCAGCAAGCGGAAAAGAGTCCTCATCTTCAACCAACAGACGCGCGATGCCGGCGCTCTCGCCCGAGCTTTACACAAAACCCTCGCCGACGCTCTAGGGGACGAGAAGCCGTTCACGCGCGCGATTTTCTGCTCGAACGTCACGTTCAAAGAGGCGGGGTTTAAGCCGGATCTTGTGAGCGTCAATACGAACGCGGTGGATGTGGAGGAGTTGAGCGTGCAGAAGGGCCTGGCGAGGATGTGGGCGGAGATTGATGGGCAGACGGTTGTTGAAGTTGTGAGGGCTATTGAAGAGGCGGTTGCGATTGTAAGGGGGTTGGCTGGAAAGGAGATGGGAGGGGAAGATGTTATGGTGCTGGTGACGGGGAGTGTGCATCTCGTGGGCGGGTTCCTTGAGGTTTTGGAATCGGGCAAAGGGAGTGTTGGCAGTGCATGAGTGTTGGCAGTGCATGATACCAAGAAGGCGTTTCATAGAACCGCCTAAATCGCGATATGGATAGTCCCACATTTATGATGTTGGTTCATGACGTCCTATAAACTCTAGCATGACCGGATCTCCATCAAAGCTAGAAGTTACCATCTACCCCTTCACCCTCTCGATCTTCCTTCGCTTACTCCTCAACTTCTCCGCCTCCTCGTCCTTCTTCCGATTCGAGTAGAGCATCTTATCCAACACCTTCCTCTTCTTCCGACTCATCATCATCTTCTGCCTCTCCAGCTCTTCTTCCTCCTCTCTCCGTTTCTTCGCTGCCTTCTTCCTAGCTTCGTCGCCCTTCGTGTTGGTACCCTTGGTGCCTTTGGCGGTATTGCTACCAGTGGATCCTGAGAACGGCAGTCCTGCGGCTTCGGCTTCTAGTTCGCGCTGGTGCTCTGTACGTTGGGCTTCGGCTTCGTCTTCGGATTCGGGTGCTGCGTCGCTGAAACCGGCGAATTCGTCCTCCTCTGCGCTCTCTTCTTCATCACCGTCGTCGTCATCATCGTCATCGCTACCAGCGACTGCCATTTCACCATCCACGGCAGTCTCATCGTCGGCCGTCAGTGCCTTGGTACCATTAGCCACCTGCTCCCCTTCTTCTTCCGCGTCATCCACTTCCTCTCCTTCCTCTTCTTCCATAGCTTCTTCGGCCTCGCCCTCTCTCTCTTGCTCCGCCAACGGCGCACTCGGGTCATAGGCTCCTTTCGTCGGCTTCACCCAAGGGCTCAGATGCGGCGGCAGAGTAGCACCAGGGGCATAAAGGTCTGGTCGAAGCAGTTTCCCTCCATTGATACAATCCCAGACCCATTGCGGCTGGATATAGGTTCGTCCTGGTACCCGACTTCCAGGCCCTAGTGTCTGTAAGGTCACAGCACCAGCGCCTTCTTCAGCGTCTGGTACCTCGGGCAGTGCGTCTTGCGGCACCGGTGGACGGTCGACGACTTGGTGGGTGATCGTGGTGTCAGCTTCATTGTGAGTAAAAGCTCCGTCACCGAGAACCGCATCCCAGCCAATACGTTTGCAGCCGAACGCTCGTAGGAGGAATTCGAGAGGCTGCCGTGGAGTTTCTCGCGATAAGAAGAAGGTGTATGGCGCAAAGATTGTCGACACATCTATGCCACTGCTCTGCGGCTGAGGAAGCACATCCGCATCGGGGCCGGTTGTTTCAAAAGTGTCAATTGCGTCGTTGACTTCCTCACGGACTTCGTCTTGGTTCTCTGCCTGCTCTTCCTCTGGTTCTGGCAGGTTTGCAACAATGTCGACTTGAGCCTGAATGTCCGTAGTACTGTTTGAAATCCCATTGGCGGTTCCAATTTCCTGCAGCTGCGGTGCTTCCAGACGCGGCTGAGTCGCGGTCACCCCTCTTCCTTCCAGAGTGTATGCGCCTAGCTCGCCTCCTTTTTCGTCGCTACTCACATTGAATTTCGGAGGATAGATTAACCCAATCGAGGTGTAAAGTCTGAAGTTGACGAAGCCCAGTAGTGTAGTATAAAATTCTACGAACGTTCCCATTATTCTAAAATCAACATCGCCTGTCACCCTTTGAACGAATTTATAAGGGACCAGCCACAAGATATCCTGGCCTTGTATTGTTGCCTGGTAGTAGATACCTTTTATAGAAAGGAATGATTTCCGTAGTGAGTGTGTCGTTATCAGATAATGTTCAAATTCGAGGCACAATCGCTGGCACAAAGCAATGGTCGTTGGTGGTACTGTGGACGTTGAGGGTAGGTTGGCAAACAGGAAGAGCATGGTTAATGCATCATCGAGGTCCCGAAGAGCATCGACAAACGTTGGGTATCGCTCTTTGATGATGTGGTCCAGAGATATTTTCGCTGTTCCTGTCTTCTCCAGCCTGGCTGCATCGCCCACTTCACCTCGCCCAAGGGACCTTGCAATTTTCTTCGATAACGCCTTGTGCTCCCTGAACTTGTTGAGAAGAGGCTCGTGAAGGAGGTACTGTATATCTTTCGTATAGTAGAAGGTCGTAGAGGGTGTCGACGACTTTGAAGCTTTCTTCTTGTTGCGTGGTTCTCGAGGGTAGATGCCTGCGGGACAAGATGGCGCATCAGCGATTGTAAGCCTGACTCACCGTAGATCATAATTACCTTTAAAAATACACAGCCTACGAAAGTCTGGTAACGATATCTGCAATTTGCGCACAGCTTGGGTGCGAGTTATGAAGTTTTTGGCTTGGCCAGTTGTTCCTGTTGACAGTCAGAGATAGTTACCCAAAAGCCAGTGTGGATCTAATACCCTTCTTCTTGATTTTTGCCATTTTAGCCACGTACTTGAAAGTTTATGTGTAGAAGCGTTTCCTGGTCGCACACATGTGACGATTTCGCGGAGTCGGTGGTGTTGTCGCAAAAAGTTCGAAATATCGGTGCGCTAAGCTCACCGCCTTGACAAGGGTCGTCCTGTCCCTGAACTCTTATACCGAAGAATTTGGGTGCATGGTTGATTCCACTATGGCTTCAATTCATGTTGTTGCACGATGACGCCAGAATCTTGATAGCTGTACAACATGGCCATTGACAGACGGAAAGTAGGGCTCTTCGGGGCTGCTATAGCCGTTCGCCTGCTCCTCTTCACCGCGTTCCCATCCTTACCAGATTTATTGACCGGCCGCGTGGAGATTTCAACGCCTGTCACGAGCTTCAAGAGATGTACGTAGAGGGGGCATATGATGCTGAAGCATTCGAATAGGATGCTGACTTGAAGGCGACTTCAGTACAAGAGGGACTATTCCTCTACACCCGCAACGTCTCCCCTTACGATGGCGGCGTGTACCACCAGGTCAGACTGATCAACCACGGTATTGCGGACTGTGTTCTCATACTAACTCCCGTTCAGGCGCCTCTTCTGCTCCCATTATTTGCCTTGCTTCCTAAGCCTACAATGTATCCGATCGCTACCAGCTTGCTATACATCCTAATTGACCTCCTGAGCGCCCATGCTCTGATGCAAATCGCCGAATCAGACGAGTCAAGGTCGTCTAGATTCTTCACATCAACAAGGAAGGACGTCAAATGGGATAGCATAGCAATTGGCGCCGCGTAAGTGCTGCTAGATGAGAGAATGGAGCGTGGGTCAGGGGTCCATGCTGAGATCTACTCGGACCAGATTTCTCTTCAACCCATTCACAATCGCAACATGTATCGGACGTCCTACAAGCGTGTTTACGAATTGCGCTATTCTATACGCTATCGCTCGAGCTGTTTCCGGCAAGGGCCTCAGCTCCCTCTTCGCCATAGCCTTCGCCTCATACCTCTCGCTGTACCCTCTTCTCTTGTTCCCACCTATCGCTTTAACGTTTTATGACCGGGAAGCACGGCGATCGAAGTCCTCTCCGAACGCCTACGGCTTCGGAATCTCCAACGTTGTCTTCCTTTTCATGGCCATAGGGATTCTGCTGTACATGTCTTATCTTATAACTGGCGGATCATGGGAGTTCATAGCTTCGACGTATGGTGTACAGCTCCTGCTACCAGATCTAACGCCCAACGTCGGACTCTGGTGGTATTTCTTCATTGAGATGTTTGATTCGTTTCGAGAATTCTTCTTGGGCGTTTTCTGGTTGCATCTAGGCGGATACGTGGGTGGATTAAGTTTTCGGGTCAGAAAGCAACCACTTTTCGTCATCACAAGTCTTATTGGCATCTTTGCAATCTTCAAGCCGTACCCCAGTATTTCCGACACTTCCCTTTACTTTGCGCTGCTGCCACTATACCGGCACATCTTCCCGCGTAAGTCTTTCTTCTTGAAGTCCGAACCTCTTCCCCGACTTCCATGTACATGGAAATGGCTGACCTTGCCCATTTCTAGTCATGCGGTATACCTTCCTCGCGGTCTCGACTCTGCTATATGCCACCCTGCTCGGGCCCGCCTTCTACTATCTGTGGATTTACGCAGGCTCCGGGAATGCGAACTTCTTCTATGCCATCACACTTGTATGGAGTTTGGGCCTATCGTTGATACTAACCGACTCGTTATTCGCCGTGCTTAGAGACGAGTGGGAAGTCGAGAGGCCCGAGATGAAGGGGAAGGAAGTTAGGCAAATATAGTCAACAAAGACATAATTCTTGCACCTCTGTCGAACTTCGCGTGATTACCGTTCTTTCGTGGCGTTCATCAGCCCTGTTTCAATCCCCTGGACAGTATCACATAATCTGCCCTCTTCGATTTCCCACCCCTTAACTTTCTCGGCTTCGGAGAATATTCATCTTCCCCATACCCCAGTCTCGCGTAGAATTGAATCGCCCCATCATTCGCCACGAAAACGGTTAACATAGCCTTCTCGACTCCCACTCTTGTTCCGATCTCCTCCATTATGCGCATTAGGTGTTTACCCAAGCCGCAGCCGCGGATCGAAGGAGGCAGGTGAATCTCGTAGCAGTAGATGACTTCATGACCGTCTTCATACGTCAACATGAAAGACAAGAATGCTTCTATTGCCGATGTCGAATCAACAGAAGATCTGACGAGCAGGTAGCGTAAGTCGGGCAGTCGCATTTCTTTGCGCTTCTTCGTCGGAGACCAGCCGATGCTTGACGTCGCGTAGGCCGAACAACTGGTGGATTCGATGAGGTGGAAGCATGACTCGAAGTCAGCTGGGGAAATAGTGGAAGATGTGTATAAGGAGATTGAGTATGTGGTGCCGGACCTAGGAGTAGTGAAGTTGAGCTGTGGTGAGTCGTTTGAGATGTAGTCCTCCTTGAAGGAGGCGAGGGAGAGGGCATTTGCTGCTTCGATTCGAGGCATTCTTTGTTTGATGTAAGAACAAGTTCTTGAGTGAGTGTCGACATGGAGCTTGGCAGCTCAGTCTCTACCATCCTTCTCCTCGCCTTGTAATGAATCCATAAGTCTTACGCAGTACGAGTACATAGATGGATCCATAATGATAGTAAAAGTCCCTGGGGCCGGTGGGATCGCGTCGGGATGCTTGTGTTGTCACTTCGGCAGAACATGTCCCGACATCATCATATGTACGAAGTTACTCTACAACCAACCATTTCTCAATGACGCAAATCTCCGAACTACAGAAGGCAGAACCTCGTTCACCAATGGCTAGCTTTTCATGAATGCAGAGTCTCCCTCGTTCGACTGCTGCTGATGAGACCGCCTATCGTTCCAGCCTTAAAGACGGCAAACCGTTCCTATGCTACAGCCGCGAGCAGGCGGCCCCCACGCAGTGGCAAGCCGCTGATAGGGCTTGATCATGTATGCTGTGTTTCTGCCCCGTTGTCTCACAAACATCCCGCGATGTGATCTACTTCCAAATGATGGAGCTGCGCTTTAGAGAAGCTTACAGACAGCGTGACAACGCAGTTCCTGCAACGTCAACGAGTCTTAGCTCTGTGGCGAGACGTTGTTCGAGCCCTCAACAGTAAGCAGCACTCTTTAACCTCTCTTAAACTGGCTTTTTGTTCTCCTAGAGACGAGGATCTGGATATTTACAATTGTTATCCAGAGTTTCCAGCATCGTCGATGCGAGCGGAAATGCGACGGTTTGCTCGTGATGAGTTCGAGAGAAACAGAGGCGTTACAGATCTGGTAGTTTGTCCCTTGATGATCATCCTAGGGCTCTAGTCTGATCTAATATGTGGTAGACGCACATTAGATACCTTATATCGGTATGTGTTTAGCTAAGCCCTTTCAACTTAATAGATAACAGCCTGGCGAGCAGCGCGGCTGATTGTGAGGTAGACTGGAAAGACTGAGTTTGACTCGATGAGGAGGTACATCGACGAGCAAGTCTCGAGATGACCGCCTTGTGTGACCGCCTTGTGTAACCGCCAATATGGCTAAGCACATTGATAATGTGGTGGGTCAACTCGTTGGCTACCTTTTCAGCAACGCATTCCGAGTCCGCGGACGTGTCCAGAATTCTGTCACGGCTCAGGCAAACCACGCAACCACTTAGTGCTTACACCCGTTCGTGATGGATTCAATCTCTGAAGTTATCGGTGCTTACACAGCCGTGCGGAGTCCCTGCATATAATTCTCAAACCATGGCTGACCACGTGGAGACGAACTTCCAGAATGTACTGGAGGATTCACTGGATCGAAGATCTTCAGGTGTTTTAGAAGAAGGCCAGGGGGCGGTACGGACTATCACTTAGATTCCGCGCCAATGGAGTTTCGTCTCCCCAAATCGCGTATCACAAATCCGTCCACTCGTCAATTACTACACATCAACAACATCGATATTGTCCACACAGACACAGCTCAGTCTCCAGACTAAGATGAGAGGTATGGCAACTTCAAACAGTTTGGTCATCTGCTGGCTCCGCACCAGGTTGCACCAGGTTGCACCGTATCACACAAAATGGCAATGCGACCTCCTCAAGGTTGATTTGTTTGTGTAAATCATCTGGGTGAAGCATCTGGGTGAAGAGTTGAGAGATTCATTTCATATTACATAAACACATTGATCAAATATCACATCTGCAACACAACAATTAAAACACATTGTATCCCTCCAATCTTCTCAATGTTTTCTCTCCGGATTTTGGTGTTCTTTATTGGGTGGACTCTCGCTGTGCCTCTCACATCGGAAACTATCAACCTCCTTGAGAAACGAGCGCCGCCTTGAAATGTACGATATGGATGGACTCTTAGTCACAAAGACTGCATGGAAGCGGCCTCTAAGCTTCTAATGAAGCGAATCTCGGTCTGGGGCAGAATCCTACCAGAATCCGGCACCTACGAAAACGTCACGCCGCTGGGCCCTAACGCACCTCCAGGACTTGACAGACCTCAAGTCCCACCTCCGATCATTGCGAAAGGGGCCAAATGTGTCATCGGGGTCAGTCCCACCCCTGGGAGCGTCATCGAACCGTCGGACTGGGACTCTATCATGGGCAAAACGTATAACATGATCTTGAACTTCGTCACGCCATTTGGGCAAGGTGGGAAGGACACTGCAGGAGCATCCGGAAACACCAACCTTATGATCTGGCAGGAAGATCATCTCGAATAGTCGGGCTTGGGCGGGTGTTTGGCTCGGAGATTGAGTGTCGTGGTGTATGCGCATATCGCATACGAGAAGGCTATGTGAAACGTGCCATGCGGATGGAACAAAGCTGCTCACCATAGGGGACAATCAGATCGTTGCGTGGCCGGGCAGGGGTATCTGTAGACATTTCACATCGCTGTAGCTGAAGAGTAACAATCCTAGATTCCGAGGCTATGCCTTCCAATTCGCAAAGGAACGCCCTCCAACAGTGCTCAAGCTATAGTTATGGCAGACCTTTCACTTCTTACCCCGAACCAGATCTTTCACGGCTTCCGTAATTTCACCCTCGCCCTTCCTCTCGCCCGTCTCCACCAATCTCCTTGCAGCTCCAACTCCTTCGCCACTCTTCGCGGTCTCCCTTGCGGCTTGTCTTCTAGTCTTCCACTCCTTATCCTCCCGATCCCTAGCCTCCAATTCCTTGATCCAAGCCTCGTTCTTCTCCTTCGCCTTCCTCTCCGCCACGACACCCTCGAATTGCTTCCTCTTTTGCCGATCTGTTTGGTAATACATGCTTCCTGCGATCATGGCAACAATCGTGAACCCTTGAGCATATATACGAGAGCGGAACATCCGGTTCGTGGTGTGATGGTCGCCGGCGCGGATTGAGCGCGAGGCTCCGAAGAGGGCGTAGCATGTCAGTGCACAGCCTGGAGCCGGTCAACACGAAAGCACAGATTGATAAATCCAGAAACGGATCGGTGCTGCGTACCTAGGGGTATGAGGGGTTCCTCCTTCAATCTCCTCGAGAATTTCTGCCATCGGTTTTCCTCGTAGAAATCTCTGCGGACAGGGTCAGCTTGATGCCGAAAGCATAGAAGGAGCGAGACTTACGTGTTGCCGTCAAAAGAAGAGGGGAGTGGTGCGCCCGACATGATGTCTTATTGTGGTGGGGTTATCGATGCTCACGAGAGCACCCAGAGGCTCGGGAATGGTGACGTCGTGGAAATACTGGGGCGCTTGAGGATTTGAGTGTTGGATCCGAATCTCGAGATTGACGCGGAATGACAACCACGACCTTCAATTCAGATAGTCGTCCACTCAGGCTTCCTCAATGCTCAACACTGAGGGGGCTGCTGTACGACGATGACCGAGTCACTGGTGGATCTGTGGAACCGAAGAGGCAATTAGGCGCAACGTTTTCCCGCAGCTCCCATGCTAGCGGCAACCATCTCAACATCCCACTTTCCGATATCATGAACTTCTAGAGGGTCCTTCAAGGCAGCCTTACCGAGTCAACGCGATGGTAGAAACAACAGTGGTCAATGGCACGCATACACCGCAAACGCCAAAGCTCAATGGCTTGTCTTTGACCGAGTACACCGCCAACTCTTCACCGCCGTCTGAGAAGCATAGATCAACGGCATTGCCGCGCGTGCCGGAAGCCTTCCTTTTGCCTAATGGCTTCCCAGATGTGAGATCGAGATTGCTATAATCCGAGAATCTCTCTCATGATAGAACAGTATCTCCGTCTTATCCTCACCTCTCGCGTCTACGAAGTTGTCGAGGAGACACCCTTAACCCATGCCATCAACCTTAGTAATCGATTAGAATGCAAGGTCCTTTTGAAGAGAGAAGATCTGCAGCCGGTTTTCAGCTTCAAGCTGCGAGGAGCTTACAACAAGATGGCACATCTAGACCCACAGGAGCGGTGGAAAGGCGTCGTGGCGTGCTCAGCGGGTGCTTAATGCTTACGTGATGTGTCGACCTCATGTTGACTTCTTCCAGGGAATCATGCTCAAGGGGTCGCTTATTCGGCACGAAAGCTCAAAATACCAGCTACGATTGTTATGCCCTCAGGTACTCCCAGCATAAAGCATCTCAACGTTGCGCGCCTCGGTGGCTCTGTTGTGCTGCATGGTGCGGATTTTGATTCTGCCAAAGAGGAAGCCCACCGTCTTGAGAAGCTTCATGGTCTAACAAATATCCCACCCTTCGATGATCCCTATGTCATTGCTGGCCAAGGCACAATTGGCATGGAGATCTTACGGCAAACAAATCTTCAGGAACTAGAGGCAATCTTCTGCTGCGTTGGTGGTGGCGGATTGGCTGCTGGCATTGGAGTTTACATCAAGCGCATTGCACCTCAAGTTAAGATCATTGGTGTTGAAGCTTACGATGCAAACGCCATGGTTCAATCTTTGAAACAGCGAGAACGAGTGGTGCTCGAAGATGTCGGTCTGTTCGCAGACGGTGCGGCGGTCAAGACAGTCGGCGAAGAGACGTTCCGCTTGTGTTCCGAGGTGGTGGATGATATCATCGAAGTCACCACCGACGAGATATGTGCGGCTATCAAGGATGTCTTTGAAGACACACGCTCGATTGTCGAGCCTGCTGGCGCACTCGCGGTGGCTGGGTTAAAGAAATACGTCGCCAAGAATCCTTCACCAGATCAGAATCGAGCTCTGGTAGCCATTGCGTCAGGAGCGAATATGAATTTTGATCGTCTACGGTTTGTCGCTGAGCGTGCAGCGCTTGGAGAGCGAAAAGAAGCGTTATTGAGTGTCACTATCCCTGAGCGGGCCGGTGCCTTTGCCGGACTGATCAAAGCGGTTCTGCCTCAGGCAGTTACGGAGTTCAGCTATCGGTATGCAAAAGACCGATCTGCGGACGTTTTCATGGGCATCTCGGTCAATGCTTCAGCCCGCACGCAAGAGCTTGCAAACCTCATCAACCGACTAAGCAAAGACGGTATGACCGCGACGGACTTGAGCGGCGACGAGTTGGCCAAATCACACATTCGATATCTCGTGGGAGGTAGAAGCAGCGCTCAAGACGAGAAGCTTTACATGTTTCAATTTCCTGAACGACCTGGGACACTTATCAAATTCCTCACCACGCTCAGACCTGGGCAGAACATATCTCTTTTTCACTACCGGAATCATGGTGGCGATGTTGCAAACGTCTTGGCTGGAATCCAATGTCCCGAGGCGGAAAAGCCTGAGCTAGAAGGTTTTCTCAGAGATCTAGGTTATCCGTTCTCCGAATGCACGGATTCGCCAACGTACAGGATGTTCCTGAGGGACTAGTATTGGACCCTTACTGGGCTTGCATTAGGTTTATGGCATGGAATGGCGCAACGGTGGTTTGTAAGACAGATCCCTAGACGACCTTGAGAGATTGATCTTTGCTATTCGGTGCTCCTAGTCCACCACGCAATAGACCCTTGGCGTTGAGACTGACTGAGAAGTGCTGTACCAAGCTGATCAATTCTCGGCTTTGATCTTACCAAAGAACAACCTCATAGATTAGTCTCAAGTCGAAACGGCGCGAGAATCTGACAAACAAGAAGTGCCTAATACTTCGGCCTCTTTGACGATCTGCCACGTCATACTATACTTACCTTAAAGCTTTTGGCGTTTCTAGCGTGCTCCAGAAGAAGTCTATGCGATGCTGGATCCTTACCGCATCTTGTCATTAATACATGCTGCTCTATGTTTGGCTCTGCAAAAATCCAAAGCCTCCGTCGACACGTGGTGTAACCTCGTGGATTCATGGTGGCTTGGTTTGCCTTATCTCGTCATAATTCCAAAAGTACATGTATCCACTGCGATACCTTAATGTAAAGTCATACCGCTATTTTCCCGCCTCTTGTTTGACTCTCTCTTGTGTGTCTCCGCGATCTGAAACGTGCTTTCTGACAACTTCTCGACTGCCATGCAAATACTGCTCTCACTCCGCCCTCCTCCACGGACGACATGGCCTGAGCTTATCTTACACCAGATCAATCATATGCCTGCTACGATCCGGGACTCGGCCGAAGTGCACCTATGATTCAACAGGCTCAGCCCCGTGGGACTACGTGATGGCTGTCGTCAACGTCCCCGTGCGTGGAATAGTGTGATGAAGATGTGGATGCAGCGGCTAACCATACTACAACATACACAACAACTACACGATAGAGGAGACCTTGGAGTATTTGGTCCGTCCTAAGAATGGCGCACTCTTCGACGTCCGATGAAGCAATAAACGATCAGCTGTACTATCACTGGTATACGGAATGTAATCTCCAATTACGACAAGCTTTCTGAGGCTCTATCGATTCACCAGCACCTTGATGCTTTCCGTCATATTCCTCGTCAACATGTCGATCTTCCGAACTTGCCGTGTGGTTGGGCCCGTTTGATGCTCACCCAACGGCCTCAAAATGCTTCCTTCACACGTTCGTTTCTGAAGAGGATCATCTCCTCTCAGCAGACATCTCTCCATCATCCCTATCATCTATGACTCCCACCTTGGATCCACTGAACCCCCGACTTTCACATTGCAACATGTATTTCCATACCACATAACCAGCCCCATCTAAGGCAGACAACCCACACACCCCGACCCATTTTTCTCCATCACATATACATATCCCACAACCTTTCAGGTTCCGGAGAGAGGAAGAAGGTAAGGTACATAGCCAGCTCATGCCGACGCAAACAGCGACAGAGAGCGGTGTCGAGAGGCAGGACTGCGGCAACCGCAGTCAATTTCGGCCTCGGCGGTGCAGTACCGGAGGGTGTATGGAAACCCAAGCAGGTGGAAATCATCGAGGGTAGTGCTGTTTGAGCCCCTCAGCTTGGTCCCGGGTCGGTAGCGGGTTTTGAAGACGGTGCTTGCATCTCAATTGTCTAACTTATTAGGACACCGAGCCATGCGACGTTCAACCTATCGTCGAAGTCAACGAATCCATCGAAGCCGCGGAGATCACGCAAGTCTCACACCCCACGGAAGCTGTCGAATCTACTGGACACCCTCCCGTCGAACCGCAAGCCACTGAGCGTTGCGTCCTCACCGGCCGTTGGCGATACTTTCACAGAGTTCCATTTCAACGTCCTCCAACCAGGTCCAATCTTGCTTGAGAACTTGGACCTATTGCTCGTTCCCAGGACCCGATGCAGCTGTTCTTGGGCCTAGTTCCCGAAGATTCGGATCGACGAGTTGGAGACCATGGATGAGGAACTCCGGCTTACTGGCAGGACAGGAGTGATGCACGCACGGAGTGAAGTTTGTGAGGAAGACATCGGGCTGAGCTATGGCCATGCCAGAATTTGCGGGATCAGATTTGGGGCGCCGGAATGTCAGAGACGCGACCCATGTATAAACACACGGATTGTTCGGGAGGTCGACGGTATTGTTACAAATAGATACTGAGGGTTTGAAGACACCGGACATAGAACAGGTCTTTCGTTGTGGCTTAGATTGAGTCTTCGTGCGAAAGAGGTTGAGAGGTGTATTTTGATCGATCAATTTCTATTGAATATGTCAATTACCATCATCGGTGATCTTCACTCCACTGTTACAAATGTGTAATGGTTGTACTGTGCTTATCACGTGGAATCTGAGATTGTATAACTAATCTCACAGAACCACGTTTCAATGCACGAAGTACAGATAGACTCTATACGCATAACCAGTCTCTCCCACTCAAGAGCTCCTTGAAAACAAACACAATCCCGCTAACTATCCAACAAAACCAGCCCTATATCTTCAAGGACCACCCCCGGCCGTAATATCCCCACTACTGCCATCAAACATCTTTCACCCTCTCTCAAACCTCCTTGACGAACCCAACCTCGACCAATTTCTCCACCGGAATATTCAAACTCGCCATCTTACTCCTCGTGTTATCCCTCAACCACAAAAACGCACCCAGCGCCACCCGTCGCCAGATCCTCGTCTTCGCTCGGATCCGCATCTGCTCTTTGCCCACAATGTACACGACTTGTGTTTCGTAGGCTTTTTGTAGCGAGGTGAGGTTGGTGGTGACGCAACCGCTGTCGTGCGTGTCGGAGGAGATTGAAGAGGAAGTCGGATTTTTGGCTTCTCGTTCGTCGTCGTAGGGGGCAGACGTGTTGTGATTGCCACCGGAAGGAGCAGCAGGAGGAGGAGGAGGAGGAGGAAGGTTGGTCCTAGTACCTTCACGGATAGTGAACTCGCGCAACTGCTCGTAGATGAGCATAGCGAGGTCCTCGGTGACGACTTCGTCCGTGTAGCCGTGGCGGATGGTGAGGCGGAAGCAATTGGGGATGACGGTGCGGTCGATGGTGTAGCGGTCTGCGGCGGGGACGGAGGGCGTGGAGAGCGGGCGGAGGTGGAAGAAGACGGTGACGGATGGGGCGGCGACGAATTTTTGGAGAAATTGGATGAAGACTGTGGGCGTCATGTCGCCGATTTTGTCGAAGAATATGCCGAAGCCTGTGCGTGTATAGATGTGTGGTTAGTGGAGGTGTTGAAGGGGAAAGGCGAGGCGGGAGGTGGGAGGGGATACCTTTCATGTTGGTGAGTTCGCCGCCACCGAAGATAGAAGTTAGACGTAATTCCCCGTCGTCGCCTTGTGTTACGAGATGGGAAGGTTGGAAGCGGTCTTCCCCTTCTGCCTTCCATTGCTGCTCTTTTCCGAAGCGCCAGAGGATGAAGATGCTTGAAAGCACAATGGCAAGGACTAGTGTGAACCAAGCGCCGTCCGGGACTTTTGTAAGTGCCGAGGAGAGGTACATGCCATCAAGGCAGCTGAAGACGATGAAGCCACCCAGGACGACGAGAGGATGGAGTCTCCAGATGATTAAGGCCACGATGGAGACCATACAGGTGGTGATGAATGTTACAAGGATAACGCAGACGCCGTAGGCGTTGCCGAGTCGGGTGGTCTGCGACGTATCAGTATTGACAATGTCTTTACATTGAAGGTGTCGAGTACTCACATTACTGTAAACAGCTGTGACAATAACCGTACCTGTCATCAGAAGCCAGTTCGCGAATGGTATGTAAATCTGGCCGTGGAAGATCTTGGAGGTGTGAACCAGCTTGATCTGCGGAAAGTACGAGAGTTTCATGACTTGAGAAAGTAGCTAGACCAGTGTCAGTACGCTGCTTGCTTCATCATCCACGTATCCGGACACCTACCTGGAAAGTAGAAGTGATCATAGCCTGGCTGGCAACAACTGCGGCTAATATAGAGATCACAAGGCTAGGGTAGTACATCCCCGGCGGTACAGTATTGAAGAAAGGGTTTGAATACGCGCTGGGAACATCGCTGATGTACGCGGCCTGGCCGATATAGGCCAACAGGAGGCATGGATAACAGAAACACATCCAACTTAATTGGATAGCCCGCTTGCTGAACGCTCCTAGATCTGCGAACATGGCCTCCACACCAGTGAAGGCCAGCAAGATACCCCCAAGAGACTTCCAGCCGTCGGTGCCATTTCGAACGAGATAATTGCCGGCAAAGTACGGCGAGAAAGCCTTGAGTACAGAGTGATCATGATGAGCCAGATTGTAGATACCGAACGAGAAATTGAAAAGGAGCCAGACAAGGACAATAGGGGCGAAAACGGTTGCGATCTTCGATGTTCCTAGTGGCTGTACCAGGAAGAGAAGGACGAGGATGGCACAAGAAATCCCGATGATCGTACTGCTCGTAATATCTGGCTTGATAACCTGCAATCCTTGAATGGCACCCAGAACCGATTGAGCGGGCGTGAGGACTCCATCCGACATGACAAGTGACACGCCGAGGACGCCGACAATCTTCAAAAGCGCCTTTACCACCCCGCTTTGCTCCATGAATGAACGAAATGACCTGCCTGGACGCTTTAGATCAGACGACAGATATCGTTCCATTTTGATCATGGATTCTTCCTTTGGGTCACGCTGGACGATATTGGCCTATTGACCTTCCGAGTCAGTGGTTCTCTTCGCTCAATCCAAGTCAATGGAAAACATACATATCTCGATAGTAGCGAGTAGAGCGCGAAAGTTCCTCCTTCGCCCTCGTCGTCGGCATTGAGTACAATGAATACATACTTGACGCTCACCATCAAAGTGATGGTCCATATTATGAGGGAGAGCGCCCCAAGTAAATCATCGTAAGATGGATTGTCAGAGAATGTCGAGGAGTAGACATATAGTGGACTGGTACCGATGTCACCGTATATGACTCCGACAGATTGGTAGGCAAGCCTGCAGTCCTCGTGTCAGTTGTCGCCAAGGTCGTCATTGAATTCTCCGACGCAAATCATACCAGAAAAGGACCCATCCTCCGAATTCCTATACCAGATTCAGCCTGGTAACGTTACGGAGCTCTTTGTCCTGGTGATGCCCTACCTGGCGCTTCCTGATATCCCGGTCTTGAGCTCCGTTACCTTTGTAATCCGAACCTTCCTCGACATCAAACACTCTAGGATCGTGTCTTTCCGAAAGAGTTGAGGCCTTCAGCGCATCCCGACGTCCATTGGCGCTGCTACCGTTCGATTTCACAGGATGAATGTCGTCTGATACAAATTGAATTCGCGACATGCCCCAGGAGGACCCTGCGTGGTGTTTGCGACACGTAACTAAATGTCCTTTTGCAATTCGGGATGCAAGTAGCTAGCGACTCGGAGCAGATGTGGTGTCTGGTAGGAGGGGATATACTAGTAAGCTATGGCAGAGTCATGCAACTCAAATTTGTTATTCACTGATAAGCTGATAAGATGCGCATGAGAGAAAAGCATGTTCTTGCTCGTGCAGGTTTCCAGCATCCAGAGTGGTGGAACCGTTGTCAAAAATCCCGCGTGATGTTCAAAAATCCCTCATACGTTGTAAACAAAGGGAATGCTGATGATCGCTTATCACCACTGGAATTCTAAGACTGAAGTCGTACAAGCACATGCATCTGGACCTCCATGCATGTGGATACGAGAACAGTATACTGTAGCAAGACCTGACAAAGTATGGCAAGTCACTCTTTGGATAGCATTACTCGGAAAAGCTGGGTGCAGAATACATCCTTCATACGAACTGATCGGTATTTTCCCCAAGAGCTGAACAGGAAACCCGACAATAAAATGGTGAGCACTTATTAGACGCCATCGCTAGATGCAAAAACAACAAGGGAAAGGCTCGGTGAGTTGAGACGAGCTGGAATCACTCCCACCGCGGCCGGGGCTTCCAATATCCCTTCTCCTACCTACTCCTTGTGCGAGAGGACCATCATCTTTCCCTCATAACTACAACATCGATGATTGAGTGGAAGGGCGTATCAGAACGAGAGGTTTCATCAACCCTGTCGCTGCTTGTGCTTCGGGTTCTTCGAGCAGATGATGTAGACGTATCCTTTCCTTCGCACGCTCTGCATGAGGTGGACAGAAGTTAGTAAAACTATGACCAACTTAGACTTTCCAAGAAGAATGAGAAGGGCTGCTGTAACATCAAAAGGATCAAGCTTCCCGGCATCCGGCGCACTCAGCCATCAATGCGTTCAGCTCTACCCAAAAACAAATTCCACGAACCTTACAACCGTCACACAGCTTCTTGACACTACTCCTAACCTTCATCCCTCTCGATTGGCCTGATAAGCCTGTCCCTGAGATGCTCCATGCTGGTCTCTTGCTCAAGCTACCCATCGTCCTGCTGATGCTTTGCCATATTGATGTTCGTGACCATGTCGATGAGAAGTATGCGCTTCGTATTGATGGTAAAGCCGTCATAGAGACTGGCCGTGTGTATGGTGCACGAATGGCATGTCGCGCCGCTGATTGGGCTTGGAAGAGAGATCTTGGTTGAAGCATGGCGAAGGCAGTGTCTAATTGGATACGCTGGACTGGACGTGGCTTCGAGACAGATCATCTGTTGAGAAGAAACACTGGCAACTTGGGCCGAGAGAATTGGTCCGCCTATGTTAAATTCAACCCGATGTTGGGGTTGATAGAATTGTTTTCCTCAAAGATGTCGAAGGGTCACGGAGATGTCTAATCTGGCCGCCGCCAATGCTGCGGCTAGTTATTAGTTTGTATCCAGTTTTTAGTGTAGATTACATAGTAAATAAACACAGACGCGTCGCGGTCCATTACCTACCTACCTACCTACCTTACCTACCTACCTACGCATACCTCGACTGTCATCGTTCACCATGTCGTCGTCCTTGATTCCTGTCGTCGCTGACATCAAATCGATAAGGGAAAAGCTTTTCCTACTAGGTTCGGAACCGATTGACATGCCAATTGCTGAATTCGAGGCCAATTGGCCCTATGTCGACAATATATGAACTCGGCGAAACACCCGTACCTATCCAAATCGAATAGTCCATTATTATCGATGTCGACGACATCAAAAGGAGTGGATACCTGTTCAGAAGAACTCCTCAGCGCCTCGGCAACGTCTTGTCAGGGCTGGGCAGCAATGTACGGTGGCTTTTAATGCTACCCATCATATTGCTGAGAAAGCAGTCACACTGCAGTGAGTCGGCAATTGAACGGAACATACTCACACCCTTGAGGAGCCGATTGCCTAAAACGGAACTCAAAACTACGTGGAATTGCAGCCCAGGAAATAAGCAAAAACTATTCGCCGGTGACTATTACTCACGCCATGCGGAAGAATAATGGGGGTATAGAGGATTCCGGAGGAGCCTATATGACTCGAAAGGACGTTCAGAATGCTGGCCACACATGGAAACGTCTCAATCCGGACGAACGCATAGTGGGAAGCAAGCTTCCATGGTCCATACAGCTTGCTGAGGCCGTGGACTGGCTCAATTGGTCTGATTTCGACACTGAGCCACTCAAAATCCCTATTAGAGACAAACCTGACTCTGAAGGAGTCGTGTTTGGACTGCCGAATCGAATTCAGAAGCTTCGGCGTCGTGGACACCTTACAATAATGGATTCCACCCATTGTACACAGTTTGGACAGATACCTTGGTTGGACGCGGGATTCCGACCTTGCAACGCTCGTCAATAACACAGACTGCTCGAGAATGTCTCGCCGGAGTCTTCCAATGAGAACCGTAGATGGAAGCAGTCATGGCCCAATGTCTGGAGACCTAGTGCTCGTGTCAAGCTCAAGCTGTCGGTTTCATCACAGGTCGTTGGATTCATCCCATACTCCCTCCTGACGCATTGTGCTGTCCAATCAGCCCTGCCATCTCGAGCAAAGCTCTATCAGCTTCAACGTCCTTTCCGATGTTGAGGTTTCTCCTCATCATGGCCTCTCTCTCCTCAAACGCCCAAGCAGCCCTTTGCTTCTCCGCCTCCTCATCACCTCCGCATCCCCAAATCTCCAAGCTCTCGACTTCGAATCTATCTTGCCAATCAGACTGCCTGCTTTGGCTTGTGTGAAACGAGCCACCACCGGCAGAGTCGTGCGTGAAGACGCCAAATTCGAGGGAATCATCGAGCATCAGGCTTACTGGACCGAGAGCAATATGTGATGATAAACCAGACACTGGTTTTGATCTTAGGGGTGGACTTCCAAAGGCAATCCCGGATTTTGTGAACGTGGCATAATCAGTACTGAGTGTACTCGCTCGAAAGACTTCATGAATCGGCTCAAGCTGGAAAAGCAATGTCTCTGAATCCCCCATCGCCTGTTTATTCGTTTGTTTCCATGGAACATTGAGATATACACCAAACACCACTCTTCCATTCGTGCTATTTCCTTTGGCGCCATCAGGGAAGCGTTTCGGTGGTAGCGTGTCCGCGAACGCCCTTTCTCTCCCGCCGGACGGCGTATGTGGTACTCTTGTACCTGCAACTAAAAGAATACTGGGAGCACGCCAGTTGAGCACTTTCTGTTCGAATGAGCCAATGCTGAAACCAGCATCACCGCCGGAATATAGAGGGCGGAGGCGGCGGAAAATGGTGGTGCCTTTGATGAAGAAGGAGAGCTGGCTCAGGATGTTCAGGTCAAGGATCTCCCCTTCGCGGGGCAAGAGAGGTTCGAGAGGGAGATTTGGAGTTTGTTGTGGGAGAGGCGGTTGCGGATTGGAAGAAACAGAGCTCTTTCTCCGTGAGAGGTCAATGTCTTTGCTGAACAGAAAATGCTCGAACAATGGATTGAGACCATCAAAGAGGTACGGGAGTGAGGCGGGGATGATCTTATTAAAGTCATGATAGTAAATACCAGCGTTCTCTTCGATACCGAAACTCCATAGTATGCTATCGGCTACTCTTCTTAGACCTTTCAAGCGATCGTCAGTTAGCCTCTGGGCATGTCTAGACAGGTTCTCCTGCGGACCTAGGGGGGCTGTGACGAGTAGAAGCATCAGCAATCGCCGAAAGTTGTCGACAGGTATCTGCGCATGATGAATCTTGGTATCCATTCGCTGGTCGTGTTTGAAGACTTCTATCGCATCCAGGGACTCAAGTGCCGCCAATGCGAGCTCATCATCATCTTCTTCCTCCTCATCGTCGTTTCCCGGCTCGTCGACTGAGAATCCAGTGACATGACTTCTCGTCTCTTCTACCACATCCTCGTGGGATATTGCCGTCGTATCTTCCCCTACTGCGGCTTCTCTTGCAGATTCCTCAGGAGACGTCGAGCTCATGCGTCGGTCAAATACCGCAAGACTTCGGAATAACAGCTTATTTCTGTCCGTATTCCCTCCCTTAAGTACTCTGCCATATCTCTCGGTCATGACCACCACAACCTTCAACATTGCCTCCATTGTCAAGATACTCGGCGCTAGGCTAGGGAATGGAAACGCTCCCAGGTATGTAGCCATCTGGTATATTACCGGGCCTGGCCCCAATGCGTCGGGTATGACGAGGAACCGACAGAGTGTCTCCTCCTTCCAGTAATGTATGCCATCTTGATCGTCGGCAAGAGAACGAAAGACATCCTTGAAGTGCGTCATCTCAAGGGGCGTGAAGCATTTCTTGGCAAAGCGAATGGCGAGCTCATGACTTAGCTGCTCTACCAAGGGGCTGTATTAGCAGTCATCTTCTCAACAGAACGGCTTTGGCACCTGTTGAGACTGCGTGCGAGCTTTGCTCCCCGGAGTGGCCTTGACCCATGACGTTTAACTACTCACATGGTCCTGTTGGAAAAGGTCGACAATCATTTCAACCGACAACGTTTACCTTAGAATGTACAATGTTGTGCACGCCCCACTACGGAGGACTCCGTACCCACTACAAATTCGGCCCCACTATGATTACAACATGTCAGACCAAGTCCTGCGTACAATCGGTTACCTACGAAGTACCCCGTATTGTCAACTGTGTCCGACACTGATTCGAGAAATGCTCACGATGTTTCAATAATTGTCTCCATGATTTGCTCGAATCCGCGGAGCAAGATTTTGTGAGAGGTCTCATGCACCCATACACTATGGATCACTATGAACAGCAAAGGGACACCTGGTATGCGCTCAGCATTTCCGGGAATGCTCCGTACCTTTTATCCTCTTAAATGTAACCTCAACCCGAACCACTGAGACAAAGTAGTCTTCTGTGGAAGGACTTGGAGACTAGAGCGAAGAAAGGTCAGTATCTACTTAGACGGCACATTATACACACGATGCTCCTAGGTCCCAAACGAGATGCTACCCATAATGCTCGTGAAATGCGCCGATGCTGTTGATACATGCTGAGATTACTGGAGAAGGCTCAAGGGGTGATCATTTCTTATGTCTTTCGGCCTGTTGCTTCTCATACTTGGCGATGAGTTCCTTCCTATAGCAGAGTTAATCTTGGGTTAATTCACGCGGATATACATAGAGGACTTACTGTAATTGCGGCGGAGCAGCGGAATAATGGCTAAACTCCATCGAGAATTCCCCTTTCCCTTGAGTAGCTGCTCTCAATTGACTGGAAAAGCCAAACATGCTGTTTAGACTGCAATCAGCATACAATGTAAAGTCTTCCGGCCCAATATCGGTATCGTTGATAACTGCATTTCGCTTGTTTAACAAGCCGACAATGTTCCCCTGGAATTCATTCGGTGCAGTGATGGTGGTTTTCATTAGCGGCTCAAGTACTTGCGGCTTGCCTTGATTAAAAGCCTTTCTGAAAGCTTGTTGTGTTGCGATCTTGAACGCCATTTCCGAGGAATCCGTCATATGCGTGGCTCCATCGTTGATTACCATGCTAGTTCCTAAAACACGGTGACCGAGTAGGGGACCTTTCTCGCACGAGGCTAGGAACCCCTTTTCGCAAGCAAAGAGGAATTTCTCTGAGATTGCACCACCACTGGTCTGCTGCTCAAAATGATTTGAATCAAGCCCGCCCGTTGGCTCCATCCATCCAACAACTCGAGCGTAGTCACCAGCTCCGCCGGTCTGTTTCTTGAGCAAATGGTCGAACGGCACGTGACTAGTGATGGTCTCACGATACGCGACTTGCGGCTGGCCAGTCTCACAGTCGACCTTGTACTCGCGGCGCATACGCTCAACGTAAATGTCGAGATGCAGTTCCCCCATTCCAGAGATGATGGTCTCTTGGCTCTCCGGGTCAACGTGTACTCGGAAGGTGGGATCCTCGCGCTGAAAGCGGCTCATGGCCTTCGAAAAGTTTCCAGTATCTTTATTATTCTTTGGCTTGATAGACAGAGAAATGACAGGTTCCGGAACAAACATCGAAGTCATCGAATACCCAAGCGTACCGTCAGTGAAAGTGTCTCCAGAAGCACAATCAACCCCAAAGAGGGCGCAGATTTCACCAGCACCGATCTCTGGCACGTCCTCCATGTCATTCGAGTGCATGCGTACTATCCTGGGGATCTTGACCTTTTTGTTACTCCGGGCATTGAATACATTCATGCCCTTCTTCAGAGAACCTTGATAGACCCGGATGTAGGTCAATTGACCATAGTTGCTTTCTTCCAACTTGAAAGCCAGCCCAACAAACGGAAGTGAATTGTACGAGATAAGCTTGACTGGTGCTTCCTGACGTCTTCGATCTAAGGCCATATTCTCGACCTCAGCAGGGTTTGGCAGATAATCGCAGACTCCATCTAGCATTGGCTGCACCGACTTGTCCGCCAGGGCGGAGCCCATGAAAACAGGCGTAAACTTCAGGGAGATGGTTGCTCGTCTTACAGCAGCCTTCAGCTGCTCCACAGTCGGCGTTCGCTCGTCCAGGAAGATCTCAGCAATTTCGTCGTCCACGTCGGCAAGGGTTTCAATCATCTTCTTCCTTCTCTCCTCAGCCAACTTTCTGACGCTTTCTGGGATCTCATCTTTCTCAACAATCATCTCTCCTTTCGCACCCTCGTTATATATCGCCTTCATCCTAATAAGGTCGACAACACCCTTGAAGTCATCTTCCGTCCCTATTGGTACCTGCAGTGCCGCAGCAGGTATCCTCAACTTGTGGTTGATCTGATCTATCGCCTTGAATGGGTTCGCTCCCATCCGGTCCATCTTATTGATAAAAGATAACCTAGGGATGTTGTATCTCCTCATCTGCCTGTCCACTGTGATCGTTTGCGATTGTACGCCCGATACCGCACAAAGTATCATGACCGCTCCGTCCAGCACTCTCAATGCTCGCTCAACTTCGATCGTGAAGTCAATGTGACCAGGTGTATCGATTAGATTGACGTGATATTTCTCCTCCCCGCCGTTCTCCACTTTAACCCAGTCGCAGAAAGTTGCTGCGGACTGGATCGTAATCCCCTTTTCTCTTTCCAGCTCCATGGAGTCCATCTTTGCACCGACAGCGTCTTTGCCCCGGACTTCGTGTATCGACTTTATGCGGCCTGTATAGAAGAGGATACGTTCGGTGACGGTAGTTTTGCCACTATCGATGTGTGCCTGTGCAAGTTATTGGTGTCATGCCATGAACAGCATTTGAGGGAGCCTCACAGCTATACCAATGTTCCGGACTCGTGATAGGCGTGCGGCCTCCTGGGGGGCGAGGTTATCAATTATCGTCTCCTGCGCAAGATTCTCGGGTTCTGCAGCTTGCTCCAATCTTTTGCGTGTCAGCGTCAATAATGTACAATTGAGGCTGAGGATATTTACACGGCTGCAGCTGCTGCAGATTGGTGACGCCGAGGCTGCCATCGTCGGTCCAACGGCCAGTGTTGAGTTGACACATGGTGCAGGCAAGCAGTCGAGGCGCATCTAGGGGCATTCAATCGCAAAGATTGAGGGAATCGTGGAGCGGTGATGGAAGAGCGCAGTATGCGTCCTGAAACCCCCGTGATTCCATATGCCCTCATCGCTCCCATTGGCGCTTAATGCTGCGTGCTGATGCTGGAACAATCTTCTGGTCATCGACTTGCAATTCGCGAACCAAAAATCTGCTCGGCTTACTTTCCTATATCTGTCATCCCTGCCACCATCACATGATAATGCGATTTGGACTTCAAGTTAAGTTGTATAACTACGCGTTCACAGCTCAATGTTCTGGTTGATAAGACACTATCCTTGTCGTGCCGTGCTATGCGCAGTAAAACGGAGCATCAGATTCTCTCATTCATATTTACAGGCTAGATAGGAACGTTACTAAAGCATGACTACACCAACACCACCTCGCCGCTTTTCGTCGACATTGTTCTTGGCATCGACTCCGCCGGCTATTGCAGGTGTTCGGTAATTGTATAGGTAGAAATGGAGCTGACCGTCTCCTGGTCCGAATTTCTGAGATTCGAGGAATAGGGGATTGTCAAGCAGGGTGAGAGCGTTGAAGACATCAAAGTTGAACTAGGCAGGATTGTCAGCTTGCTGGTCAGGAAATTGGCTGGGGAATAGAAGATTCATACTTTCTTAGCCAATATCAGTGCATCATTCATCAGTGCGTTCAGTCGCTCCTTCAGACCCTTCTCCTCTTCCACGAACGCCTTCTCAGATGCATAGTAAAACAGGTACGCAGCTCGAACAGTATCATGCTTCCGGTTGCCGATGACCGAAGATTCCAGACAGTAAAAGGAAAAGAAGTCAGAGATCTTGTGAGTTTCTGGTTCTTCAACAACGTATGTCCATATCACTTGCTCTGCCGACTTATCTTTGTGGAGCAGCCAATGACCTATCTCTTCTCCGGTGAATTCTGGTGCCATGTCAAATCTTTTGAGATACCTCTGCAATAAATTTCGCACTCCATCGACGTCCTTACTCTGCATCGGCCTTAGCCCGGGAGTAGAGGTGTTGCTCGGAAGATGAAATCTTGTAATCTGTCGCGCTTTGGTGGATTTTTGAGGGAGAGGTGAGAAGCCCACCTCATATAATTTCAACCAATCGAGACTCCGATGGAAGTAGCGGCACGTACTGACAGGCTTCGGCAATACTATTCCACCGGTATATATGGCTTGAAAGATGCTGAGGATGTAGCATCTTCGGGTGATCTCTTTGATGAGGACAGGGGCGAGGCGCTTCTCTCTGAGCTTTTTGTGGATGCACAGAAAATTGATTTCGGAGCTGTGAAGGACCTTTGATCGGACGCGGAGTTCGACGGGGACGCCGGAGATGAAAGCTACTAGCTTCTGAGATTTTGATGCACGGACACCGACATGCCAATCTGGCCGCCACCCGGGAGACTTTAGAGCCCTGGGTTAGATTAGTCATCGCGTGCTGTCCCTTGGAGTTAATTACAGTCCAGACGATGGCGCACCAGTTGAGGAACGAAACAGAGTAGTTGAATCTAAACATCGCTTCATCGTCTTCTACGTAGTGACCCGTCAAAAGCTCGTACACTTCTTCTAGCTATTATGATATCAGCGCGGGTTTAGGCATACCCGAATTGTACAGCGTACCTGTGCATCTTTTGTCAAGTCCATGGTGACCCACTCAAACCCTTCTATCAGAGGATATGGCTCTTTTGGTACTTGCTCCGGGTCGATCATCTTTATTGGGCCTTCTTCGCTTTGTGTCGTCTCATCTGCGTAGAAGGTCAGCAAGACCAGCCTTACATTGACTTCCTAGAAACACACCAAATCTTGGGACTGGCTGCGTCTGCCAGAACTTGTATGAAGCCATATTCTTCTGGTTCTTCCCGCTCACGGACTGAGACCCTGAGTCAGTATCTGATCCCAATTGAATATGCTCGAGGCTATGATACCATGCCAGTCAATAAGTCGGACACATCCAACTTCTTCACTGCCTCTGCAGCCTTCTCCTTATCCATCCCCGCAACTTCACTCTTTAACGAAGGGTTCATCTCTAGCAGCTGCTCTACCATCTCACCCGTGAGCTTGCTGGCGGGGTTCGAGGAGCTCCCTGACGCGTCGCCTTCGCCATGGTCTGCGCCGCCACCGCCTATTAATTTCTTGATTTTGGCTCTCTTGGACTTCTTCTTTTTTGCGGTTGAGCTTGCGGCCACCGCATCGGAGTTGGTGCTCGCTGCGGGCTCATCTTCACCGGATTCATCATTGACATGTGCTTCCGTGGACTGTCCTGTGATCACCTCCTCCAGAGCTACTTTCTCAACCGTGGGATCTGTCTCTTTGGATTCTTCCGACATTTTTCAGTTGCTTCTCGTCCAACGCGGTACAAATATGGAGTGAGGGTGGGGTAGTGGGGGGTTATGGCTTCTGCAGAGCAACATCCGCAACTCGCTTAGATATTGAGTCGTAAACAAACTTGGGAGACATGGCTGAAATTGAAGCACACAATGCAAAACCTCTGAGTAATTTCACTGTCATCGATATATCTAAATGCAAATGGAACACAGTCTACATAGGCGGTTTCAGATGAAGCGTGTACTTGGTTATTTCACTCGCTGCCTCCGACTGGTAAACGGAACCGCGGAAACAGGATGGATTAGAACCACCTCATGCTCCCTGGTCATACACTATCACGCGAAGAATATCCTAGAAACTGCCAACGAAACTGAAGAGTAGGTCATAATCCTGTTATGACCTGGAACTTTATTAGCTTAGGTGTTCCTAGCCCATATGCAGACGGAAATTTACCTCCATGGAAAAGTATCTCCTGCCTGATTTTCTTGTACCCTCCTGCGTTCCAAGTATTCACCCAGCCGGCTTCACCAAGGTCTAAGGTGGTCTTGACCTTGTTCACTTCCTTCTCCGTCATGCCTACTTCGGTTGTAGCATTGGCGGCGACGTAGAACAACGCATCTGAATGCTTCCACGGGATATCGTAGTCATTTCTCGAATGTATCAATGTCAAATGTACACTTTGGCTGCGCTTGACGAAGTTGGCAAGCCGCATTGAGGTATTCCAGGTATCTCTCACGTACTCCAGAAACCACTTCTGCAATCTCGGATAACCCCGAAGGGGAGAGAGAATTGGCACGATCCCCCCTGCCGAGTAAGTGAGCATCAACGTGGGAATGTCAGAAAAGGGAGCGGCAAGGACCACGCCTGCAAACTCGATCTGTGGAGATCGCATTACGAAGTGCTCTGCAACTGCGGTTGCAACTGCTGTACCAAGGCTTTGGCCTAGAAGGACTATCCGCTCAGGTGGGATGTTTGCGACGTTGAGCGCCCAATCCACTAATGCCACGCCGTCGGTGATGAGACCTTCCTCCGTAGGGGTGCCAGTCGAGTATCCGAAGCCACGATAGTCGACTGTTAGAACATGGATCTTGGTGGTAGATCCAGATGAGAGGGATCTATAGGTATCCGTACGCCACCCTTGAGATACTGTTCCAGCGTTCCCGTGAACTGTATTCAATTAGTAGCGGACCGAGGATACTACTCAATCAAACGTACAGCTGATGACTAGACGGCTTTCGGGGTCGTTGGCTAAGAGCGTGAAGCCCTTCGTTTTGGTAATGTCTTCGGCAAGCCCCCGAGGCTGCCTGATCAAGGCGGTTTCATGCTGTGCATACCGTCCTAACGGCAAGATGTGCCATGTGTATAAGACTTCGCCGTCTGGCGTGGTGATATTGAATGGCTGTATTTGATTCTCTGCCTGGCCATCAATGATCCATTATAGCAGGAAAAAGTAAGAGGAACAGACTGGAGAAGCCGAATCGTTCGGGCTTATTCAGGTCATATAACCACGCAGTATTGATCTTGTTTGCGTACAGCGCGCTTTACACATTAAATCATGCACATGCAAATCATGGCCGGGCAAATGCTTACTGTCGTTGAAGCCATACACTCGATAGTAGAGCAAGAGCAACAAAGTATAGACCCCCGGCAGCTGCAAATGTCCAATAGGCTTTCTTGAAGATTGACGCAACAGCCATGGATCTTTCGTATCATTAAATCAGACAAACCTATATGGTACCATGGTTCATGACCGATATGGTTACGCACGTGCCTATGCGGGCCCATATTTCAAGTTCCCATGCAAGCACGGCATAGTTGTGATCTACAAGTTGCTCATTTTATGCAGTTGTGTACAAAATCATTCTGCAGCTATTGATTTCAAAATGCTTGGCTTGTTAATAGAGCAGCAATATCTTGACTTCAACTTTGATCTCAATTGAGTCTGCAATGTGTCTGCAAAACAAAGATTTCATAGAGATGTCATCTCTGCAACAACGCTAGGG
>JAABUP010001823.1_pt1 | contig 43608 bp, 50 predicted proteins | sample 5559201 | NCBI WGS metagenome assembly JAABUP01 (sample SAMN10711887, study PRJNA513373) | rock metagenome | isolation source: Antarctica rocks | place: Antarctica
GCGAGCACACCGACTCCAGCGGCAGCCCGAGCCTGCGCCGACTCCCCAAGCCAGTTCCCATCGACGCCTGAAGTGCAAAACGCCCTGTGCTCTACGCCTAAACATCCACGCTAGGCGACATAGGACGTATGTTCGATACTACAGCATCACGGGTCGAGCGGCAACGGCTGTGGGCAACGACGCCCGCCAACATGGGAGGTGCACCTGCACCCCGAGAATGCGGCAGATGGACCCGGCAGGTCAGGTAGAGCGGGTCCTCACGTGGGCGCGTTCGCCCTGCTGGCCGAACAGGATGAGCAGCTCCACGGGGGCGCTATCGGCGGTGCCGAGCCAGTGCGGGAGGTGGGTGTCGAACTCAGCCGCCTGTCCGGAGGGCAGGACCAGGTCACGGTCGGCGAGGATCAGGCGTAGCCGTCCGTTGAGCACGTAGAGCCATTCGTAGCCCTCGTGGGTCTGGGGATCGGTCTGGCCCAGATCACGCCGCGCCGGGATGATCATCTTGTAGGCCTGGACGCCACCGGCTCGCCAGGTGAGGGGGATGAACGTCATCCCGCCGCGATGGATCGGGCGCAGGTGGACTCGAGGGTCACCGGTGTGCGGGGCGCCGACGAGGTCGTCGAGGGGCACCCCATAGGCGCGGGCCAGGGGCAGCAGCAGGTCCAGGTTCGCCCGACGTTTGCCGCTCTCCAGCCGCGACAGGGTGCTCTCGGAGATGCCGGTGGTCGCCGAGAGCTCGGCGAGGGTGATGCGGCGGCGGCGTCGCAGCGCCCGCAGCCGGGGTCCTACAGCGTCCAGCACGTCGTTCAGGTCGTCGCCCATACTCGGAGATCTTGCCGGTTGGGCACGAAAGTGTGCGCCTGCGTGTGCGAAGGGGTGACAGTCCGGTCAGCAATGCCGCTGAAAGAAGGACCTGCGCTGGACACCGCCCGAAGCACGAACGCAGCGCCGAACCTGCGAACCGGGCTGAGCTGTTCTGGGACGAGCACTACCGCACCCACCCGCGCGCGCGGGGTGAGCGCGCCAACCCGCTGCTCGTCGAGACCGCCGAACAATCGTCCTTCGCCGGGCCACGGTTGAACGCCTGAAAGGGAACGACACGATGCCCAACAAGACAGACACCCCACCCCCGTCGACCGGCGCCGGGGAGAAGGCCACCTTGCTGGGCTTCCTCGACTACCTCCGCGGCGCGATCGCAGCTAAGGCGGAGGGCGTGCCGGACCCGCAAGTCCGGACCGCCGGGGTGCCCTCGGGCACGAGCCTGCTTGGGCTGATCAAGCACCTGGCCTGCGTCGAGCGGTTCTACTTCCTGGGCGACGACGTCAAGGACTGGAACGCCACCCTGCGGCCGGCCCCCGAGGAGAAAGCCGACGGTGTGCTCGCCGACTACCGGGAGGCCGTCCGGCGAGCGAACCAGGTCATCGAGGCCTGTACGGACCTGACGCGCGCCGCCCCCCGGGCTCCGCGGCGGCAGTCGTCGCCGTCGATGCGGTGGGTCCTGGTGCACATGATCGAGGAAACCGGGCGGCACGCGGGCCACGCCGACATCCTCCGCGAACAGATCGACGGCGCCATCGGCCGTTGACCGGCCACGGCACCGCCTCCGCTTGCGGCGGCCGCCGCGTTCGCCGTCAGGACGACCTGGCCGCGCAGAAGCGCGCGTACCGGCGGGGGTAGGGCTAGGCGTACGCCGCCGTCATCGGCCCGGCAGACAGCAGTAAAGCGCGGTGATGGGAGCGACGACAACGTGCCTCACCACGACGACACGTCGGTGGACTGCTGGCCGTGCGCGGGAACGGGCGGGCGTCCCGGTGCGATCTGCTCCCAGACCGTGAGCGCGGAGGTGCCCGGGGGTGGCATCTGCACCTGGGGTGCGGGCGTGCCGTTGTCGGTGATGCCGTGATCGAAGCCGCCGGGGACCAGGGTGTTGTAGACCCGGCCGACGGTGGAGCCGCAGCGGAAGGAGTGCCGGGTCCCCGGGGGGATGTAGACGTAGGTGCCTGGTGGTGCGGTGATCTCCCGGTCGTCGTCGCCGAGGGTGAAGACCAGGTCGCCCTCCAGGACGAAGAAGGCCTCCTCGGCCTCGTCGTGCACGTGCGGGGGCGCCACGACACCCTCGGGGAACAGCTCGTCGAACGTCGTCGAGCGGCCGCGCGTGGTGTCGCTGGAGGCCAGCAGCCGCCAGTACGTGCCGAAGTTCCAGTAGGCAGGCGAGTCACCGGGCGCGTACGCGTATCCGGCGTGCAGTTCGTTCGTCGGATCGTCTGTCATGGTCGTCCTTTCGGGGTGGTGTCTCGGCGGCCGGTCAGGCTAGGGCGAGGGCGCGGTGGGCCTGGACGAGGTAGTCGTGCAGGCCGGTGGGGTGGGCGTCGGGGTAGCGGTCGTTCTCGTTGATCGGAACGGCGCGACGGTGAGCATGGACAGGAAGTACCACTGCGGGACGACCGACCAAGGGTCGTCGGCGCCGGCGGTGATGCGCCGCAGGTCGTCCGCGCTGCCCAGCACGTTGCGGGTCAGCGTCGTCCCGGTGATCCGCTCGGTCTCGCCGATGATCGTGTTGAAGGTGGTCCGGTCACCGGAGAGGTAGCGCACGCCGGACAGGTCGGCGGGGTCGGTGGCGACCCTGGCGGTGAAGCGCGCGGTGTCGTCGACCGTGGTGAGGTCGAAGGGCTCGTCCCCGGTGCCCCACAGCATCGCGGTGCCCTTGTCCAGGTCGATGAGGCCGGGCGTGCCGGGGTCGAGCATCAGGTCCATGAAGCCCCCGTTCAGCACGTGCACGACCTGCATGGGCAGCGCGTCGATCGCGCGGTCCGCGCGCCGCCGCATGTCGAACTGCGGCGCTCCCTGCGGCGCGGCGAACAGATCGATCGCGAAGTCCGACGGCAGGAACCGCCGGACCCCGTTGCCGGCCGCCGCCCGGGCCAGCGCCACCTGGCCGTCCAGGATGATTTCCGGACCGCCCTGCAGGGCGGACACCACCACGTCAACGCCCGCGGTGGCCGCGTCCAGCGATGCGGGTTCGGTGACGTCCCCGGTCACGACCGACGCGCCGCGCGCGACCAGCGCGCCGACGGCCTTGGCCTTGCCCGCCTCAGCCGGTGCGGCGGTCCGCAGGAGCAGCCGGACCTCGACGTCGGTCTGGTCGAGCAGGTGGGCGGCGATCCGGTCGCCGAGCATGCCGGTAGCACCGGCCAGCAGCACTGTCATGGTCATCGCAGAGGTCCTCTCGTTGTTGGGAGCCCTTCGGCCCCACGACACGAAACCGTACAGTATCGATACTGTCCCGTCCAGTACCTGATAGGCTCGATGTATGCAGACCGCCGCTCGCTCCCCGGGCCGACCTGTCAACCCAGCGATCGACGAGCAGCTCTTGCGGGCCACCCAGGACCTGCTCATCGAGCAGGGCTTCGAGCGGCTCACCATGGACGCCGTCGCCCGTCGGTGCGGCGCGAGCAAAGCCACGATCTACCGGCGCTGGCCCGGCAAGACGGCCCTGGTAGCCGCAGCGGCGGCAGCGCTGTTCCAGGCCCCGCAGGTGCCCGACACCGGGGACTTGCGCGAGGACCTGCTCGAGTGCGGACGGGCCTACCTGCAGCGGGAGGGCCGCAACGCCCAGGTCCTGGCCAGCGTGCTCAGTGCCTCCCGACACGACCCGGCACTGCGCGAGGCCTCCCAGCAGGCCCTGGGCGCGCCCTACGGCAGCCTGTTCGAACGCGTCCTGTCCCGCGCCGTCGAACGCGGGTCAGCGCGCGCCGACCTGGACGTCCAGACCCTCGCCCAGGTCTTCCCCGCCATCGCCTACCAGCAGCTCGCCGCGCAGGGCCGGCTGATCGGCGAGGACGATGTGGTGCGCGTGGTCGACGGTGTGCTGCTGCCCGCGCTCGGGCCCGTTCGGGCCGCCCACTGAGGGTCAGGGCTTGCGGGCCAGGAACAGGCCGTAGCCCAGTGCGCCGGTACGCACAGCCTGCTCGCAGGCCCGCACCACCCCGGACCAGGGCAGGCGACGCCGCAGCCGACGGACCAGTGCCAGGGCGTACGCACCGCGGTCCTCGACGGTGACGAGCTGCAGGCCGGCACCCTCCAGCAGGCCCGCGTACGCCTGCACACTCCGCGCGCCGGTCAGCCGGTCGACAGCAGCTACGACGACCGGACCCGCCCGCTCCCGGTCCAGGAGCACGTCCGTCATGGCGTACCTCCCGCCAGGCCGCAGCACCCGGGCCGCCTCGGCAAGCGCCACCTTCGGCCGGGCGAAGGTCGAGACGCTGCACTCGCACAGCACCGCGTCGTACGTCGAAGCAGCCAGCGGCAGGGCGTGCGCGTCCCCCAGAACGGCGCGCACGTGGCGGGAGGACAGGTCGACGCCCACGGGCAGGTGGCCGCGCTCGGCGAGCAGGTCCAGGGTGCTGCCGCGGCCGCAAGCCACGTCGGCGACCAGGGAGCCCGGCGTCAGCTCGAGCAGGTCGAGCAGGTGCCGGCTGAGCGGTACGCCGCCGGGGTGCGCGGTCGCGCCGAGCAGCACCCGGGCGAGCGTGCTGCCGTAGTTCACCGCCCGCATCCTGCCCGCACCGGAGGCGTCCGCGAGCCGCCTAGCGAGAGGCTTCGGTGACGGTGAGCTCGAAGCCCTGGGCGCGGAGCCGCTCCACCAGCGCCGTTCCCATGGCTGTTGCAGGCGTGCGCACACCACCGTTGCCGGGCAACTCGTCCAGTGCGAGGGACAGCGCGGACTGGCCGAGCATGACCGCGGTCGCGGCGTACCCGGGGTCGCCCGTGGCGGCGACCGTGGCCACCAGGTGCCGCCCGTCCGCCGTACGCGCATGGGTCTGGGTGCGGAAGTGGCCGTTCTCGCGGGCCTGCTCGCTCGGGCCCTCGCCGGGCTTGGGGAGCACCCGGTCGAGCACCAGCCGCGCCGGCCGGAACGCCATCCCGAGGCCGAGGCCGACCAGACCGGCCGAGACCGCCGAGGCCAGGACGGGAGCGACCGGCATCGGACCGACGCCCATGACCTCGGTGTAGCGGAACCGCCTGCCGTACGCCCAGTCCTGCAGTGCGTTGCTCCGTCGGACGATGCGCGTGTTGAACGGGGCCATGACGAAGGGCGCCACCCAGCGGCCGAGCAGGTCGTCGCGCCGAGGCAGCACCGAGTCGCCCTCGCCGCCGAGGTCGGGCTCGTCCGCGCGGGAGGGCGAGAGCGCGTAGGGATCGGCGGCGACGCGCTTGAGGGACGTGTCGGCCTTGGAGACCTCGACCTGGTTGCGCAGCGAGTCGATGGTGCCTCCGCTGAAGCCACCGCGGGCGGACGCGAGCAGCAGCGTGGTGGCCTCGAGCTCGCCGCCCTCCGCGTGCAGCAGCAGCACCGCGAGGTCCGATGGCACCGAGTCGAAGCCGCACGCGTGCACAATCCGTGCGCCGCTGGCCACCGCGGCCTCGTGGTGGGCATCGATGCTGTCCCGGACGAACAGCACCTCACCGGCGAGGTCCGCATAGTGCGTGCCGGCTGCTGCGCAAGCCTGCACGAGCGGCAGCCCGTAGCGGGCGTACGGCCCGACCGTCGTCGCCACGACCGTTGTGCGCTCGGCCATAGCGCGAAGCGCTGCCGGGTCACCGGTGTCGGCCACGACCAGGGGCCAGTCCACTCCGAGCTCGGCGCGGACGGACTCCAGCCTGGTCAGCGACCGCCCACCCAGGGCGATCTTCGTGCCGATCGGTGCGTGCCGGGCCAGGTGCTGAGCGGTCAGCCGGCCGACGAACCCGGTGGCCCCGAACACCACGACGTCGAGGTCCCTCACGCCGAGGCCTCGTCCCCGCACGCTGCGTCCAGGAAGGCGCGTACGACGGCGACGTACTCCTCCGGCTGCTCGACGAACGTCATGTGCCCGCTGCGCTCGAACACGTGTAGCTGGGCGCCCTGCACGAGCTCGGCGATGCGCTCGGACGCCGCGACCACGCAGGTCCGGTCGTGGCGTCCGGTGCAGGCGAGCAGCGGCTGGTGGACCCGGTGCAGTGCGTCCTCGACCTCGATCCCGAGGCCGCCGGACTCCAGTGAGGCGGCTCGAAGGACCGCGGGGGCGTACACCGTCCCGGCGGTGCGCCGCTCGTACTCGGCGATCCGCGGGTCCTCCGGATCCGCGAAGTGGAAGGGATTCTGGTCGTGCATGAGCTGCGCGCACTCCTGCTCGGTCTGGACGCCAGCCTCGCGGGCCCAGCTGTCCGCGACCTGCTGACGCAGGTGTTCCGGCTCGAAGCTCGCGAGCGCCTGCTCGACGGCGTCGAAGTACCGCGTGGACGGGACCCCGCCCGAGACCACCGTGGCAGCAGCGGCGCCGGGCGCGTCGGCGGCGTGCTGCAGGGCCACCATCGCCCCGTAGGAGTGGCCGAGCACGGCATACCGCTCGACGCCCAGGGCCGCGGCGACTCCGCTGACGTCGCTGGCCATCTGCTGCAGCGTCCAGGTCGCCGGGTCGGCGTCCCGGTCGGACCGGCCCTGCGCCCGCTGGTCGATGAACACCAGTCGGTAGGCGTCGGTGAGCGGGTCGAGGTAGTCGGCGAACTCGTGCGAGTCCAGCCCTGGGCCGCCGTGCAGCACGAGCAGCGGGAAGCCCTCACCGCGTTCCTCGACGAACAGGTGGGTGTCGTGGACGGGCAGCAGCGGCATGACGGCATCATGCCCTCATGAGCTACCAGGGTAAGGACCTGTTCGGTGGACCCGCAGCGACGCTGCTGCCCGATGAGGCGGCGCCGCGCGAGCTGCTGACCTCCGGCACCGACCCGGCGCAGGTCGCGGCCGCGCATCCCACAAGCAGCGCAGCGTGGGCTGCGCTCGCCGATGCGGCGTACGGGCGCGGGGCCGTGATCGAGAGCTACGCCTACGCGCGCACCGGCTACCACCGGGGGCTCGACGCGCTGCGGCGCAACGGCTGGAAGGGGTACGGGCCGGTGCCGTGGTCGCATGCGCCGAACCAGGGGGTGCTGCGCTCGGTGCACGCACTCGGGCGGGCGGCCGGCGCGATCGGCGAGACGGCGGAGGAGCAGCGGCTGCAGCAGTTCCTCACCGAGAGCGACCCGGCGGCGGCGTCCGCGCTCGCCGGGTAGGTCGGGCGTCGGCCCCTCCTCAGCACCAGCGTGCTGGGATCTACTGAAGATCTTGATGGCTGGGCAGCGGCGGGTCGCGGCGTCAGGGCTTGGGCGGCCGGACCGGACCGTCGGAGAGCGGCCGGACGGGGCGGCGGCGGCCGAGCAGCGCGGCGCCAGGGAGCCCCGAAAGGGTGCGGCTGGTGTCGTCGACGAAGGCCATGATCCGCTCGGTGGAGCCGGCGATGAACGCGACCCGCTCGTGGGTGTCGGCCAGGGTCCGCAGGACCGGCAGGATGTCGCGCTGCACCTGGGCGAGGGTCTGCGGGATCTCGGCGACGACCGGGTCGTCGAGCACCGCGGCCATCTTCTGCAGGCCCGGGGCCAGCGCCAGCAGTGGTGCCTCGAGCTCGGCCACGATCGCGTCGACGCGAACCACCAGCCGGTTCACCGCGAGCACCGTGTCCCGCGCTGAGGACGCGACCTCGACCAGGCCGCGGACCGCGCCGGTCAACCCCTGCACCGCGGCCGGCAGCGCGGCGAGCGCGTCGGTCTGGGACTGCAGCGCCGACAGCGCGCCGCCGACCAGGCTGTCGATACCGGGGAGCTTGGCCATACCGGCGAGCGTACGTCGCTAGACTGCCCCCGCAAGAGGCCCCGGTCGCGACACCGCGCGGGGCTTCCCGCCTGCCCAGGGAGGGCTCCCATGCCCGCACTCGTGCTCGTCGGCGCCCAGTGGGGCGATGAGGGCAAGGGCAAGGCCACCGACCAGATCGGCGGTCTCGTCGACCTCGTCGTGAAGTTCAACGGCGGCAACAACGCGGGGCACACCGTGGTCGTCGGCGAACAGACCTACGCGCTGCACCTGCTGCCCAGCGGCATCCTGTCGCCCGGCTGCACACCGGTCATCGGCAATGGCGTCGTCGTCGACCTGTCCGTGCTGTTCGAGGAGATCGACGCCCTCGAGGCTCGCGGGGTCGACACCTCCCGCCTGGTCGTCAGCGCCGACGCGCACGTCATCGCGTCGTACAACCGCACGCTGGACCGGGTGGCCGAGCGCTTCCTCGGCAGCAAGAAGATCGGTACGACGGGGCGCGGGATCGGACCGACGTACGCCGACAAGATGAACCGCACTGGCATCCGGGTGCAGGACCTGTTCGACGAAAAGATCCTGCGGGCCAAGGTCGAGGGCGCCCTGGCGCAGAAGAACCAGCTGCTCGTGAAGGTCTACAACCGCAAAGCGGTCACGGTCGACAGCGTGGTCGAGGACCTGCTGGTGCACGTCGAGCGCCTCCGGCCGATGGTCGCCGACACCGGGCTGCTGCTTTCCCGGGCGCTGGACGCGGGCCAGACCGTGCTGCTCGAAGGCGGCCAGGCGACGCTGCTCGACGTCGACCACGGCACCTACCCGTTCGTCACCTCGAGCAGCGCGACGGCTGGCGGAGCGTGCACCGGCAGCGGCATCCCGCCGATGCGGATCGACAAGGTCATCGGGGTGATCAAGGCCTACACCACCCGCGTCGGCGAGGGCCCGTTCCCGACCGAGCTGCTGGACGCCGACGGCGAGCGGCTGCGCGAGGTCGGGCACGAGTACGGCACGACGACCGGTCGCCCGCGCCGCTGCGGCTGGTACGACGCGGTGATCGCCCGCTACGCCGCGCGCGTCAACGGGGTGACCGACTTCGTGCTGACCAAGCTCGACGTACTCACCGGGTGGGAGCAGGTCCCGGTCTGCGTCGCCTACGAGGTCGAGGGCAAGTGGCTGGACGAGATGCCGATGACCCAGACCGACTTCCACCACGCCAAGCCGGTGTATGAGTTCCTGGACGGCTGGACCGAGGAGCTCGGTACGGCCCGGGTGTTCCAGGACCTGCCGACCAACGCCCAGCGCTACGTCCGGGCGCTGGAGCAGATGAGCGGTGCGCCGTTCAGCTCGATCGGCGTCGGCCCCGACCGCGAGCAGACCCTGCAGCTGCGCCCGCTCGTCTGACCGGCTGCCCGACCTGCCTGGGCTCGCCGCCGGGGCTGTCAGACCGCCTCAGTAGCGTGCCGCGCATGAAGGTCCTGGTCGTCGGCGCCGGTGCGCGCGAGCACGCACTGGTGCTCGCGCTGTCCCGCGACCCGGCCGTGACGGCGTTGCTGTGCGCTCCCGGCAACCCGGGTACGGCGGGGCTGGCCACGAATTTGCCGCTGGACCTCGCGGACCCGGCGGCGGTCGCTGGCCTGGCCGCTGAGCACAGGGTCGACCTCGTCGTGATCGGTCCGGAGGGGCCGCTCGTCGCGGGTGCCGCGGACGCTGTACGGGCGGCGGGTGTCGCCTGCTTCGGTCCGTCGGCCGCCGCCGCTCAGCTCGAGGGGAGCAAGAGCTTCGCCAAGCAGGTGATGGCCGCCGCCGGGGTGCCGACCGCGTCCGCCGATACCTGCACCACGTTCGAGCAGGCTGAGGCGGCCCTCGCCAGCCGCTCGCCGCCGTACGTGGTCAAGGCCGACGGGCTCGCTGCCGGCAAGGGCGTGCTCGTCACCGGCGACCAGGCGCAGGCGTGCGCCTTCGCTCGGGAGGCGTTGCAGGGCGACAGCGCGCGGGTGCTGATCGAGGACTTCCTGGACGGTCCGGAGGTGTCGCTGTTCGCACTGTGTGATGGCGCGACGGTCCTGCCGCTGCTGCCGGCGCAGGACTTCAAGCGAGCCGGCGACGGCGACACGGGCCCCAACACCGGAGGGATGGGCGCCTACGCCCCGCTGCCCTGGCTACCAGATGGGGCTGTCGAACAGGTCCGGGCGACCGTGTTGCAGCCCGTGGTCGAGGAGATGGCTCGGCGCGGTACGCCCTTCGTCGGGCTGCTGTACGCCGGGCTGGCGATGACCTCGCGTGGGCCGGCGGTCATCGAGTTCAACTGTCGCTTCGGCGATCCCGAGACGCAGGTCGTGCTGGCCCTGCTCGAGACGCCGCTGGCGGGGCTGCTGCTGGCCTGCGCGCACGGCACCCTGGACCCCATGCCGCCGGCCTGGCGCGAGGGCGCTGCCGTCACGGTCGTGGTTGCTGCCGAGGGTTACCCGGGAGCCCCCGTGACGGGCGACGTCGTGGAGCTCGGCGCGCTCCCCGACGGCGTGACCATCCTGCACGCGGGTACCCGCGGCGACCCGCCGGTCTCCGCGGGCGGCCGCGTCGTCTCGGTAACTGCCGTGGGCGCGACCCTCGACCAGGCCCGCGCGGCGGCGTACGACGGGGTGGCGGCCGTGCACCTGCGGGGCGGCTTCGCACGCAGCGACATCGCCCTGTCAGCTGTCCGTGGTGAGATCGCAGTCCCATCAGCGACAGGAGTGACACCGTGACCCGCAGCCACCAGGGCGACGAGCGAGCAGCGCGCGTGTCCGTCATCTGGTCCAGTCCTGCCGAGCGGGACCAGATGGCGCAGGCCGGCGCGCTGCTGGCCCGCTTCGGCGTGGCCTACGACGAGAGCTGCACGTCCCCGCACCGGTCGCCGCGAGCCCTGGCCACCTGGATGGCCCAGCTCGAGCCGCGGGGCATCGAGGTCGTCATCGCCGGTTCGGCCGGAGCCGCGGCCCTGGCCGGCGTCGTCGCGGCGCACGTGACGCTGCCGGTGATCGGCGTGCCGCTGTCCGGTGCCGCGGTCAGCGGGCAGGACGCGCTGTACGGGCTGACCCAGCTGCCCCCCGGGGTGCCCGTCGCCGCGGTCGGGATCGACAACGCCATGAACGCTGCCGTGCTCGCGGTGCAGGTGCTCGCCGTGGGCGACCCGGCACTGCGGCAGCGGCTGTGGCAGTTCAAGGACGACTTCGAGAAGGCCGCCCAGCGCTGAGCTCACCCCGCCACCCCGTCACCCCGCCGTACCCGGGAGGAGTCCTGCTGTGATCGAGCGCTACACCCTGCCCGAGATGGGCCGGGTCTGGAGCGAGGCCCACAAGTACGAGCTGTGGTGCCAGGTCGAGGTGCTCGTGCTCGAGGTGCACGCCGAGGCCGGGACCGTGCCGACGAGCGCGGTCGAGCCGGTGCGCGCCGCGGCCCCGCCGACGCCTGAGGCGGTCGCGGAGATCGAGGCGGTCACCCAGCACGACGTCATCGCGTTCCTGTCGGCCTGGGCGGACAACACCTCGCCGCGCGGGGCGGCGGCGTACGTCCACTTCGGCATGACCAGCAGTGATCTGCTCGACACGGCGCTAGCGCTGCAGCTCATCGAGGCCAGCGACATCTTGCTGGGCAAGGCCGACGCGCTGGTGGCTGCCCTGCGCGACCTCGGGCTGGCCCACCAGGACACCCTCAAGGTCGGCCGTACGCACGGCATCCACGCTGAACCCACGACGTTCGGGCACCGCATGGCCGACCTCGCCTTTGCGGTGGCGCGCTCACGGGACCGGCTGCGTCGGGCCCGTGCGGCCGTCGCCGTCGCCAAGATCAGTGGGGCGGTGGGGACGTACTCCAACATCGACCCCGCCGTCGAGGCCGCGGTGGCGGAGCGGCTGGGCCTGACGGCCGCGCCGGCCGCGACGCAGGTGGTCCTGCGAGACGGGATCAGCGAGTGGGTGTCGGCGCTGGCGGTGCTCGCCACGGTCTGCGAGGCGTTCGCGCTCGAGGTGCGGCACGGCCAGCGGACCGAGGTGCGGGAGCTGTGGGAGCCGTTCGGCAAGGGCCAGAAGGGCTCGAGCGCGATGCCGCACAAGAAGAACCCGATCGCCTCGGAGCGCATCGCCGGACTGGCCCGCATCGTCCGGGCGCAGGTCGTACCGGTCATGGAGGGCATCCCCCTGTGGCACGAGCGCGATATCTCGCACAGCTCGACCGAGCGCGTCTCGCTGCCGGACGCCTCGATCGCGACGGACTACCTGCTGCACCTGACGACCCGGCTGGTCACCGGCCTCGTGGTCGACGCCGACCGGATGCGGGCCAACCTGGACAGCTCCGGCGGCCTGATCTACACCTCCACGGTGCTGCTCGAGCTGGTCGAGACCGGGCTGTCCCGCGAGGACGCGTACGCCTTCGTGCAGCAGGCCGCGATGGCGACCTGGGAGCGCGGTACGCCGTTCCGGGCCGCCCTGACCGAGCAGGCCGCTACGGCCGGGCAGCAGCTCGACGAGGCCCGGTTGGACGAGGTCTGCCGCCCGGAGCACTACCTCGCCCGGCTCGCGCCGGTCTTCGACCGCCTCGCGGCCCTGACGTGAGCCTGCCCCTGCCGCTGGTCCACTCGGGCAAGGTCCGCGACCTGTACGCCGTCGGCAAGGACCAGCTGCTCCTCGTCGCGAGCGATCGGCTCTCGGCGTACGACGTCGTGCTGCCGACGACGGTGCCGGACAAGGGCGCGGTGCTGACGGCGCTGTCGCTGTGGTGGTTCGAGCAGCTCGCGGACGTCGTGCCGAACCACGTCGTGACCTCGGATGTGGTCCGCGCGCTGCCTGCCCTGCAGCCGTACGCCGACCAGCTCCGCGGCCGTTCGGTGCTCGTCCGGCGGCTGGACATGGTGCCCGTCGAGTGCGTCGCCCGCGGCTACCTCACCGGTGGTGGGCTCAGCGACTACGCCGCGACGGGTGCCGTGTCGGGCGTGCGGCTTCCGGCCGGGCTGGTGGACGGCTCCGAGCTGCGCACGACGATCTTCACGCCCACGTCCAAGGCGCCGCTCGGCGAGCACGACCTGCCCATGACGTACGAGGAGGTGGCCGCGCTCGTCGGGGGCGAGTTGGCCGCGGAGCTGCGCGACGTCACGCTGCGCGTCTACGCGCGCGGCGCGGCGGTCTGCGCCGCCGCCGGGATCCTGCTCGCCGATACCAAGGTCGAGCTCGGCCTTCGGGACGGGCAGCTCGTGCTGGGCGATGAGGTGCTGACACCGGACTCCTCACGCCTTTGGCCGGCGGCGTCCTGGTCGCCGGGCCGCCCCCGGCCGTCGTACGACAAGCAGTACGTCCGCGACTGGCTGTCCACCTCCGGGTGGGACAAGCGCGAGCCCGGCCCCGAGCTGGCGCTCGAAGTGGTCGAGCAGACCCGGGCGCGCTACATCGAGGCGTACGAGCGCCTCACCGGCTCCTCGTTCGACAGCTACCTGCGCACCCCCTAGCTGCCCCTCCCCCACCGCCCCGCCGCCCCGCGCCCCGCTCACGTACCGCCCCGCTCCCGTACCGCACCGTCCCCTCCGTCCCGCGATCTTGACGCTAGGGCGCGTAACACGCCGGTAAGCGCGCCGAAGCGTCAAGATCGCGCACGTGGGTGGTGTACGTCCGTAACGGGGTTGTGCACACAGCGTCAACCTGTGGATGAGGCGCCGCCCTGTCGGCCCCGCGGCGCCAACCTGCCACGATGGAGATCGAGGTCTGGGGTCGCGCTGAGCTGATCGCACGCGCTGGGAGCCCGGCGCGTGCGCGTGCCCTGGTCCGTGAGGGCGCGGTGCGACGCGTCCTGCGCAACGCCTACGTCGGGTCCGAGCACGAAGACACCGACGAGGTCCGTGTCGCCGCGGTACGCCGCTCCCTACCCCGGACACCGCCGTGACGGGCCGCGCCGCCCTCTGGATGCTCGGCGTGGACGTGCTTGAGCGCGACGCCCTGGTGGACGTGGTCGTGCCTCGAGGCCGGAACCTGCGACCGCAGGCGGGATTGCGCCAGCACAGCGCGCTCGTCGGGGAGGCCGAGCTCCATGAGCACCACGGGCTGCTCTTGGTGTCGCCAGCGCGGGTCATCATCGACGCGGCCCGGCTGGAGGTCGTCCACGAGGCCGCAGTGCTGGGCGACGCGTGCCTGCGAGCCGGAGTGACCACGCCCGCGTTGCTCGTCCAGGCGTTGGAGCGGGCCAGAGGGCTGCGCGGAGTGCTGGGCGCGCGGCTCGTCCTGCCACTGCCGAACCCCCGCAGTGAGTCACCCATTGAGACCAGGGTGCGCGTCGAGCTCAGGCTAGCCGGGGTGGAGTGCGAAGCGCAGACCGACCTCTACGACGGTGGTCGGCATCTCGGCCGGGCTGATCTCCACGTCCGAGGCGTAGTCCTGGAGTACGACGGCCTGGTTGCCCATACGAGCCGCCCCGCCTTCACGCGTGACCGGCGACGGCACAACGCCTTCAGCGACGCGGGCCTGGAGGTGCGGCGCTTCAGCGCCGACGACTGGTATCTGCGGCCGAGGGCGGCGCTGGTCCAGGACGTATGCCGTGCGCTCGTCGTGGCGCAGGGCAAGACGTCGAGGGGCCGCCGCGGCCCGGACACGCAGCGGCCGCCGTCGCTGTCGCCTCCGGTCACGTTGGACCGGTTGCGCTCGGCCGTCTGACTGCAGATCGCCCGCACTGCCCGTTGCCTGGACCAGCAGAGCCCGCGCCGTTTCCGCGATCTTGACGCTTGTGCGCTCGGGGCGGCGTGTCGCGCGCACAAGCGTCAAGATCGCGGGTGCTCATGGGCGGCGGCGGCAGCCGAGGGGTGGGCGGCGGCCCCCATGGGCGGCGGCGGCAGAGGGGGCGGGCGAGGGGGAGGCCAGCACGGAGCCGGAGCGGCCCGGATCGCCGGTAGGGTCGAGCGGGTGGCTGTGCACCGGATCGTCGTCGACGTGATGCTCAAGCCCGAGATACTCGATCCGCAGGGGCAGGCGGTGGCGAACGCGCTGCCGACGCTGGGCTTCCCGGCCCCGGCCGGGTTGCGCATCGGGCGGCACGTCGAGCTCGCTCTGGACGCCGACTCACCGGACCTGGCGCTCGCGCAGGCCATGCAGATGGCCGAGATCCTGCTGAGCAACCCGGTCATCGAGGACTTCGCCGTCCGACCGGCCTGACTGGCCGCGGGCCTTGGTGCAGCCGCGGTTCTGACGGTTGCGGCCGTACCGTCCGGCGGTGGAGATCAAGCTGACGCTGCCCCTGCCGCGCGACCAGCTCTCCGTGCCCGCCGTACGACGGGTGCTGGGCGCCGAGGACGCGGTCATGGCCCAGCTGTCCGAGAGCGTCACCACCGTGCGCGGCCCGTGGAGCAAGGACTCCGCTCCACTAGTCTGACCCCCGTGCAGATCGGTGTCGTCACCTTCCCCGGCAGCCTGGACGACCGCGACGCGCAGCGCGCCGTACGCCTGGCGGGGGGCGTGGCGGTGGCGCTGTGGCACGGCGATCCCGACCTGCACGGAGTGGACGCGGTGGTGCTGCCCGGTGGCTTCTCCTACGGCGACTACCTGCGCTGCGGGGCGATCGCGCGATTTGCGGCGGTGATGGCGACGGTCGTCGAGGCCGCCGGGAACGGGCTGCCCGTGCTAGGGATCTGCAACGGCTTCCAAGTGCTGTGCGAGTCGCACCTGCTGCCCGGTGCCCTCACCCGCAACGCGCACCTGCACTTCGTCAACCGCGACCAGCAGCTGCAGATCACCGACACGACCAGCGCGTGGACGACGGCGTACGAACCGGCTGTGAAGATCGTCGTGCCGGTCAAGAACGGTGAGGGCCGGTACGTCGGCAGCGAGGCCGTCCTGGACGAGCTCGAGGCACAGGGCCGGGTGGTCGCGCGGTACGTCGGCGGCAATCCCAACGGCAGCTCGCGCGACATCGCCGGGATCCGCAACGCCGCGGGCAACGTCGTCGGGATCATGCCGCACCCCGAGCACGCGGTGGAGGACCTCATCGGCACGGCCGGCACCGACGGCCTGGGCTTCTTTCGCAGTGTCCTGCAGACCCAGGTGAGCGCGTGACCGACACGGTCGGGCTGGCAGGAAGCACACCCGATCAGCAGCAGCCGTACGCCGACCTCGGACTGGCCCCGGACGAGTACGCGAGGATCCGCGAGGTCCTCGGGCGCCGGCCCACCGAGTGCGAGCTCGCGATGTACTCGATCATGTGGAGCGAGCACTGCTCGTACAAGAGCAGCAGGCGGCACCTCAAGCAGTTCAGTGAGATCCCCAAGAACATCCCGAAGTCGGCGCGCGACCGGATGCTCGTCGGCATCGGCGAGAACGCCGGCGTCGTGGCCGTCGGCGAGGGGCTGGCGGTGACCTTCAAGGTCGAGAGTCACAACCACCCGAGCTACGTCGAGCCCTACCAGGGCGCGGCCACCGGCATCGGCGGCATCGTCCGCGACATCTTGACGATGGGGGCGCGGCCGATCCTGGTGATGGACCCGCTGCGCTTCGGCGATGCCGACCACCCCGACACGCTGCGGGTGCTGCCAGGGATCGTTGCCGGGATCGGCGGCTACGGGAACTGCCTGGGCCTGCCGAACATCGGCGGCGAGGTCGTGTTCGACCCGAGCTACCAGGGCAACCCGCTCGTCAACGCGCTGTGCCTCGGCGTGATGAAGGCCGACCGGATCCAGCTGTCCGCAGCCCGCGGCGTCGGCAACGTCGTCGTCCTGCTAGGCGCGAAGACCGGACGGGACGGCATCGGCGGCGTGTCCGTGCTGGCGTCGGCAACCTTCGAGGCGGACGGGCCGGTCAACCGACCGGCGGTGCAGGTCGGCGACCCGTTCACTGAGAAGCTGCTCATCGAGGCCTGCCTGCAGATGTACGACGCGGACCTCGTCGAGGGCATCCAGGACCTGGGCGGCGCGGGCCTGACGTGCGCGCTGAGCGAGACCTCGGCGATGGGCCGCAGCGGGATGCTGGTGCACCTGGACCGCGTCCCGTTGCGCGAGGCGTCCATGGACCCGCACGAGGTGTTGGCGAGTGAGTCCCAGGAGCGGATGCTCGCGATCGTGACCACCGCGAAGCTCGGCGCCCTGCTGGCCATCGCTGAGAAGTGGGGCGTGCTCGCTACCGCGATCGGCGAGGTCGTCGAGGGCGACCGGCTGCGGGTCCTGTGGCACGGCGAAACCGTCGTGGATGTGCCCCCGGGTTCGTTGGCCGACGACGGCCCGGTGTACGACCGACCGATGCGACGCCCGGCCGACCTCGACGCGCTGCGCTCGAGCGAGCTGCCGCCCTACCCCGAGGCGAGCGCCGAGCTGCTGCTGCGGATGGTCGCCAGCCCCAACCTGTGCAGCAAGCGCTGGGTGGTCGAGCAGTACGACCGGATCGTGCTCGGCGACACCGTCCTGGCCTGGCCGCAGGACGCCGGCGTCGTACGGCTGTCGGAGCAGACCGGCCTCGGGATCGCCCTGGCGACCGACGGCAACGGTCGCTACACCCGCCTCGACCCGTACGCCGGCGCGCAGCTCGCCCTCGCCGAGGCCTACCGCAACGTGGCCGCGACCGGGGCCGTGCCCATCGCGGTGACGGACTGCCTGAACTTCGGCAGTCCCGAGGATCCCGAGGTCATGTGGCAGTTCGCCGAGGCCACCCGCGGGCTGGCCGAGGGTTGCACAGCGCTCGGGACCCCGGTCACCGGCGGCAATGTCAGCTTCTACAACTCGACCGCTGGGGTCGCGATCAACCCGACGCCCGTCGTGGGGGTCCTCGGGCTGTTCGACGACGTCGCCCGGCGTACGCCGATGGGGTTCGTCGAGCCCGGCGACTCGCTGCTCCTGCTCGGCGACACTCGCGACGAGCTCGGCGGGTCGGAGTGGGCCTGGTCGCAGCACCGGCACCTGGGCGGCCTGCCACCGGCCGTCGACCTCGCCCGGGAGAAGCTGCTCGGTGAGGTGCTCGTCTCGGGCTCCCGCGACGGGATGCTGTCCAGCGCGCACGACCTGTCTGACGGCGGTCTGGCCCAGGCCCTCGTGGAGTCCACGCTCTCCGGGGGAGTCGGCGCCCGGGTGATCCTGCCGCCCGGGCTGTCACCGTTCGTGCAGCTGTTCAGCGAGTCAGCCGGGCGCGCGCTGGTCGCCGTGCCCCGCTCGGAGGAGCTGCGGTTCACCGAGATGTGCCGCGCCCGCGGGCTGCCGTGCGCCCGCATCGGGGTCACCGACGGCGACGCGCTCGAGGTGCAGGACGTGCTGTGGCTGCCGCTGGCCGCTGTTCGCGCGGCCCACGAGGCGACACTGCCCGCCCTGTTCGGCCCGCTGGCCGGCGCGACCCTTGCGAGGCCAGCCGAGGTCGCCCCGACCTGATCGCCAGGCGCCTCGACTTCCCGCCGCAGCTCTGCCCGTTGCATCTTGGTCCGCACCCCATCCGCCTCCGGTCAGCGGAAGGTGAGGACCACCCGGCGGTTCAGGGCGCGGCCCGGGGGGTTGTCCTTACCGCCGATCATGTCCGGTGCCACCGGCTGGGTCTCCCCGACACCGCTGGCCACGATCTGGACCGGCTTGCCGGCGAGCACCCGCAGCAGCGCAGCCCGCACTGCGGCCGCCCGGGCTGTGGACAGGGTCTGGTTGTCCGGCGGGGACCCGATCGCGTCGGTGTGCCCGACCACGGTGACCATCCCGCGTGCAGCAGCGAGTTTCCCAGCGAGCTGTTCGACCTTGCGCTGCGCGGTGGTCGTCAGCGTGGCCTTGCCGAAGTCGAACAGCACGTCTGAGGACAGCGTCAGTGTGGTGACCCCCGCCGAGGTCGACTCGGACTCCAGCGGCTCGACGGGTCCGATCAGGCTGGTGACCGAGGGATCGAGAAGGAGCGGGGTCACGGAGGAGTCAAGGTTGCTCTGCGGCACCTTCGACGGGTCACCGTCCGCCCAGGCAGGCGTGGCGCCCGCGGCCAGGAGCAGCAGCGCGGCGAGCAGGGTCCGCCGCCTCAGCGGGTCACCGGCACGTCGCGGAACGGCGGGAAGTCCGAGAAGTACACGTCGATCGACGTCACGCCGGGGGCAGGGGCAGCGAAGGTGTAGGTGCCGCTTGCGGACGCGCCGCTCCGAGCTCGGACCCCGACCACGTCCGGCTCGAGGGCCATCTCGTTCGCGTCCTTGACGACGGAGTAGCGCTTGAGGCCCACCGGGTCGACGAGGGTCATGTGGGGCACGGTGGACCCACCGTTGAGCTCGAACAGGCTGAAGGACTTGTCCGCGGCGGCGTCCGGCAGCGTCGGTGTGATCGTCAGGTCGACGGTCGCGAGCTTGCCGCGGACCTTCACCGCGCTGACCCCCAGCACGATGGTCCCCTTGAGCTTGCCGGGGATCGCGGCGCTCTCCTGCTTGACCGGCGCCTGCTGTGCAGCGCCGCTCGGCGCGGCTGAGCCGGCCGGCTCGGCGCTCTCGCTAGACCCGCTGGACGGCGGGCTGGACGGTGAGCCAGGCTCCGTTGGAGCGCGGGACGCGGCAACACCGCCACCACTGCTACCGCCACCACCGCTGCATCCCGGCAGGGTCAGCATCAGAGCTGCGGCGACCAGCGAGCCGGGGACCTTCCACACACACGCCTCCTCGGGATCGGGCAAACCCTCCCACGTCACCTGCCGGCTGTCAGGGCCGCCCTACGCTGCGCGCATGCCGCCGAACCCCCCGTCTTACGATGCGGCGGTGGCAGCCCTGCTGGCCCAGGTGCCCGGCTCCGCTGTCGTCCCGGGCGAGTTGGAGGCCGTGCTGTGGCAGCTCGACGAGGCGGTCGGTGCGGCCGAAGACCCCGAACGTGGGGCGCTCAAACTAGCCACTCGGCACCTGGCTCAGACGCTCGCCACCCGCCACCCGGGCCGTAGCGTCGAGGTGCGCGTCCCGCCGTACGCCGCCGTGCAGTGCCTCGCCGGGGTCCGGCACACCCGGGGTACGCCGCCTGCGACGGTCGAGGTCGAGCCGGTGGCGTTCGTACAGTTGTGCACCGGCCGCCTCGGCTGGCAGGAGGCGGTCCGGGACGGTCGGGTACGGGCCAGCGGCGAGCGGTCGGACCTGTCGCCGCTGCTGCCGCTGGTCCGGCTGCCCCCGGGCTAGCTGTCCCATGTGACGGGGTCACCGTACGTCTGCTACCAGCACCCGGGATCACGAGGCGGCCCGCTCGTCGATCTCGGGGCTGTTGTCGAGCCGGGCCTGGTCGGCTGCGGCCGGCCGGCGGCCCAGCCGTGGGCGTTGCTCACGGCGACACGGCGCGACACCAGCGTTGGGAACATCGCGTCCCTCGCCCGCTCGACCCGCTCATTCTCGGCGGCCAGGACCGGGAGCAGCTCCGGCCGCAACACCTGCTCGGTCGTGGTCGCGGTGTCGCTGGCCTTGCGCAAGCGTTCCCCGATGCGGGTGGCATAGGCGATCAGGAACGACTGCCGGAACGAACGTTGCCGGGTGGCGGCCTGCTGACCCCCGTCGACCATGGCCCGGGTCGCCTGTACCAGCAGCGACGTGACCAGGAGCTCGGTCAGAGCCAGATCCCGTTGGTCGCCGACCACGGTGGCCACCCCCAGGTCCTCGGACCACACGGCCGAGCACCGGTTGGCCACAGCCACGACGTCGACGAGCAGCGCTTTCGCACCGGCGTAGGGCGCGTCGAGCCAGAGCCGCCGGGCCGATGCCGGCGCCCTGTCGTCCGCAGCAGCTTCCACAACCAGCCGCTTGAGGCTGTGGCGGGTCATCAGCTCCTGCGCCTTGGCCGACAGGGCCTCGGCCTCCTCGGCGTAGTCGGTGGACTCCGCCTTGGCCAGCAGCGCTCGGATCCGGGTGAGGACCCGTTCGTCAGCCGTACCCGTCCCGGTCTTCCCGGCGCTGTGGGCTGCGCCGGGAAGCGGCAGCAACCGCGGCAGCCGCCGCGACGCGCGGTGGCACCTGGAGACGCCGTCGCGGTGGGGCCGGGCAGGCCCGCGGCTACCCTTGACGGACCGGCCCCACTCCCCTTGCACTGAGGAGCACCGTCGTGCCCGTCGCGCCTGTACAGAGCGATCTCGACGACCTGCAGCCCGAGCGACCGGTCGGTGAGGAGTGCGGTGTCTTCGGCGTCTGGGCCCCCGGCGAGGACGTCGCCAAGCTGACCTACTACGGCCTGTACGCCCTGCAGCACCGCGGCCAGGAGGCCTGCGGGATGGCGGTGTCCGACGGCAGCGCGGTCATCGTCTACAAGGAGCTCGGCCTGGTTGCACAGGTCTTCGACGAGTCGATCCTCCAGTCGCTGAAAGGCCACCTCGCGATCGGCCACTGCCGCTACTCCACGACCGGCTCGTGCACTTGGGAGAACGCGCAGCCTTCCTTCCGCATGCTCGCCACCGGCGGCAGCCTCGCGCTCGGCCACAACGGCAACCTGACGAACACCAGCGAGCTCGCCCGTCGGGTCGCCGCGCTGGGTGGCCCGGACGCCAGCATGGGGTCCACCACCGACTCCGACCTGATCACTACGCTGCTCGCCGCGCGTCCCGACCTGTCGCCCGAGGCTGCGGCCATGCAGGTACTGCCGACCCTGAGGGGCGCGTTCTCCCTCACCTTCATGGACGACCACACCCTGTATGCCGCCAGGGACCCGCACGGCGTCCGGCCCCTGGTCCTCGGCCGGCTCGAGGGCGGCTGGGTGGTCGCGAGCGAGACCGCGGCCCTGGACATCGTGGGTGCCGGCTTCGTCCGCGAGGTCGAGCCGGGGGAACTGCTCGCCGTCGACGAGCACGGCCTGCGGTCGACCCGGTTCGCCGAAGCCACCCCCAAGGGTTGCCTGTTCGAGTACGTCTACCTGGCCCGGCCCGACACCACGATCGCCGGGCAATCGGTCTACACGACCCGCGTGCAGGTCGGCCGGACGCTCGCCTTCGAGGCGCCGGTCGATGCCGACCTCGTCATCCCGGTGCCGGAGTCCGGCACGCCTGCCGCGATCGGGTACGCCGAGCAGAGCGGCATCCCCTACGGACAGGGGCTGGTGAAGAACGCCTACGTCGGCCGGACCTTCATCCAGCCGTCGCAGACCATCCGCCAGCTCGGGATCCGGCTCAAGCTGAACCCGCTGCGCGAGGTCATCAAGGGCAAGCGCCTGGTCGTCGTGGACGACTCCATCGTGCGCGGCAACACCCAGCGGGCCCTGGTGCGGATGCTGCGCGAGGCCGGCGCCGCCGAGGTGCATGTGCGCATCTCCAGCCCGCCGGTGATGAACCCCTGCTTCTACGGCATCGACTTCGCCAGCCGGGCCGAGCTGATAGCCGGCGGCCTGAGCGTGGACGAGATCCGCACCTCGATCGGCGCCGACTCGCTCGCGTTCGTCAGCCTGGACGGCCTGACGGCCGCCAGCGCCCAGCCCGCGGACCGGCTGTGCCGCGCCTGCTTCACCGGCGAGTACCCGATCGAGATCCCGGAGCAGGACCTGATCGGTAAGCATGTGCTCGAGGGCATCAGGCGCACCGTGACCGGCAGCAGCAAGGTCGAGCACGTGGCCGCTGTCCACTCGCTCGCCCGCCCGTGACGCCTCCCGGACGCACGCCCTCCACCTACGACGTCAGCGGCACCGCGCGTTCGTCGTACGCCCAGGCCGGGGTCGACATCGACGCCGGGGACCGGGCAGTCGAGCTGATGCGGAGCAAGGTCGCGCGGGCGACCAGGCCGGAGGTCGTGGGCGGCCTGGGTGGCTTCGCGGGACTGTTCCGGCTCGACACCAAGCGGTGGCGCGATCCGCTGCTGGCCTCCAGCACGGACGGCGTGGGCACCAAGCTGGCGATCGCGCAGGCGATGGACAAGCACGACACGGTCGGCATCGACCTGGTCGGCATGGTGGTGGACGACCTCGTGGTGTGCGGGGCCGAACCGCTGTTCCTGCAGGATTATGTCGCGGTCGGCCGGGTCGTGCCCGAGCGCGTCGCGGAGATCGTCGGCGGCATCGCGACCGGCTGCGAGCTGGCCGGCTGCGCGCTCGTCGGCGGCGAGACCGCCGAGCACCCGGGCGTCATGGCCGATGACCACTACGACATCGCCGCTACCGGGATCGGGGTGGTCGAGGCCGATCAGGTGCTCGGCCCGGACCAGGTCGCCGAGGGCGACGTCGTCCTGGCAATGGCCTCCTCCGGCGTGCACTCCAACGGCTTCTCCCTGGTGCGCCACGTCCTGCTGCAGGGCGCGCGGCTGCGGCTCGACGCCGTCATCGACGAGCTCGGCTGTCCGCTCGGCGAGGAGTTGCTCACCCCGACGCGGATCTACGCCAAGGACTGCCTGGCGGTCATCGAGGAGACCGACGTGCACGCCTTCGCGCACGTGACCGGGGGCGGCCTCGCGGCGAACCTGGCCCGGGTACTGCCGCAGCACCTGTCCGCGCGGCTCGATCGCGGCACCTGGACGCCGCCGGTGGTCTTCGCCCTGGTCGCCGAGCGGGGCCGGGTCGACCAGGCCGAGATGGACCGCACGTTCAACATGGGCGTGGGCATGGTCGCGGTCGTCCCGCCTGCCGACGTCGACCGCACCCTCGCCCTGCTCACCGCGCGGCACGTCCCCTGCTGGGTCCTGGGTCCGGTCGAGCCCGGCGACGGCTCGGTCCACCTCGAGGGCGTCCACCCGGCCTGACCCGTACAGCCGCCTTGGCAGCAGATGATCAGTACCGTCGATCCAGCATCGCTCAGTCCTGGCGGTCGTACGGGTCCTCGTCCTCGTCGTCGTCGGCGAGCGGGTGCACCCCGGAGGTGGTCGGCGGCGACGCCGCCAGCTCCTTCTTCAGCGCATCGGGGTCGAGCGAGCCAGAGCTGTACTTGAGCTCGCGTGCGACCTTGGTCTGCTTGGCCTTGGCACGGCCGCGCCCCATGGCTCGACCCCCTCGTTACGACGGGGCCAGGCCCCGGAGTCTGCTGGATCCGGCTACGGGCGCCCGCACCGTGCCGGGAGGTCCCTGAAGCAGAAGGTTACAGGGTTTCGCGCCCGACGGCGTACCGGGCCGGCCGGAGCCAGGCAGCGCGCCCACGATCGGGTACGGCGGTCAGGTCCGGCCGGGCAGCAGGACCGTCCGTAGCCGGCCGACCCCGGCCATCCGGCGCTCGGCGAACCGGTCGGCAGCCACGGCGGGCGGTACCCCGTCGGCCGCCGCGGTGCGCAGGACGTCGAGGGTGGTCTCGTAGATCTGCGCCGCCTTGGCCTTGGCCCGTTCGAACCGGAAGCCACCGGAGGACAGGTGCAGCGCCTCGTCGGCGACCTGCACGACGCCGCCGGCGTTGGCCACGTAGTCGGGCGTGTAGAGCACGCCTCGGTCGGCCAGCTCCTTCTCGACCCCAGGGTGGGCGAGCTGGTTGTTGGCGGCGCCGCAGACCACCCGGGCCTGCAGGCGTGGGACGAGCTCGTCGGTGAGCGCGCCGCCGAGCGCGCACGGGGCGTAGACGTCGAGGTCGAGGGTGCGCAGCGCCTCGACGGAAGCCACCTGCACGCCCGGGTGCGCGGCGACGACGCGCTCGACCGCCCCGGGGGAGACGTCACTGACCACAACCTGGGCGCCGTCCTGGATCAGGTGCGAGACCAGGTGGTGCCCGACCTTGCCGACGCCTTCGACCCCGACCCGTCGACCATGCAGGGTGGGCGATCCCCAGGTGTGCTCGGCCGCCGCGCGCATGGCCTGGAAGACTCCGAAGGCGGTGAGGACGGCGCTGTCCCCGGCGCCGCCCTGCTCGGGTGATCGGCCGGTCACGAAGTCGCACTCGCGGGCGATCACGTCCATGTCCTGCACGTAGGTGCCGACGTCGCAGGCCGTGAAGTACCGGCCGCCGAGGGACTGCACCATCCGGCCATACGCCCGCAGCAGCACCTCGTTCTTGTGCAGTGCGGGGTCGCCGAGGATGACCGCCTTGCCGCCGCCGAGGTCGAGGCCGGCGCAGGCCGCCTTATACGCCATGGCCCGGGACAGGGCGAGGACGTCGGACAGGGCGGCGGCCTCGTCGGCGTACGGGTAGAAGCGGGTGCCGCCGAGCGCGGGGCCGAGGGCGGTCGAGTAGATCGCGATGATCGCCCGGAGTCCGCTCTGCGGGTCCTGGCAGAACACGACCTGCTCGTGGCCGGCGTCCTTGAGGTGGTCGGTGCGGTCGAAGACGCCCACGGGGCTCCTTGGCTCGGTCGGCTGGGCCGGTCCTGAGCCTAGCGACGAGCCGGACCTCATCGTGCGACCATGTTCGGGTGACCGGCCAGGCAGGGGGGTGGACCGCGCAGCTGCGGGTCTATGAGCCGCTGGCCGCCTTCGAGGGCGAGGCGCGCCGCCGCTGGCAGTCCTACGCGGCCGCCCAGCAGCCGCACCGCAGCGCCGCCGAGGCCCTGGCCGTCGAGCGCGACGCAGCCGTGCGTGCGCTCATCGGCCGTCCGCCCGCCGTCGTCCCCCAGGTCGGCGAGCAGGCCTTCGTGCTGGAGGTCGACGGGGTGACCCTGGTCTGCCCGTGGCAGACCGAGGTGCGGGCCTGGGAGGCCTTGTCGGAGTTCGTGTCGGACCTGCCCGAGATCGTCGCCGAGGCGTTCGCCCCGGCCGCGGTGGTGGAGCGGGCCGAGGTCGACCTGGACCGCTGGCGCCTGGACACCGGCGGCGACCGCAGCCACCTGCTCAGCAGCACCTGGCACGTGCCCCTGCGCTGGTTCGTGCTGGTCGACGCCGAGGAGCGGACGTACGCCCTGGGCCAGCCGGGCGCCCTGGATGGGCCGGATAGTCGCGACGACCCCGGCCTGCGGTCCGGGAGCGGCGCCCAGCAGGAGCCGGGCCGGGCGCCCGGAGCGCCTCCCGGGCGGCGTACCGAACGCTCGCTGGTCTATCGCACCCCTATGTCGCGGGCCCGGCGCCGGGTGGCTCGGGCGTTGGCTGTCCTGCGCCGTAACGTCGACGACGGCTCGGTGACCGAGGGGGTGGAGGACCTCGGCCGGTGGTTGGAGGAGTTCCACCCCCGGTCGTTGGTCGAGCTGGACTACGGCGGCCTGGTGCACCTGCTGGACGACGCCGAGCTCGCGCAGGACGAATCCGCCCGCGACCTGGCGCTTGCCCTCGCCTCCCTCAGTGAGGGCGACGGTGTCCGCGCCGCCGCCGCGTACGCCCGGGTCACCGCCCGCATGAAGGCCCTGCAGGCCATCGAATCGGCCAACTGAGAATGGTGCACGGCGCCCTGACTAGGCCTAAGATGGCCCGCGTGGGCCATACCGGACACAGCGGGCATGAACGACGATCTTGACCAGAGCGCACGAGCGGCCTGCTCGACAGTTCCCAGGAGAGGAAGACCGTGCCATGAACAGCCGTGTCCCCAACGCCGAAGCCCTGCTGACCCCGGCTGAAGTAGCGACCATGTTCCGGGTCGACCCCAAGACAGTCACCCGGTGGGCAAAGTCCGGCAAGCTGACCTCGATCCGCACCCTGGGCGGTCACCGCCGCTACCGCGAGCTCGAGGTCCGCTCCCTGCTGGCCGGCATCCCGGCTCCCCGCCAGAGCTGAGCGGCCTCGAAATGTAGGACCTCAGCCGAAGCGTCCGGTGATGTAGTCCTCGGTGCGCTTCTCGGTGGGGTTGCTGAAGATCTTCTCGGTGGCGTCGACCTCGACGAGCCGACCGGGTTTCCCTGGGCCGTCGATAGTGAAGAAGCCGGTCGCGTCGCTGACCCGCGCCGCTTGCTGCATGTTGTGGGTGACGATGACGATCGTGTAGCGGTCCTTCAGCTCGGTCATGAGGTCCTCGATGGCCAGCGTCGAGATTGGGTCCAGCGCCGAGCACGGCTCGTCCATGAGCAGGACCTGTGGCTCGACCGCGATCGCGCGGGCGATGCACAGCCGCTGCTGCTGCCCGCCGGACAGCCCGGCCCCCGGCTTACCGAGGCGGTCCTTGACCTCGTTCCACAGGTTCGCGCTGCGCAGCGACCGCTCGACCGCCTCGTCCAGGCGGCCCTTGCCCTTGGTGCCGTTCAGCTTGAGCCCGGCTGCCACGTTGTCGTAGATGGACATGGTCGGGAACGGGTTCGGCCGCTGGAAGACCATGCCGATGGTGCGCCGCACGGCGACCGCGTCCACCCCGTCGCCGTACAGGTCCTCGTCGTCGAGCAGGACCTTGCCCTCGACCCGGGCCCCCGGGATCACCTCGTGCATCCGGTTCAGGGTCCGCAGAAAGGTGGACTTGCCGCAGCCGGACGGTCCGATCAGTGCGGTCACGCTCTTGGGCTCGATGGTGAGCGTGACGCCGGAGATCGCCCGGAAGGTGCCGTAGTACGCGTCGACGCTCTCAGCGGTGATGCGCTTCGCCATTGACTACCTCCGGGCCAGGGTGTTGCTACGGGTGAGCAGGCGAGCGCCGACGTAGAGCACCAACACGATCACGATGAGGGTAAGAGCCGCGGCCCAGGCCCGGTCGTAGGTGATGGCCTGACCCTGCCCCGCCTGGTCGAAGATGAAGGTCGGGATCGCGGTCTGTTTGCCGGAGAAGGCGTTCTGGTTCGTACCGGGGGTGACGAAGGAGGTCAGCAGCAGCGGCGCGGTCTCGCCCGTCACCCGGGCGATCGCGATCATGACGCCGGTGGTGATGCCGGCCTTCGCCGTGGGCGCCACCACTCTCAGGATCGTCACCCACTTCGGCACACCCAGGGCGTACGACGCCTCGCGCAGCTCGTCGGGCACCAGCTTGAGCATCTCCTCCGAGGACCGCACGACGACGGGCAGCATGAGGATCGCCAGGGACAGCGCGGCGGCGAAGCCGGAGTAGCCCCGGTGCAGGCCGATGACCAAAAAGGCGAAGATGAACAGCCCGGCGACGATCGACGGGATGCCCGTCATCACGTCGATGACGAACCGGACAGCCGAGGCGAGGGGGCCGCGGCCGTACTCAGTGAGGTAGATCGCGACGAGCAGCCCGAGCGGTACGGCGATGACGATCGACATCAGGACCTGCTCGATCGTGCCGATCACCGCGTGGTACTCGCCGCCGTTGGTGTCCAGCGGCCCGATGCCGGTGAGGTTGTGGGTGAGGAAGTCCACGTTGAGCCGCTTGAGGCCCTTGACCACGGTGTAGACGAGCACGACGACGAGCGGGATGAGCGCCGCGAGCAGCGACAGGTGTACGAACAGCGACAGCAGCCGGTCCGTGGCGTACCGCCGGCCCTCCACGGCGAACGACACCGCGGTTTGCACGAGGATGTAGAGCAGCAGGGTGAACACCAGGAAGTCGGCGATCCCCTGCAGGGGGGTGACGGCGAACAGCAGCAGGCTGGCCAGAGCGCACAGGGCTGCCAGGCCCAGGCGGCGGGTGCTGTTCAGGCGCTGGCTGCTGCTGGCGCGTAGCCCGGCCGACGGCAGGCTCTGCGCGGGGACCGGGCCGGCGAGGGTGCTCATGCCGCGGCCGTACGGCGACCGCCGCGGGCCACGACGTAGCGGGCCAGGCCGTTCACCGCGAAGGTGATGACGAACAGCACCAGGCCCGAGGCGATGAGCGCCTGCTGACCGAGGGGCTCGGCCGCCTGGTACTGGGCGGCGATGTTCGCGGCGATCGTGTTGCCCCCGATGTTCGCGTCGATGATGTGCAGGCTGGTGGTCGGCGCGAGGGACAGGACGAGGGCGACGGCGATCGTCTCGCCCAGCGCCCGCCCGAGCCCGAGCATCAAGGCGCCGGTCACCCCCGACGTGCTGTAGGGCAGGACGGCGTACCGGATCATCTCCAGCTTGGTGGCCCCGAGGGCCAGCGCGGCCTCGCGGTGCGCCGACGGCACCTGCAGGAAGATCTCGCGGCTGATGGCCGCCACGATCGGCAGGATCATCAGCGACAGGACCAGCGAGGCCAGCAGCACACTGCGCCCCACAACGCCGCTCGGGCCCAGGTCGAAAAACGGCAGGAAGCCCAGGTGGTCGCCGAGGAACTGCTGGAACTTCTCCGAGTGCGGCACCAGGAACAGCAGCCCCCACAGGCCGTAGACGACGCTGGGTACGGCGGCCAGCAGGTCTACGAGGTAGCCGACCGGGCGGGCGAGCCGCCGGGGTGCGTACTCGCTGATGTAGAGCGCGATGCCGATAGCGATCGGGCCGGCCACCAGCAGGGCGATCAGGCTGGACAGCAGCGTGCCGAAGGCCAGCGCCGCGATGCCGAACACCGGCGGCGCGTTGTCGGGCTGCCAGAGCTTGGTGGACAGAAAGCTGGTGGAGTCGGCGCGGACGGCCGGTAGGGCCTTCTGCACCAGGAACACCGCGATCGCCACGATGATGACCAGCACCAGGACGCCCGAGCCGGTGGTGAGACCGAGGAAGATCCGGTCACCCCGCCGTGTGCCCGGGCCACGCACGAGAGAGCTGTCGGCGGAGAGCGCGCTCGAGGTCATGGAGTCCTGTCGGGTCTGGTGCGGTGACGACGCCTGCCGGCCCGGCCGCGAGCGGCTGGACCGGCAGGCACACCGGGCTCGGGCGGCCCTGGACCGCCTTTCCGGGCAGACGCTAGGCCAGGGAGCCGACCTGCGTCATGGCCTTGCTGCCGATCTCGTCCGGCAGCGGCGCATACCCGAGCTTGTCCAGCACGCTCTTGCCGTCGCCGAGCACGTAGGTCAGGTAGGCCTTGAGCAGGGCTGCGTTCTTGTTGCCCTTGTCGCACGTCAGCACGTAGGACGGCGCCGCCAGCGGGTAGGCCGCGGCCGTCTTGGTCGCGTAGTCCGGCTTGACCCGTACGTCGCCGGCGGAGGTGTCCACCTTGGCGGTCTTCAAGGCCGCCGAGACGCTGTCGCCGGAGGCCATGACCGCCGCGCCGCTGCCGTTCTTGATCTCCGCGTACGGCAGCATCCGCTGCTTGGCGAACGACAGCTCGGTGTAGGTGATGCCGCCCTTGGCCTGGGACACCGCCGTCGTGGTGCCGTCCGAGCCCTTGGCGGACTGGCCGCCCGGCCAGGTCAGCGTCTCGCCCTTGCCGAGCTTCCAGTCGCTGGGGTCGTTCGTGTCGAGCCAGGTGGAGAAGATGCTCGTCGTGCCGGACTTCTCGCTGCGGTGCACCGGTACGACGGGGATGCTCGGCAGCTTGGCGGACGGGTTGTCGGCCTTGATGGCTGCGTCATCCCACTGCTTGATCGTGCCCTGGAAGATACCGGCCGCGGTCTTGGGGGTCAGGACCAGGTTGTCGACGCCCGACAGGTTGTAGGTCAGCACTACGGCGCCGGCGACGATCGGGGTGACGATGCCCTTGTTGCCCGCGCCGCAGGTCTTGTCCGCAGCGGCCTGCTCGGCCGGCTTGGGCAGCGAGTCGGTGCCGCCGAAGTCGGCTGTGCCGTTGCCGAACGCGGTCTTGCCGGCGCCGGACCCGGTGCCCTGGTAGGCGATCATCGCGCCGGAGCACTTGGCCGAGAAGTCCTTGATCCACTGGAGCTCGGCATTGCCCTGGAAGGTCGAGCCCTGGGCGCTGAGCGAGCCCTTGGCGCAGTCGGCACCGCCGCCGCTGCTACCGCTCGGGCCGGCGGAGCTGCTGGTGCTGCTGGAACTGCCCCCGCCCCCGGCAGCGGGGGTGGTGTTGTTGCCGCTGCCACACGCCGTGAGCGCAACCGCGCCCAGTACGACGATGCCGGCGAGCTTGCCGGTCTGCAAGACCGTCACAGGTCGTCCTCTCCCTCTGTCAGGTGCCCGGCGAGCCCGGGCTTGACCAAGACGCTAGGAACCGCGGGAGGCGCTCAGGACCCCGCAGGATGAACGAACGGTGAACGGCGCACGAACCTCGACCCGTCCGCGGGCTCGAGGCGTACCGGGAAGGAAAGGGTGGTCAGGGACGGGATCGAACCGCCGACCCTGCGATTTTCAGTCGCATGCTCTACCAGCTGAGCTACCTGACCGCGTGCTGCCGTGCAGCGACCCCGACGGGACTCGAACCCGCGACCTCCGCCGTGACAGGGCGGCGCGCTAACCAACTGCGCTACGGGGCCTGGAAGGTGCCCAGACCGTGCTGACGTACCCCCAACTCGTGCCCCCAACGGGATTCGAACCCGCGTAGCCACCTTGAAAGGGTGGAGTCCTAGGCCGCTGGACGATGGGGACCGCGCCCCGGACTGGCAGCGCGCCCTACGCCAGCTGGTCGTCGGGGACCGCAGCAGCATAGCGGACGTCGTGCCGACCCGGCCCCGCGCCGTTGTGGTTGCCCGTACCGATCCGGGTTGCGCTGGAAGGGCCCGTTCCGGACTCTTGCCGCGCAACACCACTCGGTACGCAGGCAGCGCGGCGCTCAGGTTGGCAGCCGCCTGAGCAGCTCGCGCGCGGCCTTGCGGTCGGTCTTGCCGACCGGGGTGAGCGGCACCTCGGCGACCACGTGCACCTCGCGCGGGCTCTTGTTGCACGCCACCGAACTCGCGCAGTGCGCCAGCAGGTCCTCGGCCGTCACCGACACGCCGGCTCGCAGGGACACGAAGGCCACGACCTCCTCGCCGAGAATTTCATCCGGTCGGCCGATCACGGCGGCGCGGGCGACGGCCGGGTGCGACAGCAGCACGTCCTCGACGTCGCGGGGGTAGACGTTGAAGCCGCCGCGCAGGATCACGTCCTTGGTGCGGTCCACGATGAACAGGTAGCCGTCGTCGTCGAGCCGCCCGATGTCCCCGGTATGCAGCCAGCCGTTCACCACGGTCTGGGCCGTGGCCTGCGGCTCCTGGTGGTAGCCCAGCATGACCCCCGGGGAGCGCACGAGGACCTCGCCGGAGTCCGACAGGCGCACCTGCACGCCGGGTACGGGCAGGCCGACACTGCCGTGGCGACGCGCCCCAGGCGGGTTCATCGACACCGTCGAGCTCGCCTCGGTGCAGCCGTAGCCGTCGCACAGCCGGGCCGAGGGCACCCGTCGCTCGAACTCGCGCCAGACCGCCTCGGACAGCGGGGCGCCGCCGCTGGTGACGTAGGTCAGGCTCGACAGGTCGTGCTCCTCCAGGGGCTGCTGGAGCAGCAGCTGCAGCATCGACGGGACCATCGAGCTGGCCTGCGCCCGGTGCTGCTCCACCAGCCGCACCCAACCGGCGGCGTCGAAGCGCCGCTGCAGCACCAGCAGCCCGGGCTGCTGCATGTGCATCCGGGAGACCGTCGTGACCAGGCCGTAGACATGCGACAGCGGCAGGGGTACGACCGAGATCTGCGCCCCCGAGGTCGCCACGACCGACTCCCGCGCGCCGGTGATGTGCAGCAGATTGCCCTGGCTGAGCCGGACGCCCTTCGCCCGCCCCGTCGTACCGCCGGTGTAGAGCAGGGCCGCCAGGTCGTCCTCGTCCCGACCGATCGCCCGGGCCGGTTCGTGGGCCTGCTCGAGCGCCCGCAGCTCGTCCAGGCCGAGCACCGGGACGTCGGCGACGGCGGCCAGCGCCGGATCCCCGGTAATCAGCAGGACCGCGCCGGAGTCCTCCAGGACGTGGCGCAGCTCCGGCGGTGAGACGGCCGAGATCACCGGCGTGGCCGCGGCGCCTGCCCGCCACAGCCCCATGTAGCTCAGCAGCACCTCCGGGCAGTTGGGCAGCACGACCGCGACCCGGTCACCCGGCCGTACGCCGAGGGCGGTGAAGCCGGCCGCGAGCCGGGCTGCCCGCCCAGCGAGCTCCACGTTGGTCTGCACCTCGCCCTCGAACGTGATCGAATCGTGCAGCGGAAGCCGGGCGAGCGCGGCGTCGGCCAGGTCGGCCAAGGGGTTGCGGGGCACCCGGCCAGCCTCCCACTGCCCGCCGCCCACCCGGCTCCGTCCCGCCGGCCTCGATCTGACCTCACACATCGGCGGTGGCAGGCGTCTACCCATGAGCGCGCCGCGTTCCGCTGATGGCTCGGCGGCTACACAACGTTCTTGTCGAGAGGTAGCACTCATGTCCACGCGTGTCTTGCATCAAGGTTGGTTGCTGGGTGTGTTACTGGTCGTGCCGTTCATGTCCCAGGCCGACGCCACGATCGCCAACGTGGCCACCCCGTCGATCCACACCGATCTGGGTGCTTCGGGAGCGATGTTGGAGTTGGTCGTCGGCAGCTACCTGATCGCCTTCGCGGTCTTGCTGATCACCGGGGCACGCCTGGGCCAGAGCCACGGCTACCGGCGGCTGTTGATACTCGGCGTGGGGCTGTTCGCCGCCGCGTCGTTGCTCTGTGGTCTCGCGCCGAACCCGATCACCCTCGTCGCTGCCCGTGTGCTGCAAGGCTTCGGGGCGGCGCTGATGTTTCCCCAGACGCTCACCGGCATCCAACTGAACTTCACGGGCGCCCAGCGCACGCGTGCCATCGGCCTGTACGCGCTAGCGCTGTCCGCCGGCGCCGTCGTTGGGCAGATCCTGGGCGGCGCGTTGATCTCGGCTGACATCGCCGGTAGCCAGTGGCGGGCGATCTTTCTGATCAATGTCCCCGTCGGTGTCCTTGTCGTCGCCGCCGCGGTGCGTTACCTGCCCACGGACGCCCTGCCCACGGCATCACGACGCCTGGACCTGCGCGGGGTCGTGGCGCTGTCCGCGGCCATGCTGCTGCTCGTGCTGCCGCTGACGTTGGGACGCAGCCAAGGCTGGCCCGTGTGGGCCTGGCTATGCCTGGGCGCGAGTGTGCCTGCAGCCCTGGCGTTTCTCGCGATCGAGCGACGGGTCGCTGCCCAGGGCGGATCACCGCTGGTCAACGTGACGGTTCTGGCTCGCCCAGCGGTCTGCTGGCGCTGCTCACCCTCATGGCCGCGACCGGGAGCTACTACGCCCTGCTGTTCACCCTGGCCCAATATCTGCAGCAGGGTCTGGGACGCAGTCCGCTGGTTTCCGGTCTGACCCTCGTCCCGTGGGTCGCCGCCTTCGGCCTCGCCGGCCAACTGGTACGTCGGCTCCCGCCACGCGCGAAGCCCGCGGCGCCGGCCGCTGGATGTCTGCTCCTGGCCCTCGCTTACGCGCTCATCAGTGCCGTATTGTTCGCCGGCCAGCATGGTGAGCTGCTGCTGGTCGTGCTGCTCGGGTTCGGTGGGTTGGGGCTGGGGATCCAGTTCAGCTCACTCATCGTGCACGTGACCGACGTCGTGCCCGCCGACTACGCCCCCGACATCAGCGGTGTCAGCACCACCACCCTGCAAATCGGCGCGGCCGTCGGCGTCGCCGCCTTCGGCACCCTGTACCTGAGCCTGAACGCATCAACAGCAACCGGGGCGGCCACGCACGCCTTCGCCGTGACCACCGCCGCCCTCACGACAATCGCACTGCTCGCCGCCGCCGCCGCCTACCGCGCAACCATGACCAGGCACCTCTCAGGCGACTGAGACGCCGATGGTGTGCCAGCCGGTCGCGCCGTCGGGCAGCACGTCGCGGAGTTGCTCGGGTTGGGTCTGGCCGGTCGTGTCGGTGGCCCGGACCCGCAGCTGGTGGGTGCCGGCCACGGCGGGCCAGGTCCAGGTCCACGGCCGCCAGGTGTCCGGACCCAGGTCGGACGGAGCGAGTTGCGCGCGCTGCCACGCCCCGCCGTCCACGCTGACCTCGACGCGCAGCACTCCCCGGTGGGGGGCCCAGGCCATCCCGGCGACCTGCACCGTCCCAGTCGGGTCGCGGCCGATCGTGCTGTCCGCGGCAGGGACGTCGATGCGGGACTGGGTCCGGAACGGGGCCTGCTTGGCGTAGCCGCGGGTGACCCAGAACGCCCGGAAGTCCGCCCCAGCCAGGTCGATGCGGCGGAGCCACTTCACGGCGGACTCATAGCCGTACAGGCCCGGCACGACCAGCCGGGCCGGAAAACCGTGCTGGACCGGCAGCGGTTCCCCGTTCATCCCGATCGCGATCATCGCATTGCGCCCGTCCAGGGCCAGGGGAAGGCCGAAGGCCCCGGTGTAGCCGTCGACGCTGGTCCCGACGACCTGCGCCGCGTCCGGCCGCGGGCCGGCGGCGCGCAGCAGATCGGCCAGCAGCACCCCCTGCCAGCGGGCGGTCCCGATCAGGTCGCCGCCGACCTCGTTGCCGACGCAGCCGATCGTGATCCAGGCCTCGGTCTGCGGCATCGCGAGCAGGTCGGCGTAGGTGAACTGTGCCGGCCGGTCGATCAGGCCGCCCAGGCTGAGCGACCAGGAGCCGGGCTCCACCTGCGGGTCCCCTCCCACAGCAGTGTCGATCTTGTAGAAGTGGGCGTTCGGTGTCACCAACGGTGTCAGGCCGGCCACCTCGGGCTCGGCGGCCGCCGGCACCGCGGGGGCCCGGCGACCCGGCCCGGGGAGCCTGATCGCAGCCCGGACGGAATCGACCGACCGGCGGGCCGTCAGGGCACGGGCGATCACCTCACCACCGGCGGCCATGGCCAGGAGCCCGGCCACGCGGGTGAGGAACGCCCGACGAGCCAGCGGCCGCACGCCGGTAGGCGCCGCGAGGCTCTCGTGGCGAGCAGCGGGGTCGCGGTTGCCAGCCGTCCGCTCGGTCCGGCCGGGCAGCAGCGCATCCAGGACGGCGATGCCCAGTACGGCGGCGGCGAGCAGCACCAGGCCGCTCGGCCCGGCGGAGGCGCCGGGCTGGCCGACCGTCACGACCCAGGCGACCAGGGCGAGCAGCAGGACCCCGCTGCGCCCGGACGTACGGCTGGTGCGGCCGGCGAGACCGACGACGGCGCCCAGGAGCAGGACGGCGACCACGATCCCGACCAGCAGGGCAGGCTTGTCCGCGGTGCCGGCGGAGCTGACCAGGGCCTCACGCAGCCGGGTCGGGGTCGAGGCGATGACGACCCGGGCGAGCGCGAGCACCGGGCTGACCGCACCGGGTACCAGCGCCGCCCCGAGCTCGGTGACCGTCAGGGCCGCAGCCGCAGCCACCGCCCCGGACAGCGAAGCCTGGGGCCGGGACGCAGGGACCGGCCGGCTGGCCGGCTCCTGCGTCGCGGCAGTACTCAGCTGACTGTCACGGTGAAGGGCACCAAGCGCAGCGCACCGCCGCGCTGGACCTGCAGGAACAGCCGCCAGGTGCCCTTCTCGGGCAGCTCGACGGTGAACGGCAGCGCCGGGCCGCCGCGCTGTCCGGGGCTCGCGGTGAGCTCGGGGTGTACATGCTGATAGGCCAGGTCCCCTGCATGGATCGCGGTCATGTGGGCGAAGGAGTCCAGATACTGCTCCAGGTCGGTCACCGGCTTCCCGCCGGCGCTGACCTGGAAGTCGACCTTGCTCTCGGTTCCGGCCTTGATCGGGCCGGTCATGGCGACTGTCAGCCCGCCGACGGTCTGCGTCCTCGGCGAGGTGTTGATCGCTGCCTTGGTCACGGCGCCGGGCGCGGTCAGTGGCGCCGACAGTACGACCGGGTGGTCCTTGCCAGCGTTGTCCTTGGCGACGAAGTCGGCGTACATCCGGTACGGCCCAGGCTGGGCGACCTTGACCTTGATCGACCAGGTGCCGTCCTTGGCCAGGACCGGGTGGTCGTGGACGTACCCGGTGAGGTCACTGCGGACGAGGTAGAAGTGCAGGAGCTTGGTCTGGTCCAACGTGTAGGTCTGGACGGGCTGGCCGCTCGCCGCTTCGATGATCTTGAATGAGACGGTCTGTGTGCCAACCGTGAGGGCCTTGTTGCTGGGTACCAGGGTGTAGCCGTCCTCAGCGGCCAACAGCCCCTTGCCGGGGTCGGCGTGGTGCGCGCCGGAGGTCATGTCCATGCCCGGCATGCCTCCGCCCATCCCCGAGGGGCTGGGCATGGGCACTCCGGACGGCGTGGGCGCCGAGCTGGTCGTCTTGGGCGGCGGGGTAGCGGCAGAGCCGGTGCTGGCCGGGCTGGCCGAGCCGCAGGCCGAGATGGCGAGCAGCGCGACCGTGGCTGCGGCAGCGGGCAGGGTCCAGGTGCGATGGGAAGCGGTGAGCGGTGTGCGGAACATCGGTACTCCAGGAGGGTGGGCGGGACGGCTGACGGCGGGACGGCAGGTGCCGGTCCGCTCAGCAGCGCCACACCTGGAGCAACGACTGGCTAGGCGGTGGAACACCGCGCGGCACAAGCCGCCCGGTACGGGCCGGGAAGGTAGGTCCGACGGGGCTAGGTAGTGCGACGACGGAGTCGGCCGCCGAACCGGGGCGGCCTCCCGCCGGCAGCTGTGGGTGCCCCGTGCCCAGCACGGCCTGGCAGATCGTGTGCTGGCCGGCGCAGCCGGCTGGCATGGCGGGCGCGGTCGGCGCGCGCTTCGAGACCACGGCTGTCGTGCCGCTGCCGGGTGACCCCGGCATGCACCCCATGGTCGGCCGGGAGCTGCTTGGGCTGGTATCAGCCGAGGCCGGTTGGGTGTGCATCAGCGCCACGGCTGCGGCGAGCAGGACGGCGAGCAGGCCGATTCGCCTCGGCCGGCTCACTCGTCGGCGCTGTCAGCCACGCGACGGGTGATCTCGATGAGCTGGCGCATGCAGTGCTCACGCAGGGGTTCCGGGAAGTCGCCGGCGAGCCGGTTGTAGACGACCCGTCCCTGCTTGCGGCCCAGGACCAGGCCGGCGGTACGCAGCAGCCGCAGGGCGTAGGTGACCTGGTCCTCGTTCGCGCCGAGGGCCAGGGCCAAATCACCGACGCACAGCTCTTCGGCGAGGTCCAGGGCATAGAGGATCCGCAGTCGTACGGGGTCGGCCATCAGCGACAGCAGCCCGGTGAGCCGGACCGCGTCGTCGGCGCTGGGCAGCCGGTCGCGGGCGTGCGCCACGCGTTCCGGGTCGAGGGGCTGGAGCGCGGGTTCCGCGGCGAGCTCCCGTGCCGCCCCCGTGCCGGTCCGGCTCATCGCGCGCCAGTGGGTGCGTAGGCCACCGGATCGGCCGCGAAGCTGTCCCGGCAACCGATGGAGCAGAAGTACACCTGGTGGCCGGCGTGCTCCAGGTGCGCCGCCGCGGTCGTCGGGTCCACACTCATCCCGCAGACCGGGTCAGTGACAGTGCCCTCAGCCGGCTCCTCCATGCCGCTCGATGCGTGGCCACCGGCATACTTCGCTGGGTCGGCATCGAACTTGTGCTGGCACTTGTCGGAGCAGAAGTAGTACGTCGTCGCCTCGTGAGCGCTGCGGGCGGGGGCGTCGGACTGGCGCACCTGCATGCCGCACACGACGTCCTTCGCGTAGCCACCGCCCCCGCCGAAGCGGGAGGCATTTTTGTACAAGTAGTAGAGGTAGCCGAAGGCGGCAAGCGCCACCACGTTCAGCACCGTGGTGTAGTTCAGGCCGATGTGGGTGGTGGCGATGTCGCCGCGCAGTGTGGTCGGGATGGCTCCCACCAATTGGAAGATGAGCTCGGTGAGCAGCCCGGCGATGCTCATCACGGCCCAGAACACCAGGCTGAGCTTCAGCGCGAGGCGGGTGCCGTAGAACTTGCGGTAGATGAGCACCAGCGGCAGGGCGAGCAGGTCGGCGAACACGAACGCGATGACTCCGCCGAAGCTGATCCCGCCCTTCCACAGGGCCGCCGCCAGCGGGACGTTGCCCACCGAGCAGACGAAGCTGATGAAGGCCAGGAACGGTCCGACGATGACGTTCTCCAGCGTCGAGGCGAAGCCGTGCCCGGTCAGGAACAGCGTGCGCCAGACGCTGGTCGGCACAGCCATGCTGGCGAACCCGGCGATCACGAACCCGATGACGAGTTCCTTGCGGAGCATCGTCAGGTCGCTGATGGTGTAACCCGAGGCGTCCGACCAGCCGGCGCGGCTGCGGATCCGCTGGCGCCACGGCTTGTTCGTGTGCTCCTGCTCGGCCATCGCGGCGTGCTCCTCGTGGCCGCCGCTGCCGGCCTTGCCCTCTTGGAGCCGCGTCCGGGCCGCATCGAGCTCGGGGACGTCGATGACCCGGGGGAGTACGACCGCGAGGATGGCGATCATGATGAACCCGCCGATGAACTCGGCGACCGCGGACTGCCAGCCGATCAGCAGCCACAGCACGATCCCGAGCTCCACCACCAGGTTCGTGCTGGCGAACATGAAGATCATCGAGGAGGTGAAGTCGGCCCCGCGGGCGAACAGCGACTTGCTCAGCGCGCTCGCCGCGTAGGAGCAGGAGGAACTCACCATGCCGAAGAAGCTGGACTTCACGATCGTGCCCGGTCGGTGGTCGCCGAGCGCCCGCTGCATCTCGCCCTTGCTCACAAAAGCCTGTACCGCGCCGGACAGCGCGAAGCCCAGCACCAGCGCCCACAAGGTGTCGTAGAACATGTAGAAGCCCTCAAGCAGGCTGCTGCCGATCGTGCCGAGAACGCCCATCAGTGCTGCTCCTTCGTCGCGCGTCGCGCCGCCCACGTCGCCCTCAGCTCGGCCGCCAGGTCCCTCAGCTCGGTCAGGACGAACCCCAGCCGCCCGGCAGGGCCGGTCGCACACGACGGCACGGCAGTCGATGCCCGCTCGCTGGCAGCTCGTGTCCTCGTCATGACAACCCTTCATCCGTACGGAGGTGCGGTAGTTACGCTAACACGCCCCTCAGCGCGGCATTCCCGCACGCTGTGATGTGCCGCCGGCGCCTGGGTGACAGACCTCGCCCTCACTAGGTCGATCGCTTCGCGGGCCAGTTCGGAGACGCTCGGTGTTCGGCGTCGGCGGGCCCTGAGGCCGTCGCGCAGCTGCTGCGGCACGCTGAGCCGGAGCTGCGGCGAGCGCTCGCCGGGTCCAGTGAGCGATGGGCGACCACACGTCCGGAGGTCCGCAACACCTGCTCCGCGAGTTCGTGGGCGCCGGCCTTGGTCGGTCGGCTGCCGTTGGCGCAAGCCCTGCCATCTCACGACAGCTCAGCAGGCTGGCCTGCCCAGGCAGGGAGTAGACAGGCGCATGACTCACGGCGAGGCCCGAGCCGGCGCCCACCCCTTGGTGAAGCACCTGAACAGCAGACACCCGGACACCGTGCTGTTCCTGGCCCAGCACGCGGGCGGCCACGTCGACGCGACGGCTGCCGAACTGGTCGCCGCCTCTGCGGAGGCGCTCGAGCTGGCGTTCCACTGTCCTGCCGGGTCCGGCACCGCACGGCTGCCGCTCACAGCCCCCGGCGATTCCCCGCCCGGCGTACGGCAGCAGGTGGCAGGGCTGTTGCGGACAGCTCGGGCCCAGGCGCCGGACCTGCCGCTGACCTCGCTCGAGCGCGAGATAGCGGGCCGGGCATCGCGTGCCCACACCCCGCCGACGGCATGAACCACTCCCTGGATCTTGCCATTAGCATCGCGGCGCTCCTGCTGGCCGCGGTCAGTGGGCTATGGGCGGCGCTGAACCGGCCGGTGCCCCGCTGGCAGCTGCTGGGCGCCGTCCTGGTGGAGGTTCTTGCCGTCGCAGTCGTCGTGGACGCCGGGGTCCGCCTGGGCAGCGGGCACCGTCCGCACGAGCTGGTGATCTATATCGGCTACCTGATCGGACTGCTTCTCATGATGCCGCTGGGCGTGTTCTTCGCCCTGGTCGAACGGACCCGCTTCGGCAGCGTCATCCTGGCCGTCGCCGCGTTACTGACGCCGGTGCTCATCGCCCGGCTGCTCCAGATCCTGCGCGCCTGAGATGACCGAACCTGCAGCCGAGGTCAGCACCGAAACCGCCCGGACCGGAACCGGGCCCGGCCGCGTCCTGGTCGCCGTCTACACCCTGTTTGTGGTCGCCGCCGGCGCGCGGGCTGGCGTGCAGATCGCCACCCGCTTCTCCGTGGCCCCCCTGGCCTACTCGCTCAGCGCCGTAGCAGCGACCATCTACCTGCTCGCCACGATCGCCCTCGCCGGGCACGGGCGTACTTTGCGCCGGTTGGCGTACACCGCCTGCAGTCTGGAACTTGCTGGCGTGGTCGCCGTCGGCACCTTCAGCCTGCTCGACCCGGCCGCTTTCCCGGACGCGAGCGTCTGGTCCGGCTACGGCCGGGGGTACGGCTTTGTACCCACGGTCCTGCCCGTTCTGGGGCTGCTCTGGCTCCGGCATACCGGAAGCAAACGACCTGCAAGGCTGCACGGCTGACCGGGGTCGGCGGTCAGCTTCGAGGGCGAGGCAACGGTCACGGGGTGTCGCAGCCGCGATCAGCTCGCGCAGTGGTTACCTAGATGAGATCGACCCGACGCCTGTTACTGCTTTAGGGCATAAGGAGGCGGGTACTGAATCGGTCGAGTCAGGCGCGCCGGCAGCGCGCGCCGGCATCGATGAAGGGACGGCCATGGCCGACGAGCCGAGTACCAGAGCAGGTTCCTCCACCCCCACCTCGCGCCGCGTCGACGGTGGGGTGCCGGACAGCGGGGCGGTGCCCATCGAGGGTCGCGACGGCAATGCGCCCCGCGATCGCCAGGAGGCCGTCGCCCGGCAGAAGGAGCAGTTCGGCGGGATCAAGGCCGGGTCGGCGTTCTTCGGCTGGCTGACCGCGACCGGCACGGCGGTGCTGCTGACCGCGCTGGTCGCCGCGGCCGGAGCGGCGGTGGGGGTCAGTACCGGCACCAGCGTCAGCAGCGCCACCAGCCAGGCGACCAAGGGCACCGGCACCGCGCAGACCGTCGGGATCACCGGCGGGATCGCGTTGCTGGTGGTGTTGCTGCTGTCGTATTACTGCGGCGGTTACGTAGCCGGACGGATGGCCCGGTTCAACGGGCTGCGTCAGGGTTTGGCGGTGTGGTTGTGGGCGGTGCTGATCGCCATCATCGTGGCGGTCGTGGCCACCATCGCCGGTTCGAAGTACGACGTTCTGGGTACCTTGAACAGCTTCCCGCGGCTGCCGGTCAGCACCAGCACGTTGACCACTGGCGGCATCATTGCCTTGGTGGCGGTCGCCATCGTCAGCCTAATCGGCGCGTTGCTCGGTGGTTTGGCCGGGATGCACTTCCACCGCAAGGTCGATAAGGCCGCGTTCGAGCCGGCCAGCGACTGACCCGAGTGTCATCGCCGCCCTCGCGGTGGGTATGACAGCTGCACGCCCAACGACCTGGGCGAAGCGCCCAGACAGGAGTACATCATGAGCTTTCTCGACAAAGCCAAGAACAAGGCCCAGGAGATGTCCGGCAAGGGCAAGGAGAAGACCGGCCGGGCGACCGGCGACCGCGACCTGCAGGCCCGGGGCAAGAAGGACCAGGCCAGCGGCAACGCCAAGCAGGCCGGCCAGAAGATCAAGGACATCTTCAAGTAAGGCCAGCTTGCAGAATCTGACCGGCGCATCCAGCAGTTGTACCGGCCCGCCTGGCGCGGGCCGGTACAGCAGTACCTCGCGGAAGCGATGCACGCGTCCCCTGCACGCCGTGGAAACTGCCCCCAGCGCTTTAGTTGGCATTGCCCGCGGGTTGCCTCGGCGCAGATCCAGACCTCCCACACCAGCTCCAAGACCTGCTCGACGTAGCTCGGGGCAGCGCGTTCCATGGCAGCGATCAGGCGACGGCGATGACGCTGAGCCCGTACCCCTGCCGCGATGGCTGTTGCCCCGCCGGTGAGCAGGACCACCGGCAGGACTGTGGACCAGCCGTGGCAGCACCACGAACAGCGGTAGGATCATCCCAGCGCACGTCAGTTGCAGCGCTGTCCGGCGCAGACGTCGCCACCACCGTTCCCGACGCGCTGCACGGCGAGGCGCGGCGGCGCAGCGGCGCTGCTGGCCCGGGCCGCCGCTCGTTTGCCGCGACCTGCGCATCGCCCCGATGTCAGTGCCATAGGTACTCCTTCCAGGGCACCCAGGGCTACCCTGCCCGGGAGCTAGCCCCGCGCTCTTCCGGTCAGCCGATAGGAAGGATCGGGTCTGCGGTCACGACATGGTCGTCGGGGCGCCGGCGACCTTGTCCTTGTCGTCGGGGGCGGTGACCTGCTCGCCGGAGAACTCCGCCCGGTCCAGCGGCACAAGGCTGGTCTTGGACCCGGATGCTCCGGTGGTGACGGTCGCGAAGGTCGGGTGGCCGTCCTTGCGGTCGGCGTAGAGCCCGTCGACCGTGCCGAGCGTGCTGTTGCCCGTACCCATCATCGGCTTGCCCTGGACCTGCTTCGCCGTCCCGGGCTACTTGCCGGGAATGTTGTTGCGGACCTCCTTGGTGGACGGGGGCTTTGCGCGGGCGTGGTCGACGTACTTGGAGATCCGGTCCAGCTGCTTGAGGTTGTTCACCACGGCGGCGATCCCGCCAATGACCACTCCGCCGAGAACCACCCCGAGCAGGGCAGTGACCAAGCCGCCGACCGCGACGCCTTGCCGGTGACGCCGGGCTTCTTGGCCATCTTCAGCCCAACGAAGGCCAGGATCAGTCGGATGACTCCCAGCACCAGCGCGGCCGGGGACAAGATCGCGGTTAGGGCGCAGAACAGCGCCGCAAGCCCGAATACCAAGGCGAACACCGCTGCGGCGGTGGTCTTGGCCGGCGGGGTCGGCCGGGCCGGCCGCTCGTCCTGCTGGGCGGGGCGGCTGGAGCCGCCGGGGCTGGCTGTGCCGGCGGCTCGGCGGGCAGGGGGTGGGCGTGGCCCTCGCCTACCTACGGGCGCGCGGGGCTGCTGAGCCTGTTGGAGTCGGTGTCGGGGTCTGACATCACACTGCCTTCCTGTCAGGGGGAGCGGAGGGGACGAGAGGGGGTGCCGTCGGCGCTTGGGCGGTCGGTCAGCCGGTGGCGACGATGGCGGCTCGCCGGTTCTGCTGCCGGCCCGCGGCGGTGTTGTTCGGCGCGACCGGGTCGGCGGTGTCCTTGCCGACAGGGGTGACGCTGACCCCGGGCAGCAGGGCCCGTAGGGCATTCGCGACGTTGTCGGCTCGCCGCCGGGACAGCGGTGTGTTGATCTTGGGTCCGCTGAGGACGTCGGTGTAGCCGCGGACCTCGACCCGCTTGGCACCGCTGGTCTTGAGGCTGCGAGCGGCTGTCGCGATGACCTTGTTCCCGTTCGCATCGATGGCCGGGCTGGCCTCGGCGAACAGCACGGTCCCGGCGGTGCCGGGCGCCTGGTGGGCTGCGGCTTTCCCGGCCGCGGTGCCGGGCGCCGCACCGGCCTTGCCGATGCCGGTCGGGGCTAGGGCGTGTCTCCCTAGATGAGCGTGCTTAGTGGGCGATGGTTGGTGCATGTCACGTGATCAGGTCCTGACCGATGCGCAGTGGGCGCTACTCGAGCCG
>JAABUP010001824.1_pt1 | contig 43530 bp, 62 predicted proteins | sample 5559201 | NCBI WGS metagenome assembly JAABUP01 (sample SAMN10711887, study PRJNA513373) | rock metagenome | isolation source: Antarctica rocks | place: Antarctica
GGGGCAGGGGCAGGGGCAGGGGCAGCGGCAGGGGCAGGGGCGGGGGCAGGGGCAGGGGCAGGGGCAGGGGCAGGGGCAGGAGCAGGGGCAGGGCAGGCTTTCAGGCAAGTGCAAGGGCAAGCAGCAGGGGCAAGGGGCTGCAACGAGATGATCCAATATTTTCCTCTGCAGGAGCTGAGAAATTTAAACCAAGGATGTCATCAAAGTTAGGAAGCGTAGCCGCAAAGTATTTACCGAGAATGTCACCAAAGTAAGGAAACATAGCTGCAAAGAAGGCAGCCAGGAAGATGTAGAAGCAGCGCAAAGCGGTCCTGGTGAACCAGTTCTTGAATGCCCACAAGCCACCCTTCTGATCCAGCAGCTTTGTCTCAAAGGTTTCCATTATTGGAGCACTGTAAATCTGCACTCATGAGACCCAAGTCACATGTGTTTCTCGCAGCATAGACTGCTTTCCCTTTCCTGTAGCAGCTTTGTCTCAGCGGTTTCCATGATTGGGGCGCTGTAAATCTGCGGTAGTAGGCCCAAGTCATGTGTGTTTCACAGCATAGACTGCTTTGATTGTCATGTCATGCACATTGCTTATGGCTCATGCATATGCCCAGGCTTGAGTGTCGCATCTCTGGTGATTAGCGCATGACTGACGCTGTAAAGCATGCCCCTCAGCAGTGTGCCAAGGACAGACTTGACTGTGCACCAGACATCAGTCTCAGCGCCTGTCATCACTGCAGTGTATGAGCAACAGGTCAGGAATGACACCACAATGCCATCATGCAGCTGCATGACAGAATCTCACAGCAACATTCAGATCCACGCCAGGCCCTCAATTTATGCATTCCCAGCTTCACACGAACTGCTTTCTGTGCAGACAAACATACGGGTCTACAGAACTCAGAAAGTCTTCACGAGACACTAGAATGTAAATCTACCATGCAGACACAAGCAAAGCTCCAACAAAGCATGGAACAAAGTCCAAACACTATGAACTACACTAGAGACTTTGAAGTGTCCCAACAGAGACTTGTAAGTCTCCTAAATGAAGGACAGACAAGCTCGAGCTTAGCTCTGACTTTGTACAGCTTCTGGCAAAGTGGCATCAGGAGCCAGCTCTGCATCTAGCTAGAACTTACCATGCATCCACAAACAGCATTCCACAGAATCAGGAGGTTGATGAGGACCAAGGCCCATTTTGGGGATGGGCTGTCAGCACTGGGGACTGAAGCCATGTAGAAAGGCAGGAAGGAGCCCCCACCACTCACCAAGCCTGACCCTGTACAACAACGGTGAAAGCCCATTAGTGTTTTGCTCTTTTTGCTCAGGATTCTTTTTGGGAATGTGAAACATTGACAGGGACACTCTGCTGTCTAGCAGAGCGCTTTGGTGTTGACACAGAGACGCTTTGAACAGACGTACAGGTAGAAGGGGGGAAAAGTATATGCTTTTCAGCAGCAGCAGCAGCAGCAACAGCAGAGCCTTCAATTACAGAAGCAGCAGCCCATGTTTATGCTGAAAGTCTTGTCAGGAATAAGCTGAGGAAACCAACTATCTTGCACAAGTCTGAGCTGTGCAACAACGGCTCCAAAACTACATGGCCTCCATCGGGTGCTGCTATCGTTTCCATTGGGAATTGCAGAGCCAGCATGTGCAAAGACAAACACATGTACAGATTCACATCTGCAGGGATTGATACAAGCACAGACCAGCATACGCACAGACAAGAACGAGCCCAAGCCTTGATGAGGCAACGTACCAAAACAGGCGTAGCCAATGAAAGCTGCTGGGATGTATGTAACTGCCAGTTGAGCGTACAGCAGGTAAATGGCCTTGTTCATGGTGACCACTGACGGTGCCTTTGCAGTAGCTTGGATTTCTGGGATGATTGTGTTCCTGCAGACGCACACACATACACTCATACCGCATGCATCAGAGAAAGCTGTGCAGGCATGCAGACCATGCATCAGACACACCATGCATCAGACATACATCTGCAGACATACACACAATGCACCAGACGAGTTTCTGCACTGACATGCAAACCCTGTAGTGGGTGCTGTCAGAATGCTGAGAGCTGAGAAAGGAGAGGCTTGACTGCATTGCAGAGAGGCAGGCCTCAGGGCTGGTTGAGAGCCAAGAACTGCAGGGGAGAGCTGCCCGGGAGTTGGGGGTTGGGGGGAGGGGAGGGGGGGGGTTAAGGAACGCAAAAGGGAAATTTTCCAAGGGATGGTACAACAGGAACCAACAGGCAGGTCACAAAGAAGATAGAGGGCCTTGTTATTTATACTTACCCATAAACAAAGTGCATGATGACAATGCCTTGGAACACCCCAAATGCTTTGTCAGCATTGGTGCCATGAACACCATAGTCTCTGGGCAGATCATACTTGGCTGACTGGAAGATGGCTATGATCAAAGCAATAGCTGTGAAGAGGTAGGTGTTGAGCATGTTGAGTAGGTTGATGAACCTGCAGGGCACCAAAGTATTCAGCCAGCCAGTCAGTCCGTCAGTCAGTGTGTCTGTCAATCAATCCACCAGCCTTTTCTGTCTTTTTGTGTCTAATAAGTCTTAAGGACTCACCAGGCGAGTCAATAGACAGTGACTGGGAATTCATGATACATTCAGCACTAGATAGCAGTCATGACACAGGCTGAGAGAACTAACAGGCTGTTAGTAACAGGCTGTTAGTAACAACACATGCAGATGCCTATATAGGTTCACACAGACTCCCCATATGTCAAGTTGCTCTGAGCAAATGAGCAGAGCATCCATCTTCTGACAAAGTAACAGTACAGCTTGCGTGCATGCAGTACAAGGCTGCTAACAAATCAGCAGCAATTGATCATGGATTCCTGCGCATGGGTCAGTGCGAAAGCAAGGCTCTGGGCTGCCGCCTTAGGTGTTCCCATTATGATCGCTGGCAAGTTTACCCTTTTGACACAGCACATCATGTTTTCTAGTGTGAAAACAAGGCAAGCTTGGTCTGCAGCAGCTTACCACAGACTGTGGAAGGTGGGAAGTTGGGTAAACAGCATGCAGATGACTCCCATAATGGCTATGAACTCTGTCAGTGTGACATGTTTTGTTCCACCAAGTAAGGTGTATACCGCCTGCAGAAGCATGTAAGTTATACATGTAAGTCAGAAATTACCCTCACTGTAAAGTGCATGCAACAGTGCATGCTCAACAGGGTGCATTGCCTGATGCAATGCCAGATTGCACCATATGCATCTGATGCTACAGATCAGATACAGCAGTAACACCGCTGTATATGGAAAGTGTAGCTGTGTGATCCTGCCGAATATCACGTTACCTTGCAACTGGCAACACACTTTGTGAGTGCGTATGGTCAGGAGCGATGTGCATGAGGAACATGATGAAAACTCATAGAGTGTCATACATCATAATACAAGTAGTCCAATGTTCTATGTGTCCAAATATCAGTTTGAGAATCAGTGCCAAGGTGAGGGGTGACGTAGGGTGGGACAAAGGGTATGACCCCAGTCTGACTTTAAGTCCAACAAAAGAGAGCAGCAGCATCCCAAGGCTGGATTATTAAATGACAAGTGGCAGGATTCTAAATTTGAGAAGGCTGACCTGGAAGCTTTCCCCAGACTGGATGAAGACAGATATCAGTGCCCCAATGAGATTGGCCCACTGACAGGGCCACACGCACCAAGGGCCCCATTTCGGCCCTGCAAGCGAAAGGCAACTTGGAGCAAATGATAGGCAGCTGATGCAGATGAAAGGCAACTTGGAGCAAATGATAGGCAGCTGACTCAGATGAAAGGCAACTGTGCTGCAGACATAGGCGAGCACTGCAAATGGGAAACATTGCTGCACAAAAAAGGCAAATGTGCTGCAGACACAGGCGAGCACTGCAGGTGGGAAGCAGTTGCTGCACAACAAAGGCAACTGTGCTGCAGACATAGGCGAGCACTGCAAATGGGAAACAATTGCTGCACAAAAAAGGCAAATGTGCTGCAGACACAGGCGAGCACTGCAGGTGGGAAGCAGTTGCTGCACAAAAAAGGCAACTGGCATGCAAAATGGGTAATGCTAGCAGATGAGGGCTGGTGAAAGAGGTTGCTTATCGCGCACGAGTGAAGGGCTATTGGGGCAGAGACTTTTTGACAGTGGCTTATACTCTTTGCTCACCAAGCACTGAGGAAGCCAGATCTCTGTATCTGATGTTGCGCTTGCCACCATACTCATGGAAAGAGGCGATGATCCGAGAGGTCCAGAAAGTGACGCCAAACCCCAAGAACAAAGCAATGATGCCAGGGGCCCAACCTGCATGGCATTGACCACCATGATGCGCACATGGCAGCACCATGATAAGCACCATGGTAAGCAAGGTTCACTTTTTTTTTTTTACATTTTCTGTTTTATGCAATGTTTGAAACGAAAACAAACATGATTTTTTGTTTCAAAGGTCTAACATGCACCATGGTCAGCGCATGTGCACTACAGGATAGGTCATTTGAGGACAGCCCATTTGTTGACTTCAGGCTCTGTGTGTCAAGGCTAGGATTTGGAGACAACAGAAAGCACGGTACTTGACATGAAATCACACGTGCATGTATGAGTCCAGTTTTGTGTTGAGTATTGTGGTTTAAATAGCGCTTGCTGGCTGGTTGTGGCTGCGTGCTAATGTTTTTTATGTTCGTTGCTTCCGTCATATTTTGCTGAGCAAATGCATGCTGTCCTTCCATGAGTACAACAAGAAGCATAATATCAGATACCGAGACCTCAAGCTTTGTAAACTGACGGCATATGCATGTGGTATCCTGACATGTACAAGTGATGTTGGGGCGGTCACCAACAGTTGAGTGCATGCACTATGCATAGGCTTGTTTCACTGCTCACCAAGTAAGCCCATTGCAAAAGGTAGTCCCAATAGAGCAGCTCCAGCCACGCTGGTGCACATGTGATACCCAACCTGCCAATACACAATCAACAGCTTCGATACTAAAAAGCAATAAGTTGCTTGTGCGAAAAGCTGACAGAATCTGTTTGCGCAAAATGGAATGTATCTAGGATTCGCGAGCAAGATCGTGCGGGCCTCCTGCTTGGGGCTGCACTCATGATCATGAAGCGGTGCGCACAGCACGCAAGCTTGCAAGACAGAACAAGCAAGGCGGGCGCCGTGTTGGTGGTCCTCTAGGTTATAAAGAGGCGTGCAAATGGCCTCACCTGGTACCATGCTCCTGTACAAGGGTGGCATTGTTAGTCAACAGGCAGCATGGAAGACTGCCGTGTGAGCTGTGATGCCCTCAACGCAGTGCGCGTACGAGGCGAGGCTTACCTCGAGCGATTCCCACCGTCATGGGCAAGACATTTGTGCCGGATCCCAGCACAAACTGGTCTTCTTTTATGGTCGCCGCGATCTCCTCGTCGCTTCTATGGTCTTTTGGAGTCGTATCCTCAGTCAGCTTTTCGTCAAACACCGGCCTCCCATGCGCGGAGTCATCGGCAGCAGCGGTGGCCATGATGCACTGCTCTTGGTTATACACTTGTGCTCGACGATGCAGGGTGCTTTTGTCGACCTGGACCTGTTGAGTATCGCAGCATTGCTTTTACGTCAAAGAAGTTGACCCCTTCAAGAGTAGTTGCTGTCATAAGATGACACATTATTGATCACATACACGGTACGGCAAGTTTTGAACCAATCAAAATCCTTCTTGCTTGGCGTGGTGATCCTGTAATTTTCTCGACCTATCCCATTCTGCTGTCATTATGTTGTGGGGCTCAAATACTCGCGTGCACCCAATAATCTGCTCTTTTAGGTGGTCCCGGCAGCTGTGAAGCAGACTGCGAGGGATCAACAGAATTAGTGAACAGGCAAGTTTAGTCGCCAGTCACTGACGGCGTCACCACAATGTGGTAGCACGAGCTCGGGGATACACGCCTGCATGTGCCTTGCTGTGCACATAGTGTCACAGTTAACGGTATGTTTACAAATTAAAAAGGGAGTTGCTGCATGCTGCTGTCTGAGCTGGTGCCGATGGTTGCCAATCGAAATTTTCTGCCACGAGCATCACTCATCAGGCAACAGAGCATCCGGATTTTCAAGCTAATGCTCCTGTAAGAAGTCTAAAGCAGGAGTGACCTGTGCTGTTCATGAGTGATCATCAGGGCCAACAATCGCAAAGCAATGGGCGTACCGGATAGTTATGGGCAATTGTTTTGCTGCCTGAATAACAAAGTATGCGGTATATGCAAAGACCGTCTGGTGTTTCCCACCAGTCTGGCATCAGAGCATGACATGTATGAGCTGTCTCATGCAAATGCCCTTTTAGGTCAGGGCCCTTCGATCTGCCCTTGATCACTTTGCTGAGGTCAAACGACATCGACATGTTGATGTTGAACGACAAGTGGCTGGCAAACTTTGGCCGCTCTGCACTGGCCAATTCCAATCTTCCTGTTTGATCCCATTGCATTGTGGTTGCTCTCGCCAGTCTGCCATGCATACGTTGCAACTGACTGCACCGTGTCTCACGGCTCGCCCATTCAGCGGAAGGCAAGTACCTCTCGTCAACTGTCGGAGGCAGCAAATATCAAGAAAACACGTAGCCAGCAGACAGCGAGTTCAAGCAGGCATTGAGCTAGATTGGTCAGACCCTGATACACTGACAGGGGCTTTCGCAGCAGTACTAGGCATCGTAGTGGGCATCGGTGCACCGCTATTTTACATCAGCAGAGACAACGCAGATGACAAAAGGCTAGCAGATTTGCGAGAGCTCAACCGTCAGAACTATAAAGAAACAGGGAAATACTTGTCTGAGGCAAGTTTTGACTGCTGCAAGGCTGACCACATGCGCAGTTGCTTGAGTGCACAACAGCTAGCTTGCTTTGCAGGAAGAAATAAAGCAAATTCGTCAGCCAAGATGGACAGACCGAAGAGAGTTCCAGGATGATGACTGAGGCCTCTTCCAGCTGAGGCCAGCTGTGCAGAATGTCGCACAAAATGTGCCGCATAAGGCGCTGAGCATTGATACTGTGCAAATTGGCCAAACTGCTCTTTATTCAGACTCATTCTTTTGTCATGGTTACAAGTCCAATCCCTCTTCTTGGCTGGCTTTGTCTATGAGGTCCTGCATCCCTTGCCTGGTCTGCAACAATGCAGAGCAAAGTTGTAGAGGCCAATTTGAAGTGTAATCTGTGTGAACAGTACCGAAACAGGTCCGGCATATGCCATGTGAGAATGGCTGCGCGTGCTCAGGCCCCCTTGCACTTGATTCTTGCTACATAACCAGTCATCACAGGACATGACGGAGCTGTCTGTGTGAACAGTACCGAAACAGGTCCGGCATATGCCATGTGAGAATGGCTGCGCGTGCTCAGGCCCCCTTGCACTTGATTCTTGCTGCATAACCAGTCATCACAGGACATGACGGAGCTGTCTGGTCACAAAAGTGATCAGTGTCCCTGCTTGCTTCTTATGCCACAATTCATGCACTTCGCACAACACGCAACAGCATTGCCTGCCTACCTGTCTCCGATTCACTCTACGATGCGTTTTGGTTTCCAGCAGCGCCTCACGACTCTGTACCCCGCCAGCTTTGGTCTTGAAACGAACAGTGCCCTGGCGCCTCTGCAGTACTGACACATTACGTCGGTAACAAGCTGTAACCGTGCAGAAATTAGCCTCCTGACACGCTAGCAACGAGCCTTCCACCTCAGCTCTGCTACGCAAACTTGCACTGGACAACCTTTTGAGCATGTGAAGCTGCATGCTGTAGTGATGGACCAAGGCTGCTATGCAAACATCACAAAAGTGTAGTGTAGTATGCTTGCGCAAGAAGTAGACAATTTTCAACGTTCCATGAAGAAGACTTGGGGCAGGGAGTGGGAAACTACATCAAGGCCGCAAGCATTGCAGCACATGCATGCGCTATGACTGCCTGTTCTTTGCCATTGGCTTGAACTGATTTAGAAGCAGGCTGAGGGCAGATGATCCCAAGCATTATCAAGTCATCTCATGCCAGAAGATTGTCCGCAAGCGGCTTGGTCATGTGAGCTAGTCACTCAAGCTACTCACTGACAGCTAGAGGGACACTCAGGACAATGAGGCCCTTTATGTCAGACAGAAAGTAGGAAACGGTACCTTCTTGCTCATTGAGCGATGTCTTTCCAGGTCTTCGTTCTGTTTGACTTCATGGTACAGCTCAACATAGATTGGATGCCGGTCAAAGTCTTCATGCAAGCAACAGCCAGGCTCTTGCAGGTGCTGACAGTTGCTGAAGGCACATCTGCAGGCAGGCAGAATTGCACACTGTTCGTACATCGAACCATACGAACTTTGCACAGCATCACAGCACCCTGCGGTGCAAGTCGTGCCATCTGAATGATCTGCCATTTGACCATACCAATGCGTCACAACAGATGCAGAGCTCAAGTCTTGGGGATAGCAAGCTTCTGATGCAAACATGCTGCATGTACAATCCAGGCAGTGAACCCAAAACACCTATCGTGGAAAAGACAAGTTGGCAAGGCACAAGCAATACATGAACAGGAAAGTTCACTTTAGCACCCCTAGTGCCATCTTGCATGCACTACTTGCCAAGAGCACCGTACACTTCTTCATCACGGTACCTGTGTGTACCTAGCCGCCTCTCAATTTCTGGGAAGCAGGCTTGTAGGTTACTAATCGTAAGGTTAGTCAGGCTGGGGACATTGAAACCCGGGGTGTCTGCTAAAAGCCCCCGGCCCACCTGCATGACAATGGCAACCACAAATTGGCTTAACGTGAACAGGGTTAAGGGTGAGGTTTCAGCATTCAGGCTTTAGACTAAGATTCCAGCGTACATAAGGCTAGAGTAACTCTGAGTGCATATACTCAGGCTGAGATTGGAGCAAGATTGGGCGAGAATTCCTGCCCCAACTAATTGAGGCAGAGGTTCTTACTGCTGTTGTCAAGACTTGTTCATACTCTTCTTGACCAGCTGGCTGTCTGCAAACTCTTCATGCCCTTCCAACTTGGCAAGACTGGAACATGCAATATGCAATCAAGTGTTGCAAGCTTTTTCGTGCCCTTAAGACACAAGTGTTGCCTGCAGTGACAAATGCTGTAAAAGCAGCTGCGACCGCAAGCTGCCGGCAGGGCTGCAGTACACCAACTTCAATGTCAGCACTAACACGGGCCGCACTGACATTGCAGTTGGTGTACTGCAGCCCTACCAGCAGCTTGAGGTCGCACCTGCTTTTACAGCAATTGTCATTGCAAACAACACTTGTGTCTGAAGGGCATGAAGAGCTTGCAACACTTGATTGCATATTGCATGTTGCATGTTCTAATGGCATTGCAAATGGGCCAGAACAACGGCGGGAGGCATTAGCAGGCACATGCATGCAGCAACGACATTAAAGCAGCATATGACAAACAAACCCTAGTGTGTGCGTGAGCATAGGTGATGAGCAAACTGTGAAGAAAAGTCAAGAGTGTCCCAAAAAAGGGCGTCGCTCTGACAGGGGTGGGTCAAGGGTGGGTCAAGAGTGTCACAGGGAAGGGCGTCGCTCTGACAGGGGTGGGTCAAGGTTGACATGGGTCCAAGGAAGAAGAGGGAAGTACAGCCAAAAAGAGTACAGAACTGAAAATGCAGAGCAACAACATGGTGAAGAAGAACACTGGTCTGGTGAAGAAGAGCAGCAGTGTGGTGAAGAAGAGCATCGGCCTGATGAAGAGAGCGGTGTACCTCAAGGAGAGCCACATGTCGTGTTGTGTGCATGCCACGACCTATATTGGACATCTCACCCACAGACTGCAGTCGCACCCCCTCTGCTACCCCACCTTGGGCCCCCATCCCCACTTGCTCTTCTTCTTCTTCCAGATGTTGCCCAGCTGAGTGGCTCAGTATCCCAAAGGCAGAAGAAGAAGAGCTTGCTTCGTTGTTCTGAAGAGTGCGAGAGGAAGAAGCATGATTGCCAGGACCAGCGCTTGGCTCATTGGAGTGTTGTTGCTGTCCAGGCATAATCAAGCCATTCCCGGGCTGTTGCTGCTCTTCATCCTCCTGTGATGGATGCAGCCTTGAGGTGGAAGCCACATCAGCTGTTTGTGTCAATGTGTCTTGACTAGACGCTGTGGCATCTGACGCATGTGGTACAACATTAGAGGCAGCTGGCTCCGTGGTTGGCTCTTGACTTGCTTCAGAATACTGTTGATTGGATTCCTCCGTAGGTTCAGCAAACTGAACAGCCCTTTGAGAAGCAATGGCGCCAAAATTTGGATTTGAACTTGAATGATGCATGCTGACACGTACGTCATGCTGTGCCTTGTCTGGCTGGCCTTGCTGCTGGGCCCGCTCTGTCTGCTGTGCATGCTGTGGTTGCCGCTCATGCTGTGCATGCTGTGGTTGCCGCTCATGCTGTGCATGCTGTGCTCTCAGGCGCAGGGCATTGATGATGGAAGATTTGCCAACACCAGATGGACCAGCGACAGCAGAGATGCGTCCGTTCAAAGCCTCTGCTAGCTGTACCATACCTTGGCCTGAGGCTACGCTGACTGCAATTGCCTTGTAGCCCCAGTGTTGCACCTGCAAGATGGTTTGTGCATGTAAAGTCTGTGCATTGGCCAAAGAAAAATGTGGTGAACACAACACCACGCTGTGCTGCCACAGCATGCAAAGCAGGCTGCCATGCATGCCCAGTCATGCGTTCAGGGTCAGACTGTGGCAGCATGGATGATGCGACCTCAGCACCTTTTCAGAGTGGTGATATCAAGCCATAGCAACTAATGTCCTGTCACTGACAGGCCATGCTCATTTTGAGAGGTCAGGCACACCAGCAGCTGACAACCACGTCCGTCACCTCTGCAACTAATGCCTGAGTCATATCATCCTGTTGCAGATCTGCCTTGTTCAGCAACAGCATGACAGGAATGTCGGCCGCCTCTGCAGAGACCAGGAACCTTGTGGCCTGGCGAGCATCAAATGGTGGGAGATTGAGGGACATGACTAAGATGATCTGATCCACATTAGCCATGGCCGGATCGCTCATCTCGCTGTGCCGGTTGAACACCTCTTGAACCACGCCTGAACCAGCAAGCATGCAAAGCGTGAGGTTACTGTGCTGGACTACAGCTAGGACCACCGCTCTGTGGCACGCTGTTGTGCAAGAGATATGTGATGCAGCCAGGGTCACAGCTTGATGGAAGTGCGCTTGTGGAAGAGATCTGTGATACAAGAGCAGATGCCCCCTCATGGGGTAGGGCCTTAGCCCTGGCAGGACTTGCTGGCAGCCGTCAGGGCATGCCTCGTACAATAGGCCTATCATGACCAAATTATGAGATCTGTGATGCGCAATAACTTCCTTGCGCTGTGCCATCAGACATATTCTGCAGGAGGCTCATCGAGCTGAGGATGCACAGCTTGATGAGCCTTTGGGGCTTGGCTACAGTTTGGCACATGACTGTGCTGCTTGCAATAGGGGTTCTGCTTGCACTGTATTGGTGCTGAGTCGTGCGCCTCATGCAGCAAATCAAGCAAAGCAGGCATAGCGCGAGGCTGAGTGAATAAGAAATGCTGTGCCATCATGATTACGACTTGGTTGTTTGACATGTCATGCAAAGACCGGCATTGATGCACACAGCAGCAAACACATGTACAGTTGTTGCTTCTTCCTGCTGGGGCATGTAAGTGGTTCAAAGAAGATGAAGCAGATGCATGTATATGGATGGGGTACAAGCCTTATGCTGAGAACATGCGACATACCTCGCTTATCAGTCCAGTCAATGGATGCGACTTGCACATTGTCACCAACAAGCACAGTTTGCTTGATCTTCTTGAGCAAAGCACGCACACTACACAGCAGGTCTGTACGCTCAAGACTGGCTGTCGAAGTGACACCGGCTTTGTTCACTCTGACTGTCACAAAGTTCGCTTCCTTGCTGATGACCTGCAAGCCATACTGAGTGTCAGAAGTAGGCCTTGCAGCGAAACCCGGCCCTGTGAGTGCTGAAAACAGTAGACAATCTGTTAGCACACGTGACTTTTATGCAAGGCTTTAATACTTGCTGACGTTGCAGCATTGAGCACCTGTCCTGTGGCGTGCGTTTCCATTGTCGGCAAGGAGCTAGACGCTCTGCACCAGTGCCCGCCACATGACGGCCTGGCGAGGAGCTGCTTCCTGCTGTAATGCTGGGCCAGGGAAGGCAGTGCGCCTCGATTGAGTAGCATCTGCATCGTGAACTGCATTGCAGAGCACACATTAGTTAGCTGTGCCTGGTCAACGTCAGCCAGCAAGCTTTTGAGTACTTGACATACTCACAGACAGACAGCTTGCATGCTTGATTAGTCACATTTTAACGTTTGACCGAGCTTGGCGCACAACGATGATTTGTGCGAGCCGATCCAAAATCCTATCTGCAAAACCAGTGTGGTGAGCAGGGATTTAGGAGCGGTTTCAGGAGGTGGCTGGGCAGCTGAACTGCAGAAAGCTACCAGAAGTTAGTAAGACGATGGTTTTTCTGCCTGATAGCCTTCTTTCTGCCATCTTCAGATGTCTAGAAGCGCCTGCTAACTTTGCGCTCTGCGCTTGCGTGAGTCGGCGTTGGCGCGTCCTGAGCAAGTCGGCGCACCCGCATCGCCTCCTCATTGATTGGCAAGACAGAGAGGAATACCTGTATGGTCGTTTGTTCTGGGTGTGTGACAAGCCTTTAAGAGGGCAGCTGACAGATGTGAAGTGTTTGACGCTAGATGTGAACCAGGATATCTACCAGCCCGGATCCGAGACAGACCTGTTACATATGAGGAGCATTATGACGATAATGAAGTCCCTATCCCTGCACAGCTGCACCTTCGAAACCTGCTTGATTGGAGCGGAGGTGTATAAATTTCTGCCAAATAGTATCAGGAGTGTCACAGATCTAAATTGCGATCGACTCAATGCCTGTTTGTGCCAACCACTGGCGGAACCGTGTTTCAGCAACTTAAGCACCTTTTGTGTCGAAAATCTGTGGCTGGAGACAGATAATCCGTGGTTTGACAAGCCTCCTGTACATTTACAGCGCCTCACAGTCACAAGCCATTTTTATGCAGACAAGGCAGCCTCGCTGCGCTTAGCTGAGCTTTTTCCTGCCTTGGATTTCGTTGATGTGACTGTTGACGCCATTGAACAATCAGAGGGGACATTGCAGCGGCTGTTAGAATTACCTCAGCTGAACAGAGCACATTTCCGATTTTTCGGTTATGCAAAAGCATCTAGGATGGGTGTTGGATCTCCCTAGTACTGTGACCTTGACTGTCTATCCGTTGGATGGTTTGAAGGTTGGTCTCATCCCATCTGATAGTCTCATATAAGCAGGACAATCTAAAAATGAACAAAGCACCAGTTCATTACTATGGACCATCTTCGTGGTGTCTGTTGGTACCATACGTTGATTGTATTGTTCAGGCCATGCATGATGATACTGGTTCTTTCCAAGGGTCACAAAAGACTGGTTTGTTGGTTGCAGCTTTGTCCTCGTACATTTTGTCGCTTGTACTAGCCAGTGTGACTTCATGCATGAGCATATGTTTTCTAAACATTGCGATTTTTGCAGTGTGTCATCCGGGATGACTCACCCCCAGCTAGGAATATGCAGCTGCATGCAGCCAAAAATCTGGCAATGTGTTTTATGGCGGCAGATGATCATGAATTGTACAATCAGCATCTGCAGATGCTGTCCTGGCCCGAGGTGGTGCATTGCCTGCAGCGCATTTGCCGCCACAATAATGTTATCATGGCACGTGTACTGTAGCTGTATCCCAATATCAAAGCACGTGCGCTGTGCACTTGATGCTGCACCTTGCTCATAGAAGCTGCCGGTCAGCATTTGGGCTATGCCATAGAGTACAGCAGAATGTAATTCTAGATTTGCTGCATCTGATCATCGCAGAAACATGTGCATATATGGTGTATTGTTTGAAAGTATGATTTTGTGCACAACACATCGCCTCTTGACAGACCCACTCGCTCACATGCACCACATGGCGTGCCTTTTGCAGCAGTTGCCCGGTACATATATCTAGCAAACGTATCAAGAAGCTCGCACCACGACTTTGCACTGGAAGCCAAAAGATGTTTACCAAGCTCTGGTCAAGGAACCCTTGCAACATTTCTCTCGGGCAGCAGCTTTGCTTGCAACTGGTTTGTCAACTGTAGTAATTTACCGAAAATTGGGTGTCATGTATGCATACACAGACATACTTGTGTCTCACTGTCGACTTCCTTCTTGCCTTCAAGCTAGCACAGCAGGTGGTAAGCCCATGCAGTCTCTGCCAAGCTGCCTATGATTAATGATAGGCATTCTAGTCCTAATCGTCTTCAAATGCTCTAGGTCTATCTCAGCAGTAGCGATGCCAGTTGCCAAAGGATCATCCAGCTTTCCTACAACTTCCCCCCAGGGGTCAATGATGATGGAATGCCCATAGCTTTCTCGCTTCTCATTGTGTCTGCCAGCTTGTGCTGCTGCTATGACATAGCATTGGGTCTCCACAGCCCGGGCACGCAGCAGTAGCTCCCAATGAGCCTTGCCTGTAAGGTCATGCACCATGATGATAACGCGTTACAAGTAAATTTTTAGTAGTGATGATAGTGATGATAACAACAACAATAAAACCAGCAGCAGCAGCAGCAGCAGCAGCAGCAGCAGCAGCAGCAGCAGCAGCAGCAGCAGCAGCAGCAGCATGGAAACTGCTGTGTCCTGGCGATGACCGCATGACCCCCGTAGTTCGCTTCAGACTTGCAGCAGCAGATTCCACACTGCTGCAAGTCTGAAGCAAACTAAGGGTTTCATGCGGTCACTGCCAGGACACAGCAGTTGCACTAGTGCATTTCAGCAGCAGCTCTTGTATGCAGTAACATTGGATTCTTGATGGCTGTGGCAGCATTTGCCTGTACTTGCCTTGATTTGATTGCTGACAAAGGTGCCAAGGACCCAGATAGGCATCAAGCTGCAGTCATGAGCTGCATGGCCCAACTCGATGCAACATGATCTTGACTAGCGCGTTGCTACCGCAGTGCAAAGTCATGGGGTGCCAAGTGCGATGAGAGTTTGCAGCAGCAAACAGTCGGATCCAAAACGCACAAGTGGAGATGCAGAGAGATTGATTGCCATGTGCAGAGCTTCCAGCACTTGATGCTTATGACTCATATCGGGAGCTGGTCAGGGGTGTGCAAACCTGACCCAAGGGGCCCCTAGGGGAGAAGACCCTGGGGGCTGTACAAAACGGAACCTAGGGGAGCATGTTTGATGAACGAATGAGCGAGTGAAATAATAAGTGGAGGTCTGAAGATGACATGCTGCCTTAGCCAGGGTTCACCCCAGTGCCTGTCACACACTTACAGGTGCAATGACGCTTGACATTTCAACCAAGCAGACATCACTCAAATGCACAACAGACAAAAAAGAGAACAAAGCTCGCAGAAGAACCTTCAGAAATTAAGCCGCGAAGCGATGGGGTCAAGTGTGTGAATGCTTGCATGGGTGTGTGCATGTGTGCATGTATGCGCGTGTGGGCACCTGTGGCAACAGTGAAGGCGGAGGGCACCAGCATGATCTGAGCACCCATGTGCCAAGCCAGCAACTGATACATCTCTGGAAACCTCAAGTCATAGCAGACCGTCACTCCTAGCATGCCTGCTGGGCTGTCACACGTGACCAGCTGCAACATGAGCTTTTGTCAACACATGGGCCAACTCATGGCTGAGCATTCAGTCATCCAGTATGTGCAACTATTGAGGTTGTGCAGCACTGAGCAGCTCTGGAGATATGGTTTGGTTCTAACAGCTAGGTGTATCATCGGTCGCATTAGCATGGACTCAGCAGTCATGTGTTATCAATCAACCAATCAACCAGTCAACCAATCAACCAATCAATCAACGCAACAGTCCAACTGTGATTTTCTGTAATGTTTGTACTTCAATGTGAGGTGTTAGCTGTTGTGCCATGGTAAAACTCTGGGTGTACCATGGTCAACACCGTTAGGCCATGGTAGAGCCTTAATAAACCCTGAATGTTTTGTTTAAGCTTCATACGACAGAATGCGTCTTGGCAGCCAAACCAGAGTAGACCTGGGGCGGCACCAACGAGTCATTCTCGTGCCCTGAAACTGCCCACATTAAGCCTAAACACAAAATATGATGTCCAAGGTGCAGATGAGGGTAGGGGGCAAACCCATGTCAAGCTGGATAGAACACACCTCCTTGCCTGGAACTGTAAAGCTGGTTTCTTTCAGCACAGGCCCATTGAAGACCTCCACATCAAAGAGGTGCACCTTCCTATATGTGGCCACAACCTGGCCAGCAGAGTTCACAATCACATGGCAATTCTGCAGGCGCTGGGGATCCGAGCTGCAGTACTCTTGAAAGCCGCCTAGGGACAACCAGAGGCTGCTTTCCTTAGCCAGTCTGAGGTAACACTGCAGGATTGGACCGTCTAATGGTGTTGCTGCTGCAACTGACTGCACAGACACACGCATGTGAGCTGCATCACCTGAGTATGGGAATGGCAGTCAGATGTAAAAGGGGGGATGTCTTTCGATGAGCGCGTGGTCCAATCAGCAGGCAGGCGGTAATGTATTGGTGAATTGAACAGACCAGAGCGCAGAAGGCAATAATATGTATTGCAGCTGAACAAGTATCATGCAAGAAGAGGGGAGCATGCAGCAGCAGCTACTGTCAAAATTCTTGCAGTACAGGTGCAGGCATACACAGAAAAATCCATGCAAGGTGTAGGCTGGTCATGCAAGCAAGACAAAACTGATGCAGGTGGAGCTGGAATGTGTATGTTCACTGTATTACTGTATCACTATGCAATGTAACACGACTTACTTCAGCGGGGCTTCTGCCAATGAAGCTGAAGCATTCTGGCAGGAACAGCATGGAACACTGCTCAGCAACAGCAGCCTGTAGCCATGCACATAGCCTGTCAAGATAGTGGGGGTTTCACTGAGACTGCATGTGATGCGTGACAGAGAGAGAAAGAGAGATGCAAGCTGTACAAACACAGAAGTACAAAGCACGCATCTCTGCAGTACAGACGTATGGCGCGTGCATGTTGGCTGAAGCCACATGGGAAGCTGCACAGCAGCATTTGCAGAGATGCCATGTAAAGCATCAACATAGTCTGCACAGATTTGGTCAGAGCATGCCTGGGCCAGGCGTTTGCATGTCAAGAAGTTTGCATCACGGTCAGAAGTTGATGTCATTTGCCCAACTGCCACTTTGCAGTGACCTTGATGGTCCATATGTGTCTGCAGCATACTGGTGACTTCAGCAAGCAGATATCTTCAGCTGAACTGTAGTGAGGACACCTTATTGCACAGGTAACTCACCTGGTCAATAGACAACGCGGTCGTAGTGAACACTCTGCTCAGCTTCCTTGGTCCTGGCAGGCACAAGTGACGATACAGCAACCTCGCATGCGTGGCCAGGATAGGTGTCATGCACAGAGCTAATTGTCGTGAACGATGGCAGGAAACGCAGGAGGTGTTCGACACGCATAAGACAGCACAATGTTGCCGGCACAGCCCAGGCGTATCGCTCAGGACGACAGCCTTGACTGCCAGTCCCTGATCGACCCGTCAGTGCTTGCACCTCAAGACTGCTTGCTGACACGCTGCTGCCGGTCAGAGCGATGACCGTACTGCTTGTCAGCAATGGGCAAATTTGTCAGTTCGGACAACCTTCAGACCGCTCAAGCGCATGGACCAAAACTTACCGTGCTGCCGTTACGCAAAACGCTCACCGGTTCCACTGTCCCATATGTGACCCACCTGTTGGTTGGGTTGGGGTCTAACGCAATGCATGCACCCCAATCTATCGTTTTTGCACCCCAGGCGAGGCAGTCACTGGTCGGGGCAGGCCTGCCTAGTGTTAAAAGTGCTGCTATGAGCATATGCTGCATAGCTATAGCCAGCTAGCCACACTAGTGGTACCACCAAATCAGAATTTTGGACATGAAATTTGCGCATATAGTCTCACTGCGGCCGTCATGACCGCAATGCGTTCATCAGGTAGCATACCAGCAGCAAGCTTCCAACCTTTAGTGATCACACTGTCAAACACTGTGGTAGTTCCACGCAGCTTGCAGCTGAAATTCATGTGTACATATCTCTTGTGAGGAAACAACGCCAACAAGCCAGTACCCTGTAGATAAAGGAATGTTGCATGTGCCTACAGTTTGGTGCCTTACAGCATCAAGCCAGAGCACAACATCAGCAAAGCCTCTCTGGTGGGACCCGCATGAAGTCCCTGATATGGCCCTACTTAAAGTCAGCACACGCGCCCGGCTGTACTGTGGTTGTGCCTCGCAACTAGTCTGAGCACAGCACTATGTCAACATGCAAGCGTCAACAGCGAATGAGGCAAGGCAAAGTTTGTGCTTTACCATTGCACAAGCCCATGACGTCATCAAGAGGGTAATGCCAACAGGCTCCCAAAAGCTGCTGGGGCCTTGCATGTTGATCACAGCCACAGTTCATGCATGTCTCATGCCTCTTCTGTGTATGCGTCAGACAGCGCTGCAATGCTGATACTTCGACCAGCCATAGTACAGGCTTTGCATGAAAGCAATGTGGTCATATAATGCTTCTCGGTGGTCCATCTCTTGCTGTGATCAGCACATTGCCTCGGATGTCCTTTGAGACCCGTATTCTGCTGTCAAGGTAGACATTGTCAAACCTGCAACCATGCCGAAAGAATACGATCAAAATGTTTTGTCAGGTGCATGCATGCTGGAGGGCATGCACGATAGTGTCTCCACATGCGCATGCCAAGTCACTGACCAGCCTTTGCCAAACGGCGGCAACTTGATGTCACGCTTCGGCAACTTCAAAATGGCCTTCTCAAATTCAAATGTCACGCGCTGGTCACCAGACTGCTCAATTTTGGTTTCAATGACAAAAGCTCCCTTTGGTGGGAAGACAATGACATTCTGCAGGGTAGCCTTGTCTGTGTCTATGATCTGCATCCAAACTTGACAGCATTAACAAAACATATGATGCATGGACAAGCTAAAGCTAACTCAGCTGTGCTGCTTGCCCAAGCTACCTGATACACTTCACCAGCTGTGGTCCGAAACAAATTTGCATTGCGAATGATGAACAGTGTTTCCTGCAGGATAGCAAGCCTTCTAGACACAGCCACCCTGCCAGGCAGCCAGTTGGTTTCAGAAACCTGCAGACCAGCGCACCTTCTCTGTCGTCCACAAAAGTCTCCAGGTGGCTGACAGGCCCTTATTGAACAAAGACGCGTCGTTTCCTGCTCCTTCTAGAGTTCCTATTGCAGCATCTATGCCTGCTCTCTGTGATCTGGACGTGCTGCAGCCCCTGTTGGTGTCTGAGACTACCGCCAAAATGTCATCGACAGCTCCAGATGTTGCGATCTTTCTCCGGAAAAAGTCAAGAGCTGCAAATGTGCTGTTGCGACACCGTTTTGTCCTCGGAGTCCGTTTTCTTGTCTTAACTTTAACCGTAATCACACCACGTCTATCCTTGAGGCTCAAACCTGACCCGAGAAGAGTACAGTTACTAGATGAATGGTGGCGCGTCGGTGAGCAGCTGAGCATTGCCCGATGACGAAATGTGTGTTGCTTCAGCTTTCAGCCGCGGTTCAATCTCGGTCATGCGCAGAAGGATTGCAATTTGCTCATGTCTCTGTGCTGGTTTCGGAGCGTTTCGTGAAGCGCCTGACTTGCGCAACTGCGGCAAATCCTTGAGACCTTCGCTGAGCAGCAGTTCACAACAATGAGCGACTTCGACAATGTGCTCAACACCGTGCTGGTCCCTTTGTCTAGTTCTGATCATAGCAAACGAGCTGCAGCTTCCGCAGCTGTCGCTATGCTCTTGACACAGGCTTCTCCAAACAGCAAGTTGTCATCCAAAGTCTTGCCGGCAATCACTCCTCTGCTGGACAGCGACGACTGCTTAATACAGGTACAGTTCATCGACTGATACTGTCGTCAAGTCCTGGCACCAACTAGCTCTGGTCCAGCAACAGAGTCAGTCAAAGCACTGTTGCGCAGAGAAATGCTTGCGCAGCCCTCATAGCTGTGGCAGAGTCAGAGGCAGAGCACCTGCAAGCTGGAGTGCAACAGTGGACTCAAGCGGTAAGTCTGTTGTTTTGCAGACCTGCAACAGCCTTCCGGCATGCACTGCAACAGCATGAGTTCTGCTGCAGCTGGAGACAGTGTCTGCAAAGTTAGCTAGTCCAGCCACAGAGACAGACCTGCGAATCACCTGTGCTGAAGTGTTGGGTGCTGTTGGCCATGCCAACCCTGAAGCTGCACAGGCAGTGCTCAATCAACAAGGTGCGCACATGCAGTCTTTCACAGCTGCAATGAATGCAAGGCACGCCCTGAAGGCCAGTATACTGACCTGTCAAAGCACCTTCGCATACCTGCTGTATGACAAGATTTCAAAACAGCAAGCAGCAGTTTCATTTCTGCATCCTCCAATTTTCATCTTGCACCAAGTTGCATCTTGCACCAGTTGCTGTCGCACCTGCCATTGTGCAATCGTGTTGAATGGGACAGCATACTGCATCACCAAGTGACCAAACCCATGCCAATTTGCAAATTCAGTTCATGCCTTTTGTTGAGAATCATTCGCCTGGGCTGCATCACAACACACATGTGTTGAAGGTGTAGAGGCTCTCATCTCTGTTCTTGACCCTGAGCTAGATGCCACATTGCAAGAAGCTGGTGTTGACTCTGTTTGTAAGCTAGCAGCAGCACCTGAAAGCTGGCAGCAGCTAGTGCAACAGGTGACTGCTGCACTGATCCTTACTGGGTAACAGAACACATTGTGCGTGCCATAAAGATGGCATAGCCTAGCACTCTTGTATATGCTGCTGCATATAAAGTGCTGTAAACAGACTTTGCAGCAGTACATATACAGCAGCTGTAATAAATCTGCTTCTAATGGGCATTACCTCATCAAGCCCTCTGGCACTCACAGCTGCCATGTGCCACTGCCTTCGTGAATGGACTTCTCCTGATGCAGCTCTGCATGTTCACCTATCATACACATGCAAACTCCCTGATGACATGCAGGGTGTGCTGCACACAGTAGCACATCTGTTGCATTGGTGCCCCATAGTTTCATAGTATCATGCAGATGCAAGTCAGTACCATGCAGATACAAGATAGTATCATGCAAATACAACATAGTATCATGCAGAAACAAGATACTATCATGCAGACACATTCAGATGCAAACAGCCCACAGTGATATGCAGGGTGTGCTGCCAGCGGTGGCAAAAGTGCTGCATTCCCATCACAACGAAGTTTGTGTTAGAGCTCTGCTGGTGTTGGGTATGCTGGTGGGCAGCAGCCAAGAGAATCAAACTAAGCTAGCAAACATCGACAGCGCGCTATCAAGACTCCTGGTCCTTAGGCTGCAACAAGATGATGAGGATAGCAAACATATAGCTGATGGCATTGTTGCTGCCATGGTGAACTTTCTAACCATTGCAGGCAGTAGCACCCTGCACCTGTTTTGTGAGAAAGTTATGGTACGCTGAATCGACACATGCGCAGTTTGCTGCACAGCAACCTGCAAGTTCAGCTGTTGCTGAAGCAGGCATGCAGGCAGCTGCTCAATAGAAGTGGTCTGATGGAGCTGTTTCCCATTTACTGTCTGCTCAAGTAGATCTGTGTGACCACTCAGCGGCTGTGTATGCCTTGATGTTTGGTTGCTTACCCTTGCTGTGTCCTGCAGTTGAAGAACCCAGGCTGCAAGCAACAGCTCACAGCTGCACTCAGAGCGCAATCTAGGCCTGCTTCAGAGACAGATAAGAGCAGCCAGTTTCTCTGACACATCCGATGGTAGTCTGTGTTACAACACATTACCGACCGTACATCTAGTCATATATGTTTGCAAGTCTGCATGGTGGTTATGGAATACAGTGGGGTCTCCTGTTCTGAGCCGTATCCTATGCTTTGTCCTTTTGGTTGCTTAAGTGCAAAATGTTGAGTTATGCTTTGCTTCAAGAGAGAAGCCTTGCCCAAGCATGCCCAGACATCTTCGACATTGGTCCAGCTGTGACTGTAAGCTGGCACATACTTAGGAGATGGTTATGCACGCAAGTGTTTACGATATCGCAGCATATATACAGTAAGAATTGACAGACCAGTCTAGTAGGCATTTTATTTGCGAGTGCGTTGCCTGCCATGTGCATTTTGTATGCATGCGCGACTTGATTGAGTGCAAGATAGTACCGAAGGGTGAAGAAACGTGCACATGCGCAACCTTTCATGAACAGCACTGTCTGTTCAAGCACCGAAAGAAAAGTGAGCAGTTGCTAGCACTGTTGTATTGCAACGTGCTTGTCACTGTATGTGGTGTTCATCATCATTCATCGCGCTGAGGTGTCTTGGAAATTCTAAGGTGGCTCTCGACAAAGTCAGAAAGCTGTTATTGCCCTAAGCGTTACCCTAGGCATTTGCCCCTTTGCAATGCGACCTTTCTGTGCTAGTCAAGTTACAGGCAGATTCTTCACCTTTGCGCCCAGACAGAGGACGCAAGCACATACAGAAAGCCAGAAACAGCAGCTCCAGCGCGCCGGTCACGAGCCTGTCTGCCTTGTGCCTGGTTCTGTGGACAAGTACCTGCAGGTGCCTGAATGCACTCTTCAACAGACCCTCGACACACATTCTGAGGGCTTTTTACTTTGCTGATATAGGTATAACCACTGACGCAACCTCCAATATCAGCTCTACATGCGTTGTGCTTGCGCTCGTGGCCGGCCGGAAGGACTGTCAGCCTCGCCCTAACAGTCAGTAACAGACGCCATTATCATTGTCCCAGCAGCTTCTCAGTCAGCGACTTTAGTCTCCATGACTGTAAAATAGCCTCCGAGATGCATTTCAATGCATTGCGCAGCCTACCACAACCTTGCTTGACTGCATACTGTATCAGATGCAATACCCCTATGATCCAGGCACTTTACCAAGCTCTGCAAATTAGTGTATCCTTGGGAAAGTGTATCTGAGATCCAATCTATCAAGGAAAGTCAGAAAGTGTATCTGAGATTCAAAAAGTCAGAAAGTGCAGGCGTCACCACAGCATGGCGCAAATGACTCATCCATGACGCAGATATGCAATGCTGATGGAACCTTACCAAGTCCCGGTCTTGCTTGCGGTCTGAGACCATCTGTGAGTTCATTGCTGCGCAACTTATAGGTCACTGCTTGGTGCTTGAACGGGTCCGGTGTCCGACCTTCGAACATCAACTTGGCTTGTGCCAGATACACATTGTTTCCGGATTCGGCTTGCATTATGCCAGCTTTAGTTGCACCACCAAGACATTGCATCCCAGATATCACCCGCAAAGTGAACAACGAGACAGACGCACTTGTTGAGGACCTGCAGCCGTTTGCATGCGGCCTGACGGGAAGGTCGGTCGAGGTTTTAGAACCTCAGAGCTGTGAAGTGCAAGGCGTTTTCCCTGATTGGCTTCAAGGACAACTGTACCGGAATGGACCAGGCGTCTGGGACGTCGAGACTAAGTCTGGAGAAACCTTTTCTTTGGTTCACTGGTAAAGCGTGACAGTTGTTAAACTGCAACCTCACAAGACCTTTCAAGTGATGAGTTGGAACATGACCAGGCCTGGGTAGCTCTGCACAAAGTCTCGACTTAAGCCTGATGCCATGAAAACAACAATGGACAGCACCTGTCAACACATGGCACAGTGGGGATATAGCAGTTGCTACCTAAAAGTACTCGGTGTATGCAGGTTTGATGGATTGACAGTGATGCACAAATTTGACATCAAAGCAGGATGTGTCACATACCGAAATCGACATCTGGTCAAAGAGATGGAAAACTACATTAGGGAATACAACCGACCACCCAATCTAACAGCATATGATGACCCATGTGGGAGTTTCATGGGCAGAGCTTTTTCCACCTTTGTACAAGCAGGTAAGTTGCAGACGCAACACCTTTGTGAGAAAAGAAACGAAAGAAAAAAGAAAGTCAGACAACCCCACATTTGAAGTATAGCAGGCCTTTCGATAGGGTGTTGCAAGATAAAACAGATGAGCAAACATTGGCTGCTTTGACATCATTACGGCCATCGAAAGTGGCAGCCATGGCGCACATGTTTTGTTGCATGTTCTACCCAACATACGCAACTTACTTTCATGCCCATCTCACCTTCCTTTAATGGCTTGCTTGAGCTGTGGTGTTAACGCTTCCCCAGCACGGGCTGTTCAGAAGCAAAGCTGCCCATGCAGGCTTTGCTCCAAGGCAGCTTGCTCAACACACACGCAGCATGACTGTTCTTCCTGTCGTGCTTGAGTCATCGTCTGGTCATGTGTTTGTTGTGCATGACTGTTGCTCCTGTCATGCTTGAGTCATGGGCTGGTCATGTGCCTGTTATGCATGACTGTTGTTCCTGTGGTGCAGCAACACAAGGCCTGCAGACCTTTGAGCATTACCAAGACCCTGAAACTGGCAAGGAAGGCAAAGTGAATGTTGGAGTGACCGTGGGCCAATACAGAGGCAACAAACTGGTCAGCGCCGCTGGGCATTACTGCTTCTCAGTTTGTGTTGCTGTTCATGCAACATGTAGTGCACAGGAGCATCAAACTGGTCACACTTCCTCGGTACCATTGCATTCTTGCATTGCATCTTTGCCTGTCGGTGCGGTCAGCCGAATAGTCCCTGATATTTGCAGTTCTGGCCAGTTACACAGGGCGCTGCAGCTGAACTGTAAGTCTTGGTGTCTGCTATACACAGCCCGTGCATGGCATGTTTCCAGGCCATGTGTTTCACCACTCAGGGCAACATCTACAGAGCAACTCGCTGGCTTGCGCTCACACCGCCACCTTGCTCAAAGTGTTCTGTCAACAGTGCTCAGTCATGCATGATATATCTTGCGCTGTTGGTTTACAGACACATACACTCTCTGCAAGAAGTAATGCAATGTTGACGCAGTATGTTGCTGTAGGTCTCCCGTACTGATGCTAATGTGCTGTATGAGCTGAACCCACAAGACATGGAAGTCATCCAGCAGATGAACTACTCAGCTGTCATCCCAGAAGTCCAGGTCAGCATCACTGCCTAATCCCGTAAGCAGCTTGCCAAAAGGCATAGACTTTCCTTTGCTTTTCTTTCCTCTTGTTTTAGACAAACATGCGCTATTCACGACCCTGGGTGACAAGTGAGCACACATCTGTGTTCTGCTAGCTCCTCCAGACGCCTTCTCTACGTTTTTCATCTTGTTACAGGCAAAAGTGTACAGCAATCCCAAAACAAGCATAGTATCTATGGCAATCACCGTGCAAGCAAACCAGTAAGCTAACACTTAGACACTACAGGTGCCAATGTACAGCAGCGCTAAAAACAGGCGCACAGTTTGAAAGAACCGACACCAACCTTTGCACAGCACTCCCAAGAACAAGCGCACACTTCAAAAGAGTAGACACCAGTTCTTCCCACCATGTGGAGTTTGCTGCTCATACAGGGCAACTTGGCCACCTCCCTATTTGAAAGCACAGACACCTTGTTTCCCCCAGCATTCCCAAAATCAAGCGCACAATTGAAAAAGTAGACACCCACGTTGTCCATTGTGTGATGCAGGGCAACTTTGCAACCTCCCATGTGGAGAGGGATGAGACAGCAGGCTTGACTTTCAACGTTGTCATGGACCTGACAGCTAGGGGGTGGGGCATGTACACCCTCTTCTGCGTGCCTGATGATGAGAGTGAAGAGCCGTATGTGGTGGCAAAGGTGCAGGATGAGCCATGCTACATCCACAGGTGTGTAGTCACAAGTGTGTAGTCACAGGTGTGTAGTCACAGGTGTGATAGTCAGAGAGGTTTGAGGGTCTACATGTGTGCTGCAACCCTTATGTTCAAGCAGTGCTGGCACTTTTGCTGTATATAGTCATCTGTGCTTTCATGCTTGCTTGCCTGACTGTCTGTATGTCTGTCTGCCTGTCTGTCTTACTGTCTGTCCGTCTCACTGTCCCATTTTCGCTCTGCCTCTGTGTCTCTGTTTGTTGAGCACCGCATTTCTTGTCTGTTCAAGATGTTTCTTTTACACCATCGGCAATCTTAAATCCCAGCATCTCCCGACCTGTCCTACCTGCTACATTTTTGTAACCCAATCTTTGCTGTGCCACAGTGTTGCTTCCACACAACATTACCTTGTCCCAATCCTTGGCCCCGACCTGCTGTGCTTACATCAGCTTGGTGACCAGCTTCCTGCTGCTGCTGCAGTTTTGCGGCCACAGAGCATTACATTTATCCTAATCTTCAGCTCTCATATGTTGTGTTTGCACCAGCTGGATGGCCAGTTTGCTGTTGCTGCAGTTTTGCAGCCACAGAGCATTACGTTATCCGAATTCTCAGCTCCGACATGCTGTGCCTGCACCAGCCTGATGATCAGCTTACTGTCGCTACAGTTTTGCAGCCACAGAGCGTTACATTTATCTCAATTCTTAGCCCCTAGATGCTGTGCCTGCACCACTTTTCGCTGTTGCTGCAGTTTTGCGGCCACAGAGTATTACATCATCCTGGTTCTTGCGCCCTGTGTGCTGAGCCTGCACCAGCTTGATGACCCGTGTTTGCTGTTGCTGCAGTTTTGCTGCCACAGAGCGTTACCTCATCCTGATTCTAGCGCCCTGCGTGCTGAGCCCCCTCAAGATGCTCATCAACAAGAGCCTCTTCAAGGACGTGCAATGGAAGCCTCAAAATGGGGTCAAGTTCTATGTCGTGGACAAGAAGAAGAATGGTCCCGGCCATGTGGCCACTTTCAGGTTGGACTCTTACATGGGCATACAAATTTTGACTGCACACACTCACTGAACTGAGCTGGTTGTCTGTTGGATCCCACTTGCCCCCCCCCAGGACACTATTTGTTTATGAAAACAGGGCCACACTGTGCTGCAAATCATTGTGACATTGTTAGTGTCTCCGTCATTCAGAGCCTGTGATGACCAAATATCAGCAAATCAATGCGTTCTTGATTGGACTGCTGTCTATTCATGATGCTTGGACTTGTTAGTATCTTCTTCTTCAATGGCAGAACCTGAACTTGGCAGCAGCAATTGGTCACACTCGCAGCAAGATCATGGACTATAAAGCATGCTGGGAGTCGCTCAACATTACACTTGCTTTTGCTTGCAGGCATGATGCCTTCTTCTACTTCCACAACATCAACGCATTCGAGTCTGGAGATGATCTCTGCATTGATCTGGCAGCTTACGAAGATAATCAGATCATTGTGCACCTCCACAGAGCAAACCTACTGTTCAACCTCCAACCTCATGCACCTGCAAATCCACGCAGGTCTGAATCTGCCCTTTTCTGTGGCTTTACTCACTCATTGCTTGTGCTCCCTTGCTCATGCTGTTTGCCTGTTGTCAATTATCCTTTGCCCATTGGGAATCCCCTTTGCCTATCGGTGATTTCCCTTTGCCCACTGGTAGCCTTCCTTTGCCTATTGATGATCTCCCTTTGCCCACTGGTAACCTTCCTTTGCCTGTTGGTGATCTCCCTTTGCCCACTTGTGATCTCCTTTTGCCTGTTTGCAGTTGGCTTGGGCCCTCGGCTTGTTGCCTTCACTCATTTACCTTTTTAGGCCTCTGTCAGTCATCTGTGGTCTTGTGTCAAGTGAATGTGCCCTTCCACCTGTTATGCTGGCCTCTGTGCCCATAACCCTTACCCTTCTGCCCATCAAACCTGCCCTTCAAGGCCGCCCATGTGGCAGCCAGCTCAGCCTCTCTTGCCCCTTCATCCCATCCCTTTCGCCCAATCCCCCTTTTGGATTTTGCACAAATGCCATGTGTCCATGCAAGCAACTGAGCACATGCAGCCTCTGTTGTGTGTGATATTGGTCCAAATTGTTCTGTAGCAGACACTCAGCCAGCTTCAGGCTATGCTGAACATACCATGGGGCAAGCAGTCAACCAATATAGCTAGCCTTAGCCTTCAATACAAGGCAAAATGACAACACATCTTAACAAGTCTCAACAGGTGTACAGCTTGGGCAGTTCGCAACACTTTGCCTCTACAGCACCTGCTCGTGCTCTTCCACAACTGCATGATGAACATGATGATGATTATGATGATGATGCAGAAGACTTTAAGATCTTGACATGGCAAGAGTCAGTTTGTATCATGTGCACAGTCAGTTAGGGTCCAACAGCATGCCACTGTTGCCCTAGGTATACACTGAGCAACATCTCCAGAGCCATAACAGCAGGAAAAGACAGCGTGGCAGAAGCCTCCAGCAGAGATCTGCTGTCTGATCCCCAGTGCTTTGAGCTGTTCACCATCAGTCCCCTGAACAAATGCAAGGCGTACAGATACTCGTATGGTACCTCATTGCAGGTGTGTCTGTGCATGCTTGCACCCTAGAGCGCTTTCCAGCTTCACCTTGCATAAGAATACTACCTACTTTCTTGTTCCAGATCCAAGCTGCTTGGCAGACACTACTTGCTTTGCATGCTTCATTTGGCTGGTCATGCATTGACCGTTTCTGCCTGCCTGTTTGCTTGGTCATGTGTCGACAGATACATTTCTGCCTGCCTGCCTGCCTGCCTGCCTGCCTGCCTGCCTGCCTGCCCGTCTGTCCTTGTCTGTCTGCCTGTCTGTCTGCCTGTCTGTCTGACTGTCTGCATACCCTCGAAGGCTGTGACTGATACCCCAGCGTCTGTGCCTTACCAGGCTGGTGACTGCTTCTACACAAGGTTGCTGAAGGTTGATGCTGAGTTGGGAACAAGTCAGGAGTGGAAGGAAGGGGGGACTTTCCCTGGGGAGCCCATCTTTGTGCCCCACCCTGAGGCATCTAAAGAGGACCAGGGGGTGCTGCTGTCTGTTGTTCTGGCAGGTAAACCAGTCACAACAAGACGGGCCAGCATCGCATGCATGTCCATGCAGGAGTTACTATATGTTCAAAGTTCCTGTCATGCTGCTATACTGTTGAGCACGTTTCCATGGGTTACACAGCTATGCTAACAACATGGGGTTTTCCACCAGATGGTGTTGTAAGCAAAGCTCTTGTCAGGAGCTGCAGCTGAATGGGACTGCGTCATTATCTTGGCCTCCATATCACTCTCTGCGTGTGTCTAAGCAGGCTTTGCAGGCCTGCTTGAGGGCATTTGATGATGTACATACATTTGCAAAAGCCAAGTGTGAATCCTGAATCTCAGACGCTACATTTTCACTCTGATCCTCTGGTTTTTTAGATTGTGAAAGCCTAGATCACAACATATATGCAGGTGCACAGAAGCGCAGCTTTTTGCTTGTGCTGGATGCTAGCAACATGCAAGAGGTTGCAAGGGCTTGGACTAAACATCCTGTTACACTTGGCTTCCATGGCAACTTCTTTGGCTTGGATGCCTTCAAGACAGCTGTATAGTACCATTCTGTGATGGTATTGGCATGGTCAGACCAAGCGTGTTAGCTCAATTGCCTTGTTTTGTGTGCGACTGGATGGATGCAGTCGGGACTGGCCTAGATGGGGGTGGGAGGTGCATCTGGATGACAAGCCTACACATCTCCTGGACCTAAAGTTGTCCATCTGTTTGCTGTGCTGCATTTGCTTTTGAGGTTGTAGAGTTGGCTACTGCATGCAATGATGCAGTGAAATATGTCTTGCTTGCTGCTTGTTAGCTTTTGTCAACAATTCAAGATGCTGTGTACCGGTATAAAATTTGTCATTGTGTTTGGAGCCCCTTTGTTGAAAGATGCACCTCTGCAGACTACACCACTTAGTCATTAGTCCGTGATGAAGATTGTTGCGTCATTGCCCATACCGTATTTGTCATTCAGAGCGCCAGCCACTGAGGCGGCGTATATACACGAGTCAGGCAGATTTAGGTTTTCACTCAATGTAATGCATTGTAAGGTTTCAAAGGAATGTGTTACATACCTAGGGTCTGGGACACATTTATTTAGGCTTTGCCATATTCCCAAAACACGGGGGTCGAGGTCGAGGAACCGGATGAAAAGTTCAGATCTGAAGCGCAACAGCCTTGGCAGGTGCCTGCAGTGCAGGCCGTTCAGGGAAGCGGCCAATATGCCAAACATTGAGTACACTGTCATGGCAACAGACTTTGCAGGCCACAGCTTTGAGCACACATACATACGATCAGCACCAGAGAATGTTTTCAAGGAACCCTTGAATCAGCCAATCGTCATGGCCTTCACCAGCAGCATAACGGACGCTTTGCGTCCTACCATCATGTCAGCTGCCCCTTGGGTTTGCGCAAGGTGTCGCCAAAAGCCGTCCCACTTCGCCACCCGAGTACTCTTGATGAAACCTACAGATCCACAGTACGAGATCCAAGTGGTGGACAGATCAATGCCTACCTGCAAACAAGGGGCTTGCGAAGTGTATGCAAGAGACAATGTCCGAGCAGCTCTGGCAGAATCAGAAGCTGGAGCAGACGTGATCTCCTATTGCAAAACTTGTGGAAGTCATAGTCATGCCAAGAAGTGTAGTCAGTGTAAAAGCGTTGCATACTGTAGTAAGGAATGCCAAAAGTATGATTGGCCAAGTCACAAAGCTGCTTGCAAAGTTCTAGCCTTGCGCATGAAGGTTCACTAGCAACTGTGTCCACTTCTATGGAACAGTGAGCTTGAATAGCACCGCAGCTTTCAGGGTCATGTCATGGTACTGAAGCTAGGCACCAGGCTTACTCGATCATTGTGCTACAGTGTACTACATCTAACACAAAGTGTCTGTTGCCCTGCCATTTCACTGGGCTCTGTAGGTCAGTGCAGCTTAGGGAACACTAATCTGAGATCCAATGTATCATAGATGATGGATTGTGTTGTAGGGTGTTTGCTGATGACCTGTCCGCAAATTACACTTAGTATTTGGCAGCCTCCTAAGACTTGTCCAGTGCATACTATGCTGTCAAGTATCCCAAATTTGTCATGACGCTATTTTATGAAAGTTCCACAGGATTTTGCGTGTGAGTCTGTGTGCCATTTACGACGTGGTCGTGCCACTTGTCCATCTAATTGGTGACCAGAAACGGTGTTATCGCACCCAATTGGTGTGCGACAGCTGTAAAGCGTTGCTGTTCAACCTAAAGTCTCACTACAATGCTCCACTTCAGCCAACACCAGCTGCTCTAGTCTACTCAACAAACTAGTTTCTTTGCTGTATTGAAAGTGTCTCTCATGTGGTTTTGACTCCGTCTGGTACTCTACCATGTGCACAGGCAGAAGCAGACGAGAAGTGCTGGCAATTGCAGCTCCTTGCCATTTTTCAATATTGTGGATGCTGGGAGCCTCAAATCTCACTTGAATGCCTTCCCGTCTGCAGACCTGTATTGCAATACATGTTGAGCTGTGACTCACAATTCATTGCTCCTGCTTATGCTTTGTCAATGTATGCTATGTGCAACATGTCCCTGCTGATGCTTAAAATGAAATGTATTGTTCCTGTGCAAGACTTGTCAGATGTAAGGGCTCTGTCACCTGTTTTGAGGCAGAAGCTAAAGCTCAATCAATTTTGGTTTTCAGTGCAAGCAATGCAACATGTGCCTTAGAAGCCCACCTCCAAAACAACACCTCGAACAGTACCCATCAGAACGCCCTCCTCTGCAGTATACACGGTGTCGTCCACAACAGCAAAGAAGTTGGTCTGTGTGCCTTCCAAAACCAGCCCTTGCTCGGTCACAAGAAGTATCTGCAAGCAGGCATGCATCACACAAATGAGTATGAGACACAACAGCATAGCAGAGCCCACTCCAGTGAAGCTTAAGGCACAACAAGCTTTTGCTTCACAGCTTGTTGTTGACCAGCAGTCCAAGAGACAGCACGGGCAAGCCTAGACACAAGCACATCAGAACGTCACAGCACAGCACTGCGCAGCACAGCCCAGCTCAGCCTGATATGCAGCAGAGCAGAGCAATGCATCTGTCCTGAGATGGCATGTCTGCATTGTACAGTACATCACACAATGAGTATGTGTATGTAAAACATGGTAACTAAAGATGCGGTCCTCCTCAATGTCAGCAGCAGACCCTTCACTTGCATCCTTGACAGCACAGCACAGCACAGCACAGCACAGCACAGCACAGCACAGCACAGCACAGCACAGCACAGCACAGCACAGCACAGCACAGCACAGCACAGCACCGCACAGCACAGCACAGCACAGCACAGCACAGCACCGCACCGCACCGCACCTACCTCATTCACATCAGAGGATTTGTCTTTCTCCAAAGCCTGTCGGGTACGCACCCACTCACTGTCCTTAGCTGTGGCATTTTTCCTGGGAGCTCCTCTGGCCTGCAATATCGCCGTGAACACATGTTTGAGTATGCAGTGGAACCAGAAGGTTTTTTGTTTTGTTATCTTGATCTGAGGTTTGATAGTTCTTGGATCTATTCACTCTACATAGTACATTGTAAAACCACAGAACTCAAGTGCAACTAACAGAAAACATTCTGATTGTAGTACTTACTGCTTGTACTTACAGCTTGTACCGGCAGCTTGTACAAACAGTAGACATCTTTTCGGTGGGCTTAATGCTTTTGCCCCTTCTTTCGATATTGCCAACTGCTAGCATGTACACTGACAGGGTCTACACTGGACAGGTGCCAATTAAAGGCTCCGAATGACATGCCTGCCTGCCTACTTATATAATATCGCCTACTTTTGGACTCAAACTGATGCCTCACAAGGGACAAAGTGTGAGTCTGCTGAGTACATTCATGCTGATCATGGCATCCTTCACAATATTCAGTAGCAGGTGGGGAGTCATTAGCACTGCGTGCAATTCTTCAAGTGCAACAAATCAATCAAGTGCCAACAGCTGAGTGCATGAAGCTTCACAGATGTTGCATTCTGAGACTGTCAACACTGTTGTAGAAGTGGGCCTTACAGGGATGCACAAGACAGGCTGTTCTGAAGAGACAGGCCTTGTCTTGTCTGTACCTAGCTCATCATGAGTCGGAAAGCACCGAAGTTTTGGTTTTCGTTTTTTGCACAAGCATGAAGCTGTAAGACTTTACCTGCACTTTGACAGGAGGTTGCGGTCGGTCTGGCAGAGCCGCAACATGACTTTGAATGACACTGTGCCCAGATTCCCAAGAGATGAGTACCGTCAGCTTCAGCTCACCCTGCATAACACTTCTGTTTGGACGTAGTCAATACTGCATATTGGATATGTGTCGGATATGTTTGGTCCTTGTTATGGCTTTGCAGAGCTGTCCAGTGACATGTGTGCATCATTTGCGTTACACGCATGCATATGCAGGGTGAAATCAACGTGCCTAGCAAGATTAAAATTTTGAGTGTGTGCAGATCTTGGTTTGCAGTAACTTTACATGCACAATGGCACAGAGAACAGAAGCTCAAGATAGGAGGAATGCAGTGTGGACATGCAAGATGACATGTGACGCATGCATGTGAACCTCATGCTGTGGTGAATCTTGCCGGAATGCTTGGACTGCGGCAGCCAAAGAGGCTATCACACGTGGCCGCAGATGGGCGGCATCAGAAAGTTTCTTCAGCTCCTCTGAGGGATCCTGGCCACCTGCCTGTTTCCAAAAAAGCCGTTTTTGACAAGCACTTCAAGCATGTTCCAGCATGTTGATGCAACAGAATGGTGCACGGTCACGCAAGAGAGATCAGCAAACATGCACAAGTCAGCATTGTTTGCTTTGTAGGCATTGCTGACATGCTGCAGTAGCAATAGCGCCACTGAAAGAAACCAAAAAGATGCAGCAACATTAAAGTGTGGTGCAAGGACGAACTGTACCTTGGCATCATTTTCAAGCATTTGCTGGCATGATGAGGCAAGTCTCTTGATGTGTGCATCTAATTCAAACACAGCGTCGCGATTTACAGTCCTGGCTGTTGTGTATGCGCCTGCATAGGTTCCAGCACTCCTGCTTATTGCACGCCTGTAGGGCAGGCGTCGACCACGCAAATGAACTGTGTACCTCGAGGAGCTGCCTTGAGCCAGGAGTCTGCGGGCGACGTGCATGGGATCGGAGTGGTGTCCTTCACCAGCGCGTACTTCGGAGGTTGCATGGCGCTAGAGATGACTGATCTCACGACGGCGACGCGCCCAGACAGTCGCGGAAGCAGGACAAATTTGCACGCATTTGCACAGCTGAATCCAGCTGATCCTCCACGGTGCAGCATGGCAGGCACTCACACGTAGAGCGCATGTTGCTCCATGTTAAAACAAGAAAGGCTCTGAAACCAAATTTAGCCTTTCAACATCAGTCAAATTCTGTGGCTGATAATGCTTTGCCAGCTTTACATTGGCACTCAACTTGCATCTACCTAAGTTTTCTCCCGGTGCTGAACACTGTATTTACACTACTCTGGCAAGGTGTTACTACATGTGCAACACCAAGACATGTACATCCTAAGGATAAGGCTTGACTAATTAGCTTATAAGTGACAAAGATGTGTTTCACTGCAAAAAATACACAGTCATGCCAGCAGCACCCAGGAATGCAGCAATGCAGCCAGACACCAAACCAACAAGCTCAGCAGCGTCCTTGCGGTACACCAGTTTGTCTAACACCTTTTCTGCCTTCTCAAGGGCAACCAACGCAGCCTCAAGGTCTGACTCAGCAGACTCAGCCCTGTGAGTGACCTCTCTCAGAGCAGCCTGAGTTTCTGCCAGGTCACTCCTCAGTGAATCTGCTTCATGCTGACCTGGCGGCACGTCTCTAGATTCCTGTAGCATGGCAGCTTTTGAGCATTGTGAAGCAGCACACCATGGAGTCTGTTGGCAGGTGCAGTTGTACTCAGGGCATACTTCTGATAGCAACATATGAACGCATATCATGCTGGAGGCAGTATTTGCCAAAGACACTGCTGGATATACAGCATAATTCAGTGCTAGGGCAAAGCTTGCTGCAAGGGCTGTGTTGAAGTGCATGGTTGGCGTCAATCACCCCATGCACTACTGGACTGCTGCAACTCTGTTTTGTGAGTACTCTTACCACAGTCTGACAGTCGGCAAGGTAGGTATGGCACACAGACAAAAGGACAACAAGAAAAGAATGACAACTGGTGTGAGGGTATGGTATATTCACTTGAAACACACGCATCAAGTAACAGGAGACGCAGGTACATGCTTTGATCTAGTTATGATCCCATACAACAGATTTACCTTTAAGCTCCGAGCCAAATCCCCAACAGCTCCAAGTCGACTTCTGTTTCTGCTGCCATTTGCAACATGACCTGCCCCATCCTCTCCCTCTTCTTCACTACTTTGATCAGACAAGTTAGGCCTGCTGCTGCTGCTGCTGTTGTCTTCATCAGACTTGTCAAAGTATCCATTCACATGCATAACAGCATGGTCATTGCTGGCGTTTTCAGTCTCCTGTGCTGACTGGGACTCTGGGCTGGATGGCCGAGACTGTGGGGGACTGAGCTCTGGGTCAAGCTGGTCTGAGAAAGCCTCTGGGTGACTCTCAGGCTTGGCCACCGCCGGCCGCAGCTGTGGCTGCTGCTGAGTTGAGTCAAAGCCGAGTTCACAGCTTGAGCCTCTGCTGCTCTTCATGAACTGTGCCTCCAGGGTTGATGGCCTTACGCCTTTCTGTGAAACATCACTTCTGTCAGCAGCAAGGCTTGAGAGCTTTGATGCTGATGCTGCTGTGGCAGGAGAAGAATGACGGTGAGACCTGGACTCTGAGTCTGAGGGTGTGTACAGAGAGTGCTGAGGCAGGCTGGGCTGTGGCTGAAGAGGAGTGATGGGAGAGTCTTCAGCAGCCAAGGCATCATGCTGTGGGTTGTCTTCAGCAGATGTGGCCGTGTGCTGTGGCTTCTTCTCAGCAGGAGGACCAGCTGGTTTCACACCTGCAGCAGTGGTGGAGTCAGCCGGCACCTGGGCAGACCTGAGCTGCTTGCCTTGGCTCAGGATGCTGTTCCCGCCTGCAAGCAAAGTGATTGCAATGGCATGTTGTGACAAAGTTTTGCGGTTGTGGCGCAGGGACAGTGTGCATGTCTGCGGGTGTTTGCAAGGCAGGTGCAAGGAGTTGCAAGCAGTTGATGCGTACCAGAATGCAGAGAGCATTGACTAAGTCTACGCTTCAAATTGCATGCTAGCCATTCACATGCAGTGTCATTTATGTGTGCATGCATTGGATGCAACAGAATCCTTTGCAGCCAGTGAACTGTGTCTATGGCAGGCACCATACTGATGCTCAGGAAGGGGATTCTCACCTTGAGAGGCCTCATCAAAGGAGGGGCTGCATGCCTCGTTGAGCTGAGCAGTCAAGAGAGCAATCTGATGTGCTTTCTGACCCAACACAATTGTGCGCTCGCCCAGCTGCTGCTGCAGCTGCTTCTGAGCATCTGCCATGCCAGCTATCTCAGTCTGAGCCTTGCTCAGCTGAGTCTTGAGCTCTGAGGCACTGAGTGCTGCCTCAGCTGCTGAGGTCTTTTCAGCTGCCAGCTGTCGCTGACTCTGAGCATTGTCAGATTGCAGCTGAGATACTTGCACCTGAGCTTGACTCAGCTGCTCAGTGAGGCTCTGGACTTGCTCTGTCTGCTGCTCAAGCTGATGCTGATCCTTCGCTTCTTGCAGCTGCTGCTCTGATGCTGTTCTGGCATCAGTCTGGGATTTTAGCTCGGTCCCCAGGATTTGCAGCTGTGTCTCTTGTTCTGCTAGCAGCTCCTGGTGCTCTTCTTGCTTGTTCTGCAGCATCTGCACCTGCAAACCCAGTGCATATCTTTGTTGACTTCACCACATGCGGGCAATGATACTAAGCGCGGAAGACGTGTGTAGCACAAATCTGGGAAACGGCAGGCTGACAGTCTTATGCATGCACTACAGATGGCCTGCTGGACTTCATCACGAATGTCACTGACAGCAGCAGAGCAATGGGACATGTCCTGTGAATCATGACGCAGCAACAGACATATGCGCACAAAACATATAGTTTCACTCCTTGTGCTAGGCAATTGTGCATGTCAAAGTTGCTGAAGCTGTCAGGACTACAGAAACAGCGCTATCTTCTGGACAAGTGGCTGTTTCATACTGTAACTGTACAAGTCAGAAATGCCTGCAGACTGCTATGAGGCGTTTCACTTTAAACATATGTCTCAGGTAAGACAGCTCACAAAGGCGACACTGCTGCTGAGTTACCTCTGTTTGCAAGGACTCTTTCTGCTCCTGAGCGTTTGCCGTCAAAGCCTGCAATCCCTTTACTTCTTCCTGCCAAGCACCTTGGTCCTCCTTGTGCTTGGCACTCTCTGCTTTGAGCTGAGCGCGCAGACCTGCCTCAGCCTCTGCTCTAGAAGCTGACTCAGCAGCTGCCTTGGCAGCTTGCTCACTCAGCTGAGCCTTGAGCTCGGCAACTTCTGCCTTCTGCTCAGCTGAGAGCTCGCGACTCACCGCTAGCTCTTCTTCAAGCTGACTGCTCCTTTGCTTGGCATCAGCCATGCTGGCATTACTATCAGTAAGTGAGCTGCACAGCTGACTGATCCTATTCTCTTGACTGGCAGCTGTGATCTGGGCTTCTGCAAGCTGCTCTTGTAGGTGTGTGTTGCTGGCAGCAAAGCGTGAGGCTGTGCTTTCTTGACGGGTGAGCTGTGCATTTGTCTCTGTCTGACGCTGAGCTGATCTGTCATAGCTGACCTGGACTTTAGTCAGCTCACCTTGCAGCTCCAGAATCTGAGCCGCCTGTCTGGCAACCTCATACTCACTCTTGCTGACCTGTGCACGTAGCTGTGACTCCAATGACACGGCAAGGGAGGGAACAGCATCTTGGGACTTACTCTGGAGCTGCTGCTGGCTGTCATGAATCTGCTGCTGCAGGTCAGAGACTGCATGACCTGACATCTCCACCTGCAACACAACAAAACACCCTCTGACTGGTGTTGCAACTCTGTAGACAACGATAGATGCTGTCTGACTAGTTGTCAAGTGTGTTGTAAGCATCACAACAAGATCAATTGTGGCAGCCATGTCTGGAGGTACGTGCAACCAGACAGCACATGACCGGTTGGTGCACATGGCAGCATGTCATGTGGTGTGTGCAATTCAAATATCACATCATCACTGAACCTGCTGGCCATCTCATCATCTGTGCACACAGTACTTTTGTGGTTGAAATCTTGAGATCGGGCTGCATGCAAATGCAGCACACTCTTGTGCAGTCACAGAGTCTGTGCACTTGCCTGCAGCTGCAGGCGAGCGTTGTCTGCCTGTAGGCTGTCCACATGGCTTGCAATTCTGTCAGACTCAGATTCCCTGGGAGAGCCAGGCCTGCTGTCAGAGTCGTGCCTGCCTGCTGAGTCAGCTTCCAGAAGTTCCACCTGAGCTCGCAGATGCTGAATCTGCAGGAGTCAAATCGTCTGACCATTGTAACATTGGAGCACAGATCGCTAAGCTGCATGCATGCTGGCGATTTTTCACTTTTGGGCAACACATATTGGCACATACGTTTTCATCAAGTAGGCTGCAGGAAATCAGATTCTAGCAGCAAGTGTGGACATACATATGAACATGCCTGACCGCTTGTACATGCTGGGGGGCGCCTGTTATGGACACACGCACATAAGATGACAATGAAAAAGGTAAGAGTATCATAAATACAAGTATAGATGGTCACAGAACTGCCTCTTGCCTCAATGTCGCGTGTAGCCTTCTCTGCACCAAGCTGATTACGCTGCACAATAATCTTCTCAAGCTGACTTCTAAGTTGTACATCCATGTCTTCCAGCCTGCCAATTTTAGACAAAGCTGCCTGCAAAACTGAGCAGCATTCAAGCAGAATGTGACTGACTCTGTCTTGTTGAACAGATCTAAGAGGCTACTTGCCTCTAGTCTGCCTTCAGCTGTAGGGGACTCAGCCAGCATTTCGTTCAGTGAAGTCACTTTTGGTGACAACATTGCTTCCATATCCTCAACAAGCTTGCTCGGCGTTGAGTTCAATTCAAGATGATCCGCTGAACCGGTCACTGCCTGCAGCTGCAATTTTTTAACAAGAATCGGCCCAGCATACAAGAGACCTTGCAGCTGCGCACGGTCACCTTTAGGTCGTGGGCAGGCATTTGTTGTAAAAGCCTCCGAGACTTCGGCTAGTGAGTCTGGCCGTTTTGCCGTGCTGATCAGCAGAGCAGCTCCTGTCAGCGCGATTCGAACAGGACTGTGTTTTAGTGGCGGCAGTGCCCCTCCGGCAGCTCTGATCAACGTAACGTTGTAACGCTGCCCAAGACTTTAGGAACCCAGCAGGTGCATCATCGATGCCAGATGGTTACCAACTGTCTCCGACAATTCGAGTTGCTGCGACAGGGTACAAGGCATCGACGAGGGTGCTTGGCGGACGATATGGCGGGATACGCTGTTCCAAAGCATTGGCCTTGGTCAATTACTTTAGGTTTAAAATAAATCCCTACACCCTCGCCTCCTTGCAATTGTATCACCTCTAGAGATTTTGCTAAAACATCAGCCTAGAATTATGACTCTCATGACAGGGCATGTCTTAAACACTTGAGCGGGGGCCATCGTGGTCAGAGCTGCCAGCAGGCACTTGCTGCTGAGCTTCATGGTGTCTATTTTGCAGGCTCCCTTGTGTCTATGTATACAAATGTCTCCGATACTCCCTGCAGCCTGCAAGTTGCCCTTTCGACTCAAATGTTATGAGACATTGTAAGCCACAGGCACAGTATGTGCGCACACATTCAAACACACAGATTAGGCGATGACTATGCAGCACTGCAGTACTGGTTATGACACATGTCATGAAGGGCCTGCCCTATTCAGGCCAGCCCAACCAAAAAATTGCAACTATCACAGACAGCTGCACCTACTATAGCCTGTAAGGGAAAACCATAGGAGTCAAGGTTTTGCTGCTGGACTGGGCAGAAGCATGGCTTATGAAGGTGAGATTGATACGCCCTGATACATTGGACAACCAAAAGTTTCCACCAAACGCCATAAGTGCATTGCATGTAACAAATGGCTATACATGGCGATTTGAGCAGCACTGCTGCAAATTGGTATAACAGTGTGTCAAGGTGAGATCAGATTATCCATGACACCAGCTTGGCAGGAGCTCATGACTGGATCTCGGATGATTTGAAGGAGCTAGAGGCCAGCAAGCAGCAATAAAGTGGCACGGCCTAAGTGTCACATCACCAGGATCTTGTGTGGTTGATCTTCTCACTGTGAGTTTGATGTCAAGCAATATACATGCACTGACTTTCTGCCTCTGACATCGACACAGGGCCTCATACACTTGCAGAGGCTATACGACTGCACAGGCTGTTCTAACACAAGCTTGTCCAGGCAGCAGGCTTTTGGTGATCCCATTGCATGGCGTAGTGTTGCATGAAGTCCATAACAAACAGGACACCTGTCTCATCTTGCCAAAACCTTGGACTAACAGAAGGTGAGCTACAGTACTGCATGCAGCGCCTAAGTCCGTACTGTGTCTCCAACCTTAGATTGCCTTTATCTTGCTGTCACTTCCAGCGTTGAGCTGCCATTTTTGCGGTGGCTTGTCGCGCTTACGGATCCGTGCTAAGCAGAGTATGCTGCTTGACTGACCTGTGCTCATAAAGACCATTCACGGCAGACGGATTTGCGCTTGCAAAAGAGAAAGTCTTGATTAGAGACCTGTCATCTGTCCCCAATAGATGGGGATGCCATCCGAGTCTTACTACATTAAGTACGCAAGACTGAATGTAAATGTGATCCCTGTTGTGGGTTGAACCCCGAAACCACAAAAAGACTAACTGCTATCCTTTCGTGCTTCACTAGAACCGTATCATCAAGCCCACGCGGGCCTGGTTCCGGCCATACGCTTGTTCGATCTGCTTCTTATTACCTGTCTGCGTAGTTGCATTTCGGCCTCTTTGAGTTGTCAGGAGTGACTACTTGCACCCGGCGCTGCCCAACCCTATAACAACGGTATTTATCTGCACATAACTGCCGTGCAAAAGCATCGGCAAGTCTTCCGGAGCTTGCTACAACACCAGCGGGTCCACGTCTTGCCCGCAACCAACTTCCTGCTGGTGTTTGCAGGGCCCCGGCAACATGGCACACACTCCTGTTGTAGACCGTGGCAGCATCTGCAGTACCGTGCCAACAAGTAAGTCCCGAACTGCACGTACATGAATGCTTTGCATCTTGAAGGTCAACGTCGTGAGGTTTGTACCAGCTCTGCACTGTGCGCGTCGAGTGCCGTTTATCTGGGTAGTAGGGCTGCTCGTGTGTCGTACTAGTTGCTGACATCCGCCGCCCGAACCCTGCAGAAGGCGTCGCAAAACGTGCTGGTCCGCATCAGACCACACCCTTCACGTCCAAGACACCGCTTGTGCACAATCTGCGGGGCAAGCAACACGGTGAGAAGCACACGTCAGCCGATCAGGACATGACCTTATCTTCGGCTTTGTGCTGGCTTGTGCAAGGGTTGCCCCAGCGTGAGCCCAGTATTGACATTGCTCTGCCATGCTGCAGCTGGCAGGACGGAGCTTCGTTTCCAGACTACAGCAGCTGTTTCCACAGTTGAAGCACCCAATGCTGCAACAAGTAAGGCACCCCCAGCTTCTGTTGGGGGAGGACAGACTCCAAAAGCTCTCGGCTACACCATGCCAGGCAAGGCCTGGAACCCATGTCTCAGTTCATCTTGCACCTGGCGTATGCCTGTGCTTACTAAGTTCCACTAAGCTCTCACCTCGTACTCAGTGATACTCTCGTTCGTGACTTGTGTGCGAGCTACCCTACCCTGACATATAGTGCACTGATGCTTGAGCTTGCAGCCTTCCTATCTGCAATATGGTTGGCTGCAGGTGAGTTTGAAGAGCATGCCAATTGCTGGATGGGATGGCCAGACAGCGGCTACCTCTGGAGGGACGATGCTAAGCCAGCTCAGGAACAATATGCTGAAATAGCCAAAGCTATCTCCCAGTTTGAGCCTGTTGTCATGATGGCCAACCCAGAGGTGAGTCCTCTTCTGCAACTGATCATTGTCATGTGGGGAATGTGTCGTGTCATGCACCAGCAACTGCAGCAGCTTTTCATGCACCTTTTGCAAGGCTTGCTGTATTTCAAGCCTATGTTCATTATTCAGTGACTGCAATTCTATGCAAACAACATGACGCAGGCACGTCTTGATGTACACTGCATTTGCAGCATGTTAAACACTCATGGCAGCAGGTTTTAACGCGGATGACTGTGCGTGTCATGCAATAAGTGCACTGACAACCTGGGCACCCTGGTATAACACTTGGCTTCTCATTAAATTGACTTCGAAACGTGTTGTCTTTTCTTTTTTTGGTCTTTTCTGGCACACTAACAGGCTTTCTACTGATGCAGTCTGCTGCCGGAGCCAGGGCAGCTTTTGAGGATGCACCAAATGTGACTGTTGTGGAGATCCCCATCAATGATGGTTGGGCACGTGACTGGGGTCCCTCAGTAAGTCCACCCCCCCCCCCCCCTGCAGCAGCAGTGCATCTTCCAGGCTTTCATCCTAGGGCTGTGCTTGCTACAATCTAGTCTACCATTAGATTAAGACATGTATAGGCTTAGCTTGTAGAGGCTGTCCTTCAAACATGCAAAATCTTACTTAGCAACCTGCGCCTTGCTTGCTTCACTTGTTCGTGATCTTTTGTCTTTGGCCGGCAGTTTGATTTTGATATTGAAGAATTGTTCCTCCATTTCGCCCGACTCGTTTTTCAACTTTCACTCGCTGATGCTTGTGCTTTGCTCACAGCTTTTCCACTCAGGTCATATGCGCGTGTGCAGTTCCAGCTGCTGCTTTTGTCAGAGGGCTAGCAGAACCCATGTGACTGACTACACACTGACATCTGTGATGTCTGTCTGCAGTGTGTGGTGAAGGATGACAAGGCCACAGGCAAGCGTGTGGTTGCTGGCACCCACTGGGACTTTGACAGTTACGGCGGCACCATCAAGAAGCAGCTTGGCATGCCCACTCAGGCAAGTCACCCTGACAGTGTCATCAGCAACTTCAGTTGCAAGTCTGCATTACAAACATGTGTTTCTTCAAACAAACTTGGTATACCTGTTCTGACATGTACCTGTTCTGGCATGTTCTCCACAGCAGCAGATGCAACCACCCAGCAAGCTGCATGTGCTTGTGCTTAAGCAGGCATCAATAAAGAGCAGAGTTGTTTCTTGACAATTTTGACACAGTATGCAAGAGCATTGCTGTACTTTGGATGTCTGCCAAAGCCTAGTCTGTGCTTGTTGCTTTGGGAGAAAGGCAACGTTTTGTTAGCGCTTGGCAGACAGCTATTGACATGCTAGTCTGTATGTCTGTGTTGCTCTGAAGGACAGTGGTGTTGTGCTGACAGTTGTTTTATTTATTTATTTTTTTTTGGGGGGATTTTCTTTATTTTTTTAATCTTCTTTTTGAATTATTAAACAAGAATTGTCCTGATGCAGGTTCCAGATTGGACCAAGGACAACGCAGCAGGGCGCAAGATTCTGCAGCACCATGACCTGGAGGTGTTTGAGTCCCCCCTGCACCTGGAGGGGGGGTCCATCCACAGTGACGGCCAAGGGTAAGTACTGAGCAACGTGCCCTAATTTGCACCTCCTCATTGTCTTGCTGCCTATCTGCTTGCCTCAGCGCCCCTCAACTT
>JAABUP010001825.1_pt1 | contig 43517 bp, 46 predicted proteins | sample 5559201 | NCBI WGS metagenome assembly JAABUP01 (sample SAMN10711887, study PRJNA513373) | rock metagenome | isolation source: Antarctica rocks | place: Antarctica
GCCACTGAGAGGCGTAGCGCCGTCGTGGTCGACGCCAAATCCCTGAGCAGCGTCGCCGGTGTTGTTCGCCTCCTTGCGACGTTGGCGGCGAAAGAAGGCCTCGCCCCGCCGCTGCCACGCCTCCTTGACGCTCGGATCTGCCTTTGCCTTCTCGATCGCGTCGAGCAAGATGCCGGCGAGCAACTCGGCACCGAGAACGTCAGCTCCGGTCGCCGCAACGAGTTCGCCGAGTTGGGTGGTGCGCTTGGACCGGAGCAGCTTCTGCCTCTCCCCGAGGGCTTTCAGCTCGGCGTCGATGTCGCGCGGCTTGCGCATTATTTCTCCTCCTCGTCGATGACGGCGTAGGCTTCGTTCCGCCTCGGCACTTCCCTGGGCCAGCGTATCGCGTCTCCCATGAGCGTGAAGCAGCCGAGCGACGACCTGGTACAGACGATATCGTGGCGCACTGGCATTGCTCTCGTCAATGTTGTCCGTGCCGGGTTCCGGATTACTCCACGATATCGTCCCCGCGATGCGGGCAAGAACCCAATGGATCGAACTCCGCCCGCTGTCCGGTGCTCGTCATGATTCGAGCTTGTGAGGTTAATGCGCGCTTATACGTCGGCTCCGCGACGTGCTCTTGACGAGGTTCGGCATTGCTGGCCTTCTTGGGTTGGCGCGATCGCGCTCACGTCCGATTCGAGATCAGGGACTGGCTCATAGCCGAGGAGCACCACTTTGCGCATCGTGGCCATCGATCACGTTCAGCTCGCCATGCCGGTCGGCGAGGAAGAAAAGACTCGCGCCTTCTACAATGGCCTGCTCGGTCTCACTGAGGTGCCAGCCGAGCTCGCCAAGCATGGCGGCGCCTGGTTCGAAGCGGGATCCGTGAAGGTGCACCTCGGCGTCGAGAGCGTGCCCGCGCGCAAGGCGCATCCAGCTTTTCTGGTCGAAGGGTTGGGCAGATTCGTTGAAGTGCTGGAGAGGCGCGGACACTCCGTCACACACGACATGCCGCTGGAGGGCTACGACCGCGTCTACGTCACGGACGTGTTCGGCAACAGGATCGAGTTCTTGGAGCGATTGCCCCTGTGATCGTTTGAGCCGGCGGCGTCCTCATGGCGATCTACCATTTTTCCGCCAAGGTGATCTCCCGCGCTACCGGCCGCAGCGTGGTGGCGGCGGCAGCGTATCGTTCCGCTTCCGAGCTGCAGGATCACCGGCTGGAGCGTGCGCACGAGTTCACGGCGAAGACGGGCGTCGTGCATTCGGAGATCCTGCTGCCGCAGGGTGCGCCGGATCGCCTCCGCGATCGCGCTACGCTTTGGAACGAGGTCGAGGCAATTGAGAAGCGCAAGGACGCGCAGCTGGCGCGCGAGGTGGAGTTCGCGATCCCGCGCGAGATGGGGCGCGAGGATGGTATCGCGCTCGCCCGCGACTTCGTGGATCGCGAGTTCGTCGAGCGTGGCATGGTGGCGGACCTCAACGTGCATTGGGATCACGCGGCAGACGGGACGGCGAAGCCGCACGCGCATGTGATGCTGACCATGCGGGCGGTGGGGCCGGAGGGCTTCGGCAAGAAGGTCCGGGAGTGGAACGGAACGGACGAGCTCCTCGGCTGGCGCGAGCGCTGGGGCGAGCACGTCAACGGGCGTCTGGCCGAGCTCGGCATCGATGCGGCGATCGACCATCGCAGCCTGAATGCTCAGGGGATCGCACTCGAGCCGCAGGGCAAGATCGGGCCGGCCGGAGCGCGGCGCGAGGAGCGCGGCGAAGGGGCGGAGCGGGCCGACGAGCACCGGGTTATCGCCCGGCGCAATGGTGAGCGGATCGCGGCCGAGCCGGACATCGCGCTTCGGGCACTGACGCATCAGCACTCGACCTTCACCAAGCATGATCTGGCGCGACTGGCGCATCGGCATTCCGACGGGGCGGATCAGTTCGCGCTGGTCATGGGGGCCGTCGAGGCGTCGCCCGAGGTCGTCCATCTCGGCGAGGACGGCCGCGGGCACGAGCGCTTCAGCACGCGCGAGATGATCGCGACGGAGGCCCGGATGGCGGACACGTCCGTCACCTTGGCCGATCGGCGGCAGCATCGCGTTTCGGCCGCCATGCAGGTCACTGTCCTGCACGCGCGGGGACTTGGTGACGAGCAGGAAGCGGCGTTCCGGCACGTGACAGCCAACAGAGATCTGGCGCTCGTGGTGGGCTACGCCGGCACGGGCAAGTCGACCATGCTGGGCGCGGCGCGAGAAGCCTGGCAAGCGTCGGGCTACACGGTCCGCGGTGCGACGCTGTCGGGCATCGCGGCCGAGAACCTCGAAACGGGATCGGGCATCGGCTCACGCACGATCGCCTCGCTCGAACACGCCTGGGGGCAGGGGCGTGATGAGCTGACGTCGCGCGACGTGCTGGTAATCGACGAGGCCGGCATGGTGGGCTCGCGGCAAATGGATCGGGTGATGTCGCGTGCCGCCGCGGCCGGGGCCAAGCTGGTCCTGGTTGGGGATCCGGAGCAGCTGCAGGCGATCGAGGCCGGGGCGGCGTTCCGGGCGCTGGCCGAGCGGCATGGCGCGGCCGAGATCACGACCGTACGCCGGCAGCGTGAAGGTTGGCAGCGCGCAGCCACCAAGGAATTGGCGACGGGCCGCACCGCGGAGGCGCTCGGGCGCTACGCCGAGGCCGGCATGGTCGAGGCGCATGCGACGCGGGCCGAGGCCCGCAACGCCGTCGTGGCGGGCTGGGACGCGGCACAGCGGGCTGACACCGAGCAAAGCTCTGTCATCCTGGCCTATACGCGGGCCGACGTGCGCGAGTTGAACGAGCTTGCGCGAGGACGGATGCGCGAGGCCGGCGTGCTTGGCGAGGATCGCTCGGTCATGACGGAGCGGGGCGAGCGGGTCTTTGCCGCGGGTGACCGGATCATGTTCCTGCGCAACGAGCGCGGTCTGGGTGTGAAGAACGGCACGCTGGGGATTGTGGAGCGGGTAGGGGATGCGGGCATGGCGGTGCGGCTCGACGGCGCCGGTGGCCGCGAGGTCACGTTCGATCTCAAGGATTACGCCCATGTCGACCACGGCTACGCCGCGACCGTGCACAAGGCGCAGGGCGTAACGGTCGACCGGGCACACGTTCTGGCGACGCCGCACATGGACCGTCACGCGGCCTATGTGGGCCTGACGCGCCACCGCCAGGCGGTGTCGCTGCACTACGGCCGCGACGACTTCCGGAACGGCAAGGATCTCGCCTGGAGCCTCGGCCGGGAGCGGGCGAAGGACACGACGCTCGACTACGAACTCGGGGCAGGCGGGCCCGACCAGGTGGCCGGCTTCGCCGAGCGGCGTGGGATCGTGCCACGCTCCGAGATCATCGTGTCCACGGGCACGGTCGAGCGAGCGGCGCATGAAGCTACGACACACACCAAGGAGGCTTCCGAGCGAGAAGCGCCGCAACGGGGCATGTTCTCGGGTCTCAAGCTGGGGGGTGGCGTCGCTCGTGGTCAGGAACGGGTCCGGGACGGCGCCGAGAGGCAGGCCGAGGCCCAGCGCAGCCCCTTCGCTGGCCTCAGGATCGGCCAGGAGCAGGGCGGGGCGGCTCCGGCGTCGGGGCAGCAATCGGGAGGGCTGGAGCAGGCCGTGGAGGGCTACGCGCGCGCCTTCGCTGACGCGGAGCGGATGCGGGCTGCACGATTGCCCGTCCTGTCCCATCAGGAACTCGCCTTGCAGCAAGCCGGGGAGCGGCTCGACGCAGCCGACCGCCAAGTTGGGCAAGACCTGCGCAGCGCGCTCGAGCGGAGCCCCGGGCTCGCGGCCGGCGGGAGCGAGAACCGGGCCGCGCTGACGGCGTCGATCGACCGCGAGCGCAAGGTGCGCCAAGACCCGGCGCTCCGGGCCGAGCGCTACGTTGAGCGCTGGGGAAAGCTGCAGCAGGCGCGTGACGCCGACCGGTACGGGAAGGGGGAAGACGATGCGAAGGAGGCGATGCGCGCACTCGCCGGCGAGATCAAGCGCGACCCGCAGGCAGAGAGCATCATGAAGACGCGACGCGACGAACTTGGCATCGAGCACGGCTCGCGGCTCAGCCGCGTCGTGGAAGCACAATCCGAGCGCGAAGCGATGCAGCTCGGCCGAAGCCAGGGCCTTAGCCGGTGAGGGGCGCTTTTGATGGCCGTTGGCATCGAGGAGGACGGGCTCGACGACGCAACGCGGGCTTTCGAGGGCCTTCGGGCCGAAATCATCGTCCTGCGCCGCGCCGTCGAGGCAATCGAGCCGGTGCTGCGGGAGAACCAGGCGCCGGACTACAGCCCGACGCTCGGCGCCCTTACCAAGAGCCTCGACGCGATCGCGTCGCGCATCGAGGCGATCGAGACGCACACGGGCGCAACGGTTTCGGCCGAAGTGGCACGACGGGAGATCGCCCGCGTCTACGACGCAAGCCTGCGTCCCGCCCGAGGCGACCTCGAGCGGGCCACGCGCGAGGTGCTCGACGTCGCGCATGCCCTGCAGGGAGCAGTAGGCCACACCCACAGGCGCGAGAAGCAGCGGGCGTGGATCGTCCGCATCGCCGCGATCGGCGTTGCGGTGGGCCTGCTCGCGTTTCCACTGCTGGTGTTTCCGATCGCCCGTATGGTGCCGTTCGGAAACCTGCCGGACGATCTTTCGGCCTCGGCGCTCGGCGAGGATCGTTGGAATGCCGGCATGGGGCTTATGAGCCGGGCCAACCCGGAGAAATGGAACGGCTTCGTCGCGGATTACACGATGGTGCGTGCTACGGATGGCGAACTGAAAACCTGTTTCGATGCCGCGCAGAAAGCCGGGAAGGAGCAGCGCTGCTCCATCACGATCAGGCCTGCTCCGGCTCCCTAACACTCATACCCGTACGCCATTATGTGAGCGGTGCACCATTCAAGGTACCGCGATCCACCCTGATCGACACCTTCCAGCGCGTCGATTGGAGCGGTAAGGGAGCCGCAGTGCAGAAAGCGGGGCGCAGCGCGCCGGGAGGGCGCGTGATCCCCTTCGCCAATTGGCTGCCGTCGCCCCATGAGGGAAGGCCGGAGTTGGGTCAGGATCGAACCTTATGACGTCAGCCACCCTCGCCCAGGCCGACCTGTTCGGCGACCTTGAGCAGGTCCACGCGGGCCCGGCCAAGCGTGCGTACGGCAAGCTCGGCACGACCGGGGCCGGTCGGGTTCGCCGAGGCGCTCGACGCCCGGTGCTCGGCCGGCATTACGAATCAACCCTCGCCCCGGTCGAGACGGTCATAGTCGAGGCCGTATTTCGCGAGCACGAGCCGGAGCCCCTCGACGTTAACGTCATGAGCTTTGCAGCCTTCGGCAGCGGCGATCTCCCGAACCTTCTTGAGGACGCGGGGATGCGCATAGAGCGAGACGTGGGCTTCTCGACCCGCTGCCGGATCTTGAACCCGTCCGCCGTCTCGCCGGGCCGAGCCCGGCCAATCACGCGGCCAGGCGCCCCGACCGCGGCCAGGCTACGGTCTTCGGGAAGGGCAGCAAAACGCGGGCCGTAATGCTATACGGGCTGGCATGGGCGCTGTTGGCCGAGCTCCGCACCGGCGCCGATCCGGCGGGCCCCGTGTTCCTGTCCCGCAAGGGCCGGCACCTGGACCCCTCGGCGGCGTGGCGCGTGGTTCAAGGCCGCGGCGGCGCGGGCGGACCTGCCCAAAGGGACCTCGCCACACTGGCTCCGGCACTCGCACGCCTCGCACAGCCTGGACCGCGGGGCGCCGCTGTCGCTGGTGCAGCAAGGCTTAGGGCACGCCAGCGTGGTGACGACCTCGAAATACCTGCACGCGCCCGGCCGAGCGACGGGGCAGGGCGGTTCCTCGGCATGTGATAACGCGACCACGTGGCAACGCGAGGACGTGACGGTGCCATGATGACGCTTGCCAGACATACGGCAATGCCGTATAAGCGTGTGATGCAGACGGTGCTCACTACCTCCACCTTCGATCGTCAGGCGCGCGCCGCCGGGCTGACCGACGATGAGGTCGCGGCGATGGCGGCTGAGATCGGCGCCGATCCGCTCTCGGGCGACCTGATCCCGGGTACGGGTGGTGCCCGCAAGCTGCGTTTCGCGCGACAGGGCGCCGGCAAGTCGGGCGGGTATCGGACCATCCACTATTATGGCGGCGATGACGTGCCGGTGTTCCTGCTCGCCATCGTCGACAAGGGCCAGCGGGCTAACCTGTCCAAGGCGGAGCGGAACGAGCTCGCGGACCTGCTGCCGCGGATCGCGGATGCCTACCGCGCCGGCGTTGCGCGGCGCGTGGTCGAGTTGAGGAGGAAGTGATGTCGACGTTCGGACAGGAACTCATCGAGAGCGCTCGCGAAGGCCTGGCCATTGCCATCGGCGAGGCCGAGCCTGCCCAGGCCTTCACTCCGCCCGAGGTCGACGTCGCGGCGATCCGCAAGAGGTCCGGCCTGTCTCAGGAACGGTTCGCCAAGCGTTTCGGGTTCTCGGCCGCAGCTATCCGGGATTGGGAACAACGGCGGCGACGGCCGGACGCTGCCGCGCGAACGCTCCTCATCGTGATCGATCGCGAGCCCCAGGCCGTGGAACGGGCGTTGCAGGTAGCCTGATAACCCGGTCCTGTTCGGCACCGTCAACTTGGGGGCTGGCTGGCTTGTGGGAGGGAGCTGAGCCAGGTAGGCGGGCGAGATGACAACGTCCGCCGTTCCCAGCTACGCCGGTTACCGTTTCCCGGCTGAGGTCATCAGCCATGCCGTCTGGCTCTACTTCCGCTTTCCCCTGAGCCTGCGCATGGTGGACGAACTGCTCGCCGCGCGCGGCATCATCGTCAGCCACGAGACCGTCCGCCAGTGGGCGCTGAAGTTCGGGCAGGCGTTCGCGAACCAGGTTCGGCGCAGGCTGCCTGCGGCGGGGGACAAGTGGCACCTGGACGAGGTCGTGCTGACGATCGCTGGCGTGAAGCACTGGTTGTGGCGCGCAGTGGACCAGAACGGGATGGTGCTGGACATCCTGGTGCAGAGCCGGCGCGACGCGCGGGCCGCCAAGCGCCTGCTTTGCAAGCTTCTCAAGCGGCAATGCCGCCCGCCTCGTGTCATGGTCACCGACAAGCTGGCGAGCTACGGGGCGGCCAAGCGCGCGGTGATGCCCTCGGTCGAGCACAGGAAGCACAAGGGGCTGAACAACAGGGCGGAGAACTCGCACCAGCCGAGGCGACGACGAGAGCGGCAGATGAAGTGCTTCAAGTCGCCTGGCCAAGCACAGCGCTTCCTTTCCGCCCACGACGGGATCAACAACCTGTTCCACCTCCGCCGCCATCAAGTGCCCGCCACACAGTATCGAGCCGCCCGGACCGAGGCCTTCCAGGTTTGGGCCGAGGTCACCGGCGTCGCCGCTGCGGCGTAACAACGGGCACGCCGTCCTGATCACGGCCCTTCGCGACCTCAGTCCAACAAGTTGACGGTGCCCAGTCAGCCTTGAGTCGATCGCCGGTGAAAGTCGAGCATGCGAGCCCGAGGCACTTCCGTCGTGTCCACATTGGGCCTACTCGCCCTCGGCTTGTCGGCCTGCGCGCTCGTGCCGGATACGGCCAAGCTTCACGACGTGGCGCCAGGACCCGGCGTGCCGTTGCCCCTACCTCGGCCGCACTTCGCCCATATCCGTCCAAGACATCGCGTGGTGGTTTCCATGCCGCTGCTACGGGGCACCATGGCGCCAGTGGAAAGCCAGCGCTCGCCGAGCATCTCGAGCCGCAAGGATGCGCCGACCCCGATCGACTCGGCGAGCGCCGCGGGTTCGCTGCATGTCGGAAAGCCCACACCGACGCCGCGCTCGGGGAACTTGGCCATGCCGCCGCTCCGTGGCACCAGGTGGGAGGTGCCGATCTCGGGAAGCGTACCCACACGATCGGAGACGTGGGAACCGGCGCGCTGATAATTGAACCAAGGTCCGCACCTTTGGGCCTGCTGAGGGCCGTCAACCTCTGGCTAGAGCTATGCAGGAAACTGGGTGACGACGACGGATTGAAGGCGGCGTATCGAGGCGGGTGTCCAGCCTGCCAGAACCTCTCAGAGAGAGCGATACGCCTAGGCCTTGTTGCAGCGATCCGGCGATTGGCGGTGCGAGCGGCCCGGGGTAGGAGAGCCGCAGCCCTCTGACCTGGGATGCCCTGTGCCGTTCAAAGCCAATGCCTGTTGATAGGCGTGGAATAAGGCCCCTGTTTTCGGGGGTATAGGCGTCCAAACGGGCCCCCCCGGAGAACGGGTCCACACTGGCTTCCATGAGATCATGGGAGCCGCGTTCAGGATGCTTATTGTGGAGACGATTGCGAAGATCCGCCGGGCCTTCTTGGTTCAAGGCAAGTCGATCAAGGCGATCTGCCGTGAGTTCCGGGTTTCGCGGAAGGTTGTGCGCAAGGTGATCCGGTCAAATGCAACCGAGTTCCAGTACACGCGTGAGAACCAGCCGTTTCCGAAGATTGGCCCGGTCCGGGAGCGTCTCGATGAGCTGCTTTTAGCCAATGCCGGCAAGACCGCCCGCGAGCGGCTCACCCTGATCCGCATCTACGAAGAGATCCGGAGCTTGGGCTACGAAGGCGGCTACGATGCCGTTCGTCGGTATGCTCACAGTTGGACCGAGGAGCGCACCGCCGCGACAGCACAGGCCTATGTGCCGCTGACCTTCGATGCGGGCGAGGCCTACCAGTTCGACTGGAGCCACGAGATCGTGCTGATCAACGGCACGACCGTGACCGTGAAGGTCGCCCATGTCCGGCTCTGCCACAGCCGCATGCTGTTCGTGCGCGCTTACCCGCGTGAGAGCCAGGAGATGGTGTTCGACGCCCACGACCGGGCGTTCGCGTTCTTCAAGGGCGCCTGCCGACGCGGCATCTACGACAACATGAAGACGGCGGTCGAGACCATCTTCGTGGGCAAGGAGCGCGCCTACAATCGTCGTTTCGTGCAGATGTGCGGGCACTATCTCGTCGATCCCGTCGCCTGCACGCCGGCATCAGGTTGGGAGAAAGGCCAGGTCGAGAACCAGGTGGGCGTGGTTCGGGAGCGCTTCTTCACGCCCCGGCTGCGCGTGAAGAGCTACGACGAGCTGAACGGATGGCTGCTCGACCAATGCGTCGCCTATGCCAAGGCGCACCCCCATCCTGAGTTCAAGGACCGAACGGTCTGGCAGGCCTTCGAGGCGGAGCGGCCGAGCCTGGTGCCGTACGGGGGCCGGTTCGACGGCTTCCACGCTGTCCCGGCTTCCGTGTCAAAGACCTGCCTGGTCCGCTTCGATAACAACAAGTACTCGGTCCAGGCGAGCGCCGTCGGTCGCCCCGTCGAGGTCCGGGCTTATGCCGAGCGGATCGAGCTGCGCCAGGATGGCCGGATCGTTGGTGAGCATCGTCGCTCCTTTGGTCGCGACAAAGCCGTGTTCGACCCCTGGCACTACGTCCCCGTTCTGGCGCGCAAGCCCGGCGCGTTGCGGAATGGGGCGCCGTTCAAGGACTGGGTTCTGCCTTCCGGTCTCGAGCGGGTCCGACGCAAGCTCATTGGCGTCGGTGACGGTGATCGGCAGATGGTCGCCATCCTGACCACCGTCCTGAGTGACGGCCTGCCGGCGGTCGAGGCCGCCTGCAATGAAGCTCTGCTGGAAAACGTCCACTCGGCCGACGTCATTCTCAACATCCTGGCCCGGCGGCGTGAGACCGTCGTCCCAATCACGATCATGACCCCTGACGCGCTTCAATTGCGGCACGAGCCTGTGGCCGATTGCGCGCGCTACGACAGCTTGAGGAGAGCCGTGTGATGGAGCGTTCCGAGATCCTGGCCACCATGGTGGACCTGAAGCTCTATGGCATGAAGGCCGCCTTCGACGAGATCATCACCACCGCGGTCAAGCGCCAACACGAGCCCCAGCGCATCGTCGGCGACCTGTTGCAGGCTGAGATCGCCGAGAAGCAGGCGCGCTCGATCAAGTACCAGATCACCATTGCCAAGCTGCCCCTCGCCAAAGACGTCGAGGACTTCAGCTTCACCGGCACGCCGATCAACGAGACCCTGGTTCGCGATCTGGCCGGCGGCGAGTTCCTGGCACATGAGCGCAACATCGTGCTGGTCGGTGGCACCGGGACCGGCAAGACCCATCTCGCCATTGCGATCGCCCGCGCCTGCATCCAAAACGGGGCGCGGGGCCGCTTCTTCAACGTCGTCGACCTCGTCAACCGGCTCGAGGCCGAGACCCGCGCCGGCCGCCAAGGTCGCATGGCCGACTACCTGTCGCGCATGGACTTCATCGTGCTCGACGAACTCGGCTATCTGCCCTTCGCCCAATCCGGCGGACAGCTTCTATTCCATCTCGTCAGCCGGCTCTACGAACAGACCTCCGTCATTGTCACAACTAACCTGACCTTCGGCGAATGGCCCAATGTCTTCGGCGACGCCAAGATGACCACAGCGCTGCTCGACCGCCTCACACATCATTGCGAGATCGTCGAGACCGGCAACGAAAGCTGGCGCTTCAAGAACCGCGCCTAACCCTCAACGCGACCGCCCGACTGCGCAACCCGGACCAGCTTCGCCGGGCGGTCGCTCGCACTTCAGCACGTCCCGGAGGGGTCCCTTTTCGGCGCCGATCCGGGGTCCCTTTTCCAGGCTGTTTGACACCCAGCCGTGCGAGGAGCAGCAACGCGGCCTGGTCTCTCAGGCCCATCGGCGTGGCCAGATCGCACGAGGCGATCATGCACTCGACATCCGCGGTCGGCAGATAGCGCGGCAGAGCCGAGAGCCGCCACTGCGGGACCGGCGGCACGGCCTGATCCAACCCGGGGCGACACAGACCGGACGCCGCGAGGAAGCGCAGGTAGCCTCGAAGCGCGCTCGTCACCGTCGTGAGTTGACTGGGAGAGCACCCTCGCGCTTCGGCTTGGACCGCCGCGCGGATCACGGCGGCGGTGTAGATCAAGGGATCCGCGCCAAGCGTGGGCAGCAAGCGCTTGATCATGCGACCCTGTCGACAGACCGAGCGCTCGGACAGGCCACGATGAGAAGAGAGCCATCGTTGGTAGTCGATGATCGTCGGGGGAACGGCCTCCGGCGCAATGGCCGTCGCCTGAGCAACGAGCCCCCGATCGGCCAGAAACCTGACGAATCTTCCCGCTCGTCGCGCGTACTTCTTCGAAACGCCGTTCCATCGCCGGGCGCCGGCGCACCGGCAACGATGGCGGCCGAAGCGATCTACCGTCTCTTCGCGGACTTCCTCCAGCCGCAAGCCTGAGTCGATGATCCACGCGGCCAAGTGCCTGGCGGCATCCGTGTAACCCCTGACAGTCAGCTCGCTGTGACCCAGCGCTTCGAGACTCGTTCGATACAGAGCAATCGACGGCGTTAGAAAACCGGCGTCCATCGAAGCCAGCTGCTGTGACTTCCTCGTCGTGGTCGACATGTCGTCTCTCCTTGAGATGCGTTGCGCACCTCAGGAGGGACCCAATTATGCTGAGCGAGAAACCGGCCCACAGGAGCCAACTTCTTGATCTTCCAAGGCTATGCTGAGGCCGGACGGCCAGAACTCCGCATAATCATGCGCTCCGCATAATTGCGCATGTCGGTGTGGCCCGTGGCCAGCCACACCTTGGCGCCGCTCGGCAGCGGAATCATCGGCGGTCCAGCACGTCGAGGACGCGCCGCAACGCGTCGCCGTCAACATCGCGTCCCACCCGCAGGCGGCGACCATGCGAAAGTTCGATCTCGATCAGACCGGCGGATCGCTTCGCGCGCGGCGCTGGTCGAGGCGTCTCCACCATCGACGACGCCGGAGCCGGCTTCACGATCTCGATCGGCATCAGGGCCGGGACGCCCGTCCCGAGCAGACCGTCGCGCGCCAGACGGCGCCAGCCGAACACCAGACTGGCGCTCACCTCGTTGCGCCGCGCCACCTCGGCGACTCTCGCGCCCGGCACCAGCGTTTCCTCGACGATCCGGAACTTGTCGTCGTCGGACCACTGACGTCGGCGCTCCACCCCGCTCAGAACCTCGACCCGCATCGACCTGATAACCTTTAGGCTAGCCGTAAGCCCGTAAGGTCGACCGCACGCCCATCATCCGCAAGGCGGCCCTCGTCGGATGCGTACGTATCTTCGCCAGAACTACCTCTCCAACCGCGTGTTCAAAACCTACACCGCCATCGTGGATGCCTGCTGCGATGCGTGGAACGCGCTCGTCAGACAGCCCGATCAGATCACGTCCATCAGCTCACGCGAGTGGGCCAAACAGGTCACTACCTGATGCCGTTGGTATTACATAGGTTTTCCGCTCCGTTGCTCCTCAGACCCCGTGCTCAGGATTGGCCTCTGGCCCCAGAGCCTGGTTGGTTTTCCCGCAATGGAGCCGGCGCCTTCGTCGAGGCCATTGCGATGAAGGCGCGCAACGGTCCGGGCATCTGCCGGCGACCGGGGTAGTAGAGGAAGAAGCTCGGCAGCACGGGACACCAGTCCTCGAGCACCCGGACCAGATCGCCCCGCGCGACCAGACCGGCCACGAGCGCCTCGTGGGGATGGGCTAGCCCGCAACCTTCGAGCGTAGCCGCCACGATGAGCGCTCGGTCGTCGACAACCAGCCGGCCCGGGTTCCGGTAGCAGGCGAACCGAAACTGCATTTCGCCAACAACCTTCGCCGACGACGTTTGCTGGCCGGAGAAAGATGCATGGGTTGATGCACCTCTGACGCTGCCAGAGATCCAATTGTCGGTGTGGCCTGCGCGGCCGTCGAAAGATCGATTCGGGCACGGTGCTCTCCATGGGGCTCGGGAGAGGCTACGCCCGCATTCGGCATCTCGTCGGCAGCATGGTGCATCACGTCGCGAAGGAGGGTCCGCAGCTCCGTGAGCGCCCCCCATGCCGCGACCGGTTCCACTGCCACATGCATCGGACGGCAAGCCGCAGCGTCCAACATCCAGACTGGGATTTCTTGAACCTTCACGACAGGCGCTTCCGTCAGGCTGCACCGCACCACCGCGCCGCCGCTCCTTTCGATCACCTCGTGCAGGAGGTGGCTCGCCCGGACCACGGATGCCATTCATAGCAAACCCGAACCTCGCCACGGCCAGCGATACTATGGGTCTTGTGGAGGGGAGTTGTACAATGGCCGCAGACCGCATTCGAGCCTTGACCGGAAGACGCCGGACCAGGCCTATTTCGACAGGCTGCCACCAACCTCGTGGTGGATGGAACGCTCACGCGCGGGGTCCATTTCTGATGCCGACGGAGAATCCGCTCCATGCAGATTTCGCGGGATCGTAGGGAAACGCCAGACCCCCGACAAGACGTCACGAATGGCTGAACGGAGGCCGGGAGCCGCCCTTGATCATGGTTTTTAAGCAACGTTCCGCTCCCAAGCCAGCTGTACCCGGGCCAGCGCGTCCGGTTCCCTTGATCAAAGCACAGTTTTCGGCAGCAGTATGTGGATGCCCTTATTACCGTCGACGAGCTGGGTGACGTGGAGGTCTCCGGCGAGGGAGCAGAGCATGTAGGCCTGATTCCGGGTGAGCGTGGTGCGGTCGCAGATGTGCTTGACCATCTCGCGAACCGCTTGTTTGGCCGCATCGTCCAAGTCTTCATCAAGGCCGATCGAAATCAACTGGGTCGGGGTTTCGGCGAAGGGCCAGGTCAGCTTCATGTCCTTGCGGACCGTTAGTCGGAACGTACCAGTGACCCCGGTTTCGAGCGCCGTGATACAGACCTCGCCGTCGCCCTGGACGCCATGGCCGTCGCCGGCAAAGAACAGCGCACCTTCATTGAAGACCGGCAGATAGAGCGTCGAGCCCGCGCGCAATTCCTTGTTATCCATATTGCCGCCGAAGCTGCGCGGTACGGGCGAGCCGACGCGACCCCAAGCCGGCGGGGGAGCGACGGCCATGATGCCGAAAAATGGGTCGAGCGGGATCTCGGTGCCCCAGGGCATCACGCAGAGGTTGCGGGCATGATCGACGGTGGGATGGATCGTCTCGTAATCGGTGAACTCGTCGGGCAGCGTGCCGAGCAAAGGCAGGATAGCGACAAAGCCCCAATCCTGGTTCACCTTGACGTCGAGGATGTCGATCTGCAGGACGTCGCCGGGTTCCGCGCCCTTCACATAGACCGGCCCGGTGATGAAATGGGGTCCCGGTCCCTGCACTAGCGTGTTGAGCGCGGCCAGATAGTCGGCCGGCACCCGGCTCGTATCGGGCGGTAGGCTTTCCTTACCACCGGCAGGAAATGAATGCAGCGTCACGGTGTCGCCCGAGGCCACCTCCAGCACCGGCTTAGTGGTACTGTCGATATAGCCCCACACCATGTTCTCGGGCTTGGACGAAATCTCGTGACGTTTTGACATGAAGGGCTCCGTGTCGATGCCGGATTAGATGGCGATATGCCGGATAAGTTGCTCGCGGCTCGTCGCCTCGGCCCGGCTTGCCTGGACCACCGTCCCTCGCGACACGACCACGACGGCATCGGCGAGGCTGAGGGCAAAATCGAGGTATTGTTCGACCAGCAGAATGGAGATGCGACCCTTCAGAGCCGCCAGCACATCCTTGATGGCGGCCACGATGTTGGGCTGGATGCCTTCGGTCGGCTCGTCGAGGATGAGCAGAAACGGTTTGGTGACGAGCGCCCGCGCGATAGCGAGCTGCTGCTGCTGGCCGCCGGAAAGGGCGCCGCCCGGCCGCCGCCACATCTGCTTCAGCGCCGGGAAAAGCGCGAGCGTCTCGTCCACGACGCTGGCGTCCGCCCCATGGGCGCGGGCCGCCGCCTGGATGTTCTCGCCGATACTCAGCTCGGAGAAGATCTCGCGACCCTGCGGCACGTAGGCGAGCCCGCCCGCCGAGCGCCGCTGCGACGGCCAGTCGGTGATGTCCTTCTCGTCGGCCAAGATGCTGCCGCGGCTCACCGGCAGCACGCCCATGACGCATTTGAGCAGGGTCGTCTTGCCGGCGCCGTTGCGACCGAGCACCGCCAGACACTCACCTGGCGCGATCTCAAAGCCGACGCGACGCAGCACCTGCGCGCTGCCATAGTGCTGATCCAGGTTCTCGACGCGAAACAACATCCGTCAGCGCCCGAGATAGATGTCGACGACGCGGGCATCGGCTCGGACATTGGCCATCGATCCCTCGAACAGCGTTCGGCCCTCGTGAAGGACGGTGACCCGGTCCGCGATGAGGTCGACGAAATCCATGTCGTGCTCCACGACCACGATGGCCCGATCCGGCCCACGCAAGCTCCGCACCAACTCAGCCGTCCGCTCGGTCTCCTCATCGGTGAGGCCGGCTACCGGCTCGTCCAACATGAGAACCTTGGGGTTCGAGGCCAGAACCATGCCGATCTCAAGCCATTGCTTTTGGCCATGGGCTAGTTCGGCGGCTGACCGGTCCGCCTCGCCGACGAGGCCCACCGTCTCAAGCATGTTGTCCACCCTCTGCCGGTGCGCGGTTTCGGACAGGGTGCGGCGAAAGCCAGCCCGGGCTCCGATCTCGATATGCTGGCGGACGCTCAGGCCCTCGAAAATGCTTGGCTTCTGGAATTTGCGCCGCACGCCGGCCTGGGCAATAGCGGATTCGCTCGCGCGGGTGATGTCGGTCGCACCGTCGAAGACCACGCGGCCCGCTCGGGGGACCGTGATGCCGGAGATGACGTCGAGCAGGGTCGTCTTGCCGGCGCCGTTGGGGCCGATAATGGCGCGCACCTCACCATAGCCGATGGCGAGCGACAGGGCATCGATCGCGCGGAAACTGCCGAACTCAACGGTGATGTCGTCAACCAGAAGTGCGACGCCGGACATCAGCGGAGCTCCCGTGGGTCGGCCGCCAGGCGCCTCGGCCCCGCAGGTCGTACGAGCTTGAGTTTTGCGAGGTCCATCAGCCCGTTCGGGAAGACCATCACCACCAGCACGATCAGCGCCGAGAGGATGAACGGCCAGAGTTCTGGCGCCGCGGAGGACAGCCAGAATTTTATAGCGTTGACCAGGAGCGCGCCGACGACCGCGCCGACCAGGTGGCCCCGGCCGCCGATCGCCACCCAGACTGCGATCTCAAGCGACAGATCGGGAGCGAGCAGGCGCGGATTGATGATGCCGACCTGCGGAACATAAAGCATCCCGGCCAGGGCAGCCAAGAGGGCGGCGAAGCACCAGACGACGAGTTTGAGGCGCAGCGTGTCGTAGCCAAGCGTCCGAAGTCGTACTTCGTCATCACGCGTCGCCAGCATCAGGGCGCCAAAACGGCTGCCGAGCAACATCCGACAGCCGAGCAGGACAGCGGCCAGCACCACCACCGAGACGACCGCCATGCCGACGATAACGCCCGCGGCACCGATCGGCCAACCGAACACGACCGTGAACCCCGTCATGCCGTTGTTGCCGCCAAAGCCCGTGTCATTCCGGAACATCAGCAGCATAGCCACATAGACCAGCGCTTGGGTGATGATCGCGAAATAGACGCCGCCGACGCGCGAGCGGAACGACACATAGCCGAAGATGCCCGCGATCAGCAGCGTCGCCCCGGCGGCGACCAGCAGCGCATAAGGGAAAAAGCTGAAGCCGGCCCAGTAAAAGGGAAAGTCTTTCCAACCCATGAACTGCAGGAAGTCCGGCACTTTGCCGGTGAGATCGAAGGAGCGCTTCAACAGGTGCATAGCGACCACGTAGCCCCCAATCCCGAAGAATAGCCCCTGACCAAGCGATAGGATTCCGAGGTAGCCCCAAATGAGATCGAGAGAGAGCGCCAGCACCCCGAAAGCGGCGAGTTGGCCGAGGGCATTGGCCAGATATATCGAAAGGCCGAAGGGGAGGAACGTCGACAGGGCCAGCATGACCGCGACAATCGCCAGTAAGGCGAGCAGCGCGAGGAGCGGCCGGTCCGATCGCCAAGACGTCATTTCCGGCGACCTTTCATGACGAAGAGGCCCTCTGGACGCCATTGAAGAAAGGCGATTATCATGAGCAGCACGATGACTTTGGCGGCCACCGCGCCCCAGATCGGCTCGATCAGCACGTTGATTTGGCCGATGCCCAGCGCCGCCACGACGGGGCCAACGATGGTGCCGACGCCGCCTAGCACCACGACCATGAAGCTGTCGATGATGAAAGTCTGCCCCATTTGCGGGTTGACGCTGTAGATCGGCGCGAGCGCCAAACCGGCGAGTCCCGCAAGGCCTGATCCAAGCCCGAAGGCCAGCATGTCGACCCGCCGCACCGGGATGCCGATACAGCCCGCCATGGTGCGGTTTTGGGTGACGGCGCGGACGTTGAGGCCAAGCGGGGTCAACCGCACGATGGCCCAGGTCAGCGCGAGGGTGACGGCCGCGAAGCCAATGGCGAAGAGCCGGTTCCAGGTGATGATGAAGTCCCCGATGACCGGCACGCCCCCGGTGACGTAGGATGGCATGACGAACTGTAGATTCTGCGTCCCGAAGGTGACCCGCACGAGGTTGGTAATGAACAGGCTGACGGCCCAAGTCGCCAGCAGGCTCATCAGAGGTCGCTTGTAGAGATGGCGGAGCAGCGTGGCCTCGAGCGCGATACCTATGACGGCCGTGGCCAGGAAGGCAACAGGGATGGCCAGGATGAGGTAGTAGTCGACGAGACCGGGGGCGATCCGCAGCAAGCCCTCCTGCACGAGCCAGGTTGCATAGGCGCCAATCATGATCAGCTCGCCCTGAGCCAGGTTAATCACGCCCATCAGGCCGAAGATGACCGCAAGGCCGATCGCGGCCATGAACAGGATGCTGGCGAAGCTCAGTCCGTTGTAGAGCGTGGCGAGCGCGTCGCCGATCGCGACGCCCCGCGTGATCCGGCTCATCGCGCCGTCCACCGCCCGTTTGAACGCTGGATCGGCCGCATAGGCCCGGTCGCTGGTGAGGGCCTGGACTTGCGTCAGCACGCGGCGATTGGGGTTCTCGGCAATCCGTCCCACCGCGGCAAGGCGCTTTTCGGGATCGCTGGTGGTCAGGGCCGCTGCGACTGCCACGGACAGAATCTGCGCCTTCACGCCGGGATCGGCTTCGCTTTTGGCCACCGCGTCGAAGAAGCCGTCGGGCAAGCTCGAGGTATGGCGTTCGAGGGTGCGCAGGGCCGCCATGCGCCGCCCGGGATCGGCGACCGTACGCAGGGCTAGAGCGGCTTCGGCCGTCTCGATCGCGGCCCGGCTCTTGAGGCTGAGGGTCGGCGTCCGGCTCCCCTCGGCAGGGTCTCGGGCGTTACGGGTAAGAGCATCGACCAGGGCGCCGGCGATCGGCAAGACGGCGCCTCGCGCGTCGCAGGTGAACTGCCGGTCGAGCATGGCCCGCGCGAGGGGCGCCGCCCAAAGGAGATCGTCGTCCGAAGGGCCCGCCGCGATGGGCAGCAGGGCTTGTCCGGCTTGACTCACGGCGGTGCTTTCACCGCAAAGCCCCGCGATCAAGGCGGCGTGCGCGGCCTCCTCGGCTGCCACCGGCACGCTCGAAGCGAGACCGATGGTCAGCGCGCCCGCCCAAGATAATGCTTTCAAGCCAGGGGCCATGATAACCTTTATCGCAGCCGGCTCCGCAAAAAGCCGGCCACTTTGGCCTTGCGGCTCCTCGGCCCGTCAGCGGTCCACTGCAGCTTGCCCTTTACCCCTTTTGGGAGAAGGGCACCGACAGGGCGGGTGAGAGGCGAACCTCGGGCTTCCGGACGTGTTGTTGGCCAACGAGCCCCTTGGCCGGTGCCGCCCACCACTTTCCCCGCCTGGAGAAGCGGTGGAGCACATCGGCGACGTCTTACTAGCCGTAGGGGCTGAACGGCACGGGCTTGGGGGTGTCCTTGGACTGCCAGAGCACGTCGAAACCCTGCTGTTCGTTGACCGAACCGATGAATACGCCGCGTGAAAGATAGTTGTTCTCGGCCGTCATGGCGAGCTTGTAGCCGGAGGGATCGTCGAGGCTGAGCCCCGCGAAGGCATTGCGGACGTCCGGCACGGCGAAGGAGCCGGCCTTGGCGGCTGCCATGGCCCAGAGATGCACCGAGTTGTAGGCGGAGACCATTGGGTCGATGACCACATTGCCTTTGAACGGCACCTTGTTGACCGCGACGTAATCGGCCCATTGCTTCAGGAAGGCGACATTCTTCGGACCCTTGACGTTCTGCAGATAGGCCCAGCAGTTGAGGTGGCCGACGAGCGGCTCGGTGTTGAGTCCTTCGAGGTCGGATTCCACCATGTCGAGCGCCAGCACCGGGACGTCGGTAGCCTTGATACCCTGGTTGGCGAATTCGCGCAGGAAGTCGGGAATGGACGACCCCACGACAGTCAGCACGACGATGGGCTTGCCGCCCCCCTGGTCGGCAAAGGCCCGGATCTGGTTCACCAAAGTTTGAAAGTTGGAAAAGCCGAAAGGCACATATTCTTCCTTCCAGGCCGTCTCCGCGATGCCCTTGGACTTCCAATAGCCCTTCAGCTGTTTGTTGATGGTCCGCGGCCAGACATAGTCGGAGCCGATCATGAAGAAGCGCTTGGCGCTGACGCCGTCGTCGCCCATCAAGTAATCGACGGCGGGAAGCACGGAACTCGCCGGGGGTGAGTTGACGTAAACAACGTTCTTCGAGTTCTCGTCACCTTCGAAATGCAGCGGATAGAACAGCAGGCCATCGGCCTGCTCCACCGCAGGCAAAACGGTCTTCCGCGACACGGACGTCCAGCAGCCGAACAGCGCCGCCACCTTCTCCTGCTCCAGCATCTGCTTGGCTGTTTGTGCGTAGAGCGGCCAATCGGAAGCCGGATCGGACACCGCGATCTCAATGGTGCGGCCGTTCACGCCGCCTTTGCCATTGATCTCGCCGGCGGCCATCTTGACCACGTAATTGAGGCGGCCCTCGTTATTGGCCATGGTGCCGGAGGAGGAGAACAGGCAGCCGAGTTTGACCGTGCCGGTCGCTGCTCGCGCCGAGCGCAGGATGGCCGGCATGCCGAGGGGTGCGGTCAGCCCAGCCGCAGCCAGCCCCGATGCTTGAAGGAAAGAACGCCGTGAAAAGGTGCCCATGAGCCTGCAATCCTGATCTGAAGTTATCTGTATTTCCAACCAGGCCGCTGACGAAGCAACGACAAATTTTAGACACTGCTGCTGAAAGAGGCAGCATCTGCAGCGAAATGTCCGGCTTTATGTCGCGATTGACATTTTGGACCGGCAATGAGCGCCGGAAATCGGGAGCCGACGCGCAGCACACCGCGCCGGCTGAGTTGCCGCCTGGCTTGGCCTGCTTGATGCAACCCCTCCCGATGAACCAGACTAACGGGCAGGGTTGAAGCCGATGCGACAGTCCCACCACACTGAAAGTGAGATCCTGCATCTTCTCATCGAAGCGAATGCGGGACGTCCGATTGCGGAGCTGTGCCAGTCGGCTCGAATTTCCTTGCGAACTTTCTACCGCTGGAGGGTTCGTTATGGCGGGATCACGCCCTCGGCCTTGCGGGAGGTGAAGGACCTTCAACTGGAAAACCGGCGGCTGCGCTCCCTCGTGACACGGCTTTCAGCGCCGACCGGCGCGGAGACGAAAACCCAGACGACCGCGATGTCATCCCCGGTGCGCCTGGACTACGGCTGCGACTGCATGGATCCGAGTGGCCCTAAATCTCGAGTGGGCGCGTCGCTCGGCCGTTTCGCGTTTGTTCGCGGGCATCGGTGAAAGGCATCGGCGCAGCTCGCACTCGCGAGCTGGCGAGACTTTGTTGCACGGACCCACCCGGTGGCGCCGAGAACCGCGCCGGCGTAGGAAGCTCCGCCCTGACCTGACCCGGGATGCCCACCTTGCCGTTCAAGCTGAACCAGGACTGCCGCCGTCACATTCCCAAGCAGAAGCACAAGCTCATGAACTGGCGCGCGTATGACGCCAGCTTGCGCCAACGCGGCAGCCTGACAGTCTGGTTCACGGACGAAGCCATCGAGGCATGGCGGGCGGCGCCGCGCACGACCCCGGGCGGCCAACCCTGGTATTCGCCTCTGGCGATCTTGACGGCACTCACGCTCCGGGCCGTGTTCCGCCTGGCCCTGCGCCAGACAGAGGGCCTGATCGGCTCCGTCATCGGCCTGCTCGGGCTCACCCTGGCCGTGCCGGACCACACGACCCTTTGCCGCCGGGCGGAGACGCTGGAGGTGCCACGCCCATGGCCGCGCAGGGACGGCGAGCCCCTGCACCTGCTGGTGGACAGCACGGGCCTGAAGCTCTGCGGCGCGGGCGAGTGGCTGGTCGAGAAGCACGGCACCAAAACGCGCCGGTCCTGGCGCAAGCTGCAGGTCGGCTTGGACGCCAGCACCGGCCAGATCGTCGCGACGACGCTGACCGCAAAGGAGGTCGATGACGGCGCCGAGGTCGGCCCCTTGCTCGACCAGGTCGCGGGACCCGTGGCCTCGTTCACCGCCGACGGCGCCTACGACCAGGAGGGCGTTGCCGCTGCGGTCGCCGAGCGCTGTCCCGCAGCGGCGATCATCGTGCCCCCGCGTTCCACGGCCGTGCCGAGCGAGACGGCCGAGACCACGCCCACGCAGCGGGACCGCCACCTGCAAAGTATCGCCCAGCACGGACGCGCGGCTTGGCAGAAAGCGTCCGGCTATACGAGGTGGGCTCGGGCCGAGGCGGCCATCGGCAGGTTCAAGCAGGTGATCGGCGACGGGCTGAGCTCGCGCACGGACCGGCGCCGGGCGACCGAGGTGGACGTCGCCGTCCATGCGCTCAACCGTATGCTGGAGCTGGGACGCCCGATCTCCGTCCGTGTCGCCTGAACCACAGCCGGGGCTGGGGCAACTGCGCCCACTCCCTGGTCCGTGCAACACGGCTGCAGCGCCATGGCGTGCCCTGGAGCCACGATCGTGGCGGCCAGCATGGAATGATAGCTCTCGGTCTTGCCGTTGGAGCTCACCATCCTGCTGCATCTGCCGCGCATGGCTAGGCTTCCATGCCGATCAGGCAAGGAGAGAGCCCGGCGAAGAAGGCCCGCAGCTCGGCGCGGCGAAGGCGCTTTTTGAGCACCGGCCGACCCGCATCATCGACGCCGTGGACCTGGAAGACCTGTTTAGCGAGATCGATACCGACGGTACGAACTGACATGGGATCGGCTCCGGATGGGTGTTGCGCCGCCAGCCACTCTACGACAGGGCCGCACGGAGCGGGGGCCGTCCACCCCATCAATCCCAGTCCCTCGCAGAAGCCGCGCCGCATGTTTGCGGTGATGGCCCGTGATGGCCACCATCTCGTCGAGGATGCGACCGCGGTCGTGACGGCTAGCTTCCGCATATCTTTGGACGAGAACCGCCGTGACCTCATCGCGCTTCGCCATACTGACCTGCCTCATACCCCGCTCCCCAGCTCGCACCGCCAAGGGAGCATGTCGGCTGAGGCAACGGGGGACTACTCCGGTAACATTTCAGGCGACGCAATGCGCCGCTCACCGTAATTGACGCGCTACACCGGCAGGTCAAAGGCGCTCTACGAAAAGGTCTACTGCCGACGCGGATCGGCCGAGAAACCACATCAAGGCCTGGAAAACCCACCTGGCGGCCGACCGAACCTCCTGCACCAGGGCCGTGGCCAACCAGTTCAGGCTGTTCCTCCACGCCGGGGCCTACTGGATCCTGTGGGGGCTGCGTAGCGCCATGCCGAAGAGATCCGACTGGCGCCTCGCCCAGTTCGACACCTTGCGCCTGCGCCTGATCAAGATCGCGGCCCGCGTCGTCGAGATGAGGACCCAGATCCGCATCCACATGCCAACGGCGTCGCCCGTGCAGCCAATCCTGCGCCTCGTCCTCGACCGCATCCCCCGCCTCGCGACATGAGCGACGGGGCGACCACGCCCCATCCTCATTCCCTTCCCGCAACCCTCGACCGTCCAAAACCCGCCCGACCCGACCGTCGCCATTCCCGACGCAGCAGACGCACGCCTGCTCGCTTGTCAGTTGCCCTCTGGACCGCAATCCCCAGCGGTTCGCTGCCGCGCTGAATTAAGCGGGCTAGACCGTCGCAACCGGCGTTGCCGGGGACCCGACCGCCCCCGGCAGGCGGAGCGGCGGCGCCGTCAACAGGAACCGGTTGCGACCATTCGCACGCAGCCAATCGGCAAGCTCCGTCAGGTGCCACATCTCGCCGAGGTAGACGCCGAGCTTGAACAGGCAATGGGCATGCAGCGGCAGGGTGGAGCAGAAATCGTCACCACACGGCTTGGCCGGCGCCGCCTCGACCGCGAAGTTGTCGGCGATTAGCGCCACGATCTGCGAATCGGTTACCCACTGCAGCAACCGCTCGTCGCGCCCATCGAGCGCACAAGTCGTCCTGCGCAGCAACTCCGCATCCGGTTGCTTGTTCATGCCCAGCAGAACCTCCGCGAACCCCGTGCGCAGGCAAACAAGGTCGCCGGCCTCCACGACGACGCGGTCCTTCTCCAGGACAGCCATCAGTTCCTCATACCCGACGACCTGTCCCGAGCGGCCGTAATGGGCCTCAAGGTCGACCATCACGCCCCGGCCCTGGATGCAGGACTTCGCCATGTTCTCGACACCCAGGCGCCTTGCCCCCTGCGGCGCAGCGTTTGGCCGCCCCTCCACCCCCTCGTAAAGCACGGGCCCGGCCACGTCCGACCCGGCCCTAAACCCATTGTAGAACACGTCCTCGGGCCTGCCGTCGCCGTCCACGTCGAACATCTGGCCCACATGCGCCAGCGTGTCCCATTGCGTGGAGTACTGCAGCGTCAGCAGCACCTGGTCGTCGCACATGATGTCCAGCGCCGTCGGGTCGTAGCAGCGCAGCGGCAGCGCCATGTTGGCCCGGCCCTCGCGCACCGTCGGCCGCAACTCCGGCGGGTGGCGGCGCGGGTTGATCGCCGTGCCCCCGGGATAGTCGAGCGGCAGTGACAGGCAGAACGTTCGCCCTTCCCGCACCTCCGCAATCCCCTCGAGCACCTTCTCCCGCGTCAGCAGGTTCAGCCGGCCCAGCTCGTCGTCCGGCCCCCAATCGCCCCAGGTCGACCCCCGCGGCCTCTGGATCCATCGGCTCGTTCTACCCGATGCGTCGCTCATGGCAGCCCCTCTTTCATTCTGGTTCACGCCACAGGGTCAAGCCCGCATTCACGAAATGCCGCGGCTGCCGTTGGGCGCCTCAGCGTCGCCAGAAAGTCGACGACCTCCGCCCGCTTCGACGACCCCGCGAGCGCCGCGCCGCGAACCGCATTGCCGCCTGCACCTCGTCCGGGAACGGGCCGGCGATGTCGATGCCGGGCACGACCATCAGTTCGCTCACCTGCTGGATGGCCAGGTCCGCCTCGCCGCTCACCAGCTTCTCGGCCGTGAACCCCGCCGGGATGATCGTCGCCTTCGCCCGGATGGCCTCGGCAATCCCCAGCCGCTCGATCAGCCCTGCGAAACAGATCCCACTCGCCCCCCCTCGCGAAAACGCGACCGACCGCGCATCAAGCAGCGCCTGCCGGAACGTGCCCGCTGTCGACAGGTCGGGCCGCCGATGCCCAAGCGGCACCGCGACGCCCAGCTTGGACGTTGCAACGGCGACGAGTGTGTCCGCGTCCAGCACCCCGTCCGCAACCAGCGCGTCGGCTGCCTCGGTGGTCACCAGCACCGCATCCGTCGCCTCGCCGCTTGCCAGCTTCTCCTGAATGACGGTGAACCCCCAGAATACCTCCACACGCCCGCCGGCCGCCTCAAAGGCCGGCAGGATGGCCCGGTCGAACGCCCCCCGGACGCGAGCGCGCACATCATGCGAAAGCCAGCCGTCAGCCCCTCCCAGCCGATGCGTGCCGCAACAACTCCGGCGTCAGCTCCCCAAGCGCGCGGACGCCGACCAGCGCCATGTCGCGGTCGATTTCGTCCCGTAGCAGCCCCACCGCGTGCTCCACGCCAGCCAAGCCCCCCAGAGCCGCGGCGAACAGGAATGGCCGGCCCACGAAGGTGAAGTCCGCTCCCAACGCCAGCGCCTTCAGCACATCTGTCCCCCGCCGGATGCCGCTGTCGACGATTACGGCCATGCCGCCTTCTCCGCCACAACCTCGGGCAACACGTCCAGCGGCGCTACCGTGTGGTCAAGCTGCCGCCCGCCCTGGTATCTCAGCCCGCCTTTGACCACCGTGCGCGTCCACGTCAGCGAGATCGGCCGCGCCGCCTGCGCGCAACTCTTTGCCCGGATGGCTAGGCACCCCACCGTCCGCAGCACGGTCATCCCGCCGAGCTGATCGTGCGCGACAGCACCGGCCCTGCCCCGACGCGGCAGAAACAATTGACGGTCCGATCGGCCCACCCTACTGTACGCGCTTACAAGAGCAAAGTGGCCACTGCGAGCCATTTCCCGGCAGCGCCGCTGGGCAGCGGGAAACGACCATGACCACCCCGCCGCGCACCCGAATCGTCCTCCTGCATGCCACGCCCCATCGCCATGGCGCCGGTGCAGACCGCGTTCGCACGGGCTTGGCCCGAAGCGGAAACGGTCAACCTGCTTGATGAGGGCCTCACCGTCGATCGCGCGCGCGAAAGGGACCTCTCGCCCGGAATGGTCGACCGCTTCGTCGCGTTCGGCCGCTAGGGCGCCGCTATGAACGCGGACGGCATCCTGGTCACCTGCTCCGCCTTCGGTCCGGCCATCGATGCGCTGGCCGACAGCCTCGACATCCCGGTCCTGAAACCAAACGATGCAATGTTCCACGAAGCCGTCGCTGCCGGACGCCGGATCGGCATGCTCGCGACCTTCGGTCCGTCCGTCCCGACCATGACCGCGGAGTTCGAAGAATATGTCGCAAGCGTCGGCTCGAAAGCGACCCTCACGACGGTCGTCGTCCCGGACGCAATCGACCGGCTCCGGGCCGGGGACGCCGACACCCATAACAGGCTCGTCGCCGACTACGCGCCCCGGCTGACCGGATGCGACGCCATCCTGCTCGCGCATTTCTCTATCTCCCGCGCCGCCGTCGCGGTGCGCGCGGTGGTCGACACGCCCGTGTTCACCGCGCCTGATACCGCTGTCTCGCGCATGCGGGCTCTCGCCGAGCTCCGTGGCTGAGTTCGAACTCCTGCCGCTTCGCTGCGGCCATGTGGTAAACCACGCGGTCTCCAGCTTCTTGTACCGCACCGACTGCGGGGACGCCCGCATTGACGCCCCCTGCATTGCCTGGCTGCTGCGCGGCCCCGGCGGACCAATCCTCGTCGACACCGGCCCAGGCACGCGGGTGCAGGCGCCCCAGCACTATCGCCCTGGCGACCCCGATGACTTCCTCCCCCTTGAACTCGCCCGGCACGGCGTCGACCCGGCCGCAATCACCACCATCATCCTGACCCACCTGCACAACGACCACGTCGGGGGCGCCGGCCATTTTCCCGCGGCCACCTTCCACGTGCAGCGGCAGGAGCTGCAGGAAGCCGTATGGCCCGTGGCGTTTCAGCGCCCCATCTACGAGGTGAACCGGCGCGGCTACCTGCCCGCCTGGGCTCGCATCCTCGATCGCTACGTCGCGCTCGACGGGGACGCCGCCATCGCTCCGGGCGTGTCCACAATCACGCTGCCGGGCCATACAAGTGGGTCCCAGGGCGTCTGCGTCGACACCGCCGCTGGCCCACACCTCCTGCCCGGCGACCTGGTGCCCTTGCGCGAGAACTGGTCGCCGCCCCGCGATCCCGTCCCCAACGGCAACCACACCGACCTCTATGCCTGCGAGCGTAGTTTCCGCCGCTTGGCCGATCTCGGCGCCACGGTCCTGCCGTCCCACGACCCCCGCGTCTTCGACTACTCCGCCTATCCCGCCTCCGGCTGAAACGCAGGCGGCATCACGCCGAAAAGACAATAGGAGGCCGCCTTGCTCTCGCGTTGGACCCGCCTGCTGCCTGTCATGATGATTGCTTTCATCATCGCCTTCATGGACCGAACCAACATCGGGTTCGCCATCCCGACCATGGGCAAGGAATTGAACCTCGACCAGAGCGCGCTCGGCTTCGCCTCCGGCGTCCTGTTCCTCGGCTACGGCATCTCCCAACCACTCGGCGGCTGGATCGCTGACCGCGGCTACGGCCGCGCGCTGCTCGCCGCCCTTATGATACTTTGGGGTGCCGCGGAGATCGCGCTTGGCTACATCAACACGCCCATGGAACTTGCGATCGTCCGCTTTCTGCTCGGCTTCTTTGAAGGCGGAATCTTCCCGACTATGCTGCTGTTCGTGCGGACTTGGTTCGCACCCTCCGAGCGCGCCCGGGCCAACGGTGTGTGGCAGCTCGCCTATCCGCTGGCCGCCATGCTTAGCGGCCCGATCGCCGGCTTTGTGCTCGAACACGGTACCTGGCGCACCCTGTTTATCGTCGAAGGTATCTTCCCAATCGTCTGGGCTGCGGTTTGGCTCTGGGGCGTCGCGGCCTCGCCGCAGGAAGCGCGCTGGCTGAAACCGGCGGATCGCGATGCCCTGCTCGCCCGGCTGGAGTCAGAAGCGGAACTGCCCGCCGCCGCCGCCGCAGGCTCCAGCCTCATGGAGCAGATGGCCCGGCCGTCCGTGCTGCTGTTCACCGTCGCCGTGTTCTTCTGGAACATTGGCTTCCTCGGTTTCATCATCTGGCTGCCCAGCGTCATCCACCAGGACCCAACCTTGAGCCAGACCGCCGTCGGCTGGCTCAGCGCTCTGCCCTTCGCGGCGGCGATGATCGCCATGCAGTTCCTGACGCGGTGGTCCGACCGGACCCGGGATCGGCGCACCTTCTCCTCATGGCCGATCGTGATCTGCGGCGCCACCCTGCTGGTCGCCTCGTTGAGCTACGCCACCAACGGCCTGGTGATGAACATGGCGCTGCTGACACTTGCCGGCGCCATGCTATACGGGTCGCAGCCTGTGTTATGGTCGATCCCCGGCGACATCGTGCCCCGCCACCTCGCCGGCGCAGTGTCAGGCATCATGAACGGCGTCGGCGTCCTCGGCGCATTTGCAGGCCCGTTCTTCGTTGGCTACGTCCGGACGATGACCGGCAGCTTTTCGGCCGGCCTCGGCGTGCTTGGAGGATGCCTCCTGCTTGCCGGCATCCTGGTTTCCAGAATCCGCGAGGCGGGACCGAGCCTCCAGGCGGCCACCATGCCAACGCCCATAGCTCCGGCCGGGTAAGCATGTATGAGCATCGGGAGGGAGCACGCCCATTGGTGCATTTTTCGGCTGTCAGGTGCTGCCACAGTGCCCAGCAGCCGAAGCACGCATCACTTATATTAGTCAGCAGCCTCAGCCCAAAGCCCGCGCAGCCTTAACGGCCGGAGCCAAAGCATGTCGGCTGTGCCGCAGCGGTCTCAAGCCACCGGCCCATACATCTCCTTTCCTGGAACATCCAACTCTGCGCGCAGGATGCTGCCTGTCCCCGACTCTGTGATGAACAGCGACCGCCCATCCGGGCCGCCGAAGGCCGCATTGGTCGTGTGCATGCCTGCGCAGCTTCGCACGCGGTAAACCGGCTCGCCGAACTGGTCGACCACCCAAACACACCCCATGCCGACATGGGCGATGGCGAGCCGGCCCTGGCTGTCGAGCGCCAAGCCATCGGGACCGCCCCAACCGCCGGACATCTGCACAAAGACCCCGACTTTCGCCACGCCGCCATCGGCGCGCAACGGGACCCGCCAGATGCAGTTGCCACGCGTCACTGCGAGAAAGACCATAGTCTCGTTCAAGTTCATGACCAAGCCATTCGGGCTCGGCACGTTGTCGAGCAAGCATTCGACCCGGCCATCCTGCGTCACGCGGAACAGGCGGCCGGTGGGATCGTGCAATCCGGTCTGGCCCTGGTCCGTGAAGTATAGGTCGCCATTCAGGGCGAAGTGCAGGTCGTTCACCGCCTTGAAGCGTTCCAGGTTCGCCCGCACCAAGTAGGGTGTGACCGCGCCGGAGACCGGGTCGAGCAGCATGATGCCGTTCTTGTAATCGGCTATGAACACCCGGCCGTCCCTATGGAACTTCAACCCGTTCGGCCAGCCGTCGTACTGCGCGACCACGTGAAAGACCCCGGCCGGGGTGATCCGGTAGATGCGGCCGTTCGGCAGGTCTACGCACCAGAGATTGCCGTCCCGGTCGAAGGACGGTCCTTCCAGCAGCGAATGGGATGGGCTGCCGGCCGGCTGTGCGCGAACCCACTCATTGTCGGCGTTCTCGCCCCGCAACTCATCCGGCAGCTTGGCGAAGATGGCTGTCGGCACGTCCTTAGGGGGATGGAAGAACATCTGCTCACCTTACTCGGCGATGGGATGGCGGGTGAGGAGGAGGGCGGAAAGCGCCCCGCAAAGCAGCAGCGCTCCGGCGACGACGAAAGCGTAATCGTAGTTGCCGGTGGATTGCACCAGATACCCTGTGACGATCGGCGCTAGGATGCCGAACACGTTGCCGCCCAGGATCAACAGCCCGGTGGCGCGCCCAGCATCTCCGGCGCTGCGGAGCAGATCGCTGAGCAGTGCGATGTTGAGCCCAATCGTGGTGGCGACCCCGCTCAGCGCGACCATGATCAGCAACAGGATGAGGTAGACGTTCGTGACGAACGGCGCGAGCAGGATGACGGATGCCACCAGCATCATGCCCGCCACCATGCGCCGCCGGCCGCCGGACTGCACGGCCTCGGGCGACAGCCGTGAGTCGCTGATCCTGCCCAGCAGCACGGTCAGGACCACCGCGCCGAAATAGGGCAGCGAGGTCAGCCAGCCGCTCTTGGCCATGGAGATGCCGCGTTCCGCCTGCAAGTAGGTCGGCAGCCAGGTCAGGAACAAGTATTGCGTGTACACGCCGCAACCCTGGGTAAGCATTAGGCCGATCATGGCAGGGGAGCGCAGCAGGCCCAGCAGGCCGACGGAGCGCCGGCTTTCGGCGGCCGAGCCGGCCGCATCGCAGTCCCGCAGCAGCATGGCCCGCTCCTCCGCCCCAAGCCAGGACGCTTCGGCCGGGTTGCCAGCCAAGCCAAGCGGCCAGCCAGACGAAGCCGATGGCGCCGCAGACGTAGAAGGACGCGCGCCATCCGGCGAAGCCGATCAACGCGGCCAAGGTCAGGCTGCCGACCGCCGGACCGAAATACGCTCCGCTGTTGAAAACGGTGGTGAACAGCGCGCGCTCGCGGGCTGGCACCCATTGCCGAACCACCTGCCCGGCGGCGGGATAGGTCGTGGCCTCGCCGGCGCCCATCAGCACGCGGGTGGCGAGTAGGGTGCCGAAGCTGCCTACTAGCCCCGTCAGCACGGTGGCGCCGGACCACACGGCGATGCCCACTGCATTGACGGTGCGGGCGCCTAGCCGATCGACGATCCACCCCATCGGGACCAGGCAGATCACGTACAACCACAGAAACGACGAGAACAGGTAGCCCATCTGCACCGGATCGAGGTGGAACTCCTGCGAGAGCGGCCCCGCCGCCACCGACAAGGCGGAGCGGTCGATGTAGTTGATCGCCGCCAGCAGAAACATCAGCGCGTAAACTCTAAGCCGACGCCCCATTCCCATCCCTTTCTAGTCAGCGGATTCTGCTCAGCCGCCAGATTACGGCGGAAGTGATATGCCGCTCCGGGATCCCGCGCCATCCTTCGGCGGGCATTCAGCGCTTTATGTCATCGACCGCCTGCAGCGTTCAGGTGATCACCCCGGAGGCGGCCCTCAGTCCTCGAGCGCGGAGCGCCGGCCGACCAACAGGCGCCCACCTTCCCTTTAGGCTAGCCGTTAGCCCGTAAGGTCGACCGCACGCCCATTATCCCGCAAGGCGGCCCTCGTCGGATGCGTAAGCCGGGGGCCACCCGCCTGACGCGCCAGACGGTGCGTCGGATCCTGCGGCGAACGCGTAGCGACATCTTCCCTTTTCTGAAAGCTCGCTCTGCCGCTGGTGGACAGCTCGACGCCGCGTGGGAAAGCGGGTGCCGCAAGGGCGCAAACGCGAAATTTTAGAGATCAAACGGCAGCGAGACAACGAAGAGTTGCGCGATCGGTTTGCCCGGACCACTTCGCGGCGCGGCCTCCCCCTTGCGCATCCAAAGCGGATGCACGGTCAAGCTGCTCGACGGACCGGATCGCTTCGACGTTCTGTTCACGGATGGTCGCATGCCCGGATCGCTTGACCGCATCGAGGGCAAAGCGAGAAGCGGCTGGCGAAGCCAGAGCAGACGCGAGGTCAGGACCTGACCGTTGGTCACTCGATCGAAACGGCGTGGCAGCGCAAGCTTGAGCGTCGTGAATGAGGCGCAGGCACGCTGAATCGGAAGGTTGGGCCCTCAAGCGCATCACTCTTGTCGTCGTGACCGAGCTGTTCGTTCATCCGCGCAAGCGTCGGCGTCTCAACCATGCCAGCACCCTGTCGCGCACCAGGGCCGTCACGAAGCGCGCTACATTGAGCTGTGCCGAGCGGGGGGCGACCGATCTATCCTTGAGGTGCTCTTCGAAGTTGACCGCGAAATCGGCGCCCATGCGGCTCGCGACATCGCGCACGAGCCCGGGGCGACCGAACTGGGCCAGCGGCCCCTTCAACGTATAGCCGATCGTCAGAGACACAGTCGCCTGCTTGGAGTCCGGTCCGGGCGACACGCGATAGCGGATCTCCCCCTGCACGGTCGAGCGATCGCCTGCGTCCGCACCTTTGCCCAGAATGCGGCCTTCGCGCTGGTGCTCGACCCGCTCGATCAATGCCGACCCTCTGAAAGTCGCCGATATCGGGCCAAGCTTGACCTTGATGCCGCCCTCGACATGGTCGGGCGAGGGCTGCGCATCGATCATCGCCCCGGGAATGCAGGCCGCAACCTCGGTGATCCGGCCGAAGGCGGCAAAGACCGCCTCCGGCGGACAATCGATGACGAAGCTCTGCTCGAACCGGTGTGCTGGCGTGAAGTCCGCCGCGACAGTCCGCGAACCTTGTGCGCCGACCGGAGCAGCGACGCTGTTCACGGTTACCGCCGACCCCGCATCTGCCGGTCTCGGGTGGGCGCCAACGGGCCCGCAGCCGCGTTGCGGCGCGCCGGAGACCGGCGCAAGGCCCCGTTCACGTCGGGCGGCGATGACGCTCGTAATCGCCCGGACGATCCCGACGTAGCCCGTACAGCGGCAGAGATTGCCGCTAAGCCCGAGCCGGACGCGACGATCGTCGGCTTCCGACAGACGCAGCACGAGATCTCGGGCGCTGACCAGCATGCCGGGCGTGCAATAGCCGCACTGGAGCGCATGCTCGCGGTTGAACGCGGCCCGCAACTCGGCCGCGATCTCGTCGTCGTCGAGTCCCTCGATGGTGGTGACCGCGGCGCCCTGGCAGGTAGCGGCAAAGGTGAGGCAGGCCCGCGCCGGCTCCCCGTCGACCAACACCGTGCAGGCGCCGCAGACGCCGTGCTCGCAGCCGAGATGGGTTCCCGTAAGGTCGAGCGTGTCGCGAACGAAATCGGCAAGATGCTGGCGCGGCTCGACCTCGGCCTTGATGGATTGGCCGTTGACCGTCAGCGCGAACGCGACTTTCGGGACTCCGTTTCGGACGGCCACCGCACTCATGCGGCATGTCGCAGCGGCGCGGCGGGGTGCCCCGCCGCCTGCAGGATGGCGCGCCACAACACCGCGATGTGGACATGGCGGTCGACGGCATCGCTCAAGCCTGCCGCCTGCAGCGCCGCATCGGCAGCATCGGGATCGAAATTGGAGGCGAACGCGGGCCCGATGCTGCCGCCGAACAGGGCGCGCGCATCCTCGATTACGATCGGCGGCGCTTCCACGGCGCCGATCACGAGCCGGCCCCGTCCCGCTTTGGGATCGATCAACACCGCCCCGATCGCATGGGCAAACTCGCCGACCTTGCGGCAGTGCTTGGCGTAACCCCAGCGGGCCGAGGCCGGCGGGGCCTCGATGTGGATGGACCTGACGAGTTCGGCGGGTGAGAGGGCGACATCGAGCGCGCCTCTCAGAAGCTCGCCGAGCGTCACGCGTCGCGCGCCACCTTTGGAGACGACGTCGACTTCGGCGCCCAGCACGGACATGGCCGATACCCAGTCCGCCGCCGGGTCGGCATGAGAGAGGCTGCCCCCGACGGTTCCGCGATTCCGAACCGCTCTATAGGCGATGCCGCCCGCGACCTTGACAAGCATCCCGTTCGCGACGTCGGGCACGCGCCCATCCTCGATATCTGCATGGGTAACGCAGGCCCCGATGCTTAGCCCACGCTCGGTCCGTTCGAACCGTCGCAGCTCCAGCAAACCCGATATGTCCACGACGACTTCAGGCTCGACCAGCCGCAGATTGAGCATGGGGCCGAGCGACTGACCCCCGGCCATGATCTTGGCCGCCTCGCCGGAGTCGGCCAGGATCGACAATGCCTCGGCAAGATCGCGCGGCCGCATCAGACTGAAGCGAGCCGCCTTCATGCCGCTGTCTTGGCGCTGACCGCCGGATCGCGCGCGCGCGCGCCGAGCACGGCCTCGACGATGCGCCGCGGTGTCATGGGCGATCGGTTCATCTCGACGCCGGACGCAACGCATCGTTGATCGCATTGGCCAGAGCTGCCGGAGGCGCGATGGCGCCGCCCTCGCCGATCCCCTTGACGCCGAATTGGGTGTAGGGAGACGGTGTTTCCATATGATCGATGCGCGGCGCAGGCACCTCGGCGGCACCGGGCAGCAGGTAATCCGCGAAGGTCGATGCCAGCGGCTGCCCGGCACCGTCGAAGGGCATCTCCTCGAGCAGCGCGGTTCCGATGCCCTGGGCGAAGCCTCCGAAAATCTGGCCGTCCACGACGAGAGGATTGACCAGCACGCCGCCGTCCTCGACGATCACGTAGTCCAGAATCTCGACCTCGCCGAGGTCGGGGTCAACCGCGACAAGTGCGGCGTGCGCCGCATAGCTGAACGTGCCGGAATCCCGATCCGGCTTGAACCCGCCGATCACCTCGAGGCCGCCCGCATCGACCCCGATGGGGAGATCCTGCGGGCGCCTGTACCAGGTGTGTGCGATGGTCTTGAGCGAGACTTCCCCGACCGGGCCGAACACCCGCCCGTCCTCGAAGCGCACATCGTCGACGCGGGCCTGCAGCAGATGAGCGCCGATACGCCGCGCCCGTTCGGCCAGTTCGCGGCAGGCGACCGAGACCGCCCCGCCGGCCATGACCATGACGCGAGAGCCCCAGGTACCGGTCGAATAGGGTGTCATCGCGGTATCGCCGAGCACGACGCGGATCCGCCCGACCGGGATGCCCAGCATCTCATGTGCAACCTGCGCGAGCGTCGTCTCGAGCCCTTGCCCGTGCGAATGAGCGCCGACGCGCAGTTCGAGGCCTCCATCGGGCGTCAGACGCGCGCCGGCCTGCTCGTGGCCGGGCACCATGGGGATGCCCCAGCCGGCATAGACGGATGTGCCATGCGCCGCCTGCTCGCAATAGACCGACAGGCCGAAGCCGATGCGTCGGCCGTCGGCTTCCCCGGCGCGCTGACGAGCCCGGATCGTGTCGACGTCGATGGCGGCCAGAGCCCGCGTCAGCGCCTGCGGATAGTCGCCGCTGTCGAAATGCTTGTTGGTTATGTTGTCGAACGGCATCTGATCGGGCCGGACGAGGTTTCGTTGTCGGATTGTTTCGGGCGGTAGCCCCGCCGCCACGGCGACGGCGTCGAGCGCCAGTTCAAGCGCGAAGCACACGCCCGTGCGGGCGACGCCCCGGTAGGGCAGAATCGGGCATTTGTTGGTTGCGACCGACCAGGTGCGGCACCGGTACGCCGGGAGGTCGTAGGGACCCGGCAGGATGCTGGCCACCTGCGCGGCTTCGAGGCAGGCCGAGAACGGATAGGCCGAGTAGGCGCCGGAATCGACGATGGCTTCGCAATCGACGCCCCTGAGGCGGCCGTCGCGTTCGGCATAGACGGTGATCTCGTAATGGTGCTCGCGGCAGTTGGCGCCGGCGGTCAGATGCTCGCGGCGATCCTCGAGCCAGCGGACCGGGTGGCCGCGGCGAAGCGCCAGCCAGCCGAGGCAGATGTCCTCCGCAAGCAGGATGCCCTTGTAGCCGAAGCCGCCCCCAACGTCGGGCGAGATGATGCGAACACGGCCTTCCTCGATGCCCAGGCACTCGGCGAGACCGGAGCGGACGATATGGGGCATCTGGCTCGCCGTATGCAGCACCAGCTGGTCGGCCCGATGATCGAGCGTCGCCACGCAGCCGCGACCTTCCATCGGGGCCATGCACTGGCGGGCGGTGGTGATGGTGCGGCTCACTTTGATGGGAGCGTCGAAGGCCGACGCGACATCGATGTCGACTGCGGTCTCAAGGAAGACGTTGTCGCCCCAGTGTTCGTGAACTTGCGCACTCTCCGGATGGCGGGCGGCGCGCATGTCGTGCACTGCGGCAAGCTCTTCGAGGTCCAGCGTTACCGATGCCGCGATATCCTCCGCCTCGGCACGGGTCGGGGCGAGGCAGAACGCGACAAGCTCGCCGACGTGGCGAACCTTGTCGGTGGCGAGCGGCGGCTGTGCCGAGACCTTGAAGCCCGGCAACCCGGAGACGGCCCGAATGGGGCTGACGCCTTCGAGGTCCGCGGCGGTGAAAACCCGGCCACGGTGGGCTTCCGCGATATGGATGCCGCGGATGCGCGCATGGGCGAGCGGGCTGCGCACGAAGGCAATGTCCTGCAGGCCAGGCAATCGGATGTCACCCACGTACTGGCCTCGCCCTCGCATCAGGCGATCATCCTCCTTGCGCAGGAGCCGCGCGCCGACCCCTTGAGCGCCGCTCATGAGCGCAGGCCCGCGATCAGGGCTTGCGCGGCGCGGATCAACTGGCCATTCGGCTCGCGCAGCGCGTCCAGGATCGAGAAATGGTCAGCATCCGCCACGGGCAGCAAAGGTCCGGGTGCATGGGCGGCGGCGCGGCGTTCGTGCAAGGCACGACTGTCGTGAACGAGCGCCGGAAGCTCGGCCGTTCCATAGGCGATCACCAGAGGTTTCGGCACCGCCGGCAGCTGCAGGGGCGAGAGCGTCACGATCTCGGTATCGGTGAGCTTCAGAGCCTCGTTCAGGTTCGTGTCGCGGATCGGCCCGAGGTCGTAGACGCCGGAGATCGCGAGGCCCGCCGCGACGCTCGGATGTCCCAGATGCATGGCGGCAAGATGCGCGCCGGCCGACCAGCCGGACACGATGACCGGCCCGCTTACGCCATGCGCGGGACCATGCTCGGCCAGCCAGTCCAACGCCAACCCGATCTCCGCGACGATGCTGGCGAGGCTCGCTTCGGGGGCGAGCGTATGGCTGGGCATCGCGATCGACCATCCGGCCTCGGCCAGCCCCTCCGCATAGGTGGCGAAGACCTCGCGGGAATTGCGCTGCCAGTACCCACCGTGGATGAAGACCAGGCAGGGCGCCGCGGGATCGGAAGCCGGGTAGAGATCGAAGGCCGCGCGGACGCCTCGCGCATAGCGAAGATCGAGGTGCTGGGAATGAGCCGCGCGGTAGGTTGACGACGCCGCGTTGCGGCGTTCCGCCCAGGCCGCGACACCCTGCACGGCGCTGTTGTTGTCGTAAGCCGCATTGCGGGCCGGCTGGTTGAGCGAGGCCCAAACGTCCTGCGGCGGCGGGGTCTGTCCGACCAGGCTCAAGCCGCCACCGCAGCCGGCAGGATCGGCGAATCCGCATCGAACCGTCGACCGGCCCGCAGACAGAAGGCCGGTTGTAAAAGCCGCTCCGCGACGACCCGCGTATCCTCGTTGTCGCGCAGGATGAAGCGGCCACGCAGGTCGTTCAGCACCGATACGTCCGCCTCGTAGCCGGGGGTCAGCGCTCCGAGGCGGTCGGACAATCCCAGCATCTGAGCGGGATGCGAGGTGACCATGGGAACCACCTGATCCAATGACAGGCCAAGCGTCATCATGGAACTCATGGCCTGGGTAAGGCTGAAGCGGGCCTGTCCCTTGAACGGGTGGTTCTCGTCGTCGGCATGCTCAGCCGGCGTCCCAGCGGGCGCCGGAACCTCGGTGTTGTAGCCGTGCATGTCGGCACCTAGCGTGTGCGGGATCACGCCAGCGTCGAGAGCCTTGCGGGCTAGCCGGTAGGAGAAATGGCTGCCATGGCCGACATCGACCTTCAGCCCCCGATCGAGCGCCGCCTGGATGACATGATGGACCTGTCCCTCACGATTGACGAAGCCGCCGGGGTGACGCGTGAACGGATGGGCCAGAACATCGCCCGGCTTCAGCATCGGGATGACGCGATCGAGGATCGTATCCGCATCCTCGCCGTTGGCGCCGCTGTCGGGCAGTCCCCACAGGGTGCCGAAATGCACGTAGAGAGGCAGGTCCGCCTTGCGGCCGATCTCGGCCGCCATCTCCATGACGCGGATGCCCCAACGCGCGAAACCACCGATCTCGGCATGGCCCTTGATGCCTCGGACGATGTCCTTGTTGGCCATGGCCGAGGCGACCGTCGCGTCGACATTCACGCCCGAGGGGCTGTAGAGATCGGGGTAGTAATGGCCTTCGAGGCCGCCCACCAGATAGGCGGACAGAAACGTGTAGACGCGGGTCTGTGCCTTCTCGGCAACGAAATGCCGGAAGCCCGGCAAGGTCATGCAGGATGGACCGCCCTGGTCTACCACCGTGGTCACGCCGGACCGCACGCCCACCATGTCGGCATCGAGGCCGAAGCGGCCGGTGACATATCGATAGACATGGGCGTGAGTATCGATGAGCCCCGGCAGCACGATCTGGCCCGCGACGTCGATCACCTCGGCGGCACTGCTCGGCAGGATGGACTGGGTGACGGCCGCGATACGGCCGTCCTTGATGGCGACGTCCACCATGCCGTTGATGCCCGACGTGGGGCACATCACGTGACCACCGCGAAGCAGCAGATCGTAACCGCGTCTCTCCACCATCTCGGACCCCGTCATTGTGGGATGTCGCCGCGCCGCCTGATACACCGGCCGAACGAGCGAAAGCGAAGTACGCTTCGCAGTTGCGGCTATGCACGAACGATGCCACGTTATCGAGCGCGGCGTGGGCGCGTCGGGCGGCAGTCAACGGAGGGTCACGTGAACGACCTTGTGCCGGTTTCCGAGGCAGATGCACCTCGCGGCGCCGATGCTTGGCCGGTGGACGAGCGTCCAGGATTTCTGATCAGGCGGCTGCACCAGATTCATGTGAGCCTGTTTGCGGAAATGTGTGCCGGCCACGGGTTGACGCCGCTGCAGTTCAGTCTGATGTCATCACTGATCGATCTCGGACGGGCCGACCAGACCCGCCTTGCCGGCGCGATCGCAGTCGATCGAACCACGACCACCGGAGTTCTGAAGCGCCTAGAAACGCGCGGCCTCGTGACGCGGGTGACCTCCGCCGACGACCGACGCTCACGCGCCTGCAGCCTGACTGCGCAAGGCCGTGCTCTTCATGCGGCCATCGAAGCCTCGGCCCGACGTGCCCACGATACGACGCTCATGCACCTGACGCCGAACGAGCAGGCGGTCCTGATCGGACTCATGAAACGCGTCATCGCGGGCCATAGCGGCCGCACAGACGGCTCCGCACTCCTGTAATCGTTGTTGTTGAGGAGACCGTTCAGCTTGGCGAGGGAGAGTACCTTGTGGACCGAATGGGGTCGTTCGGCATCGTGGCTATCGATTGCGCCCCGCACAGCGACCGTGCGATCTCATTTCCCCGTCGGTCAAAGCTCGCCGACCCCGACTCCGAGCATCCCGCCTCGGCTCAGCGGGCGGCGCCAAGCATGTCGAGAAGGGTCAGCGCCAGGACCTTGGTCGCCGCGACGGCCTTCGGGATGTGAATGTACTCGTTGATCGGCGGCCAGCCGTCCTCGCCGGGTCCGAAGGTGACGGCGGGGATCCCGCGCTCGGCGAAGCGGATCGTATCGTTGAAGGCATTCTTCCGGTAAAGGGCCGGGGCTTCGCCGAGAACGCGTTCGTAGGCACGCGCCAGGGCGGCGGTTGGATTGCTCGCCTCGTCCTGTTCCAACGTTCCCGAGACGAACAGGGCGCCCGGGAAAAGACGGGCATTGGCCCGCAGGTCGGGGTCCCGCGCGCCTTCCGCGGCGATGACCGCGTCGATGTCGGCCAGCACGCTGCTGGGAGTCATGCCGGGCAGAATGCCGACGACCGCCAGGACGGCGTGGCTGATGTCGGGCGTGAACTGCATCTCCCGCCGGAGGCCGCCGGACACCCGCATGATCGCAGTCATCGGCGGTGTGCCGCCCTGGCGCTCGGCCGGCTGGTGGCGGAAAGTCATGGTCTCGAAGGCGGTGAGGAGGTGGGCCATCTTGGCGACGGCGTTCACGCCGGTGTCGGGGCGCCAGAGATGCGTCTTGCTCCCCCGGGTCTCGATCTCGACCAGGACGTGGCCGCCATTAGCGACCGCGATCCCCATGCCCCAGCGCCCGTCCGCCGCTGTCCAACCGGTCGGTTCGCAGACAATGACCGCGTCTGCGCTGAGCCCGCACTCGTCGAGCAGGAAGATCGAACCATCGGGCCCGTCCTTCTCCTCGTCGACCGTGTAGACGCATTTCAGCGTTCCCGGGAGCGCGGTGCCCGCAGCCACGATGGCTCGGACCGCGAGCAGGGTGCAGGCAAGATTGCCCCGCGTGTCCGAGGTGCCGCGCGCATACAGCCGGTCGCCGTGTCGGGTAGGTCGGAAGGGGTGTCGGCCCGTCATGGTCCAGGCCTTCCAGTCCCCTGCCGGATAGGTGTCGAGATGATCGTTGATGATCACCGTCGGACCATTCTTACTGCCGCGCAACGTACCTATGACGTTGGGCCTGCCTTCGCGCTTGGCGACGAGTTCGACCTCGAAGCCCATCGCGCGCAGCTTCTCCGCGACCACGAGGGCAGCGCCTTCCTCGCGTCCCGACGGTTCGTCCGGATCGAGCGGGTTCTCCGCTTCAGGTTGTCCAGCCGGGATGAGTTCGCAGGCGAGGTCGAGCCAGCCCTCCTCGTCGATGCGGTCCAGCACTTGCCTTTCTTTCGGGGACGCCATTTCGCCGATCACATGTGCCACAGCCGCCCCCATCACTCTCGGTTCGGGTACACCCGAGCAGCAGATCGGTGCTGTCCATTAGTTGCCAAGCACCCACACATACACGTCTGCTGCGTGGCAAGACCGCGCCGAGGCGAGGGTCTCAGGCCAACGACGCACACCGGTCTTCGATGATGCCCTCGCTCATCGCGCCGAGGCGCTCCGGTTGCAGGATGACGAAGCGTCGGCGGTTCACGGCCAGCAGACCCTGGTCGGCGAAGCGCTTCAGCGTGATGCTGACCCACTGGCGCGTGGCGCCCACCATGCTCGCGAGGTCGTCGTGGGTGAATGGCATGACGATCTCGACGCCTTCGGGGCTTGGCCGACCGTAGGCGCGACTCAACTGATGCAGCACGCTGGACAGCCGGTCCGTGACGGATCGGGTGCCCAAGAGTTGCGCGAGATGCGAATAGCAAGCCCCCTTGAACACGAGGCTGTCGATAATGCCCAGGGCCTGCTGCAGTAGCCGCTCGACCAGTCCGCGCAGCACCGCCCCACTGAGGCACAGCACCCGCGTGTCGCGCAGCGCGGTACCGGACCAGACATGGGTCCCGACCCCGAACACCTCGGGTCCGCCGCAGAAGTTGCCTCCAACCCAATAAGCAAGCGTAATCTCGCGTCCGGTCGGGGCGGTGTAGAAGACCCGGACCAGACCGCTCTCGATGAGAAAGATCCCGTTGTGCAGCTCGCCTTGTCGGAACAGGGGCTGGCCGTGTCGAAACAGGCGGGGCCGCCCGCTTTCGAGCACCAGGGCCCGGCCGGCGGGATCGAGCTGCTGCAGAAGATCGGGCTGCGGGGCGCCCGTGCCGGCCGCCGCCATGAAGGAGGTCGGCGGCAGGGGCGACGATCGTCCGGCAGCGGGCGGGTTCGATCGAATGGCTGTCTGCACGGCAAATCTCTGTTGTCTCGCTCCAGGTGTTCTGCAAGTCCCGCGCCATGCGCGCTCTGAGCGTACCCATGCAAATAGGTGCTCCGGTGGACGTGTTATCCCCAGAGGCAAACGCCAGCCAAATCGAAGCACTTGTTTCCCTGGGAGCCCTTAGCCGCGACGCGAACGGCCGGTCAGCGGGCCATCGTGTAGGCCCCGAGGACGACGATGATGACGATGGCGGTGACCCGGACCGTCGTGTCCGGTACCGTGTGAAACAGGCGCGCGCCCGCCAGCGTGCCGACGACGTGCAGGGGAGCCAGCAACAACGCCCGCAGGAGGGCCGGACCGTCGAGGACGCCCGCCACGATGACCATCGCGGCCACGGCCGTCTGCGTGAGGGCGACATAAACAATCAATCCCGCCCGGTCGCGAGCCGCACCGTCCCGGCCGGCTAACAGCCAGAGCGCGGCCGGCGGGCCGCCGACGCCCGCCAAGCCGTTCATGATCCCGCTCAAGGCCCCGACCAGAAGGGTGTTGGTCATTCGGGGCGGGCGCAGGCGACGCCAGCCACTGAGCAGCGCTATGCCGCTCGCCAGGACCGCCACGCCAATGATCCGGCGTCCTGTGGCAGGATCGACAAGAAGGACCAACGCGATGCCGGCCGGCGTCGCGAGCGCACAGGCGGCGGCCATCGGCAGAACCACCTGGGGCTGCATGCAGCCCCAGGACTGGCGCAGCAGCTGCCAGGCGGTGGCCACGTTGACGGCGACCACCGTGCCGAGTGTTTGTGCCGGGCTCAACACGACGATGAAGAGGGGCGCCATCACCAGCGACCCGCCGAAACCGGTGAAGCCCTTGATGATCCCGGCGACGAAAGCGGCCGCGGCCAGGACGAGCGCAGTCTGGCTCATGGGGTCAGTACCGTTCGGCCAGCCACCGTCTCCGATCCGCCAAGGGCTCCCACGGAGATAACCGCTTCGACTTTCAGGGCTTGTCCCCTGGAGTCGGGTGGACCGATCGAAGCAATCATCCCCGTGGGGACCCTAACGTCTCGCACGGACGATGTCTGTTGCGCCCAGCGGCAAGTCCGTGGACCTCTGGTACCGCGTGGCGATGCGCAGAAGCGCCGTGTCGGCGTTCTTGCGGGCGTAGAGGCAGATGCCGAACGGGAGCCCGTCGGTCCGGATGGCGGACGGGACCGCCACGCCGCACAGATTGAGCGGGTTGGCGAAAGAGGTGAAGCGACCCATTCGCCCATTCGTCACGACCGGATCCGCCCGAACCTCGCGGATGGTCGGGATGGTCGGCACGGTCGGCACGATGAGCACGTCGACACGCTGCATTTCACGTTCGGCTTCCGCCTGGAGGGCGCGAAGCCGGTATTGCGCCCGCAAGAGGTCGACTGCCTGATAGGAGGCGGCCGCCTCGATGATCTCGGCGACGACCGGGTCGACCTCCGTGCGATGGTCCTCGATGAAGTGCCCGATCGAGGCGTAACGCTCTGCCAGCAGCGGGCCGCCAAACACCATCGTGCCGGCTTCCCGAAACGGCGCCCAGTTCACTTCGACGATTCGCGCGCCCGCTTGCCTGAACCGCGCGAGCGCCTCCTCGAAACAGGCTCCGGTCGCCTGGTCGCCATCGAAGTCGAGGCTGGACGGGTCCGGCACGCCGACCGTCAGGGCCTCGTCTCGACCAGGCAGCCCGCGCAGGGTGCGCGGGTCGTCCTGCAGGAACGGGTCGTCGGGGTCCTCGCCCGCCAGAAGATCGAAGACCGAGGCCGCATCTTCGCAGGTCAGCGCCAGGATCGGCACGCAATCGAACGAGCGGTTGGCGTGGATCGTCCCGCCCATGCCGATCTTGCCGGGTGTCGGCTTGAAGCCGACGATATTGTTCAAAGCTGCCGGAACGCGCCCCGAGCCGCCCGTGTCGCTGCCGAGCGCGATGCTGACGAAGCCGAGCGCGACGGCAACCGCCGAGCCGGAACTCGAGCCGCCGGGGATGCGCGCGGCGTCGAAGGAATTGACCGGGTGAACGGGACTGCGGATCCCCACGAGACCCGTGGCGAACTGGTCCATCGTGTTCTTGCCGACCATGATGGCGCCGGCGTCCTCCATGCGCCGGACGACGGTGGCGCTTTTTTCGGGCAGGTGGGCGAAGGCCGGACAGCCGGCGGTGGTCGGCAGCCCCCTCACGTCGATGTTGTCCTTGACCGAGAACGGCACCCCGTAAAGAGGCAGGTTCGCGGCCGAGGCGAGCGAGGGCTTCGGCCCGCGCCAGCGCCGCATCGAGCGGGACGAGGGCGGTCCAAACGCCGACGTCGGGCTTCGCCTGGACCCGGCGATAGACTTCCCGGATCAGGTCGCCCGGCGAAAGCCCGTCGGCATAGAGGGCACGCACCGTGCCGAGATCGAGGCTCACCTCCGACAGCTGTGGCGACATCCCGCGTCTCCTTCGGAGCCCTGAACGGCATGGGTCCCGAGGCGTCGACTAAGCGTCCGTGCCGGCCGGCGCAGTCAAGGAGTTGCCTCTTCCGGGTTATCGCCCCGGAAGGATCGAATCAGGGGCGGCGCGCCACCAGATCCACCTCGATGAGCGCCTCATAGGCCAGCCCCGTGACCCCCACGCAGGTGCGCGCGGGGAGCCGTCCTTCGGACCAGAAGGAGCGGTACACTTCGTTCATGGCCTGGTAGTCTTCCTTGAAGCGCG
>JAABUP010001826.1_pt1 | contig 43514 bp, 50 predicted proteins | sample 5559201 | NCBI WGS metagenome assembly JAABUP01 (sample SAMN10711887, study PRJNA513373) | rock metagenome | isolation source: Antarctica rocks | place: Antarctica
ATTTCTGCCCCGGGGCCCCCCCCCCCCCCCCCCCCGTGACTTTAGGACAAGCTTTGCCATAAACTTCTTGCAAGCATGCTCAAGTCCACTGGAGGTGCAGCTGTCTGTGCGTGCTTGCTGTCAGCGCAAATGGTCCTAAGCCTGCATGTATGCGATGTCTGTGCGTGCAATGGGTGTGTAGACTCTTCAGCATACAAGCAATCCACAGGGCTTACAGTCACGTGCGGTCCGCTCTTCCGCACAAAAGTGTCATGCAGTTTTGTGTGTGGGCTCATTGTGCAGATGGTACTCTATGCAGGTCATCCCTGCACTAGCCCATCACTCCTCCTCATCAAGCTCAGATCCCAGAAGCAGTCTCCGCAAAGCATTGTTGGGTGACTCGAGCCAGGGCTCCCCACAGGGGTCCCCACTGAAATACCCACTTGGCTCCCCACAAGGGTCCCCACTGAAGTACCCACTAGGCTCCCCACAGCGTTCCCCACTGAAACACCCAAAGGGCTCCCCCAAGGGCTCTCCACTGGGCTCCCCCCAGGGCTCAGATGGTCTCAGTGAAGCATTGTTTGGTAATTTGAGCCAGGGCTCCCCCCAGGGGTCCCCCCAGGGCTCAGATGGTCTCAGTGAAGCATTGTTTGGTAATTTGAGCCAGGGCTCCCCCCAGGGGTCCCCCCTGGGCTCCCTCCAGGCCTCCTCAGCGTACTCTGGGCTGAGCTATGCTTCCTTTGGTGGCTGCAGCCAGTCATCCAAATCAGTGTCATCAGTTCACTGCACCCCCACCTCCCCTGGCAGCGCCAGGCCCAGCCTCCGCCGCAAACTGAGTAAGTCCTCTACTTCTTGATGATGTACTTCAGCTGATCGCATGTAGCACATATTGGCATGTGAGACAGCTGATGATGACATGCCTGCTCACTGGCATGTTTTGTTCAATTCGACGCTTGGAATCTATCATGTGTGATTCTGGTTTGTGCCAGTGTCCAGCTGCCTGCATCTTCCTCCGATTTGCTGCAGATGCTTGAGGCAGCTGCACGTCTCAATAGACACACTCTGCTTGAACACGGCATGCCTTCACACAGCAAGGACAATTACACAGTCATATGCATCGACCTGACAGGAAACTCTGTGCTGGATGGCTCACGCACATCACATCTTTCCCTGCAGATGGTGATGGGGCTGTTGCCAACTTGAGCAGTGCCATTGAGAACAGCTTGTCTTGGGAACCATTGCACTCACACCCACGGCAGGTATGCCCTGCCGTTCATTGCTTGACTGCCTAACCTTTACATCCTGTCACAGCAACATCTGCCTCCCTTGCAGTCTTGTTGTGCTGCTAGCTTGGTCTGTCATCACGGTAAAGAGTAAATGGCAAACAGCATTTTCTGACCAAGAGGGGGGTCAGCTGCAGTTCTGTTCTTGCATGAATTGTCATCTGCATGCAATTTGTGTCAATTTGTGGCAAATGGCTGCACCTGCCCTCATCCCTACTGGGTTCTGCCCCATCACTTCTGCGCCCTGTGCAGGCTGTGGGCGTGTCCCTGCCGGTGTCGCCTGGCTGCCTTGCAGCTGGCACCTCCCCACCCCAAGCTGTATCAGGGTCTCGTGAGGGGTCCAGCTCGCCTCTGAGTGACATGTCCAACAGGTCAGGGGCCAAAGGCTCATCTAGGACAGATGTTGGACAAGCTGCCAACCCCACTCCTGGCAAGCAGCCCAGCCCTTCATCACCACTGAAGTCTCCCCAGTAAGACCTCAGTCACTCCCACACCATCTACATCCCTCCCTGCATCAGCTGTGTCTCCATTTTTGGGTGCATACCATTGAAGGCATTTGCTGCCAGCGCATCTGCTGCAATGCTTTACAGGCTACCACCAGTCTTGCTGAGGTGTGCAATGTTTTGGCATGCTTTGTGCTCTTTAACAAGCATCAGTCCACCCATTCATGGATTTTGAGCAGTCTGTGAAAGAGCCTCCCATCCACCTTGTTTGACAGCCTCTGCCCAGCCCATCAGTAGCAATCAGCTGTCCGTTGCTGCCTTGCTCTCTGCTTGCTATGGGCATAATGTGCATTGTGCCTGGCATGCTTGATGCTGCAAGGTACATGCAGTGTTCTGACCTCCTGCTGCTTGGTCTCACATTTGGTCATGACTTTCACAACAGTCAGAGCATGCCAAAATCAGCGGTTCTGGTCTCTGCAGTAGCTTACTGTCACATCAAATGGGTTGCAGGTTCTGAATTGGACTTAACATCAAAAACACTTGGATATGTGGAAATTGAGGGAGGGCTTCTTCCTTGAAAATGAAGTCAGCATCAATATGTTGCTGACCGCAGACTACAGTTCATATGCTTTGAGATTCTGCTGGCTCTAGACCTGCCATGTCTTGAGTCTGTTGTTTGAGCTGCCAGACTTGCCATCCATTGCATCGCTTTAATCCTGTGAGAGCTCTGGAAATTCTCAATTGTTGATCGTGTTGTCAGTTGAGCGTTTGGGCAAGCAGCACATGCTGCAATGATTGCATTGATTATCAAAAGGTTTGCGCTCACATTTGCATCAGCTTCTCCCTTTCCAGTGACATACTACTAGCCATGGGCCAACAGCAATTTTGTCAAGCACATGCTTGAGATTGGAGCCATCATGGTGTGTTGTTTCAAAGGGTGGTGTTGTCACGCATTGCTTTGTTGTGCAAGCATGTGAACGTGATCATCGAGATTTAGCTCGTACACACACGTTTACATCTTCAGCGGCGCCATGTCACAATCCAGATACCTTGTCCAAACACCGCTCTCACTTGAGCTTCACAGTCTGCAAAGCCATGATATCTTCCGTTTTTCATTTTTCTATTCATTGTATAACTACAGTCTGGGGTGTGGAGCCAGTTGCGATTCATCAGCCATCCTGGCTTGGAAGCACAGGTGTATGTGGTGTGCGACAGAACCAAGCTGGTGGGAGTTCTGTTCGAAAAAAAAGCATAACGTCCTGTTGTCAGTAGTTTGGGCCCAAACAACCAAAAGTGCTAACCTCTAACGATGCTATAAAAAGGGCAGTCAAAAAGGAAATGTTGCTCATCTTCAACCGCTTGCAAGGAACAGTGATGACAAACACGTTGTTCCCTAGATAGTTTGGGTCTCAACCATCTGTCAGTTTCACCCCAGTGAGTGACCACCTAACCTGAACTTGATGAGTGAATACAATGAAGCACTGGGTCTAATGTCACAAAGGTAAGAGGCCATGACACTGTTCAAGATTTGTAGACAAGACAAACACCTTTTTTCAGGTTCAAAAACTCAACATTGACATGGGCACTATAGCAAGTGATGCTTCTCAGCTTCAGAAAGGTCCATCTGAACGATGCACAGTCAAACCTCACAGTCCTGGCGTCCAAGCCCACACAAGACACTTTCATGTGCTGCAGGTTGGGGAAAACAGTCATGAGTTTACTCGCTTCTATTGTTGCTTGCAAGATGCTGCTACCATAAGCTCGCCCCACAGAGTAATAACCAGTGTTTGCCTGGGAGTCCAAACAAAATCCTAAGGTATGCAGGTTTGGAAAAACCATCCCTGACACGAAGGAAACCAGTATTTCGGTGAGAAAATCAGCAACACACAAAACCCTCAGATTCACAAGCCTTGCCATGCCAGTATGTAAGGTATGCAAGCACTCTTTTTCACCATAGTGAGCAACAAGCAGAAACTCTAGAGAGAGCTTGAGCAGGTTCTCTGGGAGAAAGGGCACTGCTGCTATGGCAGATGAACTCAGAGTCATGTCAACAGGTGTGATGACTTGCTGGAGTGCAAACATCATGACGTCGTACCCTAGGTAGTCAAGATCAAAACCCTCCAAGCACAACTCATGCAGCTTTGGTGGCACCTGTCTGAAGTGTACTTGATGACCAAGCTCAAGACGTGTGATGTGCATCAAGTAGCTTGGCAGCAAGCACGCTGCATTGCCGTTGGTGACTAATCTCAAAGAGGTCACCTTTGGTAGTTCAGCCAACACTGTCAAGAAACCCAAGGCAGACACAGTTGAGTTGTGCGTGCTCACGTATAATTGCAAGAACTCCAGGTTGGGTGCAAGACGTAACGCTGCCTTGGAAACATGTGGCGCCCTTGGCTGGTTTGGCAAGGAAAATGCTAATGTCCTCAAGCTGTCCAGAGGAAACAGAACTTTTGAGGTGACGATGAACTGCTGCTTCTCACGTAGTTCTCCGATTGTTACTTTCAGACGAAGCAGTGCAGCTTCCACAGAAGGTAGGACCACTTGATTGGACCTTGTGCGAAGGCATAGCTCTAGTCGATTGCCTGCTAGAGGAGTTGCCTGCTCAGCTATGACAGCTAATTCCTGTAGATCTTTCAAAGCCCTGTCAGACTTGTCCGACCTGAAAATTTCGGTGAAAATGGTCCACCGCGGCATGACCGATGACCCCTGTGGAAAGCAGCTCACGAGGTCGCACTCTGGACTTCGCAACAATCGTGCCAAGTTCAAAAGACCGTTAGTCTGTATCACGACAGTGATTTGGGGGCACAGTTTTCTAAGCTGAGCGGCGTGTTTCTCCCAGCCAGGCAAATTAGTGAGTGTCACGCGGTGTTGAAAATTGCGAGCAGGACGCAGATCTCGCCAATCGACGCAAGTGAGTCGCAATTGCGCCAGATCAGCCGCTGAAAGTTCACCGAAAATCTTTTCCAGGATGGCGAGTGGGAGCTGCAGTCACCATGACATTGCATAACAACCTAATATCGTTTGAGACGCGACTGACATATGGGACTATGCTACCACAGTCAGCTACGAAGATTTACCTTGCATATGGAAAACATGCTTCTGTCCGCCAACTTTGCAAGATCAGGTGCTAGACTTGGACTCAGTACCAACACATCGGAAACGGCTAGCAGAACGTGCTGGGCACAGTCTCTGTGAACAGGTAGAGAAAGATAACAATGCCTTTGCCTGCCGACCAGTCTGATCGCAAGACCTGCTTGTTCATGTTATTTGTTTTGTTTTCATTTAATTTCAATACCTCACACCATGAGATCCTTTTTGCTCAGCAGGATCATATGCAAGTTTTCAAGTTGTTTCTAGACTGTCTCGATGTCTTCCAGATTTGACATTTATCTTCTCCTACATGTGACCAGACTTGCTGGCTGGCTGAATGTAAAGTACCACTAGTGTTGTAATCCTCTCTCAGCCTGCAGGCCGTCCGGCGCCGGCCAACTGGGCACCAGACTCTGTGGTGAAGCCAATAGTGACTCACGACAGCCTGGCTTGAAAACACAGGTGTATGTGGTGTGCGCAGAACCAATCTGGTGGGAGTTCAGCTCGGAAGAGAGCCTAAGGTCCCGTAGTGACTAGGCCAAATAACAACGATAAACTCTAATTGTGTTGTGCGCAGGGCCATCACAAAGGAAATGTTGCTTGTCCAAAGAAGCTTCAACCACTTGAACATAACAGTGGCAACAAATGCGTTGTTCCCCAGGTGCTTTGGGCTCCAATCATCTAAAGAGCGACCGTCTAAATTCAGGGTTACAACCTGAACTTTAAGAGTGAAAACAATGGGGTCTTATGATTGTGAGAGGCCACGACATTAGAGTCAAACATCAAGTTGTCCGTTCAAAAGCTGACTTTTGTGGCTGAAGATTGGCACATGTCATGGTACCATTTCTCCTTGAGATGCAGCAGCTGATCAACATTGGTTGCAGCTGTCAACACCCAACTGTCGTGTAACGGTCCTTAGCGGGTCCTAACAGCCTTAAGATTCCTAAGTTGACTCGTGTGATGCTATAAGACCCATTTTACGATCTCGAAGTTGTAAATTTCGCGGAACTAGCGGAAGTCTGATGGGGTCTGGTTTCGGTGCAACAGCAATGATCGTATCATGTGCAACCATTGAACTTAAAGCGCGCTGCGGACCGCTATCGTCGAGGCACAGTGTGTCCAACATGCACATTATCTCTGGTACGTGAAATGGGACAGCGTGAGGGCTAGAAAGTGAGTTGCGATGTTTGTGGTCAATCATGATCAGGATCGGTAACATAGCTTTGCGCCTACACTTGCGGGGCAGGAACGCGGAAGCGAGTCAAGATCGACAGCAGCACGATGGACTCCGTCAGCGTGCCACAGAGTGCTTAGCCATGTCAACTGTAAACCCGGTTTTTTCTGTAAACGGAGGTTGAACGGTGTTTGCAACTGTAGACGCACGAGATGTTTTGACAGGACTCCTAGGAGCCACAGGCCCTGAATAGGACATGACAAACAGTTCTATCGTGGAAGATTTATTCTGCCGTGGAAGATGAGCAGACTTGTGCAGAGTAAGATTCTTGGCCCTGAGGGCAACTACGGATGAAGTAACAAGGCCCCTTGTTATTGTTCACGAGACATTTGCAATTTCTTCTTGCACTGTGCTTTAACTTGTTTGCTGTGATCTCCCCTGCTCTGCTGTCATCACATGCCAAAGCAACACCATAGAACTGCTGCATGGGCATGCATCATGTCACAACACTGCAAGCACTTCACAATGTGTATGGCATATCTTGACACAACTTAGCACACACTCATCATGCACTGCCAATGCAGGGCAGACAGCAGCAGCCCTGCCAGGCTGCCCTGTCTTGTTGTCATCATCTGCCCATTTGAAAAAATGGTAAAGCTGCAGCTGCATGCAGCAAGACACAGCACTGCAAGCTGCTGAAATGTATGCTATCCCTTCTGACAAAAGGAAACACGCATTGATGGCATACTGCAAACGCAGACAGCAACAGCCCTGCCCTCTTATCATGACATACCAAAACATATTATGCGCCTGTTGCAATTGAGTATAGCACACAGCAGCAACGCAACCTGGGGGGATGCAAACGAGCATCCACATACACATGATCAGATGATGTTACAATATCGCTGTCGTAAGGGTTGATCGCAGCTGCCCCCATGCCTGCCCTATCCTTCCCAGGGACTAGTGTTGCTTTTGGTGGTGTATCATCGAAACTACAATTAAATTATGCACAGCACAGCACCAAGCAAACAAAACTAGTCTACAGAGTTCCCATTTCCTTTGTAATTGCTACGGCGTCTCCAGCAATGACCATCGTTGACATTGAGACCTGGTTGTCTTGCAGGCTTGCTGATGAACAGATGCCAGAGCCAAGTTTACTCTGCACATGCCTGGCCCAGGCCTGGTTTGCGTGCACAGCCAAAACTTGAAAGGTAGGGGTCTAGTACTAGTGGCGGGCCTGACTTGCACAAATAATCTGCATGTTTGACCTTTAGAGCTGAATATTGTGCAATAGCAACGAATTTGTGTCAGTAGCATCAGAATAGTAGCAGTGTACAAGGGTGCTTGACTGTGTCATTCATCAAGCAGGAGATGCACGCTTTGCACTGGCGGTGAACAGATGCACTGTGCGGCCACTGCAAAGGCTGGTCTGCACATGCTACGACAAATACCCTCACTGTCGTGTATGACTGTTGTTGTGGTGTGTCAGCAGAGGCACAATTACCAGTGGTACAAGACTGAGGCAGTCAATTGATAGCTGAAGGCAGCAGCATGTCCATCTGCTTGCAAAGTGATACACAACATTAACCATGTGGTTTGCTGCTACAGGGCTGTTCATGAGTGCTGGTGCAAGCCTTACTCTGCCTTCGTCAAGACCATCCAACAGCATCTGTGTCACTACGACTACTTGAAAGGTGAAATCTGAGCGCACTTTGAGCTTGTTTGTTTGTCTTACACAGCTGTGCATGTCTATGCAGGTGTTGTGAATCTTGTTCAGACTCGTTTTCAAACCACATTGAACATTTCCATCAGTTTTAAAACAGCAACACTTGATCAGAACTGTTCATTGTCCCATGACCCGAAGCAAGAGCTGCTTGTCCTGCTCTGAAGCGTCTTTGCATTAAATGCCACAGCGCAGCATGCAGTGTCAAGAAGTGGTGTCCCTGCTTGCTGCTACACATTCCGCTTTGCGCTGAGATGCGTGACAGTACTGCCAGGGCTGGCTGCCTTGCTTGTTGCTCATGTTCAAACAAGCAGCTGCTTTCTTGCACTGCCACTGCTAGCCAGTGGCAATCTGCAGCTCTGACAGTTCTGCTCTGGTGTTGCAGGCCCGCAGTATTTGTGGTCCTTGGCATTTGACATAAAGATCACCTCTGTTGCTGCATGTTCTTTGGACACCCTTCTGCAAGGTGACATCAGGTCTGTCATGTTGCATGTAGCGCTGCTCAGCATTTATGCAAGTGAGACACCAGCATGCATGGCAGCCTTATATCTCAAGGTATAGAAAGAATCTTGCTGCCCTGTAGGTGTGCATGCAGTCCCATCAGCAGAACTGTGAATGTATCTTACTACAAATGTCATGGGAACAGCATCATCAAACCCTGTCAACTGCACAGCTATGCTGTGCGGTTAGCTGCTGAGAAGTGTCACTGCTGGTGCAGGCTTTAAAAGCAATTTGCTGGAGGGCGGAGCGCAATCCTGTTAGGTAAGATTGCTCATAGCAGAATGCTGGACTACCCTGCTTGGAGCATATCTGCCTACTCATGGCCTTTGCCATGGCTACAGCCTCATGTTTAGGGTTATACATGATGCAGTGGTCCACTTTACGCTGTGTGCATCAAAGTTGGCTTCATACCATGCATGCAAACGCATTTGTCAAGCTTAAAATTCAGAGGGGTCACGCTTGAACCGCCCCTGAATGCTTGCATATAGCTGTCTGGGGTTATGCACTGGTTTGCTAGCTTGCTTCTCTTGCTTCCATCAGTTGTTTGATTGGTGTCGTTGTTCAACAGGCGTGCAAAGGCTGTTGGAAAGTCTAGATGACGGTCATGTTTTTGTACTTCAGGTCGGCGCAACTGCGAGTGTTTGAAGGCACTGTAGAGGATGCGCAGGTGGTACACAGTAATTGAGTTGCATAGCTCGCCAGAGGAGTTGTGCACATTGACCCCACCAGCTCATCGAGATGACATACTTTGATGGGGTGTTTGGTCTTGGTCAGTGCTTACGTCATCGGGGTCCATGGTCATAAAGCTTGTTAAGCTTGGTTCATCTAGAAAGGCAGACACTTCTTTGTCTTGTACAGGCATTTGATAGCCTTGTTTGTCCATGTTTGACAAATCTTGATCTGGTCCAGCGCAACTGTCCCTAGCCAGATGTCAGGGCTTTTACTGTGATGTTTCATGCAGGCCCAGAACTATTTGAATGTCAAGCCAAAAGGCAGTACCCCATTCTGTAGGCGCATGTTATTGTGCAGCATCCCAATTGGACGTGCAAACTGTCTGCTTTTCTTGGCTTTCAATTGGGTTCATCCATGCCTGGTAACACGCTTGCGTCTCTTCAGCACTCAGTGGTGTTGATTGGAAAATGGCGTTTTGAGTAGGGCTGTGCACATCACCTTTCATTAATGCATACTGTTCAGTCACATGACTGCAATCACTGCAATTTTGGGAGAATTTGGCGAATTTCAAACCTGCTGAAACAGGCAAATGTCCGTTCCGAGGTAACAACATTGCTTGAGAGTTTGTTCAGCTTGGCAGATGCATCTCCCTGTGCAAGAGCAGTGCTTCGCCGCTTTCAGAATTGTGAACGGCCATGTATAGCAATTACACAGTAATAGTGCATGTAGGTGCATAGTTTTGTCTTGAGTGGCACGCGCCATGTCACGATCTAACTTGAGATACTTGAAATTTTAAAATGCAAGTCTTCTTCAGCGTCATCATCTGCAAAGCCATATCGTCCTCTGTTCAAACTTTGCAGATGACGCAAACACGTTTTTCCAGATTCATAAACTCCACATTGACATGGGTTCTGTAGCAAGTGATGCTTCTCAGCTTTCGAAAGATCCATTTGAAGCTTCCACAGTCAAACTTCATAATCTTGGCGTCTAAACCCACACAATATACTTTCATACACTTGAGATTGGGAAAGACCCTCATGAGTGCACCAATTTCCTCTGTTGGTTGCAAAATGCTGCTGCCAGAGACATTGTCCATAATGTAGTAATTATCATTTGCCTGGGAATCCAGACAAAACCCAAAGGTATGCAGGTTTGGAAACACCATGCCTGACAGGAAAGACACTGGAAAATCACCGAGAAAATCAGCAACACACAGAATCCGCAGGTTTGCAAGCCGTGCAATACCAATGTGTAAGGTACAAAAGTCCTCTATATCACCATAGCCAACAATTGAGTGCTGTAAAGACAGCTTCTGCAAGTTTCCAGGGAGACAGGGCATTGCTGCTACAACAAATGAAGTCAGAGTCAAGTCAGCAGGTGCTATGGCGTGTTGCAACGCAGACATCATCGCTTCATACCCTAGCCAGTCAAGATCCAGACCCTCCAAGCACAACTTACGCAGCTTTGGTGGCACCTGTCTAAAGTACACTTGACAACCAAGCTCAAGACACGTGATGTGCATCAAACAGCTTGGCAGTAGGCAGGCTGCATTGCCATTTGTGACTAGTCTCAAAGAGGTCACCTTTGGTAGCTCAGCCAACACCGGCAAGAACCGCAAGGCAGACTCTGTCGCGTTGTGCGTGTTCACATATAACTGCAAGAACTCCAGGTTGGGTGCAAGACGTACAGCTGCCTGGAAAATATCTGGCTCCCTTGGCCGGCTTGGCAAGGAAATTGCTAAAACTTTCAAGCTTTCCAGAGGAAAGAGTACTTTTGAGGTGGCAATGAACTGCTGCTTCTCACGTAGTTCTCTGATTGTGGCTTTTACACGAAGCAGTGCAGCTTCCACAGAAGGTAAGACCACCTGGCTGGACCTTGTGCGAAGGCTCAGCTCCAGCTGACTGCCTGCTAGAGGAGTTGCTTGCTGCACTATAGCAGCTACGTCTTCAAGCTCTCTCGACGCCCTGCTAGAAGTGTCCGATCTGAACTCTTCAGTCTGCATGGTCCACTGTGGCATGATTGATGCACCTTGTGGAAAACAGCTCACGATGTCGCACTCAGGACTCCGCAGTAGTCGTGCCAAGTGTAAATCTCCGTCAGTCTGTATCACGACAGTGATCTGTGGGCACAGTGTTCTGAGCTGAGCAGCATACTTCTTCCAGCCAGGTAGATCAGCGAGTGTCACGCGATGTCTAAAGTCGCGAGCGGGACGCATGTTTCGCCAAGTGACGCAAGTGAGCCGAACTTGAGCAAGATCATCCGCGGAAAGGAAACCGAGGATCTTTTCGATGACAGCGTGGGAAAGCTGCAGTCATCATGACATCAGGCATCAGCTTAGAGTTGATTGGATGCGACTGACAAAAAAGAAGGAGTTGCCAGAGTCAAATACTAGGACTCACCTTAGACATACAAAGCATGTTTCAGTCCACCTTCTTTGCAAAGGCAGGAATCGGTCTTGGACTCAGTGACAGTAGATCGAACACGGCTCACGGCAGCAAAGCGTGCTGTGCATGATATCTGTCACAAGAGAGAGCTTCTGCTTTTGCCCGCCAATCAAAGTGTAAATAGCCCCTTCTTCTTTATAACTGCCTTTATAAGTTTGACCGTCGAGATATGACCAACGAAGCTCTGAGTAGTGGTAGTGTTGCAGCAATCGCATTCAAGCCTGCACAGAAGACATTGCGGGGCCTGCACCAATTCACAGCTTGAGTCGGCTTTCGTCAAGGGATATGAGAATGCTGGTACCATATAGGTACATGTATGGTGAGTCTTTTGTGAGTCATTGTCGACACTTTATTGTCAAGTTGCCGCTCCACCTAGCAGACTGTACCTTGCGGCACAAGCAAAAAGGGGGTCAGGATTTGGCAGGGCTGCACCCATTTTGCGGAAGCTACTGACTCAGGTGTCAGCTGCAGCTAGCTCAAACAAACACATGTCACATTAATATGACATTCCACCTGTACACTGTCCTTCAAAGTCTGTGCCACAACAATGGATTGATTGTTTCACAAATGTATTGTAAAAACAGCTGGATACATGTGTGAGATGCAATACCATGCAAACAATGCATGAGCATTGCATGCTTATAGCTGCCTACACACATATGCACCTCAAGTGCTAGTTATGGCTTAAGCAATCATTGCATCAGCCTTGCTGCAAGCATGCTTTAGGCAGCAGGTACAGGGCTCTGCTCCTCTGCAAACCCCTTTTCCTGCTCAATAAGATTCTTCAAAACCAGATTTGGAATCATGAGAGAATGCATGAGGGCACCAGAGACTGGTGATGTCTCATGCTGCATATGCCATTGCTGCAGTGCCAACTTCTCATAGGTGTGTCCATCAGCAGCAATAACAGGCTCCGACATGATCTGCTGCAACACATGGCAGCAACATTTCTTGTTACATCTGTGAAGGAGGCTCTGCTGCAGTTGAGTGGCAAGACACTGTTCTTACAACTGCGCTACATTGCGTGCAAGTAAATCACTGACTGCCATGCTGATGTGTCACAATGACTCAGTGCAATGCAGCTGCACAGTACGTGCTGCACATCATGCTGTCTGCTGCGACATATATGGTCAAGTTACAACCACAGATCTGGGACTGCAACAGAAGCTGATGCTCTGTCTGATGGTGCCATCACTCACCAGGGTGATGGGACAATAGAACAGGTCTCTAGAAAACCTGCATCTGTTTGCTGCACCATCAGCACCGCTCTGCCTTGCACTGGGTTCAGCTAGGCGGCTTGTGATGGGACTGTCTCTGGGCAGCACAGAAGATGTATGCAAAGGAGCACGCATAGGCGTGTTCTGCTCACTGGATTGACAGGCTGCTAATAGTGCCTGCTCATTAGCATCTGGCAAGCTGGTCTGCACTGGGCGCACCTGCTGTGATGATGCTGTGTTGCTCATGGATTGGTGCTCTGTACACACAAGGAATGTATTGATGCATGACTGAAAGCACCTGAAAGGCTCATATGACATTCCTGATAAGTGATTTTCATCACTGACTGCTATTGCTGCTTTCGTGCCTTGTGCATTGTGGGCAGATAGCTGCAAGCCCTTCTGCAGCCTAAATAGAAGCCAGACTAGGCAACAGCAATATGTCAGCCTAGTGCGTCAACAAGATACATCACCACACTACAGGCAAATTGCATTTAGACAAAGCTCTGGCTGCTTTCGTGTGTGAGGAAGAAACAAATTGGCAAGCTTGTAGTGGCCATGCACATGTTTCTTTGACAGATCATCTGCAGCACTTCTGCAATCCTTGCTTTTCTTGCTGAGTGAAACAACAAGTGAGAAGAACTCACGAAGGCAGCAGCTTGTCCTCAGTGTCTCTGGAAAGCTGACGGGGACACATGCTGATGTTTGAGCATCCACACTTGGGTTGAAATCCTTTGGCATGGAGGTGTTTGGAAGGCAGTTCGGAGCCAAGGACTGCATCTCCTTCTTCTTCGCCTTTTGTCTGAGCTTCTTGGCTCTCTTGGCAGCTGCTCGTGCTTGTGACTGTTCCTCTTCGTTGTTGGTCTCCTGCTGCTGTGGTTCAGGCACAGGTGATGACGGCTGCTTCTTAGCTGCCTGCAGAGCATAGGCAAATTGAGTTTTGAGTGTCAAGGTGTCTATCTTTGTGCATGAGCGACAGAACACCCTGTTTGTATATGTAGTCTCTGCAGAAGAGCGCGCTTCAACAGCAGCTGATGTTGATGCTGTGCATGATGCCAGGAATGGAAAGCTGGCAAACTACTCTGGGAATGCATGGACAAGAAAAAGAAAAGAAAAGACTACGCCTTTTGGCGTCAATTCAATGAGAAGCCAAGTACTCTACCCGGCTGCCCAGGAATGCATGGACAATGAGACAAGACAAGCCTGCAAGGACTGTCCAACACAAAGGTTTCTGGCTACAGCTGTGTATGCCCAGTGGTACTCTTCAACACACAAAGAGAAGCGCACCAACTTTGGCCTTTCCTTTCAAAACGCATACAATCACGCAACCACAAGTCTGTGTAGACATGAACGCACAGTCCTTCTTTCAGACCGGCACTGAATTGAGATAGCAACCTGTTGACATTCCTGACATACCGGTAATCCAAAGAAGCAGTCATAGATGGCTTGGATGCTTTTGGCTGGCAGAGCTCTGCGCTTCTGCAAATAGACCAGATCTTCCTTCAGGCGAGCTGGGGCGTGTTAGTCGTCACACCAGCCTTCATGCTGTAGCTCAGCTAGTATATAGCCATCCATGCTTCCACCTTGTGGAGTTCTTGCAGCTGACCAAGAGCAGTCTCTGCAAAGCACCAGGCCTCTTTAACATATTATCTGAACATGACATCTTGGGTCGGTACAATTGACGAGCGCATTACATACATCGGGGTGAGGCATACCTGATACCTACCTGTCTGTTGCGAGAGCAAAGGCTGGCACAGGTGAAAATCAATCAATCAGTTACACACATGATTGTACAGTACTAGTGTGCGCCTGCGCCTGAAGGTAAGCTTTGTTTGCATGTGGGCTTGTCTTGAGGCCTTTGTAGTGCAAAGCCACTACTGGTCTTTATGCAACCCTGGTCAAACACCAAATCGTCTAGCAGAGCATCTGGCTGAAGGTGTCACTGGCCAATCAGAATCGAGCAGCATGCTTCACGTGCAGGCATTGCGCTAGCTACAGTCATGTTGACACCACCTCTGTTGATGATTTACACCTTAAGTGCAATGACTCACAGCCTTTGCCTCATGCTGATGCATCAAATGGGGGTATGTAAATCAATACTAAAGACCTTTTCATGCAAACAAGTCTTGTACTGAACCACTTGACGTGCAGAAACGAGTTCTTACTGATGCATTCCTTTGCCTGACCAGCCACTGCTGATAGAACCTTTGGTGATATGGCTGGCCATGGTGTCTGTGTCCGTGCTGCCTGAGAAGGCGCGTCAAGCACCACCTTCAGTCTGTCAACAAGTACAAACAAGTGCTGCAGTACAGCTGCTGTAGCTTGCTTGTACAAGGGCATGTCAGCAGGAGAAGAATCAGCTGATGCCTCTGGTGCAGGAGGCTGACTCACATCCCCTTTTCTCCTCTTAAGGCGCCCTGTCAAGCCTGTCATGAAGTGCGTGCCTGCAGAAATGTGTTTGGCATTGAGTCAGAGATCTTGGAGAAGCACAAAAAGCAGAGCAAGCACAGGGACAACATGTCCCTCCGACGCTGATGTTGAGCCTTCCGGTCTGAATCAGCTGCAGAAGTGTTGACAGACAGACTTTGCAGACAAAAAGCAAGCGCAGCAACATGGCTCCCCACAACATGTGAGCTGTTTGCCCAGTGCTGGCTTGCATCACTTTGAATCTGATGACTGCTTGCAACAATACTGACACTGAAAATCACACACTGCACTATGACAACATGATCATCATGTAGCATCAAATGAGCACCAGCTGAACAGTCATACACTGGTGTCTGTTCAAAGGTTCTTACATGTGCTGATGTAGCATTGAAGATCTTTGCCTGGGCACGCTGGTTCTGGCGGATATCTGTAAGAGGCCATCTCTAGCTTCATACGCTTGATCAGGTAGCGCATGACATGTGAAAGCCCATTTTCAATAAATTACACCCAGTCCTCATCCCGAAACATGGTGCACTGGGCAATACCCTCCAGCAATGACAATGATGTTTCTGTTGGTGCTAGTATCTCCTTGTACCCAGGTAAATGTGTTACTTGCTCTGGCTGAGGGCACCTTTCATTCTTCAAGGCAATGGCCAAGGCATCCACCAAAGCTTTGTTGAGGCCCTGCACCATTACGCAACGATATAAATTCATAAACAAATAAACAAATAAATAAACAAATAAATAAACAAACAAACAAACAAACAAACAAATAAATAAATAAATAAACAAATCAATAAGTAATTAGATAAATAAATAAATAAATAAATAAATAGATAGATAGATAGATAGATAAACAAATAAACAAACAAATACACAGTAAATAAACAAACAAACAAACAAACAAATAAATAAAGTAAGTAACAGCAGCTTATGTATCAGAGACACCAAGGCCTCATGCAAAAGAGCATGCTGAGAAGGCTCTGCAGTACTCGCTGACTGAGACGAAGGCTGCTGCTGCAGCCAATCCAGAGCCACAAGCAATCTGGTCAGCACTACTTGAACATTGTCCTCGCACGCAGACTGAGTAAGCGTTGTGTGGCTGCTTGTTTGCTCTTTTGCTGATGTGACATTGTGAGTGGCACTGAAGGGGATTTGTGCACTGGATGCCAGGGACACGTTCTGCTGAGCTGCCATGCTTTTGGTGTCAGCAGCAACTTTGAGCGCAATGCTGGCTTGAAATTGATCAAAGTTACTGCATCTGTCTCTCGGTGCAGGCTCTGGCACATGCAAGTCCCTGCTCAAGGTTCTGACTTTGGTGCGTAGCATGCTCAAGAGGCTTGGCATCACAGGGTCAAGCCAAGGGTTGGGATCCATCTCTTGTTCAGCCAGCTCATCTGTTAACATCTTCAACAGGGCCATATTCTCATCTGCATTCATGTCAGTGAGAAGTGCTCTTTGTTTGGAGATGTGAATAAGACTCGACAAGTTCATGTTGCCAGACACTGTTTGGCAACTAGTGATTGAGTCATTGGTGTTACCTGATTTGGAAGAATGACTGTCGGAAGACTGCTCTTGACTGTTTTGGCCAATCTGCCCTAAAAGGACTTGCTCTGACAGTCTTTCCAGGACCAGTACAGTGCTTAGCATCTCTGCAAGTTGATCCTGTTGGCCCCGTTCATGGTCGGGTGTGAGAACCCACTCGACTCCAAAAGCTTGAATAGCTGCAGCACAGACTTCATAGTAGAAAGTATGGCTCAACGCCGAGTGTGATGAGACATCACATGATGCCCATTAAGCCTTGCTCGTCATCACATAGCCATACAACGCAACAGCAATCATGCCAACTGCTGTGAAACATAGTACAGCTGTACTGGTTGTTGATTTGGAGCAGGAAGCACCATGTTCAAGCAATTGCACACTGAGCGCAGCAACCACTCAGCTGATGTTTGTGCAGCCGCACATCAGGCAGAAGCACATCTTGACCACCTGACTGAATACTTGCAAGATATCTTGCATACAAAGCAAGATTTGTGGCCAATTGCTCTCAAGGGCATTGCCACTACACGTCTTTGCAGCGCCCTAACTTCGATGCAGCTCAGGACAACGCAGCATAAGGTGCTAATCGGCATACTTATGTGAGATCAGTACATTACCGCTCAGCTTCAGTTGTTCATTCTCTTGTCCAGTCAAGGGTGGGCACAGCAGTTTGGAGCCCTGGCGCACTGCTTGCAGGCGTGATAGCACTTCTGCAATGGATGCTGCTGTCTCATGTACTAAGCTGTTGCCAGAGATAATGCGCCCAAGTGTGCTAAATGCCACCTCAGCTACAGCTCTGTCATCATCCAATGCGCTTACTAAGCTGGCAATGCCTCCTGCACACAACAAAAACTATCACAGTCTTTACGCCACTTGGTTGCAAGCATGTAAAATGGCTCATTTCAGAGCTGGTGCCTATTGCGTTGTGACACACAGAGTGTGCCTGAGTTTGATTGAGCATGCAGCTACTGTGTACAATCAGTTGTGTGTTTTCACAGGATACTCAGCTCATGAGGTCAAAGAAGTGTTGGGTATCAGTGCATGTGTCTTACCTAGATGCAAAAGCTCAGAGGTGACCTGCTGGAATGTCTGCTCCCACACTCCTGACAGCAGCCATGTCAATAGATGGCAGCACATCTCTGCCACCATTTGATTACCCTTCAGACTTTGATGCATGATGGGGACAAGCAGCTGAACAAGGAGCACAGACAGGTGTGACTGCTCTTCGGCTTCAGTCTGACAGCACTCTGTGGACTCTTGCAGAGCTGGTGGGCAGCCGCACAAGCTTTGTAGAGTCTTCCACAATGCCCTGTGAGCTGAGGCTGTAGTGGCTGATGCAGCTGGAACGGTGCCCAGTAAGGAGGCCAGCTTTACCAGAAGCATGGCTGAATCCAGCATCATGTTGCGATATTCACGGTGCTTTGGCTGCTGTTCTGTGCTTGGATGCAACAGAGATTTCATCATGGTGTCGGCCTGCTGCCTGCTCTCACTTGGTGCCTTCTGCTGAACAGACTGCGCAATATCTGTGAGAGTCTGCACCATGCTCATCAGTGGCTTTGTACTGGCATTGTTGGACGAGGAAGCTGTGCTGTGATGCTGGGTCTGCCATTGACAGTTGTCAGTTGTAAGTAGTGCTGTTGAGGGCATTCCAGACAGTGTAGAAAGGATTAGAACGCTGTGCCTAGGACCATGGATTTGGGTCCATGAAGTTCTTTGGCTATTGTACAGCTGAGCTGCAGCTGGCAGCCAGCACAGTGGAAGCAGCACATCTGTAACCATAGCAGTCCTGTGAAAGCTATGCCATACATGGAAGGCGAGAGTAGGTGTGAATGTGGCTGACAACCTCACTGGTCCTTTTGACTGCACCTGCATAGCAGTGTGATTGTCATAATGCAGCCAAGCTCAGCACATCTGTACTTAGCTTGGGCCAGTCTGGACCTGTAGAAGAGCATCTTCCTGAGCCATGGGCACATTGCTGCAATAGAGCTGACAAGCTTCTTGAGACAAGCTGTAGTGGCAGCAAAAGGCTTTCACTACAGGAGCTGCGGTGGTGTTTTCGGGCAAGGAACCCTGCCACAGCAAGTCTGGGAAGCCCTGCAGGTCGCTACAAGCTTGGTGGCGGCAGTTGATACCACAAGCGTAATTCGCCACTTGTAGGTTGTGATCGCGCCCATGTGATCAGCGTTTTTCGACAGTGAGCCATAACTCATGCAGAATGGAATTACCGTCGCCTGCGGCTCCACAAGCATAGCTGTACTCCGCTCGCTCTGTCTGCCGAGAGCTTCGAGCTTACTGCTGTGACCTAACGTAAGGTGCTCGAGTCACTGTTCTCTGCATGCACTTCACGTCAAAGAGCTATGGTGCACGATGCACTAGCAACGCATGAATAGTACTTTCGAGGTGGTACATGATTTGAGTCTCCACATAACCTGCCATCGAGAGCTTCCATTGAGACAGTCACAGGCCAGGATGTCACAGCACAGCATGAGCACAGGTCAACAGTCCAGCTCAGCTCGGTCAACCCACAACGCCGCAAGGCGATCGCGCTCATCACAGCGTCGCTCACATTATGGCAGCCAACGGCAGAGTGTCGGGCACTGGCACGCCAGAGGTGGACAAGGAATACTTATCTGCTGTGGAAGGAGCAAAAAAACAAGTCGAGACCTTGCTTGAGCAAACAAGATGCGTTCCACTGTTTTTGAGACTCGCGTACCACGATGCCATGACCTACGACGGTACAACAAAAACTGGAGGTGCAAACGGGAGCATACGTGTACAAAGGGAATTAGACCACGCGGGCAACGAAAGCCTGAGCTCTGCGTTGGATTTGCTGGAACCGATCAAAGCCCAGTATCAGGTTTTGACATATGCAGGTATGCGATGAGTCTGACTGCATTAAAGACTTTCAATTGCATGAAAAAGTGTTCCATTCAGACACTGAGACAAGATGACTCCTGTGCAGACCTGTTTCAACTGTCAGGCATTATTGCTGTCAGGGTTGCTGGTGGCCCTTTCATTAACTTCACACCAGGTGGGCTGCTGATTCTGACAACATCAGCACCACTGCTGAATGCTGGGCCATATATGTACATCCAGTGAATGGCATACCTTGAATGCAGGCAGACGAGATTCCAGAGTAGCTCCCCCACAAGGGCGATTGCCATCGTTTGACTTAGGTAATGTCCAACCCCTGTTGCCAGCATTGGTTGATGTAGTCACAGCTGCTGTGTCCACGCACACATCATGAACGCAGGCAGCCCAAATGCTGTGACACAGCTCAAGAAGGTGTTTGAAAGATTGGGATTGTCAACTCAACAGTTTGTGGTCTTGCTGGGGGCTCACTACATTGGCAGATGGGGACGAGAGACATCCACAGACCCAGACTTGTTTGACAAGCATTACAGGGACCTGAGCAAAAGATTTTCCAATGCATACTTCAAGTGAGAGCAAACATCACCAAAGCACGAGTCATTTGTGACACCTCGCCAAGCTTGTGGCTTCTGCACAGCATCTCTCAGCCTGCATGAGAGCTGCAAGATGTCTAAGAAGGACCGTAAGCTTGATGTTCCACAAATGTCCCTTCAGGGACCTTTTGAAGGGTAGTATTCCACAAGATGGGCCTCTGCTTGAAGATGCAGAGATCAAGGGTTATGTAGAGCAGTATGCTGCAGATCAGGTACCAGTGTGCTTTTTTTGTTTATAGTTTTTGTTTCCAGTTTTGTTTCATGTGTGTTTTGCCTAGCAACTGGGTACAGAGGCTAAATCCATTTGCAATCCTGGAAATTGGCCAAGCATATGATGCTATGCAGGGAAGGTATCTCAAAGATTACGCTGCTGCGCATGAAGCCTTGAGCAAACTTGGCAGTGAGTTGCCAGTGACACTGTATGGAAGCTCAGCTGTTGCACCAAATTCAATTGGTTCATTGGCGGCATCCTACACCACTCAAGAGGTGAGTGCACTCGCACTGCTGCTGTGCTGCTCATAGACTTAGAGCCTGGCCATCTGCTCTTAACAAAAGGTTGCGAAAACAATGTGTATATGGCAGCTTGACGCCATGTACACAAAGACTTTCTGCACCACTGTGCATGGATGTCACCGGCACTCTTGGTACTCTTACAGCCTGTGAACAGGCCTGATTGCTGATGGGAATGCAGGTTGTGTTAGGTGCAGCCGTCATCATTGGCAGCAGCATACTTGCAGCTGGTTGGTGGTGGAATAGGCGGAAGCGTTTGCTGCGTGGCAAGGTATAATCAGCAGATATAGGGTGGACATTTTTGTGAGTGCCAGCAAGAGATATAATATTGAATAATATCAAAAAACATCCGTTGTCAGCAAGTAGACAGGCAACTCCAATCAAGGCTGGGATCCTGGCTGCGAAGACATGTGTGTTGTGCGTGTTCCTATTTGGTATGGTATGGCCAAATATTTGCTGAGCATCGACACTGTTGGTGCTTTGCAGACTGTGTGCACACTGAGCTTCTCATGCAGCTCACACATCTTTACTGAACAAACTTGGGCTGTTTTTGACTTCCAGAAATTACTGCTTAGCCATGATCATTATATGCACCCAAGTACAAGCACGTACAGTGGTTTTGACTCAGGACAGTATAGGTGGTCAGTTCCTGGCGCCATATACTGCTCCAGGTATTGTCTTGTTTGCTTTCAAAGCAGCCTCATCTTCTGTTGGCAGACCAGTGCCAGTCACCTCATTGCCCACTGTGACCCAGTAGTTGTGTAGGTTGTTCTTGCGCCCAAAGATCTCAAGGTACTTGCCTGGACAGAGCATTGCCACCTGTCAAGTCCTGATTGCAAACACTTGGTTGCAACTGATAACTATTGTAAACATGCATTCAATTTGCTCCTGGCATCAGACATGCCCTTGCAAGCATGGTAAAGCAATCTCATTCTGTCAGCCTATTGCAAATGAACAGCTGTGTGCTGGTCTGTGGCCTAGAGCTATTGCAACACTGATTGCGTCGTTTGACAATGACGAACAGGACCAGATGGACTGACTCACCGTTTGGGACTAGCTCCTCAATGAGCTGATAGATCTCCTCTGGCTTCTGACTCTGCCCTCTGCGCTCACTGTATATGATGTCACTGCCTACACACCTCTTAGTGCCTGGAGGATCTGAGCCTTTTTTGCCAACTAAGCAAACCTCCTTGGCATGTTGTAGGTAGTACCCATGTGACTTAGCCATTCTTCTATTTACAGTCATCTTAACCCAGACAATTTCATCCACCAACCTACAGCATGCAGCCTCATTCTTGCTGAAGCCCAAGCTGCATTGCAGGGTCTCGCCAAGATCATAATGACAGACATGCTTGACATGAGGGAGAAGTTTACTTGTAGCCCCATCGGTCAAAAAGGTCCAGTGTGAACTTGTATTTGGCATTGATGACCCACACAAAGAGGAAGCCATCTGATTGAAGGCTTGGGATAGGCAAATTGACAATGTCCTGGTCTGTCAGCTGGCTATAGCCCAATGCCACACCGCGTGTTGGGTTGGCAGTAGCCAGTTGCCATGGGGGGTCCATCATGACTACGTCAAATTGCGTGGCCTGGGCTAGTGGCTGCCAATCATAGGTGGTGACATTGGCGTGTATGGGTACACAATGTGGTGGAACCTGCCATTCACTTGGATGTAGGTCATCCACAGACGCCGTCCTGCAAAGCAAACAAAATGAGAAGGGAGCCTGACCATGACCAAGTGCAGTTCATAGGCAGTTAGCAAAGAACATGCGAAGTCCATGCATAAGTTGTCTGATGCATTGCTCAAGCCACCTGGCTTCTATATCGTCTTCTCCATCTGCTGCGCCGCTGTCATTACCTCTATCTGAAGCTCCAGCAGTGAGTTGATCACCATCCCAGTCTGGGGAGATGCCTATTGCTGTCAGCCTTTCGCTAGTGTCTCTGAGGCTTACTCGATATGCGTCGATTTCGGCATCCAGATCAGTTTCGTGCATGCTTTCCCATCGTCTCTCAGCCTCCTCGTCTGTCTGAGAAAGTTGTGCGGGAGCTTGCGGTCCCATGATCGCCCAAAAGAAACTCAAGAGCTGTGTAAGCAGAGACTAGGAAAGGGTCACGATTGAAAGAAGACCACAGACGAGACACACATGACTATCTGTCTCTAGCTTCGCTTGGTCGAACTGCATCAAAAGGACCAGAAGGAAATGCTCTGCACGGAGCACGTTCGCGAATCGTAGCGCACGGAGCTCCCTGTTGACACATAGAGAAAGTGCGCAGCATGCTACGCAGCGTCATCACGAGTTACGTTCGCACAATTTTGGTTCTGCTTTGACGCTTTTGGTGTGGAAGGATTGCTTCACGTACACGGCGAGTCAGCAGAAGCACTTCGAACGCAATCTTGATAGGTCAGGAACATCAGCATGGAGGAAACCCCAGAAGGACTGGCGACTGCAGCAGCAACTCGCGAAGCAGCTAAACGGAAGCGTGCGGAACTTGAGGCGCATGGCATCATCGATGATCAGCCTGTGACCAAGAAGCCTACTGTTCCGGCTGAAGCGATCTCACATGAGGTTGCGCTACCGGAAGGCTACGTCTGTGACCTCGACTCGCAGCCGGAATTGTACGGTACGAGTAACAATTGTGCTGCTTAAGTCTTACCAGGTCTTCCCAGATTGTCATGGAACACCAGCTGAGCATAATGTGCACTGTTGCGATCACGCAGGCTCTGTACAACAGCCTCGTTGGACAGGCACTATGGCCAAGGAGTACCCTTTCAAACTGGATCCCTTTCAGAGCACATCTGTGGCCTGTTTGGTAAGTCTGTTTTGTCTTGAATTTCTCAGTGGTCGGCTCACCCCCAGCTTGCACTGAGCACTGGAAGTTCACAATAGGAAAGAAGGGAGTCTGTGCTTGTGGCGGCGCATACCTCTGCTGGAAAAACAGCTGTGGCAGAGTAAGCCAGTGCACAAATTCCAGCATATACTTTACAGCAGTGCTCTTCTCATTCAATGCTCAGCACAACTGAGCATACACATACCTTCTTGCAGGTATGCCATTGCTATGGCCTTCAGGGACAATCAAAAGGTGATCTACACATCACCACTCAAGGTAAGCAGTCAGCATGCTCAGCATGCTTTCAGCATCTCACATGCTCAGTCAGTGCAGCGTTTGATCTGAGGAGTACTGTCCAATGCAGTATGCTGTTTGCAGGCCCTGAGCAACCAGAAATTCAGGGAACTGAGTGATGAGTTCAATGAAGACGTGGGACTGATGACAGGAGATGTTTCCATCAGACCAAATGCAACCTGCGTGGTGATGACCACTGAGATCTTGCGAAGCATGCTTTACAGGTAGCATGTTCTCACAGCTTGCCCCTTCTGCCTCATTCCTGGATGCATTGCATCGAGTGTGAGCAGCACATTGGCATGTTTTGACGTTGTAAAGTAGCAGACCGGGAGGCTGATCAGAGTGTGAATTTTGTGTTGGCAAAGTCTACTCACTCTGTGTATGCATTCATAAGCCAACAGGACCCATTACAAACTTGCGTGGTCCAAGAAGATGGGTCCTGTCAGCTTATGAATGCAAACACAGAGTGAGTAGGATGTACCAACACACAAGCAAAAACGCCTGCACTCTTTTCTGCAGCGTATGCTTCCACGCTACTCATGTACAACATGTGCAAACAGGAGCATCGACCCACTCTTCTGGTTGCAGAGGCTCTGAGGTCCTGAGAGAGGTGGCCTGGGTGATCTTTGATGAGGTGCATTACATGCAAGACAGGGAGCGTGGCGTAGTGTGGGAAGAGGCAATCATCTTCCTGCCCAAAGGCATTCGCATGGTCTTCCTATCAGCCACCCTGTCCAATGCTAGCGAATTCGCTGGCTGGGTGTGTCACCTGCACCAACAGCCTTGCCATGTGGTATACACAGACTTCAGACCAACCCCCCTGCAGCACTATGCCTTCCCTACAGGAGGCTCAGGGCTGTATCTGGTAGGTTCGCTTGCTGGTGCAGCTCTGCTTGTGCCAGTTCTTCAGAAACAGGCTCCCTGCTCTGCCTAGTCGCCGTGTCACATACCTGTGCACTGTTTCAATTTCCTCCTGTGCTGGCACTGCGTTGTCCTGGGTTTGGCTTCAGACAGCATTCTACAGGGTGACACCCTTGTTGCAGTACAAGGCTAGATTCATTGAAGCTGCTTCCTGTGCACGCGTTTGCAAACAAGTGGAACCAGAGCAAATGGCTGCAACACTTCTGGGTGTTTGCATCTACGTTTCAGATTTGGAGGCTGTCAAGTCCATTGCTTGAAGCAACATGATTCCACTGTGGTGGCATGAAGCAAAGGGTGCTGAGCTGACAAGCCTTGTCAGTGGCATCTCAGCCTGCATTCAGCCATCAGCATTCAGAGACAAGCATTGCTGCACATGACCTCACAATAGCGCTTCACTTTGCAGCACCATGGCAATGTTGCTGCTCATTCGTGACAGTGTTAGGTCTGTGACGCAGATCAAAGATGAGCAGGGCAACTTCAAGAATGAGAACTTCAGTGAGCTGAGGCACGTAGCCTTTGGCATCAAGGACCAGGATGGCAATGCTGATGGGGAGAAGCCTGCTCCTGCTAGGTCAGCCTCTCTCAGCTTGTCTTTTGAGTCGGCAACAAAAGCAGTCTGCAACGATCACTTGCATACGAAAATTGATACCCTTGAGGAATCTAAATTGGAGTTTGCAATGTTGGGCATATGAGGAATGTGATTTGGCGTTCACGATGTTGAGCATGTGAGGACCTTTGATTTCCTGGGAGAGGCAGAAGAAATTAGCACATAACTCGCCTGGGTGCTCGCATGACTGTTTCCGCTGATTGTGCTCAGGCAACTTTTTAGTCGGTTGACATGATAGTTCCTTCAAAAAACTGAACTCAAATGCCTTCACAGGTCCTGTTCACTTAAGCCATTTGGGCACAGCAGCTGTCATTGTAAGATCTGACCTGAACAACTCATATGAAGGGATATCTCTGCTGACAGGGATGGGCATGACAGCGGTGGCCGAGGGCGTGGCAGGGGTGGCAGAGGGGGCCGGGGTGGGCGTGGGGGCAGGGGCCAAGGGGGCCCCACCGCCTCTGATGATGTCTACAAGATTGTGAAGCTCATCAAAGCTCGCAGCTTCCAGCCAGTTATTGTTTTCAGCTTCAATCGCAGGTGTGTATACCCTTGTCTGTCGTGCCGTATGTGACCATGCCGAAGTGCACTTAAGCTGCGGCAATTGACAGCGCTGTGATGTCAACTGTACTGGTTGTCTTTCAAGGCTGACAAGTGCCTGCCTATCATTAGAGGAAGTATGGACAAACATGATTTACTCCCTGGCCACTCTCTGGCTACTGTGTTGCCCACATTGCAGTGTAGCCCAATGTGAAGCAGCATAGTTGCTTATTGGAATTCTGCAATTTACTCAAATGGGCTAGCTGACCCCAAAAACCTACAAAATCCTTGATTGGTTGAGTGGTTGATATAGTACAACTAAGCAGGCTTCGCACAGTCTCTCATGGTCTCCACATGTGTGCCACAGGGAGTGCGAAAACAACGCCTTGTTCATGAAGGGCAAGGACCTCAACTTCAACTCGCAAGAAGAGGAGGAGTGCGTGGAGACCATCTTCAGTCAGGCCATGGAGTGCCTGAAGGAGGAGGACAGGTCGCTGAACTTCATTGAGACGCTGCTGCCTCTGCTGAAACGTGGCATCGGCGTGCATCACTCTGGGCTGCTGCCCATACTCAAAGAGGTTATCGAACTGTTGTTCCAGGAACAGCTGATCAAGGTGAACCTGCAGCTCTTCTGCTTCTACAGATGGTTGTTCTCTGTGTGTCAGATGGTTCCTGCTGTTCCTTCTGCAGATGTTCCTGCTGTTCCTTCTGCAGATGCTCATGTTTTGTGTGCAAGCAAGGCAGCATGCTGCTGCTCATTTTGTGCTGCTGCCCGTCCAAATGAAGTTTCCAGGATTCTTACAGGAGCAGCATGTCTTGAACAGGCTGCTCCTGAAGAAGCCACGGTCCTTCGCTTGACCTATGCTCATGTGGTCGTGTTGCGTAGACAAGTATTTGCAAGCTTTTGCACCTTCTCAGAAAGCACATGGTCTTGTTGCATAGCTGTCTGTTCTACTTGTAAATTAACATCATGGAAGCCAAACTGCCAGCTTTTGCTTCCAACACACAAGTGACTTTGCACAGCATCGCAACAGCACGCTGACAATGTGTGCACGGCTGACAATCTTGACTTGGCGTGTGATGGTGCACACTGCCACTCATAACTCTGCTTGTGAAAGCAAGACCTGAAATCTGCTACCTCAAGGGGCTGCTGCACTGACATTCAGACTTGTGGCCACACACCAGTGCCATCATGCCTGTCCTTCAAGTCACAACTGCAAATGCAGTCCCACCATGCCTGTCCTTCAAGTCACAACTGCAAACAGTGTGGTCTGGGTGCAGTGTCTCTTTGCTACTGAGACGTTTGCGATGGGGCTGAACATGCCTGCCACCACCTGCGTCTTCACCAGCATGCGCAAGTGGGATGGCGAGTCCAACAGGTACGCCTTTCCGTGGCAGCTCCCATATTGCAACCCCTAACATCATCAACAACAGTGACAATGTTTGACGTGGGTACCAAAATAGCCGTGTGCCTTCCACAAGGTTCACTTCTGTTCATGCTGTCCCTGTATAGCATCATCATTGTTGTAATTTCTGTGCCCTATGGTCCCACCAATATGCTGCAACACTTCATCCTCAGCACTACTGGGCATGTGAGCTGGGCATGTGAGGGGCAATCAGCATCAACTGCACTGAACATGTAAACACCAAAAGCAAGCATCTGCTTTGCTGTTGTTACAAATGCTAAGATGGCATAGCCAAAAAACTTGTGTCAACAGTCAAGGAAGTGCTGTCATTTGTTCACAGCGCTATCATCAAAGGTGTGCTGCATCTCTGGTGTGCTGACTGTGAGTGTGTGGCGGAACAGGTGGGTGAAGAGTGGGGAGTACATCCAGATGAGTGGGCGCGCTGGCAGGAGAGGCAAAGACCTGAGAGGTGTCTGCATCATGATGGTGGATGAGAGCATGGATGCCCACCAGTGCAAGTAAGCTTGGCATTGTATTGCACTGCATTGCACTGCATTGCACTGCATTGCACTGCATTGCACTGCATTGCACTGCATTGCATTGCATTGCATTGCATTGCATTGCATGGTAATGATGATCACCATCATGCAACCCCAGGGTGGTTCTGACAAATGGCATGACTTGGAGCATGCATGCCTGTGACTTGACTTTCTGGTTGGACATGCTTGCAAGGACAACATACAAGCATGCTCCACACTGAGCATTTTTCTGCACTCAAGAGGTGAATGCCATGCATGTTGGGCGCAAGCATGAATACTTGCATTGAGCCTGGAGACTGTGCGCCGGTAATTGACTCCCCCCCTGGCCCCCTGCGCCGGGGAGACCCCACCCCCTCCTTTCCTGTCATGCATGATGTATGCTGTCAGGCCATGACTTGCGCATGAGGATTAAGCTACTGCTGTCCAGTGAATACCTGCTATGTGGTGCAGGGAGATTGTGACTGGCAAGCCTTCTCCTCTGTTGAGTTCCTTCAAGCTGAGCTATTACACCCTGCTCAACCTCATGCGCAGAATGGAGAACACCGGTCAGAACATGGAGTATGTCATACAGCATTCCTTCCAGCAGTATCAGTTTGAGCGCACTCTGCCTGAGAAGCAGGTGTGCCTTGACCGTCTCTCATGGCCGTTGTATTCAGCATTGAGCTCTGCAGCAGTGCTGATCTGTGCTGGGACAAGCATGGGAACAGCAGCTTTGCTTGATACAGCATCACCACTGCAAACATGTCAGTCTGCGTGCTCTTTACCGTGCAAAAGATGAACAAGTTGTCTTTGAGCATGCAGCATTTGTGGTCCTGCTTAGCGCAAGTTGCGCATTCATGACAGGTGCAAAGCAAAAAGAGTTTTGCCAACATGCCTGCTTGGCTTAGCTCACATGCTTCAACATCATTTGTAGCTCTTGCATTGTGGCAAAGTGTATATTGACAGAATATATTGACAGAGTGCAACACATCGAGCTATGCCGTCTGCTGATATCTTGTACCCAGCTTTTGTGCCTACCTTGCTTTTGTGCCTACCTTGCTTTTGAGCCTACCTTGCTCTTGCTCGGCAGAGCCCAGGGTGATGAACTTTTACTCAATGTCTTTGCTCTGTGTGCATGCTTGCTTGCTTGCATGCTACCAGAGGCTATACACAAGTTCTCATTACAAAGTGGCCCTGCCTGTACCTAGCTCTTCAAACTGGCGTATGTATCAACTATCTGATCAACAGAACTGAATGGCTGTGTAGGCAGAAGTTTCAAAACTAGAAGAAGAGGCTGCTGGTATTGCGTTAGCCACAGAGGAGGAGTACATGCAGTATCAGCAGCTCAAACAGGTACCACCTCCTTCCGGTCTGCTTCTTCTTTCTTTCCCTTGGACTTGCTTCCGCCCTTTGGTGCCTTGCGCTTCTGCCTCTTGCTGGACTGCACATTGCTGTGCTGGCACTTACTGCCATTGCCCTTGCCCTTGCCTTTGCCCTATTTGTTTATTTTTATGCCTGCGCCTGACTCTGCTCTTGCTCCCACCCCTGTCCTTTCATCTGCCCTTGCTCATGGCCTTGCTATTGCCTTTCCACTTGCTCCTCCCCACTGTCCTTGCTCCGTTCCGTTTGCCCTTGCCCTTTGCTCCTTGCCCTTTAGCTCTTGCCCTTTAACTCTTGCCCTTTCGCCGCTGCCCTTGCCTTCTTGTATTGGAGGTCACAACCTAGGGCAGAAAGCAATGACACAGTGGCAGTCACGACCGCAATCCCACAGCTTCCCCCAGGTGCTTCCTCGCACTTTGTCTGACACATTGCAGACTACTGGTCCAATGGTCATGGTTGGCTCCAAGAGCTTGAAAGTCAAATCAATGAATGCATACTGCAGGACATTGCCAGGTATGAGACCGTGATGCTGTCAACAATACAGCAGCCCTCTATCTGCTTGCACTTCCTGAGGCCAGGGCGCTTGGTGCGCATCAGGGAGGGCCACTTGGACTGGGGCTGGGGCATTGTGGTCAGCGTCATGCGCAAGGCTGTCGCAGTCAATGCTGCGATAGATACAGAAGACATGGGACCCGCCAGCGCTTATGTACTGGACTTGCTCCTGTCATGTGATGCCACCAGTGTCAAAGGTTAGTCACAGCGCCTTGTGATGCATAACATGTTCCTGTTTGGCTTGAGAACAAGCTCGCAAGCACATCCAACAGATTCGATGAACAGTGTGGATGCAAACTGGATCAATAACATTTATGGAACTGCCTTACAGCACAGTTCTGTTGCTTTGCTTGCTGTGTCAGGTTGTACTTGCAATGGCTTTCGTGCTGTGTTCTGTACATCGTCTTGATATGCCATGAAGCTGTTGCTGCATAAAGGTCTTACTCTTAGTCTGATGGCTCTGAGTCACTTGTGTCTGTGATGCTGCCAGCGACCCTGTGCTGCTGACTGCCTTACCGCACAATTTTAGTAGACGTAGTAGACAGCATGTGTTTAGGAGACAGCATGTGTTTAATAGACAGCATGGGTTCAGTAGAAAGCATTGTTTTATACTCAGTGGAGAGTGTTGTCCCTATGTTTGAATGTTGCCTCACAATGCTTGCTCTGCTGCAATGGAGTTATCACTTGTCCCTGATTCTGTCATGTTGCCCTGAAAACAGCTTTATTAAGCGTTTCCCTACAGTACTGCCACACACACTGCATGCATACAACGTAAAAGTTAGGTTGACACACATGTATGTGCTGATTAAAGGTTTGTTGTGGTCAACATTAGGGCATTGGCAATCAAGATCGTACCCTGCAGTGGTCTCAGCACCTAATGAATGCGTGTTGGTATCAAGGACATGCATCACTCATTCTCTGTGCTTGCCTGCAGCCGGCAAGCCAATGCCCATGAGCAAAGACGGCAATGCAGAGATGCACATCCTGCCTGTTCCCATGACTTTGCTGAGTGCCATCTCCACCCTCAGGATCAACATACCAAATGACCTACGGCCCCCTGAGGCACGGCGGGCCACCCTCCTCACCCTTAAGGTCAGACCCCTCCTGCCAGCCTTCATCCCCTTCATGTTGTGCGTATAAACCATGCACTTTGCCATATGAGCCAAAGGCATTATGCGTATAAGCCATGAGCATCTGTTGAGCAGATGCGCTTGGGGCGTGAACGCTTGATGCAGGGTTATTGATGTGATGGCTAGTATCCAGGGACTGTTTGTGGCTCTTGCTGCAGGGAAAACTTGAGATCATGTGTATCATATGTACGAACCGCTGTCTTGTGTTTGCCTCTCAATTTGTTTGAAACACGACATTGCTTGGGCTTGACTGTGACAATGTGCATGGAATGGTCGCTGTTTTGCTTCCAGTTGAGGGCAATTGTCACTACGGCCGACTCTGCAAGTGTGACAGTCTCAACAAATGACTCATGAGTGTCTGACATCATGTAGTCAGCCTGGAATCTTATCTTTCACAACTGATCATCAGTGTAGCCACTCTTTCTGTTGTGCAGACTGCAGGAGCTACACAAGCAATGGAACTTAGTCATCTCTACAAACCTCTGTTCAATGCATATCCACACGGCACACATCACCCAGCACTGTCTGTACACCAAATACATCAGTGTGAGTCAGGCATGTATATCTTGTAGGATTCAGGAACAGACTCAGAAACACACTCAGAAACAGACACACGAGTCGTTCAAAAACATTCCAATAACGGTCTGATAGAGTATAAGTGTCAATTCAAAGGCGTTGCATTGTACAGGAGCTAGAGAAACGGTACGAGCACGGACTGCCCAGGCTGGACCCCGTGGAGGACATGAGGATCACAGAGCCGGCCATCAGCAGCGCTGTGCAGCGAATAGAGCAGCTAGAAAAGCAGCTGTCCACCAATGAGGTCTTCAAGGTGCGTGCCTGGCTGAGGCCCTACCCCATGAGGTCTTGTGAGGCCTTGATTTGAGGCAGAAGCTGAGTGTCAACTGTTAACACTATACTGCCCAACTGGATTAGCAATTGTCTTGGTCACATACTGAGTTACACAGTATAGGGTATGGGTAGATATGTGACATTCTATCATGACAAGTGACAGTGACTGCTGGTAGTCAAGGGTTACTAGTGGTTACTACTAGTTACCAAGGTTTCTACTGGATTGATGCAGCCAGACAGGAATGTCACAAAATATCAGGCCTTTAAAATGAAAGCAGCTCATATACCGCAACCTTTCAACACAATACCATAGAGCTGTTACAAGGCTGACTGATGTCATGTGCATCCTTTCAAGACCACACAGCTGTTAGAAAGGCTGACTGATGCCATGTGCAGCCAGAAAGGAATGCAGAAGGTGTTGCGTCTTTGAAACAAAAGCAGATCTGTCACCGCAACCTTTCAAGACCATACCATAGAGCTGTCACAAGGTTGACTGATGTTGTGTGCAGGCAGAAAGGGACGCCACAAGGTATCAGGCTTTTGAGAAGAAGGCAGCTCTGACAACGCAAGCTGAGCGGCTGAAGAGCTCCATGAGGGAAAGCCAGCTGGTCAACTTCAGAGCAGAGACCAAATCCAGGTGATTGTGCATATGATGTGCACTGTAGCTTCATCTGCCTTGCGACACTTGTTGACATGAATCACACAGCCTGGTCACAAAGCCTTCGTCGTGACCCATGCAAGAGTGAAACATTCACACTGGGCACATGTAAAGCTGATTTCTGATTGTTGTGCAAGCTGTGCCCAGTCAAAAAAGGTGACCAAGTCTCAGTTGTATGCATGCTGGAAGCCTTCTGTGGCACAAAATGTCATCTTCCCCTTGCTGAGGCTGTTGCAGGTTTTGCACCAGCAGGATAGCATCACGGAGACAAGCAGACTTTGCCGTCTGTGCAGAACCCCTCACCTGTGCTGAGTTTGCAACCAGTGGGCTTACATGTTCTGAGACTATGTAACATTGCATACATGTATTGTTGGTCATGTTGCAGTGCTTCAACTTTGGGCTTTTCTTAGACAAATGCCACAAGGCATTCCCTTCCCTTCCCTTCCCTTCCCTTCCCTTCCCTTCCCTTCCCTTCCCTTCCCTTCCCTTCCCTTCCCTTCCCTTCGACACACTTTGTTTTTGTGACAGGTCCCAGGTTCTGCGCAAGCTTGGCATGATTGATGAAGAGGGCATTGTGACACTGAAGGGGCGGGCAGCCTGTGAGATTGACACTGCAGATGAGCTGCTGACCACCGAGATGATGTTCAACGGCACCTTCAATGGGCTTGACAAGCACCAGCTCGTGTCTCTGGTCTCCTGCCTTGTACCTGGCGAGAAATCTCAGGTGTGTGACAGCAAGTCTCTCACTGGAAGGCACTCACTGAACCAGTCTGAACAAATCACAGCACTGGTCTCCTGCCTTGTACCTGGGGAGAAGTCCCAGGTATGTTGCTGAAAGCCTGTTGTTGAATCAGCCCAAAACAGAGATTGACTGCCTGCGGAGAAGTCCCCAGGTATGTTGCTGCAAGTCTCTCATTGGCAGTCTCTCACTGAACCAGTCTGAAACAAAGCACAGCACTGATTGTCTGCTTGGTACCTGGGGAGAAGCCCCAGGTATGTTGCTGAAAGCGTCTTGTTGAATCAGCCCAAAACAGAGATTGACTGCCTGGGGAGAAGTCTCAGGTGCGCTGCTGGAACTCTCTCACTGGAAGTCTCTCATTAAACAAGTCTTAAGCACAGCACAGCGTTTGCACATTTCACTGTCTGCTTGGTACCTGGGGAGAAGTCACAGGTATGTTGCTGAAAGTCTCTCATTGGAAGTCTCTCACTGAACAAGTCTGAAACAAAGCACAGCACTGATTGTCTGCTTGGTATCTGGGGAGAAGTCTCAGGCATGTTGCTGGAAGTCCTTCACTGGAAGTGTTTCACTAAACCAGTCTGAAACAAAGCACAGCACCTACATTTTTGATTGTTTGCTTGGTACCTAGGGCAAAATCTCAGGTGTGTTGCTGGGAGTCCCTCACTGAACTAGCCTGAAACAAAGCACAACAGCGGCACATTTGGTTGTCTGCTTGGTACTGGAGAGATTCCTCGGATGTGTTGCTGGAAGTTTCTCACTTACCTTGTCTGAAATAAAACACAGTGTTTGACAGATCTGGTTGTCTGCAGAGCCTGTCTTTGCGTTCCACCCATGCACCCTTTCTGCGCCTATGCAGGTCTCGTCATCCTTGCAAGCCTGTGACAATGATGCTGATGAACTCTTCTCCGAAAGCATGACCTTCTGTTGGCCACAAGGCAGCTGTCAAACTCTACCTGCCATCATATCATTGAGTCACTCATATCATCATGATGTTGCTCCATAAACTTCATAGGAGGTAACGTCAATGCAGGAGCAAATACAGCTGACAAAGCAGTTAGCAGAGCCTCTGAGTGAGCTGCAGAAGACTGCCCGCCACATTGCTGAGACCAGCCAGGAATGTAAACTGGACCTAGACCCTGATGAGTATGTGGAATCCTTCAAGCCTTTCTCCATGGACATCACATACCACTGGTCAAAGGTACTCACTGCGTATGACACATGCGTATGACACATGCGTATCACACATGCGTGATTGTGATGCATGCTGTGATGTTAGCGTACATCCACTGCTGTCTTGAGTGTGTTGACCAGTCTGCCTCAGCATGTTCTACATGCAAGGTTGGTGCTTGTGTCACCTGACAAACAGCATATGCGTTAGATACATACATACACACTTGGATGCTGGTCTCGTGCATTGCCCTTTGGGCCTGAGGATTTGACTTGTGTTGGTATGCAAGGCAAATTGATGTCTGCAGCACCTGCCGAAAGCGCCCACGTCACATGTTGGAAACAGATCTTGTTTGGCTACAATGCCCAAAGGCATTGCTTTGGCTGCAATGCCCAAAGCAGCGACACCCATTCACGCCTGCACTGTTTCCGCGGACAGCTTGTACTGGCAGATGACCGCGCCCCTCAGGCTAACAGCGACTACACAGTCCAATGATGACCCACTTGCATGACTGCTTCACTGCTCAAGCCATGCCAGCACAAGACACTGCCACTCCAACTCTAAGATCTGGTATTGCTGTCCAGGGTTCGACTTTTGGCGAGATCTGCGGCATGACTGACAAATTTGAGGGCTGTGTGGTGCGTGAAATGCGGCGGCTTGATGAGCTCATGAAGAACCTTCACTTGGCAGCAAAGGTGATAAGAGCAGCAAATGGATACTTAGAAGTGTCACCATCTGTCCATGTCAGCAAGGAATGCGTGGTGCATGCATGCATGACCAAGCATTGGTGCGTTCATCACCATGTTGGTTGATCTTTTGAAACGTGCTGCAGGTCATTGGAGATGAAGATCTGGCTGCGAAGTTTGAAGAAAGTGCATTGACCATCAGGAGGGACATCATCTTTGCTGCATCACTGTACATCTAGTCTGCTTGCCATAAGGGTGTTCAGTACAGTAACGTCAAGTTAATTGAAGATCGACCGATGCGCAATTGTGCCAGCATGCTGATGTTTGATCAACTACAGCCTTTGGTAAAAGCAGCCAAAATGGCTGCTTGGGCATGCACTGCAGCTGCAGATGAAGATTGGGATAGGTACATGCATCTGTATGCCAGCTTTTACTACAGAAGCGCATGCAGTTGATATATTGAGCTCTGATCAGGACACACCCGTTCGTGCTAGCATGAGAGCACATGGAGCTTCCTGTGCTTACATTTCATGACAGACTTTCACAAGGTGGCATGAAGCTGAACCATTGCGCCCCGTGAAAGTACTGCTGTCAAGTACAGTGCTGTCGAGATAAACTTTACAGTGTGCTGATACACATGCTGCGCTTACCTGCTTTGTCGTATTCAAGCTGCATTATGCGATACTTCCTCCATTATGTCACGAAGATTGCGTTAGGATGTCACATCTTGTTGAGACCGCAAGCAAAGCTGCCATGTACACTAGCAATTCAAATATTTACCAAGCTGAAAGGCCTATGATTTATCTTTTTGCCTCAAAAGCAGATGCAGCTGCTTCTGCAACATCTGCCTGACCTCTCCTGTTGTGTTCTCCATGCGCCTCTGCAATTGTTGGACTTCCTGCTTCCATTCCTCAGCTGTTTCCCAGGTATCTGCAGCACAGTACACACTGCTGCTAGTTGCGTCATTCACTGCAACTTGCTATTGAGTCAACTTGAATAAGAGAGAGGCAAGCATGATGCCACCATGCTCAAGCTCTGAGTGAGCACAGCGAAAAGATGCCTGTAGGATGTAGCAAGTGTATTGTGCTGGTCAACATACTTGCTGATGCAACTATACCAGATTGCTTTGGACTGACAAGACTTGTCCAGCACATACCTAGCTTATCATGAGCTGCAAAGCGGTTATTAACAACAATAACGACGACAATAGTCATAAAAATAATAACAATAACAATAGTAACAATAATAACAACAATATGCTGGTATATACAGCAAGACTTCAAATTGTGCCAAGAAACGTTGTGGTGAGTCCGCCATTACTCAAGTCACAATTCCAACAACTTACAGCGCTAACAGCATCAGCTACATTTCCAAACTCCAGTATGCATAGGCTCATGACAAACACACGAAAAACAGCACCAGATTGCATTTTGTACTCAATTGTGCAGAAAGGGCAAGCAAGTGCGTGTGCAAGTTTACCATCCATGGCCTCATCAATCTGGCGCTGCACTTCCTGGACGCGCTCTTCTACTTCTTCTTGGAATGGCTCCCAGATGGACTCAATGCCAGGTGCCAGAGGAAAGAACACCTGCAATACAATCATGCAATGTTGCTGTGCATGCAATGTCATCATGTGCAATGTTGTGCCACAGTGTAGGTACAGTCAGACATATTTTTGCAAATATAGCCACATTGTGTCACAGAGCAGGCACAGCCGCAACGTGCCACATTCTCAGTACAACCAGTCACCTGTTTAGAGCGCTGTCTGCAGCTCAGCTCAATAGCCTGGACATCTCAGTCTGGAGGTTTAATTCTCAACGTGCACATCCAAGCTTAAGCTTACTTGAGACCTGACAATACTTTACATCAGCTCACCTGAGCCAGCCAGGATCTGGAGACAGGGTGCTCAGCCCGGGCAAACCACTCCTGCAGGGCTGGGGCTTCTACAGTACTGCCCCACTTGCCCTCATACGCCAGCCAGGCAGCAGGATCCTGTTGCAGCTGCACTTCTGGTCTGTCCTGAGCCAGGTGACCTGCACACTCAATCAGACTCCAGTGCGGATGTTGCTGAATCCCTGATGTAGGCTTTTGCAGTGTGGTTTTGCAATTTTTGCTTCTGTACGTTGGCAGAGTACTGGTGCATGCAATGTTTTCTGCTGGAGGCATGAGTATCGGAAAGGAAGGCTGTCCACAAATCACTCATTTCATTTTTTCCTGAAAGTGCTGAATCCAATAACAAGCTGAACTTGCTGCATGAGCAGGCAAGCTGTTGAGGGTGCTGCATGCTGCTCCAGCTGATCGTTTGTTCATTTGGAGCAGGATGACCTCGCCATGGTACTCTGCTTGAAACCTTGCCAAATGGCAGCTTTGATTTCAAGCAAGTGATGTGGCAGTGCGTCTCGCATCGCTTGAATGTTCATGCTGAGTGAGCACAGTCTGGCATCGCTTGAATGTTCATGCTGAGTGAGCACAGTCTGGCATATGCCAGCAGAAGCAGAAAGATGCCCAAATCCACAAAAGGCAGCGCAAGCTGTATGCAATGCATGGCTTTGCATTGCAAGCTGCATCAACTTCTGCAAAGCACAAATGCAGCTGGAAGACTCTGTTCTGATGGTCAAGCTGTGGCTTTCTTTCACCCTGGCAAGGCTCACACGGTACAAACAAGCTGGCAAAGATGCAGACCGCCTTGTGCACATTCTTGGTGGCCAAGCCAACACGTCAATGATGTTTTGAAGGATTCTGGGTGCTGCATACCAGTGCACAATTGCTGCGTACCTGAAGGGTAGGAGGAGCCGTTGAGCTCACTGCCTCTGCTAGTGACTTGAGGAACAGCATCCTGAGTGACTAGCACACATTTCTTTGAGTCCCAGACCTGCCCTGTATGCACCTGTCAAACTTCAGCTTTGCACGATGAGACTGCTGTTGTGTTGCTTGGATGCACAAAGCACGGGATGCCTACAATAGTAACAGTGCACCATGTGTTCACGCCCGTCACAGTTCTCAGACTGTTTTCACAGACTCGTGCATTACACAAGGACTGCCTGTGCAGATTACTCTAAGCTGCACACAGCTCAGGCAGGTCTAGGGTTAGTAAACCCTGAATAAGGCGCAATGGTAGTACCTTGGCCAGTGCGGTCATTGAATGCAAGGAAAATTCTAGGGATGAAGCCAGCCCTGGGATAGCTGCCATGGCCGTTGAGGGCGACGTAGCTCAGCGGTCGCCCATCTGGTGTGCGAGGCATGTCGTTCGCTGATACCCATCGCCCATCACGATGTCTGCACTGCCCAGAAAGTGCAGCTGTCATGTGTCTGGTCATGTGTCCTGTCATGTGTCTGGAGTCTGGTCATGTGTTTGATCACATGTCCAGTCATGTGTCTGGTCATGTGTCTGGTCAACATGACTCACAATGCAAGAAGACTGCATTGTCTGTGATGCCACTATGGCTTTGACATTCTGATGAACGTCATGTGTCTGAGCATGTATCTGGTCAAGATGACCCCCAGAATGCAACAGAACAGCAATGTCTGTAATGCAACTATGACCGTGAGATTCCAATGATCATGATGAGGCGATTCAGCTGCATCGCAGAAAGGAGCACAAAAACAATGGTTGTAGCAGCGTTGAGGTGATGCAGCCAATTCTTCAGCTGTAGGTTTGCAGCTTTACGGGAGGCAGCACCATCAGGGTCAGGTGGACTGATAAAGGGCAGCTGCCCATTGGCACTCTCAGCTTCTGAAGTCCAGTGTGATGTAGCATGCCAGCTTGAGCAGAACCAACCCAAAGGGTTGCTGCGTTTTGTCAGAGTTCTGCCAGGGTTCTGCTGTCAGTTGCTGACAGGTACCTGTGTGCGCTGTAGTAGATGCCCAGCACCTGCCTAGCATCTGGGGTGAGCCTGAGGGTGACGTGCTCCCAGTCCCCATCATGAGCTCCCACCTCCCCAATGTAGATCCAGTCAAACAGCTGCACATCATGACACAACAGGCTGATGTTTTGACAATGGCCCTGGCACCTGGCTGTACACCTTGGAAGGTCATGTGCGCTGAGTCAGTGACTATCATACAGTCATGTATGCAGCACTGAAAGCGCAGCATGCTATAGCGCAGTGCAGCACAGCACAGCGCGGCACAGCACGGCACAGCACAGCATAGCACAGCACAGCATGGCACGGCACAGACCTTGTATGAGCCATTGAAGGCAAGAAACTTCATATAGTTAATCTCCACAGCTTCCAGGTTGCCCTGGGGATCCACAACTTCCTTCACATGAGCATAGACAGGCACCTGCGTGTGTGGAATCATGTCAGGCAGAAAATTATGAGTTTTGTTAATGGTAAAAAATAAAGTTGTAAAAAAAGTTGACTGATGCATGCCACAGTGTACGCTGATGTGCTCGAGCACAGGACAGATTGCAGCAATGAGATGATGCAACACAGAGCAGCAAACCAAGAAGAAGTGAAAGCGACCTGTTCTGCCGTCCTGTGCAATGCTGTAAACCTGCTCGACTATTGATTTGACCAATGACAGAACATGTGACATGCAAGCAATAAAGCCGTAGAGCTGCAGTGTGGAAGTGATTGTGCGACCCTGCAAGTGATGGGTGCCAATCCTATATGCTGTAAATCAGATGCATGCCTGATTGATTGCGTCTGCTTGACCTGCTCTGGCAGCAGGGCTCAGACTTAGCTGCATCAGCTTCCTCTTCTTGTTGGGCTCCTCATTGAAATGCCCTTGGGCTGCCTTCAAGGCACTGCCATCCAGCTCACCCTGCCTGCACAACACTGCACTGCCCGTTCAATAATGCTTCCGCAATCATACTTCAGTTGCTGGTGCAAGGAATTTTGTCCAGTTTATATATTCAAGTGGCTGTGCAAAAATTGCAAAGCCCACTCAACAATACTTTCCCAATGATACTTCAGTCGCTGGTACAAGGATTTTGTCCAATTATATGTTCAAACGGCTGTTCAAGGATTGCAAAGCCTACTCAACAATACTTTCCCAATCATACTTCAGTTGCTGGTGCAAGGAGTTTTGTCCCGGTGATATATTCAAGTGGCTGTTCAAGGATTGCAAAATCTGTTCTGAGCTGTGTCCTGTTGGCCTATATTGTATGCTTTTCAGGCTTGTAGCAGTTTGTTGTGAGAGGAAGGGAGGAGTGGTGCTGCATCGCATGCTTAGTAGTGTTGCAAATCCTGACTTGTGCCATGATTGTAGATAGAGCTGGTTGCTGGTGTTGAGCACTGTGTGCACTTGTATTTCAGATCAGACTTGCACATTGTTGGCAGCTTTGTCAAGCCAACACATGGCCTGGTGCCTGGTGTCTTGCACAGCATGCTGTTGATGACTGGCATAAGATCATACAGCATCGTAGACATGTTGGCCTGCAGGAGATGCTGACCTCTCAGCAGACTCCGCTTCCAGCCTTTCCTGATGAGCTGGAGCTCACAGCGCTGCAGAAACCATTCCACAGTGCATGGAAAATACCTGCACAGTCATATCAGTGTTCTGCCCAAGTCTGCAATGCTGCAATGGAGCTGATCTACCTCTTGCACTGGGAAACAACACTTCCAGTTGCTGCGAGTTGCAACGAATCATATTGGTCAGTCAGCGTCACAGGCTTTGTGCCACAAAGCAAGATTATAGTAATGCATGAGAAGACATCCAAACACTGAGGTGGTCAGGTTTGTGTAGCTGAGACATAGACCTTTCACCTTTCAGCTGGATGGAAGACAAAGACGGGCAGGTTGGCAGCAACTGCTGCATGAAGAGTCTGCAGCACAAGGGCAACTTTGATGATCATGAGTGGGTTGGTTGAAAGTGTGACCGTTGCAAAAGTACCTGAAGCCTGGTTGGAGACAATGTATGAGCCTGGGCAACTTGACAATTCTGTGCAGTCTAACCGAAAGCCAAAGTGAAACAATAATGTCAGCCCTCGATTGACAATACAGCTGAGCAGCAGCTGGCACGACTTTACCTGTGAGCGAGCGTGAAAATGCCTAGAGCTACTTGAGTGTGGTACTCGACGTAGCTGCAACGCTCGACAGCTTGCATACATGTATGACTGCACATGCGAGAGCACCTCAACCTAATTAGACAAGAAGGCAACTGAGCGACTATGGGGTTGTTTGCAATACGAGCAAGTTGAGGTACCTGAGCCAGCTTGGGGTAGCAACAAGACTGAACATAGCTGCCATTTACACTCTGCAGATCTGACAAGTGCCTCGACAGTGGCAACAGGCCTCGACGCAGTTGCGCTGCAGCGTGCAGCTCAAGCAAAGCTCGATTCATCACTCGTCAGCCTCCTGCATGCTGATCGCGTTCACTTTGTCTGACAGTACTTGTCTCCTGAGCGGTATAGTGGAGTACAGGCGTCGCGTGTGATGTGGTCCAGATCCTCTCAAGCCACCATTGAAAGCCACATCAGTCCAAACCATGGTCGCGAACTAACTAAAATGCTTGCACTGCTCGTTCGTGTGCGTTCAGTTTTGAAATTCTCAAGTTGTTGGAAGTACACTAGTGTTTCTCTGTCGGGGAAAATCACGGAAATCTGCCTGGCTCGTCATCCAATGAAGAGCTTCTACTAATTTCAGATCCGTCAGCGCCACTCTTTGTCCCGTGGCGTCAGGCTTAAGGTGGCCATGCTGCTTGTCAGTGCCAGCGTCCTATGTAGCGTGTGTGTGCTGTCCCTACTGACCATCTCAGAAGCATCGGCTGGTGAAGCTGCCTCTCTGGTCACCGCCAGAGTCTTGGTCAGCTCAAATAGCAGCAGCACAGCGCAGTGCGAAAGTGAAGGTCTCAGTGGTGAATGCAAGTAGGATTCACTGCACCTTGGCCGCATCATGAGTGACTGGAGTTGCACATAGTATCAGGTTGCAGTGTGGTTGCCGTGACGACGTAGCATCAAGTTGCAGTGTGCTTGCAGTGACAGCATCTGCTGCTGCTACAAAGGCGGAGGAGGCTTTGTTAAGATTACACCTAGTGGCGACACTTGCAAGCGCAGCTTTGGTGGCTCACAAGTCTGGGTGACAATTGTGCTGGCAGGCATTGTCATTGTCGTCATGCTTGCTGCAAGCTGCTATTTCAATGGGCGGCTTTGCATCTCACCATACAAGCCTGTGTCTCAGCGGTCTGCAGCGCATTCAAGGGAGCCATACTGATATCTTTGCGCCACTATGCTACCACATCTTGCCCAGAAGCTTTTGCCCCTCTCAGCCCTCAAAAAAACTCTCAGCTGAGGCAAACTCATGACGGCATTGCAACCATGCAGGATGTTGCGCATACAAGTTATGCGACCATGCAGCTAAGCCTGAAGTTTGTTCAGTATTGCAACGTCATACTTTTTGAAGTGCGTTGGTGATTTGGCACTTCACATCTCCTCTTTTGCAGCACAGCAACATGAGTTGCTTAACAAGGCAAAGTGTATATGACGTTATTGTGAAATTGGGAGGTATGTCAAAAGGCTATGTATTGAATCACTCAAAGATGCAACCAAAAGGTACTACGGCGTAGCTGCCTTGATAGCCATTGACAAACAGGTGCCAGCTAGCTTAGATTACGGAATCCAGCTGTAAGGCGCATGGCGTCATCGCTAGAGATTTGGGCCCAACACACAGAATCATGTTTTGCCTGACCGTCCTATAAGTAGTACACGGATCCAGTTCAGGCAGTGTACTGAACTTTGTTATCTTATCAATCTAACTTCTATGCTACAGACAACTGCTACTATGGTGCTACTGGACGAACAGACAAAGTTTGCATGTACCTTGTAGGTAGACTGGCGATTGAGTTGCATCCTGACAAGACAAGTCAGTGCAAAGCCTCCAGGGGCACTCATCGTACATATTATAGAATGTATACCATCACACTGTTAATACAGGGTAGCTGCTTGGCAAAAGTAGATTGTTTGATGTCACAGACAGCACCAGACAAGCAAACGCATACCACTTAGCAGCAGCAGCGGCAGCAGCAGAGCAGCAGCAGCAGCAGCAGCACAGTCAGCACTTCTTGAGGTAAAGGTGTCATCAACCAGCAATTCACTGGTGATGCATACCTCTCTGCCTCCTCTATGCTTACACTGCAGTGTCTCTCTTGAGCTGTTACCATGGCTGCATGCACCTTACTGTCTTGCACGTATAATAGCGTTGCTGTCTGCATTACATGTGGTATCGCTTTGCACCAAGCATGTTTCGGTGCATGCTGCCTGTCATGTGCTTCACTCATGATGTTTGTGACGTTTACTGAACAGTGCATGAGAAATTGCCTGCTATTGGGCACCCTGCTTTTGCCCTGGGCGTTCTGGGGATGCCCCCTTGCAATGCGACCTTTCTTTGCTAGTCACTGTGCAGGCGGCTTTCATGAACTTGTTCCTCGCAAAGGCTAGCAGCTGGAGCGTTTTCAGATCCTCAGTCAGCAACCACAGAACACAGCTTGAGCACGCCGGTCACGAGCCTGTCTGCCTTGTGCCTGGACAATTGCTTGCCTATGCCTGCCTGGACTCTTCGAATCAGCATTGACACACATTCTGAGGGCTTTTGACTCTGCTGATATAGGTATAAGCTGCTTCATCCTGCGACGGACCTACATGCTTTGTGTCTGAGCTCGTGGCCGGCAGCGCTTCTATCAGTTTGACCTAAAGTCACTGACTCACTCACTTTAAGTCAGCCCCAGATCGACAGCTTGCAATGTGTCAGCACTCAGCCAGCCACTGTTGTAATGCAATACTACGAACATGCATATGAAACTCATGCATACTTGCCGATATATTTTGCAATGACACTCTC